>Ga0070698_100003175_pt1 | contig 18115 bp, 10 predicted proteins | sample KBSK1502metaG_FD_65477 | JGI IMG/M metagenome (GOLD analysis project Ga0070698, IMG submission 65477) | Corn, switchgrass and miscanthus rhizosphere microbial communities from Kellogg Biological Station, Michigan, USA - KBS K1-50-2 metaG | ecosystem: Host-associated > Plants > Roots >...
TGATTTTATAGTGAATGTGACGGCTGTTGTTAATAATTGTTGCAATTGATTTAATATAAATCCAAAACTTTCATTTCTTTCTGGTATTTTTTATACATGTCAAATACGAGTGCTGCTATAACCGTAATCGCCGAAATCGCTATTAAATAAATAAAAATTGTGGCTACCCCTTCAAACATGCTGGCCAATTGATTACGGAAATAATAAACTGCGCCAGCAATAAATCCTATTGATACAAAAACAAGTATCCAGGTAACTAATTTATCATTGGCTGCTTTTAGCTGTGGCGTCGGCAATTGTTTTAAAACAGATGCAGAAAGATCAAAATCAAAAACAGGCCGGGGTTGCTGTTCAATACCGCTGATCAATAACCGGTAAACTTCAGTCTTTGCCCTGCACTCTGCACATATATGCATATGTTCAATAATTCGCATTTCAACATTCTGTTTATCGACAACATATACCTGCACTTCATCATCAGTAAGATGCTTTAGCATAGATCCTCCTTTTTATATTGAAGCAAAAGATGATTCTTTAATTCCCTTCTTGCCCTGAACAAATAACTTTTAACAGTGCCTGCCGGCAAACCGGTTATTTGTCCTATCTCGTCATAGCTTAATTCTTCATTATGATATAAAGTAACTAATGTTTTATACACCGTTGGTAGTTTGGCGATACCGGTTTTTAAAATATCAGAAATGTTTTTTTCAATTACAATAGTGTCGGCTGCTTCAGCAGAAATTTCTTTTGCGGCGTTCATCACATCCAGCATCTCGTTTTCCGAAACATTTTCTTTTTCTTCAAACCCATTTTGCAGCAATACTAATTTTTTCTTTCGCAAATGATCGATGCAGGTGTTATAACTTATCTGCGCTATCCAGGTCGAAAGTTTTGACTGGAATTTAAAAGTGGGCAGTTTCTGGTAAGCTTTTAAATAGATATCCTGGGCAATATCTTTTCTATCGCCATCATTAGCTATTGTGTCAAATATGATCCTTGCCACGAGATTCTCGGTATTCTTTACAATAATACCAAAGGCGTTGGTGTCGCCGCCTAATACTCTTTCCACAAGGCGACGGTCTGTGGTATGTAGCCAGGTATTACTGCTCACTTGCCATTTGACGGGTTGGTTATAGAAATGTTGCAATATATTTAAACAAATTTCTATGTTATTTCAATCATTCCTACATTTAGCATTATGAGTCCAATCAAAGTTTATGGGAAAGTGATCGACGATAATACCCGTTGCGAACATTATCACTCAACCGTTGATATTATTGCCATAAAATTTAAATGTTGCGATAAATATTATCCCTGTTATCAATGTCATGAAGAAATGGCTGATCATGCTGCGCAAACATGGAATAAAAATGAATGGAATGTAAAAGCGATCCTGTGCGGAGCTTGTAAAAAAGAATTAACAATTCAAGAGTACATAGAATCAGGAAATAATTGTCCGAATTGCAAGGCTGCGTTCAATTCTAGTTGCAGTAAGCACTATCATTTGTACTTCCAAACTTAGCTAAATAAACTTGTTGCAGTACAAGAGTGATTAATTTATTCTCTTCCACAGGAAGAAAATAAATTAACAAATCTTCGATTGCAACGAAAGCTAAATAGTAATCCAGAAGTTGGGCACATAATACCACACTTCCTTCACATTACAGCATCTTCATTTTTATTAACTTCGCCGCCTGTATTTTTATGGCATTTTCACGTCAACTTTCAGCTATCATGTTTGCCGATATTGTCGGTTATACTGCTTTGATGCAGCAGGATGAATCATTGGCTATGAACTCCCGTGAACGCTTAAAAAATAAATTGGAAAAAGTGGTTGCTGAACATGGTGGTCGTCTTCTTGAGTTTCATGGTGACGGTGCACTGTGCAGTTTTACAAGCACACTGGAGAGTGTAAAAGCAGCAACTAAATTACAATTGGAAATGCAAATATCTCCAGTCGTTCCTCTTCGCATCGGTATTCATACGGGTGATGTGCTGGTTGATGATAATAATGTTTATGGTGATGGGGTAAATATTGCATCACGAATGGAATCATTTGCCGTGGCAGGCAGTGTATTTATTTCGAGCAAAGCCTATGATGATATAAAGAATCAAAAAGAGATCTCTGCTGTTTCTATGGGAAGATATTTGCTTAAGAATGTAAAAGACCAAATGGAAATTTTCGCGATCAGCAACCCGGGGCTGGTGATCCCTGATTCTGAAACACTGGAAGGAAAAGGTGAAGCGGTCCGGCAAAAAAACATTCTTGTTCTACCGTTTGTGAATATGAGCAACGATCCCGAACAGGAATATTTTAGTGATGGATTAACGGAAGAGATCATATCCAACCTGTCAAAATTGAAAGACACAAAGGTGATCTCACGTACTACATCAATGAAATATAAAGGCACTACAAAGGATACAAAGACGATCGGGAAAGAAACAGGCGCCGATTTTATTTTGGAAGGAAGTGTAAGAAAATCAGGAAATAATTTACGTATCACTGCTCAGTTCATAGATGCCTGTCGCGATGTTCATCTTTGGGCACAGAGTTTTCGCGGAACACTTGATGATATTTTTGATATACAGGAAGATGTTTCATCAAAGATCGTGGAAGCCTTAAGATTGCAACTGAGTACTGAAGAAAAAGTCACACTGCAAAAAAGATATACTGATAATACCGAAGCCTACCAGTTGTATTTACAGGGAATGTTTTTTTGGAAGAAAAGAAATGAGCAAGGATTGTCGCTGGCGATTAAATATTTTGAAAGAGCATTGGAAAAAGATCCTGAATATGCATTGGCATGGGCAGGCATAGCAGATACACTGAGTCTTATGGGTGAGTACACCAATCTTTCAAGAAGGGATCTTTATAGTAAACAAATGGATGCAGTGCATAAGGCGCTTGAAATTGATCCTCAACTTGCGGAAGCACATATATCACTTGCAATTTCTCTTATGCTGAATGACTGGGATTGGACCGGTGCAGAAAGAGAATTTAAACTGGGTCTGCAACTTGATCCTAAGAATGCAACTGGTCATCATTGGTATGCAGAGTTGCTTTTATTTATTGGAAAGCCAGGAGATGCATTCAAAGAGATAGATATCGCCGTTGATCTTGACCCAATATCACAAGGAATATTAAAGGACAAAGGAATTTTTCAATATTACCTTGGACAATATGATGAAGCGATGAAAACAGCATTAACAACATTGGAAATAGATCCTGGCTTTGTTCCTGTTCATCGTCTTATATCACTTGCATACACAGGTAAAGGGATGTATGAAGAAGCAATAAATGAAACGATAAAATGGGGAAGCCTTACAGGTAATAAAATAAAAACTGATGTGGCGCTTGCATATATTTATGCAGTATCAGGACAGCAAGATGAGGCAAGAAAAATTATTGAGGATGCCGGAATAGAGAAAATGCTAAGTTCAAATGATTATCGGGGTGTAGCATTAGTATATGTGGCACTTGGAGAAAAAGATGAAGCTTTTGAGTGGCTTGAAAAAAGTTATCAAAAGCATGAAGAGTCCTTATGCAGTATTGGCATTGATCCAAAGTTTGATTCGATCCGTGACGATCCGCGGTTCAATGCATTACTTAAGAAAATAGGTCTGAAATAAGAATTAAGAACAATTTGTTTTTTAAAAATCAGTTTATTGAAAATGTAACGATTTAAGATATGGTTTTAATGTAGCATTGAGATTTGCAGTAGTTCCTCTAAATGGCCACTTTATAGCCCAATAGTTTTTTAAATAATGCACCTTCGGTTCCCAATTAGCATCAAATGTCATAAAAGCAATTCTTGATTCATTTCCGATTGAACGAGGTAAAGCTGGATGACCAGGAAACAGACTTTCCATTCGCAACCTGAATGTTTCGTAATCGTCCTGGAATCCATGATAGTTTACAAGACAAAGTAATATTTTTTCCGGGGCGGCTTTATTGAACACTTGTTCTACCTCCCACCATACGCCTTTTGTGCGGCTTGGTTGCAAGACAACAAAGGAAGATTCATTCAAGAGATCAAGCACGGTTTGCTGCCATTCTTCATTTGTTACATATACCCGTGATGCTCCGGTGGTCACGATCTTCTCGCCAGGTTTACCAATAGCAATAAAAAATCCATGGTATTGCAAGTATTTACCTAATTGCTGTTCCGAGGTTTCTTTGGGATTTCCAAACATTAATCGTAAAAGATATAAGGGATGAAATCTAAAAAGAAATCTTATAATCATCTTTGCCATCTTATTGAACCAGGTTCGTTCGCCAATATTGAAATGCTCAAGAAAAAAATATGGCGGAGTAACTCCCATTACATAAGAAAGATTGGTCCTTTTGTTCAGTGTTGTCTCCCTGTCATCAGCAAAAGAACGCAGATAAAGGATCGGTTTCATTTTTGATTTTTGTCTTAGCTTATTGGGGTTACGTTGAGCAAGAGCATAACTAACAGTTAAGATCAAACCAATAATTATATAGGGAACAAGCCATGGTATGGCAGCTATTTCTTTGTATTGTTTGCGGCCTTCGCTGCTAAAGGTTGTATATACTCTCAATGAATAAAAAGAAAAGAAAATTACAATGGCAACTAATTTCAAAAAAACTGAAACCAGCACAGACCGGAAAGGCTGACCATGAGAGAGGTCTTTTCTTTTTTTCTTTGCTTTGACCTTTGGTAGCCCTGCAGGTAAATGTTCAAGTATAGCTACAACGGTGGGTATTGAAAATAGAACTAAAGCTAATCCGATAAAGATTAATGATACCATCACATCACCTGGTATATTCAGATTAATCGGTGATTCGATAGTTAAAATATTAAAAGATAAAGCAAGTGGCAATAAAAGTGAGGTAATTGCTATTGTGATCAGCAAACTCCATGAATGAAACCGAATAGGCTGTTGTTCCTGCAAACGCAAACCGAATTTCAAACGCAAGGCAGCAAGCAGATGAGACATTTCATAATCAGGCAGTGTACGTTTAAAAGTTTTGTTTGCCGTATTTATCTTTATCAGGCATCGCCCCATACGACTTACTTTTTCAATAGATATTTCTTTAACATCATTATCAGGTATCTCAATACTTTTTCTTACTGCTTCACAATTTTTAATTTCTTCAGCGCCTGCTTTATCATGCAATTCCGCAATAGATTTTTTTGATCGTTTGCTGAATAAAAACAATGAATCATCAGAAACCATCATTCCTTGTCTTTTATCAGTTCTCCTGCGTCCTAGTCTTATAATAGGAAATAATTTACCTATCGTTTCTTTTTCCTCAACACTAACTTGAACTGTTTCATTTTGGTCTGACTTAAAAGATCTCTTTGATCTTCTGAATGTCATCCACAGAAGAACAGTTATTATTAGCCAAAATGTAGCCCATACAAGCAGGGGTCTGTAATTAAATCCCAGTTGATTTTGTCCTTCTTCTGCAGCGTCAAAAAATCCGCCATCATCTATAGTACCTGAATCATTTTGGATAATGATCTCTTGACCATTACTATCTATTGTAATTGTTTCCTGTTGTTGCTTAGCCTCACCAGTTTTTATAAATGTAGCCGGGTAATCTTTTCCTTTCAGAGTAACGTTTCCAATGATCTTATTATAAGCGTTGTTGATTTGGCCTGCGCTACTCATCTCACTTTCATCTGGAAAAATAAAATGAACGGTATCTTCAGAGATGTAATATCCATTTAATGATCCATTTGAAACTGAGTTTCCTTTACTTAAAGTGTATTTAAAATCAAAGGCGGATTCTCCGGCAATTCGCAAGGTCAATACATATGATTCACCATTAGCAGTAAATTTAGTTTCCCAATTACCAGCAATAGATTGAGCTAATGATATAAAAGGCAAAAGAATAAATACAAAAAACAAACCCCTGAATAGGAATTTATGATAACTCATAATGTGAAATTTAATAAGGATTTTGATTCCAGGATTCTCAGAGGGGATATGAGCTTCAAGATAAATATATCAATTAACAACACCAATAAATTTCTAACACATGATGCATTAGGATATTGGAGAATTAAGACTATAAAAGCAACTGTAAAAATTGATCTCCCGATATAAAAAGTTACAATAGCTTTGCAGGATATGGCTCAAAAAGTGATTCATATTTTTTTTATTAGCCTTTTAATTTTTTTATTGCCAGTTGTAAAAAGGAATATAGTTACGAAGGTGGGATCAATCCCATAACGATAGATACAGGTACCATCACTATAACACCCACGCCATATATTTGTTCTTCCTGTATTGGTGCAGATGATTACATCGAAGGGAAATGGAGCTTTTACAATGGCGGTAATTTTTATTGCGGTATTATCGATACAGCCATCGCGACACCGGCCAGGAACGGGTTTACTTTTTTTGGTCCTTCATCCTGTTCGCCTGATAGCGGCCTGGTAATGACAATAAACATAGAACCAACAATTTTAAACCAGGATGTTTTTAATTCAACAACAATCAAAGTGGGGATGTATTATTATGATAATGTTGGCCAGACCTATCCATTTATGACCCGACCCGGCTTCAATTTTTCACTTACGATAAACAGCTATGTACATCAAACCAGATTAATGACTGGTAATTTCAGTGGCTTTGTTTTCAAACCTAGCGGACAACAAACAAGTTTGAGTGGGAAGTTTAAATTAAAAATTCCTTGAATTTTTTAATGTGTTCGAAAAATCGCAAATCCGAAATACACCTTTCTCCCCTATCTTTGCCGACCTCCTATAAATCTATGGAGCATTAAACTGTTTAAGAATCAAGGCTTATGGACAAATTGATTTACCTGGTTCCCGTGATGGGATTAATCGGTTTACTCTACACTTTTATAAAATTCAATTGGGTTTCAAGGCAGGATGCCGGTAATGAGCGGATGAAAGAGATCAGCACATATATTGCTGAGGGTGCTATGGCTTTTTTGAAAGCCGAATGGAAGATACTTGGATATTTTGTTGTGATCGTTGGAATTCTGTTGGCTATTATGGCCACTACTAATCCGAATAGCCACTGGTTGATCGCTGGTGCATTTGTTGTTGGAGCAGTATTCAGTGCTACTGCAGGATATATAGGAATGAAAGTGGCAACTAAAGCCAATGTAAGAACTGCACAAGCTGCAAGAACCAGTTTAAAGAAAGCGTTGTCTGTTTCCTTTACTGGTGGTTCAGTTATGGGTCTTGGTGTTGCAGGGCTTGCTGTGTTAGGTTTAAGTGGATTGTTCATTGTTCTTAAAATGTATTTCGTTCCTGACGGTGGTGCAGTAAATGGCGAAGACATGCTAAGAACAATTGAAGTGCTTACCGGTTTTTCTCTCGGAGCTGAATCGATAGCACTGTTTGCCCGTGTAGGTGGTGGTATTTATACAAAGGCTGCTGATGTTGGCGCCGACCTTGTTGGTAAAGTTGAAGCCGGAATTCCGGAAGATGATCCTCGTAACCCCGCAACGATCGCGGATAATGTTGGTGATAATGTTGGTGACGTTGCTGGTATGGGTGCCGATCTTTTCGGTTCTTATGTGGCTACTGTTCTTGCAACGATTGTTCTTGGCCAGCAAACAATAATTGTAAATGGAGATGATGGTATTGGCGGTCTGTCTCCTATTCTTCTTCCAATGTTGATAGCAGGTGTTGGAATTTTATTTTCAATTGCAGGTACATGGTTTGTTCGAATAAGTGATTCAGCGGGTATAAATACCAGTAGTGTTCAAAAAGCGTTGAACATGGGTAATTGGGGTTCTATTGTTCTTACAGCTATTGCTGCTGCAGGACTAGTTTATTGGATACTTCCCGAAACAATGTCACTTCGCGGGCATGAATTTACAAATATGGGAGTAATGGGAGCCATTGCTGTTGGACTTGCAGTAGGTACTTTAATGAGTATAATCACTGAATATTATACTGCGATGGGCAAAAGACCAGTATTGTCAATCGTTCGCCAATCAGCAACGGGTCATGCAACAAATGTTATTGGCGGTCTTGCTGTAGGTATGGAATCTACATTCCTTCCTATTCTTGTTTTGGCTGCTGGTATATGGGGTTCTTATCAATGTGCAGGTCTGTACGGCGTGTCAATTGCCGCTGCAGGCATGATGGCTACTACTGCTATGCAATTAGCGATTGATGCATTTGGTCCAATTGCAGATAATGCAGGTGGTATTGCCGAAATGAGTGAGTTGCCAAAAGAGGTTCGTGAAAAGACAGATGTGCTCGATGCTGTTGGTAATACAACTGCCGCTACAGGAAAAGGATTTGCCATTGCATCTGCAGCATTAACTGCACTTGCATTGTTCGCTGCTTTTGTAGGTGTGGCTATGCCGGATAATCAGCACATTGATATTTATAAATCAGAAGTACTTGCTTCTTTATTTATAGGGGGAATGATTCCCTTCATTTTCTCTTCACTTGCCATTCGTGCTGTTGGGCAAGCAGCCATGGCAATGGTAGAAGAAGTTCGCCGCCAGTTTAAATCCATTCCTGGCATCATGGAAGGAACCGGGAAACCTGAATATGAAAAATGTGTCGCAATTTCTACTAATGCATCAATTAAAAAAATGTTGCTACCCGGCGCTATTACAATTATTTCTCCTCTGATTATAGGATTTATCTTAGGCCCTGAAGCATTAGGTGGTTTTCTTGCCGGTGCAACGGTAAGCGGTGTATTGATGGGAATGTTTCAAAACAATGCAGGTGGTGCCTGGGATAATGCAAAGAAGAGTTTTGAAAAGGGAGTTGAGATCAATGGTGAGACATATTATAAAAAGTCAGAACCGCATAAAGCATCAGTAACTGGCGACACAGTTGGTGATCCTTTTAAAGATACTTCAGGCCCTTCAATGAATATTTTGATTAAATTGATGTCAATTGTATCTTTGGTCATTGCCCCTACTCTTGCGCAAATAAGTAATGCAAAGAATGGCGAGGCAACTGTAAGTAAAAAAGAAAGTAAACCTGTAGCAGTCGTAACTAAAACTAATTCTGCAAACACTGTTCAGTACAAATAATTAAAGAGTCTAATCAGAACCATTACTTAAGTCCTGCTGTTTCTACAGCGGGACTTAGTTTTTATAAATCATCCATCAACATTCATCGTAACCTTTTAACCGCTCATCCGTCTTAATGTTAACCCATGTTAAATAAAATTAAATTTGGTAAAGAAATTATGTTCGTACGAATTAAATCGTATATTCGGGGCATAAAAGATTAAAATCATGGCAACTACCCGTTATATCAAACCCACTGAAAGCGAACTCGAGATCTTACAGGTTCTATGGAAAAAAGGGCTTGCTACTGTCCGCGAAGTGCATGAAGAATTAGCTGCATTAAAAGATGCCGGTTATACAACCACTCTTAAGCTGATGCAGATAATGAATGAAAAAGGTTTAGTAAAAAGAGATGACAGCATGCGTACCCATGTGTACCAGGCAGCAGTGAGTAAAGAAAAAACCCAAAAACATTTATTGGGTAAAATGATCGATTCACTTTTTGGCGGCTCTCCTACGCAGCTTGTGATACAGGCATTAGGAGAACATAAAGCCACTGAAGAAGAACTGGAAAAGATCCAGCAAATGATTGATAGCTTAAAAAGCAAATAGTATTCGGTAATGAACCAGGTGAACTTTCTGCAATCTCTCGGATGGTCATTGATCAATAGCCTCTGGCAAATGGCTTTGCTTTGGGCTGTTTACCAGTTCATCATTGTTTTTTTTCATAAAATAAAAGCCGCAAATAAAACTTCTTTAGCCATCCTTCTTACCTTCTCGGGTTTTGCATGGTTTATTTATACGTTTGTTACTTCATTGATTTCAGAAAACAACTCAATAATATCTTTCTATAATTCAGGAATTATTTCAGATAAAGGATGGAATTATTTTGCAGGTAAAATTTTACCATTTGCATCGGCTGCTTATCTTATAATATTAATAGCACCCGTTTGGCAATTCATTCGCAACTACAGGTATGTGCACCTCATACGTAATAATGGACTCAGGAAAATCGATGTTGCATGGAGAATGTATGTAAAAAGAACCGCTGCCGCCATGGGTATTATAAGAGATGTGAAGATCTGGATATCTGAATGGGTAAATTCTCCGGTAACTATTGGATATTTGAAACCAATAATTCTTATTCCTGTCGCTGCGATAAATAATCTGACACCACACCAGTTAGAGGCGGTGATACTTCATGAACTAAGTCATATATACAGATACGATTACTTTTTAAATCTAATTCTCAGCTTTATTAAAACAATTTTATACTTCAATCCATTTGTAAAGCTTTTGGTGAAGAGTATTGAAAAAGAAAGAGAGCATAGCTGTGATGAAATGGTTTTGCAATTTCAATATAAGCCCGGTGAGTATGCATCTGCCCTATTGAGATTAGAACAAAATAAATACAGGCAAATGGTAATGGCTGCTGCAGGAAAGAATCATGACCTGCTGCATCGCATTGAATCAATACTTGGCATGAGAAATAAAGGCTGGAATCCTATCAGGCAGTTTTCAATCGCACTTCTTACTATGCTTGGTATCACATTACTTCATTTTTTTGTTTCTAAAGAAGAGCAAAAACCAAAGCAAAATTTTTATGCATTGTCAAGTGAATTGAGTCCTTATTATTTCTTAAATGGAAAAAATGTTCCTGCAGATAATCTTGTTGCAAAGATTAAAGTAAATCCTGCAAAAAAGAAGACCACAGTAACTGTTCCTCTTGAAAATGTTTTTGCTGACAACAACTCCGAGGCTATCGATCCGGGATTTATGAATGTTAATTTTACAACTCCGGTAATGCCTGAGCTTGCACCGGACGAAGAAAATAAAGTGAAAGAAGCTGTAGACGCGACAAAGAGAATTTTACAGGAAAAAGAATGGAAAGCATTTGAAAAGAACTACGCCGAAGTTTTTAATGCCGCAGAAAAAACAAAATTGAAATCGGAATACATTTACGAGGTTGATAAAGTAAACTGGAATAAGCTTGAAGATCAATTACGCCTCTCCTATTCACAGATAAACTGGGATAATGTAAATGACAAGATCAATACTTCACTTGCCCAAATAAAGCTTGACAGCATTCAGCAACAGCTTAACTTCAGCCTGAAGACATTGATCAATGTTGAAAAATCAATGAAAGAGAATAATCTTTGTTCAATCCCTGATACAGATATTACCTTACAGGTAGTTCACGAAAATCAACAAAAAGCAAGAGAACAATTACAAGTAATAAAAGCTGCAAGAGTTAAGAAGATCGTGAGATTATAATTTCTACCAGCAACGAGGGCATTTCTCACTGTATTTATTTCCAAGTAAGAATCCGATCATCAATTCATGAGTGCCACGACTCACTGTATTTAAATTAGTAGTAGTAAAATCATAAGCATAACCAACATTGAAAGTGTTTCCGACATTCAATCCAAGCATTGCCGCATAACCATCCTGGTAACGATAACTACCCCCCACCCAAAAAAGATCACGGTATTGAAATTTTACATTCGCTTCAGGCTGAATATTATTCTTTGAAGAGCCATTAATATACTTTACCATTAATGATGGAATAGCGTTGATATCATCAGTAAGAAGAAAACGATAACCTGCATTTAAAAAAACATGCGGAATTAATTTTCCTTTTGTCGTAAAAGTTGCATCATCTGCAAATTGAAGTTTTTGAGGAATGATCTGCTGAGCTGAAATGCCGATAAAATAATCCCTTGAATAAAGATATAAGCCGGCTGACAGGTCAGGTCTTGTTTTAAATAATTCACCACTAATTGCAGATCCTGTAGCAGGATCAATCGGATCACCATTCCCGTCAAAATCATGCATATTTCTGTCAATGCCAACTTTTGTAATGCCTGCACCAAAACCTGCGGATAGATTCGTGGTCGCATTTAATCCAATATGATATGCATATGTTGCAGCAGCAGTAAAGCGATTAAAGCTTCCTGACTTATAATTAAGCACGGTTAATCCAATACCATGATGTGGCTCTGCCGCAGTATAATTCTCCCAATAATATTTGCCTCTTGGGTTCTCACCCGGAATGGAATATGAAGTAGCAGAAGTTCTATAATCTTTTTTTCCTATGGGTGCATGAACAGTAAGGTATGCGGCTCTTGGTGCTCCATTCAATCCTGTCCACTGATCCCTTGCACTCAATTTCACATCAATATAATTTTCAATTCCTGAGATCGCCGGGTTGACCAAGTATTGATTAAGTACATATTGTGTGTAATACAATCTTAATTGGGCACTTGCTGTGCATCCAAATAAAAAAGCAAATATGGTTATCAAATTTCTTTTCATAATTATCTTATTACATCAACATAACCAGCTTCCTTTTTACGTCCGTTTTTCGGATCAACGATATAATAGTAAGTTCCGACTGGAACAGGTTTTCCATTAATAGTGCCATCCCACGGTTTAGAATAACCAATTGAGTAGAATATTCTCTGCCCATAAACATTAAATACTTCCACAGTACAACCGGGATATGTATCCAAAAATCCAATTACCCATTTATCGTGTATACCGTCTCCATTTGGACTAAAGATATTTGGTATTGCAGGTTTCTTCAACACTTTTACAAATACCTGGTCGCTTGTAGTACAACCTTTATCAGACGTTACTTTCATTGTATATGTAATATCGTCTGCAGGTGATGCAAGCGGATCAGGCGCATTTGGATTATTCAATCCATTTGGTGGTGTCCAGGTATAGGTAACAGGGAAGCCTGCATTTAAAGCGGGAGTAAGTTGAACAACTCCACCTTCTAATACAACTTTATCAGGGCCAGCGTTTGCATTTGGCGTTGGATTAACCTGTATTGTTTGCTCAATATAATTGCTGCAGGTATTTACACCTGTAAATGTATAACGTATTGTATGCAGCCCTGCCCCTGCAGCATTTGGATCAAATAAACCACCTTGACCTACTCCGGGGCCAGTAAATACTCCAGTACCTGTCAATCCATTTGTAATACTTGCCTGCGTGATCTGGAATGATCCTCCATTTGTACAAATTTCATTCATCACATCAAATCGTAAGGTCGGTGTTGCTAATACAGTAATTGTTTTAGTTAATACATTCAGACAATTAATACCTGAGTAAGAAACCATTCTTACCGTATAAGTCTTTGTAGCAGGTGTTCCAAATTCAGGGTAAGTATGTGTATATAATTTTCCTGGTGACGGGAAATCATCTGTTGTTTTAATTGTAGGATCAGTTGTCCAATCCCAATAAATCTCTACTTTGACAATGCTACCGATATCTACTGAGGATGCGTCTGCAATTGTTACAATTTTATTACTGCATAAAGCATTCGCATTTTGTATAGTAAAGTTTGCAACAGGTATTGAGCCATTCACCGTAAATGTTTGTGCAATGGTATCAGTACATCCATTGTTTGATGTAACAATCAATGTTGCTGTATAAAGTCCTGTATTAATGTAACGATGTGTTGGGTTTTGAATAGTTGATGTATTTGGATTGCCTGCATTAGCATTAGGGTCACCAAAGTTCCATTGCCATGCAGCAATACTTCCTGAAGATATTTTACTTGTATCAATGAATGGCGCTGCCGGATCTGTTAAGCAAACTTCAGGCGCAATAAAACCGGCATCTGGTAAAATATTAATTGTAATAGGTCTCGTTAAAACAGTGCTTATACATCCTTTATTGGTCTCTACTTGCAGCGTTACATTGTAAGTTCCCGGATTTGTATAATTATGAACAAATGGCGCAGGGCTTGTCTTCACTGCATTATTTCCATCGCCAAAGTTCCATGTCCATTTTACAAGATTACCTGAATTTGCAGCAGATGCATCGGTAAATGTTATATCTCTTGTAGCACATGCCGGCGCTGAAGTGGTAAAGTTTGCAGTTGGCAATGCATTTACAATTACGGTTCGTGTCGCAATTGTTGAAACACAACCAACAGCAGAAGTTATCATAAGTGTAACTGAATACGTTCCGGGAGAAGAATAATTTTTAATAGGGTTCTGCAATGTCGATAAAGTTCCGTCTCCAAAATTCCATGACCATTGTGCAACTGTACTGCCTGCCGCAGTGCTTTGATCTGTAAAATTCACAGGTGCGCCCAGGCAAACCTCAGCAGGTGCATTAAATGCTGCCAGTGGTTGGGCATAAACAGTATTCAATACTCTTACTGTATCATCAACGCATCCATTACTTGATGTAACAGTTAAGGTAACATTGAATGGACCAGTACTGCTATATGTTGTACTTGCAGTTGGAGTAGTTGCAGTTTGAGAATTACCAAAACTCCACAGATAATTTGTTATTGTGCCTCCGGTAACTGTTGATGTACTTGTAAAATTTGCTGTGCCTGCAGGCAAGCATACATTCGGTAAATTAAAACTTGCAACAGGTCTTGGATTTACCAATAACGTACCACTTGTTTGATTTGTACATCCTTTGTCGGTAGTTACAGATAAAACAATGTTGTTATTGCCTGAAGCAGCTGGAGTATAATTTATAGAAGAATTATTACCTCCAGTCGGAGTTGCATTTACTGTCCAGTTATACTGTGTTATGTTTCCTCCGTTTGAAACTGATGTAGAAGTTAATTGTACAGGTTGCGCTTGACATGCAAGAGCTGAACTCGTATAACTCACTGTGGGCAACTGAAGCACCGTAACATTCATTGTTGCCGTATCAGATCTGCAACCCGCAGCAGAGTTGATATATAATTTCACTGTATAAGTTCCGGGAGAAGCATACTGCTTTGTTGGATTTTGTAATGTTGATGTTGTAGCATCACCAAAATTCCAGAACCATTGAGTGACTGTACTATTAGCCGCTGTACTTTGATCAGTAAAATTAAAAGTACCCCCATAGCAACTCTCTACACTATCAACGGTAAATGCAGCATGGGGCTGAGCATAGATCGTAGCAATAGTTCGAACCGTATCATCTATACATCCATTATTTGAGGTAGCAGTAAGGGTAACGGTAAACGGCCCCCCTGTTGTATAATTATGTACAGGGTTTGTTACAGTGGAAGTATTGCCATCACCAAAATTCCATAAATAAGTTAGTAATGGTCCTGTTCCATCGCTCATAGTTGAAGCATTCACAAAGTTGGCTGTTCCCTGTGGCAAGCACACATTTCCATTTAAATTGAAAGATGCAAGAGGATTTGAATAGATCATTATTTGTTTTGTAAAAACAAAGCTTTGACAGCCGGAAGTAGTTTCTACTTTAAGAGTTGCATTGTATGTACCAGCAGCAGTATATGTATGCGTTTGTGGTGCATTAGATGTTGCAATGATTGCCGGAGAGCCATCCCCAAAGTCCCAATACCATTTTGCAAGTGCTGAACCGCCACTAACAGTTGATGAATCAGTGAACGTAATTATTTTACCAACGCAACGGGGGAGACTGGCGCCGAATTTTGCCTGTGGTAATTGTGTAAGAACAACGTTTCTTGTAGCCGTATCGGAAATACACCCAACATCTGTTATTACCGATAGTGTTGCAAAATATGATCCCGCAGCTGGATAACTGTGTGTAGGATTTTGCACTGATGAAGTACCTGCATCACCAAAATTCCAGTTCCATTGAGTGATCGTTCTTCCACCCGTATTGGATTGATCAGTAAAATTTACTGGTGATGTTACACAGCCAGTGGTAGTAAAATTGAATGCTGCTGAGGGTGGATTAAATACTTGCAGGTCATAATCTATTTCCTGAACCCCACTGCATCCATCTGAAGTTGGATTGATAGCTATGATCTTTATTGGATAAGTACCGATCGCAGTTATTGAATAAGATGCAGGAAGACTATAACGATAAACCGTTCGCCCATTTACAACCCATGTAGAATCAAAAACAGGACTATTGATCGTTACATCCGAAATGCCCATAGCATTAAGAGCTGGGCCAAAGACCCATTGAATTTGCGTTGGTTGATATGGAAAAACTATTCTGAAATAAAATGGTGTATTTCTGCACGTAGCGGGAAAATTTACAGTAGCATATTGATTTAATATACTGACAAACTGGTAAAGATCTTTCACATTAGCGCCGGCAGAATAACCATAAGATTCTGCATCTGCATAACCATAAGCAAGCGCATTAAACCCTGAATCACATGTCAGCTTATGATATCCCTGCGAAACCATAGGAAGATAGAGATAAGAATATGTGGGATCACTGGGATGAGTAACCCATGATGCAGGCGAAACCGGGTTACCATCTAATTTAAATGAGGAAATACCCGTGCCTCCATTTCGGATAATGGCATGCAAATGATGTTGCTGGTTTGTTGGGGCCGCCAGGTTTGAGCTAACCAGTGTTACATTATTTATATTTTGCTCTACCGGGTTTAACATTATCATGTCCGGATCATAAGGTGATCCGTTGCCCGAACATCCTTGTGTGGTAAAATATTGAGCAACACTTATCGGTTCTGTCGCAGTTATTGAGTTCGGAATACTATTTGAAAATTGGTAATAAATTCCGTTTATAAAAGAGGCGCTGGGTATGAGTGCTCCATTGAGATAAACATTTGTAGTAATCGATTTTCTTATTATACGAAAGAAATTTGTTGGCCGGCTATAGCTTGGAACAGTAAGATATTTTAAACCCCATGAACCTGTAGGATATAATTGCTGGTACAAATTATCAGAAGTACCCGCTGTAGGGCAGCCGATTGAAATTTTACCACTGCCTGAAAAAACAGCAATACGTTTACAACCACCACTCGCCGAAGCAACAGATTTGATCAATGAACCTGTAAGATCAACTCCGGTATTGCCCGTTACTGTTCCCAGCACCTGGTAGATCTGTCCTTTATTTAAATTGACAGTATAAGTCGTCCCAGCTACCCATCCGTTCTTTGTATTTGCAGCAGGAGTAATTTCAACAGTTGTATTATCCTCAACAGCAATGACTGTGAAATAGGAATTAGAATTGGGTTCATTCGATAGTTGTGTAAAATTGGTCGAATAGTATTCTTTTCCAAGAACAGGAGTCGGAAGACAAACTGTAGCGCCACTTACAGCACTTCGTGTTATATAGGCATAAACAACAGAATTTTTATCTGTCACTACCCTGATAGTACGTCCGGTAAATAAGCCCTCATTATTGATAAAATAAGCTGTAGGAATAATAGCTGTAACTACCTGGCCTGCTGTAATAGAGCCGGATTGAAGAGTTGTTATGCCAAAAATTTCAACTGAATAATTCGTATTTACATCGGAGGTAATATACAAAGTCATTACTGGGTTGCCCCCACCAGACATGCCAACATGATAGCTATAGGAAATCCAAAATTCCTTTCCCTTATTAGAGAAATCCTGACTGTATAATAAGGCAGGTACGGCGCAGCAGAGAATGCCTGTAAGCAGTTTCTTAAATAGTTTCATTTATCCAATAGTCCTAAAGGTCCAGAAAGGTCTACAAGTTAATAAAAAGCCTGTAACAGGAAAAGGTTTAAAGTCATTTCTAAAATGTTATTCACATGAGCACTTGTTAAAGACGAGATTTATAAATAGAGCCTGCTCAAAACACATCCCTTTTTCCTGCTGATTTCTAAAAAATCATCGAACTATTACGATAACTGGATCCAAGCATAGGCTCATAGGTTTTCCGGAAAAATTTCAAAAAAGTTAACGAAAGGGAAGGGCTATTCTAGTCCTTTCAAAAAAATCAATTAATTCAAATATTAAGGAAATGAGTTATTCATTTTATTTAATAAAATGAATAATAAACAAACAGGTTTGTACCATTGGTTTTCAGTGAATAAAGCTCTGTTTTTAGATTGAATATTTTCTAACCTAAGGTTAGAGTATGAGTCAGTTCCTGGCTCTTAAAATTCGAATTTAAAATTTGAAATAATTATACTTAAGATATGGTTATAAACAGTTTATTCACATTTTTTCAACCCTATTAAATTTGCCAATAGCTATTTGGTAAAAAAATTTGAAATAGTAAACAAATTAGCAGCTAGTTAACAGTAAGAAAAGGGGGGCATTATGTCACTATTGACCCTTGCCCTTTCAAATTTTTTTTGCCAAAACAGATGGGGATTGTGATATCCTAAAGGAGTTGGATAAATAGCTACTGATGGGATGAATTTGCTGGCCTTAAGTT
>Ga0070698_100003176_pt1 | contig 18115 bp, 11 predicted proteins | sample KBSK1502metaG_FD_65477 | JGI IMG/M metagenome (GOLD analysis project Ga0070698, IMG submission 65477) | Corn, switchgrass and miscanthus rhizosphere microbial communities from Kellogg Biological Station, Michigan, USA - KBS K1-50-2 metaG | ecosystem: Host-associated > Plants > Roots >...
CACCAGGTGGCGAGGGTCGAGCTGGGCCTCCGCAAGGGCGTCCCGCACCAGCTCGAACACGCCATCACCCCGAAGTTGCTGCCCCGACAGGTTCACAGCCACCGGAATCGCCGGCAGCCCCTGCAGCTGCCAGGCCCGATTCTGGGCGCAGACGCTGCGCAGAATCCAGGCGCCCAGTGGAACGATGAGCCCGGTCTCCTCGCAGACCGAAATGAATTCATTCGGTAACACGAAACCCCACGATGGGTGACGCCACCGGATCAACGCCTCGGCGCTGGCGACCCGTCCGGTGCGAACCTCAACGATCGGTTGGTACCAGATCTCGAATTCCTTCCGGTCCATCGCCTTCCTGAGTTGGCTCTCCAGAGTGAGCCGCTTGACCGACGCGGTGCTCATCGACTTGGCGAAGAATTCGAAGGTATTTCGGCCGTTGCGTTTGGCCTGGTACATCGCCACGTCAGCGTTCTTGAGCAGGCTTTCCAGGTCGGTTCCGTCGGTCGGAAAAATGGCCATGCCGATGCTGGCCGACACGAAGACTTCGTGGCCATCGATCGAGAACGGGGTGTTGAAGGAGTCGAGAATGTTGCGCGCCACCTGGGCGGCGACCAGCGGATCGGTCAGATCGGGAATGATCACCGTGAATTCATCGCCGCCCAGCCGGGAGACCGAGGCGGAGGAGGCCACACCCAGACAACAGCTCTTGATCTGCGGGCCCACCAGCTGGAGGAGACGGTCGCCGAGCTTGTGGCCCAGGGTGTCGTTGATTCGGCTGAAGTGATCCAGATCGAGAAAGCAGACCGCGAACATCCGGCCCGACTCGGCACTTCGCGCCAGCTCGCTGGCTAGCTGGCGCTTGAATGACACCCGATTGGGAAGTTCGGTGAGATTGTCGTAGAAGGCGAGGAAGCGGATCTGCTCGACCATTCGCGCGTTGGCCAACGCCAGCGCGACCTGGACGGCGAACCGGCCTGCCTGCACCCGCTCATCCTCGCCCCGGCCGACCGGCCGCCCGGTCATGACGATGGCCCCCAGCAGGTCGGCCTGGTAGACCAGCGGAAGCACCAGCATCGCGTCGACCCCTTGCTGGATGAAGGGACTCAAGTAGCTCGGCCCGGCTCCGCCGGCCAGGCAGAGGCCCTCGCCGTTCTGGCGCAGTTCCGCCACTTCGTCCGGCGTCAGCCGGACCTGGCAGGCTTGCACTTCGGACGCCGAGTCCGGCGACTCCAGATACAGGGTCGCCGAGGCGGTCTCCTCGCCGGGGTCCACCAGCAGCACGGCGACGCGCTCGCAGCGACACACATCCCGCATCCGGGACAGCACCGTGGTCACGATCCGGGTGCTGTCGACCGAGGACAGCACGGCGCGGTCGGTCTCGGCCGCCGTCACCAGGGCGTTGAACTGCCGGGCGATCTGATCGGCCATCGCGTTGAACGAATCCGCCAGTTCCCCGAATTCATCGCCACTCGACACCGTGACCGGTTGATCGAATTGATGGCCGGCCAGCCGGCGGGTGCCCTCCTGCAGCGCGACCAGGGGCGCGAGATGCCGGCGGAGTTGGCTCAAGCCCAGCAGCAGGGCCGCGGCCAGTGACAGCAACGCCAGAATCGGGAAGGTGGTCCGGAAACCGGCCATCGGTGCTTCGACCGCCGCTCTCGCCTCACTCACGACCAGGGTCCACCGCGGCGTGGCGATGTCGGGTGGCTGGCCGATCACCGAGTAGGCGGCGAGGTAGGGCTCCTCGTCATTGCGCCACTCGAAGGTTCCCGCTGCTCGACGCCGGGCACCGGTTCCCAGAGATGGCAGATGCTCGGCACCGCTGGTCGAGGCGAATAACAACCGGTTGGACTCATCGAGCACATGCAGTTGCATGGTGGGAATGAGCGGATTCTGCCCGGACGCTTCCCACAGGTAGGTGGGGTAGATCTGACCGATCAGAATCCCGGGCCTGCCCCGACGATCCGGAACCGAGCGGGCGAGGTAGACCTGCGGCCGGCCCCCGACCACCCGCACCAGCGCGACGGCCTGGCCAGCCTCGAGCTGCCGGCGTTCGATTTCGCTGAGTTCGGGGACGGGATCCATTCCTCCGAAAAAGTCGATCGAAGACTGGAATTCGGAGACAAAACTCAGGGCGGTGAATCCAGACTGCAACGACCCGTCGCAGGCCGGACTCGCCTGGTTCCAGGTACAGGCCGAAACCGGGTTCACCTGACGCAGATCGTCGTCCAGATCGCGGAGTCGATCGGCGACGGTTCCGGCGAGGACTCGCCCGGTCTGCTCCAGTCGGTTGAGGCTCCCCTGGCGAAGCTGGCTGGTTATCGTCCGATAGGACAGCACAGCAAGCGCGGTCATCGGGAGCAGCGAGCAGACTACAAACAACACGAGGAGACGGCGACCGAATCGGCTGCCGGAAAGGGACTGAAGCAGGCGCGTAGTGAGCAAACTCCGGGGCCCTCGCAAAGAGTAGGTGTAGGGACGTGGTCGAGGGCCCGATCACGAGAGGTGGCGCTCGTGGGAGAAAGATCAAGCAAGTCATATACCGCCTGGCCCAGTGTATAAGTGATTTAACCTGAAGGAGTTATGGATCTCACCGGAGGGGTTCGATCCGGGAGTCTGGCGAGCTGCATGGGGCAGCTCTAACCGCGGGGCAGCGGGGCAGCGGGGCAGCGAGGGAAGCGAGGGAAGATGGGAAGCGGGGGAGGCGCCTAGAGTACGGCAGTCATCCCGAGCGAAGCGAGGGATCTTCTCAAGGCTCGCAAGATTCCTCGCTCCGCTAGGGATGACAGCATTATCATGCTTCCCCAGTTTCGGTACCATTCATCTCCACTGCTCCTGAGGTCGTATGCGGTCCCCTCTCTCCTTGTCCAGCGTCCTCGCCCTCGCGGTCCTGCTTCCCACGTCCCCGTCACCACTAACCGCCCAGCTGGTGGCGAGCGAGCGGGGGAGCGTGTCGCAGACGATCGACGGAACCACGACGACGGTGAACTACTCCCGTCCCATGGCGCGGGGCCGGACCGGCCTCTTCGGGAGCCGAGTGCATTGGGGAGAGATCTGGACGCCGGGGGCGAACCATGCCACCAAGCTCACGGTGACCAAGGACGTCACCATCGAGGGGCAAGCAGTGCCCCGGGGATCCTATTCGGTCTGGATCGTGGTCGAGCGGGGACCCTGGGAGATGGTGCTGGATCGGGATACCACGCTCTATCACGACCAGTCGCCGAAGGAGCGGCCGGGCCAGATCCGCTTCGCGGTCAGTCGGGAGACTCGTCCGTTCATGGAAGGCCTGACCTGGTGGTTTCCCCGGGTGAGCGGGAACAGCGCGATCCTCGCGATGCAGTGGGACACGGTGTATGTACCGCTCCACCTCAGGGTGCCGTCGTCCTACTCCACCGCGGTGACTCCCGCTGTCGCCCGGCGGCTCACCGGGGTCTACCAGGTTCATTTCGAGCCGGACCCGGTCTCCGCGGACACGACGCTGCTTCAGCCGGTCGATCCGATCACTCCCGACCTGAGGTTTACCATCCGGCAAGAGGGGACCGAGCTTCGGGGTGTGATGGACCCGCCGATGTACCAGTCGGAAGAGGGGTACCGTGATTGGATTCTGATTCCGATCCGGGGCGGGTCGGAGTACTTCAACCTCGGCCGGCTCGTAAATGGCGAGCTGATCGAGGTGTTTACCTTTTTCGCGCTGCAGTTTGATTCGGCCGGCGATCGCGCCGCGACGTTCGAGGCCAGGGAGACCGACGACCGGTTCATGGGAAGGGGAACCCGGGTGCCGTAGCGAGGAATCTTGCCAGAGTAGGGAGATCCTTGGTTAGGATTTGTCACTAGACCAGGTCCAGGTACCCTGTCGCCGGAGGAGGACTGCCATGCCCCTCACGCCACGCGCAACCTTCACCCTCGCCGCACTCGCCTTCTCCGTCCTGGCCATGCCGCTCGACGCCCAGCGACCGGACAGCACCCTGCTTCGTCCGACCCGGGTGACCGTCCGGATTCTCAACGACCCCGACGCGGTCTACAACGGGATCTACCAAGCCTCGGGGATCTCGACCAAGTGTGGCCTGGCGGACTATGGCTATCCCCACCGGGCCCATTCGTTCGCCGTCATGTTCCCCGACGACACCACCACCCACGACGTGACCTCGGTCAACTTCGACGCCGACACCCTCCCCGCTGGCGCGGCAAGGTCGAGTTTCTACCTCGCGGTTGGGATCCGGGTGGGGTCGACCGGAAGTCCCCTGTACGTCATTCGGGCCAACGACCCCCAGTATAACGAGCCCGGCACCGCACTCCTCACCAGGTTGCCCGGCGGGATTGACTCGCTCTCCCTGGTCGGCACCGCGACCAAGGGCCGAAAGGTGCAGGTCGAGATGACGCTGGTCTGCGACCCGTAAGCCGCTGTGTGACAGCAGTCACCGCCGCTCTCCCCGCAATCCCGTTACGTGCCTCCAGACCCTCGATCAAGGGAGGCAATCATGGCTCAATGTGAAGTTTGCGGTAACGACTACCAGCGCAGCTTTGAAGTGGTGATGGAAGGGAAACAGCACGTCTTTGACAGCTTCGAGTGCGCCATTCAGAGCCTGGCGCCGGAATGCGAGCATTGCGGTTGCCGGATCATCGGGCACGGCATCGAGGCTGGCGAGGCCTTCTATTGCTGCGCCCACTGCGCCCGGGAGTCCGGGGTGATGGCCGCGGTGGACCACGCGTAGGGCGTTCGCCATCCTTCCAATCCTAACCCCCTGTCCCCCTTCCCTTGTACAGGGAAGGGGGAACCCGATCGACCGCCTCGACGCCTCGTCCGCTCGTGTCGATTTCGCCGCGGGTCATTCGACGTGAGAGCAGAGTAGTTGCTGCCCTGCTGCCCATCTGCCCTGCAGCCCCGCTGAGGAGGCTTTATGCCGCGCCTGCGGATGAGAATCTCAATGTCGCTCGATGGCTTCGTCGCCGGGCCCAATCAGAGCGTCGACACCCCCCTCGGCGAAGGCGGCGAGGGGCTGCACGAGTGGGCGTTTGCGCTGGAGGCCTGGCGGAAGCCGCATAAGTTGAAGGGCGGGGAAGTGAATCCCAGTACCGCAGTGATGGAGGAATCGCTGGCCAACATCGGCGCGACCATCATGGGCCGCAACATGTTCGGCGGACATCCCGGCGGCTGGGAAACCTCACCCCCAGGTAGGTCGGGCGTCCCTGCCCGACCAGGAGAGGGGAAATATCTGTGGACCGGCTGGTGGGGCGACGACCCGCCCTTCCATCATCCGGTGTTCGTGCTCACCCACCATCCGCGCCCGACGTTCGAGCTCAAAGGCGGGAACAGTTTCACCTTTGTCACCGATGGGATCGAGTCGGCCCTGCGCCAGGCGCGCCAGGCGGCGGGCGGCAAGGACATTGCGCTGGCCGGCGGGGCCAAAGCCTGCCAGGCGTACCTTCGCGCGGGCCTGGTGGACGAAATGGAGATTCACCTGGTGCCGATCCTGCTCGGCGGCGGCGAGCGGCTGTTCGAAGGGGTGAATGATCTGAAGGGGCTCGAACCGGTGCGCACCGTCGCGACCCGGGAGGTCACCCACCTGAAGTTTGCCCGGCGATAGGGGCCACTCGGCACACCTAACTCCCTGCTGCCAATCGACTTGGCAGCTAGGTCTTGACAATAACCTAACAATGTTATGTATTATATCTCCGTTAGGAGGATCGAATGGGAACCTTGGAACGCCGCACCCGCGAACGCAGTGAAACGCGGCAGAAGATCCTGGACGCCGCACGGGAACTCTTTGTCGAGTCCGGCTACGAGGCCACCACCATGCGGGCCGTGGCGGACAGGATCGAGTTCACCCCCACCGCCATTTACCACCATTTCAAGAGCAAGGAAGTGCTGCTGCTCGAGCTCTGTCGGTTGGATTTCCGGTCCCTGGGCCACGCCTTTCAGAGAATCGGCCGGATCGCGGATCCGCTCGAGCGGGTCGAGAAGATCGGCCAGGCCTACGTGAACTTCGCGCTCGAGAATCCGATGCAGTACCGCTTCATGTTCTTTACCGAACGGCCCGGGCTTCCGGAGGATGAGATGACCGACGTCAAAGCGGATCCCGCGGAAAACGGGTACGTCTTTCTCCGCGACAGCGTGGCCGAGGCCATCGCCGCCGGCCGGTACCGGACCGAGTTCACAGACGCGGACCAGGTTGCCCAGATATTGTGGGGCGCCATGCACGGCATCGTCTCGATACGGATGGCCAAGGAGAAGGACGGCTGGGTGAAGTTCCGCGATACCCGGGAGACCGCGGCCGTGATGCGCCAGGTACTGTTGAGGGGGTTGGTGAAGTAAAGGCGGACCGGCGGTCGATTGGGGCCGCGATTTTTAAGCCAGTGAGGTTAACAATGTTAGGTCTCAAATCCGCGGTTCTCATTGCTTTCCTCGGCGTCGCGCCGGCGATCTCCCAGGCCCAACAGGCCGATCCGTTCGCTCCACTCGTTGCGCAGACGCTTCGGAGCAACGGGATGCTCGAGGCCGCGACGCATGCCGAAGAGCGCGCGGCCGCCCAGGTCCGCGAAGCCCGCGCGCTCCTGCTCCCCCGGCTCAATCTCGAGTCCCGGGTGAGCGAGCAGAGCGGCACCCTGAACCTGGGCGACATCGTGAACCCGGCCTTCGGGGCGCTCAACCAGTTGACCGGAAGCAACCGCTTCCCGACCAACCTGGACATCTCGCTCCCCCGGAGTCACGACTCCTATTTCCGCTTCTCAGTCCCGATCGTGAATCCGGCGATCTGGGCCAATCGCTCGGCCGCCAACCACCGCTATGACGCGCAGCGCTTCGAGCGGCTTTCGGTCGCGCGCGACCTGGCGGCGCGGGTGCAGTCCGCCTGGCTCACCGCGCGTTCGGCGGAGCGGGCGGTCGGCATTCGGGAAGCAACCCTCGTGCTGGTCCAGGAGAGTCAGCGCGTCACCACTCGGTTGATCGACGCCGGCAGTGCGACTCCCGACGGTCTCTTCCGCGCCAGGGCGGAAGTCAGCGAGGCGGAGCAGCAGCTGATCGAGGCGCGCGACGCGGCGTCCGCTGCCCTGCGCTCGGTGAACCAGCTGGCGGGCCGGCCGCTTGATACTGCGCTCGACGACATCCCCGATTCGCTCCTGGTGCGGGATATCCCCATCGCCCGCGAAGCGGCGCTGTCATTGGGCGTGGATCGTCGGGAGGAGCTGGCCCAGCTGGAGGCCGCCGGGGCAGCGGCCGGGTCGGCGGTGCGGGCCGCCAGGGGATCGTTCTTTCCCACGATCGGAGTCGCGGTGGACTACGGCTTCACCGGCAACACCGTGAGCTTCTCCGGCAAGGACGACTACGTGGTCGCCTCGCTGGTCCTGTCCTGGAACCTCTTTAACGGCGGAGGCGACGTGGCCCGAATCAGCGGCGCGCGGGCCACCCAGGAAGAGCTGGCCGCCCGGCATCGCGACCTCCTGGAGAACGTCCGGCTCCAGGTGCTCCAGGCCTACGACGCAGCGGTCGCCGGCCGGTCTGCAATTCAAGCCGCGGATGACCAGCTGGAATCCGCGCGCCGCGCCTACAATCTGATCGGCCGCCGTTACCAGGAAGGCCAGGTGCCGCAGATCGAGTTGATCGATGCCCGGAGCGCGCTCACCCGGGCCGAGTTGAATCGGTCGGTGACGCTGTATCGCTACGCTCAACGATTGGTTGAGTTGGAGCGTGCGGCCGCCTTACGGGATCTTTAACGATGTCATTCCCTCGCTCGGCTGGGCATGACGGAACATGGAGAGGAAGCATGATGACTCGTCTCAAATCCATCGGTGCGATGGCCATCCTTGTGGCCGCCTGCTCGAACGGCGCCGCCGACGAGGTCACCCAGGTGCCCGAGATTCCAGTACGCGTGGCCCCGGTCACTCGCGCCGCCGTTGCCCTGCCGATCACCGGCACCGGCACCTTTGGCGCCAAGGAAGAAGTGCAGCTCGGGTTCAAGGTGGGCGGCGTCATCCAGCGTATCACAGTGGATGCCGGCCAGACCGTGCGAGCGGGTCAGTTGCTGGCCGAGTTGAGAATGGATGAGGCCAACGCGGCTGTGTCGCGTACCGGCGCAACCGCGGACAACACCGACCGGGAGCTGGCCCGGGCCCGGCGGCTGTATGCCGACAGCGTGATTCCGCTGGCCCAGCTCGAGGCCCGGGAAGCCGCGGCTCGAGTGGCCCAGGCCGATCTTTCGACGGCCCGCTTCAACTATCAGTACGCCCGGATCGTCGCGCCGTCCTCAGGCGTGGTGCTCGAGCGTAAGCATGAGCCGGGTGAGCTGGTGAACCCGGGCGCGGCGGTGCTGGTGCTGGCCAGCGAGTCGCGGGGCAACGTCCTTCGGGTGGGGTTGGCCGACCGCGACGTGGTCCGGGTCAAGCAGGGCGACCGCGCCTCGGTCCGCTTCGACGCGGTTCCCGGCCGGGTCTTTTCCGGCGTGGTGAGCGAAGTGGGACGGGCGGCGGAACCGGGAACCGGTACCTACCTGGTGGACATCCAGCTCCGCGACACCGGCGGCCTGGTCTCCGACCTGGTCGGAAACGTGGAGATCTACTCGGCCCAGGGCGACCCGGCCACGCTAGTCCCCCTCGCCGCGCTGCTCGAAGCCGACGGCGACCATGGCGCGGTCTATCGCCTGGCATCGGACGGAAAGACGGTGGAGCGCCGTGAGGTCCGAGTCGGATTCCTTGTTGGGGACAAGGTTGCGGTCTCCGGTGTCGACAGCGGCGCCACGGTGGTCACCCAGGGGGCGGCCTACGTGCGCGACGGCTCGACCGTGAAGGTAGTTCCATGAGCCGGATTCTCGAGTTCCCGATTCGCCACCGGCAGTTCACGGTGGTGGTGTTCCTGATGCTGATTGCGCTGGGCTTCACTGCCTGGAGAAGCATCCCCCAGGGTGAAGACCCGCCCTTGAATTTCCCGGCGTTCACCGTGCTGGCCGCATTTCCCGGTGCCAGCCCGGCGGATCTGGAGCGGATGGTGGTGAAGGACGTCGAGGAGGCGCTCGACGAGCTGGACAATGTGAAGTCGATCAAGAGCCGCGCGGTGGACGGGGTGGCAACGGTGCGGGTGGAGTTCGAGGCGGCGGAGGATGCGGACGAGAAGTACGACGAGGTCGTCCGCCAGATGAACGCGATTCGCGCCGATCTGCCGGAAGACCTGGCCCGGTTCACCATCTTCAAATCCACAACGCTCGAGGTGGCGATCGCCCAGCTGGCATTGGTGAGCGAGACCGCGCCGTATGCCGAGCTCGATAAGATCGCCGAGCATATCACCGACCGGGTGAGCACCCTGCCGGGAGTACGGAAGGCGGAGCGCTGGGGCGTGCCGCCGCGCCAGGCGGATGTCGTTCTCGACCTGGGCAGACTCTCCCAGCTGAAACTTCCTCCCGGCCAGGTGCTGCAGGCGATCGGGAGTGAGAGCACCGACCTCCCCGCCGGCGCGGTGGAGAGCGGCGATCGGCGCTTCAGCGTCAAATCGAGCGGCAGCTACGAGACGCTGGACCAGATCAGTGGAACGGTGGTCAGGGTGGCCTCGAGCCAACTGGTCCGGGTGGGCGACGTGGCTTCGGTGCGCTGGGGGTATGAGGATTCGACCTATCGCGCCCGGTACAATGGGAAGCGGGCAGTCCTGATCACGGTGACCCAGCAGGATGGCCAACGGATCGGTACGGTGCGGGACCGGGTGTGGCGGGCGTTGGACGAGTACGAGAAGCAGCTGCCGGCCGGGGTCACCCTGGTGCGCGGCTTCGACCAGGCCAGGAACGTCTCCCATCGCCTGAGTCACCTCCAGGTCGACTTCATGATCGCGATCGGGCTGGTGGCGATCACCCTGCTTCCGTTGGGACTCCGGGCCGCGGGAATCGTTATGGTCTCCATCCCGCTCTCCCTGGCGATGGGCGTGGCGCTCCTTCAGCTCACCGGGTTCACCATCAACCAGCTGTCGATCGTGGGCGGGGTGATCGCGCTGGGACTCCTGGTGGACGATTCGATCGTGGTGGTGGAGAACATCACCCGTTTCCTGAGACAGGGGCACAGCCGGCTGGACGCCGCGATGCTGGCGACCAAACAGATTGCCGTCGCCGTCCTTGGTGCCACCATCACCCTGGTGTTCGCCTTTGTCCCGCTCACCATGCTGCCGGGCGGACCGGGGAACTACATCCGCTCGCTGCCGGCCGCGGTGATCTACACGGTGCTGGCGTCGCTCGTGGTGTCGCTCACCATCATTCCCTGGCTGTCGAGCATGGTGCTGCCCAGGGAAGAGAAGGAGGGCAACCGGTTCCTGCACGCCTTTGAAAGGGTCATCCACCAGACGTACGCGCCGGTGCTCGACAAGGCGCTGGAGCGGCCCCGGCTGACCCTCGCCGTCGCGGCGGGGTTGGTGCTGCTGAGCCTCCTGCTGATTCCGGTGGTCGGGTTCTCGCTCTTCCCCAAGGCAGAAACCCCGCAGTTCTACGTGAACATCACCGCTCCCGAAGGTGCCGGCATCCCGGCGACCGATTCCGCGGCCCGGTTCGCCGAGTCGATCATGGGGCGGCGGCCCGAGGTATCAGGGATCTTCACTTCGGTGGGCAACGACAATCCGCAGATCTACTACAACGTCATTCCCCGGCGCAACGACCCGACCGTGGGGCAACTCTTCGTGGTGCTCAAGGAATACGACCAGCAGCACACACCGGCGCTGCTGGACAGCCTGCGGACTCAGTTCGCGACGTATCCCGGTGCCAGGATCGAGCTTCGCGAATTCGAGAACGGCCCCCCGATCGACGCGCCCGTCGCGCTGCGCATTGCCGGGCCCGACCTGGATACGCTGCGCACCCTGGCGGCGCAGCTGGAGGAGGCGCTGGAAAAGACCCCGGGTACCCGCTACGTGCACAACCCGCTCCGGCTTTACCGCACCGATCTCCGGGTGAACATCGACCGGGGGAAAGCCGGACTCCTCGGCATTCCCACCGTCGAGGTGGATCGAACCCTGCGCCTGAGCCTGGCGGGTATTCCCGCGGGGGTGCTGAGGGAGCCGAGTGGTGATGCCCGGGACGTCGTGGTTCGGCTGGCCAGCGCGACTGCGGATCCGGAGACCTTGGACCGGGTGTACGTCGCGTCGGTGTCCGGGGCGCTCACTCCGCTCCGACAGATCGCCGATGTGCGGTTTGAGACCGGGGTGCCGGAGATCCAGCGCTACGACCGGGAGCGCTCGGTGACGGTGACCAGTTTCGTGCGGACCGGTTTCAACACCGACCGAGTGACCAAGGCGGCGCTGGCCCGGGTGAGTGCGCTCACGCTGCCGACGGGCTACCGGCTCACCGTCGCGGGGGAAGTGGAAAGCCGGAACGAGAGCTTCGGTGGGGTCGGCTCGGCCATCGTGGTCGCGACCTTCCTGATCCTGGGGATCCTGGTGCTCGAGTTCCGCACCTTCCGCGGCATGCTGATCGTGGCCTCGGTGATTCCGCTGGGCATGATGGGCGGCATCCTGGCCCTGCTGCTCACCGGAAACACCCTGTCGTTTACCGCGACCATCGGGTTCGTGGCGCTGATCGGGATCGAAATCAAGACCTCGATCCTGCTGGTGGATTTGACCAACCAGCTCCGGGAGCAGGGAATGCCGCTGGGCGAAGCGGTGCGCAAGGCGGGTGAGGTCAGGTTCCTCCCCATCGTGCTCACCACGCTCACGGCGATCGGCGGGCTGCTGCCGCTGGCGCTGAGCGGCCAGGGTCTTTACGCGCCGCTCGCGTGGGTGATCATCGGTGGTCTGATCTCTTCGACCTTACTGGCGCGGGTGGTGACGCCGGTGCTGTACCAACTGTTGAAGCCGGCCGTCCACGGGCCGACGGAATAGAGGCGAGACATGGCGAACAATCGGGAGAGCGGTAAGCGGACCGCGCTGGTGACTGGTGCGGGTGGTGGGATCGGCCTGGAGCTGGCCCGGCTCCTGGCCGCGGACCACCATGACCTGGTGCTGGTGGGGCGGGGCAGGGAGCGTCTGGAAAGCGTGGCCGATGAGTTCCGCCAGCAACACCGGGTCATGGTGCGGGTCGAATCGTGGGACCTCTCCGAGCCGCGCGCCGGGTCCCGGCTCTGGGGGCACCTGTCGTCGGCGGGCGTCAGTGTCGATATCCTGGTCAACAACGCCGGCAGCGGGCTCTATGGCCTGGTGGCCGAGCAGGATCCCGATGAGTTGGACCGGCTGCTCCAACTGAACATTGGGGCACTCACCGCGCTCACCCGGCTGGCGCTGCCGGCGATGCTGGAACGGCGCTGGGGCCGGATTCTGAACGTCGCATCGGTGGTGGGCTATCAACCCGGAGCGCCGCGCATGGCGGCGTACTACGCCAGCAAGGCCTACGTGCTGTCCTTCTCCAGGAGTCTCGCGCTGGAGGTGAAGGGCAGCGGCGTCAGCGTGACGACCCTGGTGCCGGGACCGACCGAAACGGCCTTTGACGACCGGGCCCGGGCAGGTGACGAGGTGCTCTTCAAGCGGCTGCCCAAGTCGAGTCCGGTCGCGGTGGCCCGCGCGGGGTATGCCGGCATGATGGGGCAATCACCTGTGGTAATTCCAGGGTTGCTCACCAAGCTGCTGGCGTTCTCAGGAGAGCTGCCGCCGCGGCGAATCGCGCTCGAGGTGAACCGGCTGCTGTGGAAGCCACGGGGACCCTAGGCGCCGAAAATTGGGGTTGGTACTTGCGCGCTCACCAATCGGCGCTGTCCAGGATCGCTGCCGAGCTGGCGGCGATCGCCTGATGAGACCGATGTGGCCAATCGCCGGCAACCGGTGTCGATTCCGCCACGGTTCATTCGTCGTGGTAGAGAGCTCAACCTGGCCGCACTCCAAGAGGAGAATATCATGTATCCGCGTAAACCCATGCTGACCTTTGGTTTGACCATCGGGAGCCTGCTGATGGCGCCGGCCCAGGCCGATGCCCAGGGAGGAGCGGCGCCGCGCACGGGCCACATCCCGGCGAGCGACGGCGTCAACTATTACTACGAGATCCAGGGGCAGGGCGAACCGCTGCTATGGCTGCACGGCGGGCTCATGTCGATCGACCTGTCTCGCCCGATGCTGCAAGCGCTCGCCCGGCAACGGCAGGTCATCGCCGTGGACCTCCAGGGCCATGGCCGCACCACCCTCGGTGACCGTCCCATCGACCTCATCAGAATCGCTGACGACCTGGCCATGGTGCTCAAGACCCTGGGCTACGACAGCGTGGACGTCATGGGCTACTCCTTCGGCGGTGGCGCGGGCTTCCGCCTGGCGGTGCAGCATCCCGACCTGGTGCGCCGGCTGGTCATCGTCTCCTCCCCCTTCGCCCAGGACGGCTTTTTCCCCGAAATGCTGCCGCAGCAGGCGGCGGTGGGCGCCGGGATATTGGAGGCGATGAAGCAGACGCCGATGTACCAGTCGTATGCCAAGGTGGCGCCGCACCCGGAGGACTTCCCCAGACTGCTCGACCGCATGGGCGAATACATGCGCAAGCCGTACGACTGGTCCGAGGATGTGAAGAAGCTGAAAGGACCCGTCATGCTGGTGTTTGGCGACGCCGACATGATTCGTCCCGAGCACATCGTGCGGTTCTATCAGCTGCTGGGCGGTGGCTTGATGGACGCGGGGTGGCAGCGCGAGCACATGTCGAAGAATCGCCTGGCGATCATTCCCAACCTCACCCACTACGAGATGTTCAATTCGCCGGCGCTGGTGAGCACGGTGATGCCGTTCCTGAACGGGGAGCAGGGACCACCTTCCAACTAGCGGGGCAGCGGGGCAGCGGGGCAGCGAGGGAGGCGAGGGAGGCGAGGGAAGCCAATAGGACGGCTGTCATCCCGAGCGAAGCGAGGGATCTCAAAGGGAGCCCGATCTGAGTTCGGCGGGTTCTTGGGCGATTCGTGCTTGAGATTCCTCGCTGCGCTCGGAATGACAAACTCTTACTTCCCTCGCTTCCCCCGCTTCCCTCGCTTCCCTCGCTAGATTCCAACCCCATGCCAGCCGACTTTGACCGCCTGAAGCAAGCGCTCGCCACCCGCTACGAGCTCATTCGCGAGCTGGGAAGCGGCGGCATGGCCACCGTCTACCTGGCCCAGGATCTCAAGCACGACCGCAAGGTGGCGGTCAAGGTGCTGCGGCCCGATCTCGCCGCCAGCCTGGGCAGCGAGCGCTTCTTCCGCGAGATCCAGGTCGCCGCTCGGCTCCAGCATCCCCACATCCTCCCGCTGCTCGATTCCGGCGAAGCCGCCGGGTACTACTACTACGTGATGCCCTACGTCCACGGCGAATCGCTGCGGGAGCGGCTGGACAAGCACGGCGAGCTGCCGATTCCCGAAGCCGTGCGCATTCTGCGCGAAGTGGTGGACGCGCTGGCCGAGGCCCACGGGAACGGCGTCGTCCACCGCGACATCAAGCCGGACAACGTTATGCTCTCCGGTCGCCACGCATTGGTGACCGATTTCGGTGTGGCCAAGGCGGTGAGCGAAGCCACCGGCGAACAGAAGCTCACCACCGCCGGCATCGCGCTCGGCACCCCGACCTACATGGCGCCGGAACAGGCGGCGGCCGATCCCAATCTTGATCACCGGGTGGACATCTACGCCGTCGGGATCCTGGGCTACGAGATGCTGACCGGGAGTCCGCCGTTTACCGGCAGAAGTCCCCAGGAGATTCTCGCCGCCCAGGTCACCCAGGCGCCGGAGCCGATCACCCGGCGCCGCGCGGCGGTGTCGCCAGTGCTCGCAGATGTGCTCATGAAGTGCCTGGAGAAACGGGCGGCCGACCGCTGGCAAACCGCGAGCGCCCTGCTCGACCAACTCGAAGTCTTGAGTACACCGAGCGCGGGGACGACGCCGACCCAGACCAGGCCGGTGGAAGCGGTGAAGGTCGACGTTCGCGGATTCCCCCGCTGGTTGGCGTGGGGGTTGGGTGGGGCGCTGGTGGCGGGTGGCGCGTTCGCGCTCTCGCTCCGGCAACGCGGGCCGGACACGATCCAGCTCGGCCAGCGCACGGCGCTGGCGGTGGCACCGGAGATGGAGACCTGGCCGACATTGAGCCCCGATGGCCGGATGGTGGTATACACGCTATGGAGTGGGGGTACCACGCGGCTTACGGTGCAGCAGGTCGCCGGAGGCAACCCAGTCACCGTCGTGGACGCTCCCTACGCGATCGAGCCGACGTTCTCTCCCGACGGCGATCGGTTGCTGTATTTCGCTCCCGGGGGATTGTACGTTATCCCGGTGCTTGGCGGTCAGGCCCGCCTGGTGGTACCCGGCAGCGCGGTGGGTGCCCTGTTGCCGGGCGCCTGGTCACCTGATGGGAAAGAGATCGTCTACCGGGACGGAAACGACACCCTGTTCGTGCAGCCGGTGGAGGGGACAGAGCGGCGGATGCTGGTGACCGGCACCCAGCTTCACTCGCCCGCATGGTCTCCGGACGGGAAGTGGATCGCCTACGTCCAAGGCAACCCGTCCTTTCATTACAACGGAAACAACGCGTCCAGCCAGATCATGGTCGTGCCGGCCGGCGGAGGAACTCCGGTCGCCATCACCGATTCGAAGTCCCTCAACACGTCGCCGATCTGGATTCCGGGACGCCGGGCGCTGCTTTACGTCTCGGATAAGGAGGGCGGGAGAGATATCTACCAGGTCGCCCTGCGGAGTAGCGGCGCGCCGGCGGGTGCCGCGGTCAGAGTGACCACCGGTCTCAATCCCGAGCGCATCAGTCTCTCGGCCGATGGCACCCGGCTCGCCTGGTCGGTCTTCACCCAGACCTCGAACGTGTGGGAGGTAACAACTCAGGGCCGGGACTCGATCCCACTCTCCCGCGCCCGCCAGGTGACCATTGGCACCCAGAACATCGAGCAGATTGACGTGTCACCCGATGGCGAATGGCTCTACTACGATTCCGACCGGAGCGGGAACCCCGATCTCTGGCGCCAGCGGGTGAATGGCGGAACGCCGGAGCAGATTACCTCCGATCCCGCCGGTGATTTTGCCCCTGTCGTGTCTCCCGATGGCCGGGAAGTGGCTTTCCATTCCACCCGCAACGGTTCCAACAATCGTGACATCTTCGTGATGCCGTCAGCCGGCGGCGCCGCGGTGCAGGTCTCGAACAGTCCGGGTGACGATCGCACTCCGCAATGGAGTCCCGATGGTCGTACCCTGGCCTGGCAGGACAACTTCAATCCCGATGGTACCCTGACCGCCAGCCGGAACCCGGACCGGACCTGGTCCGCTCCGGAGCGGTTCAAGAGTGTGACGAAAGGATCCATGAATGTGACGGGGTCGTGGCGCTCGGATGGCCGAATCACTGTGGCTGATTCCGTCGGGCTCTATCTGTTTGATCCCCGCGCCCGGACCGCCGAGTTGCTGTCTCTGGCCCAAAATCCCTTTCTTGCGGTTGCCGCCTGGTCGGAGGATGGGCGGATCTTCTATTACACGGATATCGATGCGAGCGGCCGATTCGTCATCAAGTGCCTGGAATACCCGCGTGGCCCGATTCGGACCGTGGCGTACGCGGACATTCCTGCCACCCAGACCTACCGCTTTGGTTTCGCGCAGCGCAGGGGCAGGTTGTATGTGCCGCTGGTAGACAGCCGGTCGGATGTGTGGGTGGCGGAGGTGCGGCCTTAGCGGGGAAGCGGGGCAGCGGGGCAGATGGGCAGCGGGGCAGTAGAATCGGTTGGCCGCCCGCCCTGCCGCCCCGCCGCCCCGCTATCTCAGCGCCACAAACCGCCTCGATTGCCTCTCATATGCATGCGCCAACGCCAGCACCCGCGCGTCATCTCCGGGGAACCCGACCATCGACAGGTTCATGGCCGGCATTCCGTCCGCGCCCAGGCCGGCGGGGACCGACACCTCCGGTAAGCCGAGCCAGTTGTTGTAGGAGAGCGTGGTTTGGATGGCGGGCCACTTCTCGCCCAGCCGCAGGGCGTTGAAGGGCACGGTCGGCCAGATCATCGCGGCGATGCCGGCCGTTCGCATGGCCTCCACCAGCCCGGCCACGACCGTGGCCCGCGAGCGCGCGAACGATTGTCCCGCCGGGTCTTCCGCCATCGGCTGCTGCAGCAGCGGCTCGCATTCCTCGAAGTGTTCCGGCAGCACGTCATAGAAAGCTCGATAAGCCGCATAGCCTCGGTGCACCGCCGCGCGCGGATCGTCGCTGCGACCGGCGAAATAGCGGTAGAGCGCATTCGCGGTGGGCCCGGGCGAATTGTCGTTCACGGCCACGTCCCCTCGCGCGGTCGCGGCGGCCGCAAAGGCGTCCCGATAGTTGGTGGCGACGACCGGGCTGGCGAAAAGCTCGACCGTAGCACCGGCGGCCCCCACGTCGGCCACCGCGCGATCCCACAAGGCGAGCGCTTCGGCCGACATTTTGTCGCGCGGGATGTTCCCCTCGACCAGTCCGATCTTGACGCCGTGGAGTGCATCGTCCCTGAGCATAGGGGCGGGTCTCGGACCCGCCCCTACCGATAGCGGGTCCGATGGATCGGCGCCGGCGATCGCGGCCAGAGCGAGCGCGGCATCAGCCACGGTGCGCGCGAGCGACCCGTGGGTATCGAGATAGGGCCAGGTCGGGATCACTCCGGTGCGCGGCACCAGCCCGAAGCTCGGCTTGATGCCCACCACGCCGGAGAACTGCGCGGGGATGCGGTTGGAGCCGCCGTCGTCGGTGCCGAGTCCCGCGAATGCCAACCCGGTCAGGACGGCGACTGCCGAGCCGGCGCTGGATCCACCGGGCGTGCGGGTACCGGTAGGGTCGTGCGGATTGACCACCTGCCCGGTGTGACTGCTGGTGCCTCTGCCGTTGTAGGCAAAGTCGTCCGCCGCGGTCTTGCCTAGTATGACAGCACCCGCCGCGCGGAGCCGGGCCACCTCGAGCGCGTCCCGCCGCACCGGGTCGGGGAACAGCGCGGCCCATTCGGCGTTCGACCCGGTGGTCGGAAGGCCGTTCACATCGTAGATCGACTTGGCGAAGACCGGGACGCCATCCAGCGGACCGCGTAGCTGTCCGGCCTTCCGGCGCGCATCGGACGCGCGCGCGTCAGCGAGAGCGGTGTCGGCCAGCGCGTCTATGGCGTGCAACGCAGCTCCCCGGCTGCGACAGCGTTCCAGGGCCAGGGCGGTGATCTCGGCGGCGGTCCAC
>Ga0070698_100003177_pt1 | contig 18109 bp, 7 predicted proteins | sample KBSK1502metaG_FD_65477 | JGI IMG/M metagenome (GOLD analysis project Ga0070698, IMG submission 65477) | Corn, switchgrass and miscanthus rhizosphere microbial communities from Kellogg Biological Station, Michigan, USA - KBS K1-50-2 metaG | ecosystem: Host-associated > Plants > Roots >...
ATGATATCAAACGATTTACATCGCCCGGCAAACTACTTCCAGCACGCAATTGAACAAACGTCCGGAAAGAAGTAGTGTACCAGTTATTAAACATGGTTCCAAACCTTGTTGATTGCAAAAAAGCAAAGCTCCCCATCACATCAAAATGGACAGATGAATTGGCTGGCATGTCCTCGGCAACTGCGCTAATAATGAATGTCTGAAAATCCTCGGGTACCTTTAACTCTACGGTTTTCCCAATGACATTATCTGTTCCAAATAATTCTTTTGCTTTTGATACAGTAACTACAAGACTATTCAAACCTGGTAATGCAGTTGAAACATTTCCAAATTTTAGCGGAAAAGTAAAAACAGAAAAGAATTGCGGGTCAGCGAAAGATATTTTTACACTGCGAACTTCATTATTAACACGCATGTAGCCCTCATTGGACATCTGCTTTAACCGCACGTATTCTACAACATCGGGCATGTCTTTTTTGATCGTAGGGCCCAAAGGCATAGCTGTTATTGCCGAATATTGAGAACCGCCATCTAATCCTTTTGCATAGTCATACAGACAATAAATATTGTTTGCCTTTTTATGAAAGCGGTCAAAACTTAATTCGTTTACACAATACAATAACAACAAAATGGAAAAAGCAATACCTACTGACAATCCGAAAACATTAATAAACGCAAGCGTTTTCTGTCTCGACAAATTTCTCCATGCGGTTTTTAAATAATTTTTTATCACAGCAAATAATTTTATTCTGTTCTCAATGATTTTACCGGATTAGCTAATGCCGCTTTGATCGCCTGGAAACTCACCGTCAGTAATGCAATGGCCAATGCGGCAATGATCGCTACACCAAATACCCACCAGCTAATATTTACCCTGTAAGGAAAATCTTCTAACCAATTATTCATTGCCCACCATGCAATTGGAAAAGCAATGACAGATGAAATAACAACCAGCACCAGGAAATTCTTTGACAATAACCCAACGATATCAAAAGCATTTGCTCCTAATACTTTTCTTATCCCTAATTCTTTTGTTCTTTGCTCTGCACTAAATGCTGCTAACCCGAATAATCCCATGCAACCAACAATTATGGCCATCACAGTAAATATCCAAAGCAGATCACTCAGTTTTCCTTCTGCTTTGTACATTGTTCCATAAGTTTCATCCATGAATTTGGAATCGATCGGGTAACCGGGAACGAATTTGTTCCATACATTACTTATATATCCAAGTGTATTTTTTATGTCAGCAGTTTTCAATTTAACCGCTACAGAATATATCCATGGATAGATCTGTATAACCGATGGTGTGATTTTTTCACGCAAATTTTTATAATGAAAATCTTCAACTACGCCGATCACTTTTCCTTTCTTTATTGGATTCAATGTATCTGTTGGCGCCCATTCATTCCAATTTATTTGCTGGCCAATTGCGTTTTCAGGTGTGCCGAATCCCCATTCTTTCACGGCGGTTTCATTAATTAAAAAACCTTCCTTAACATCTGTTGCCATTTCTTTTGAAAAATCCCTTCCGGCAATAATTCTTAATCCCAATGTTTTCACATAATCATGATCTCCGAGAAAAACATTTGCTGATCTTTCTTTTTCTCCGTCGCTGCCGAATGTTTTAACTCCATCGCCTGCATAGAGATCACCTGGCAAGCCATAACCCGCGGTCATTGAAACAATGTTGGGTGAACGTTTTAATTCATCTTTGAATGCATCAAGCTTTCTTTCAACATCACCTCTCACCTGGAAGTAAACAACCTGCTCTTTATTAAAACCAAGATCTGCATTGTTCAAATATTTTGTTTGTCTGTAAACAATCGTTGTAGAAACGATCAGCAAAACAGAAAGTGCAAATTGGATAACAACCAGGGCCTGTCTTAACCACGAACCACCGCCGCTGCCAATAAGTTTGATGTTTTTTAAAACTTGTATTGGTTGAAATCCTGACAATACTAAAGCAGGGTAAATCCCTGCAATCATTCCTATAACAACACCGGCAGCCAAGATGAGCAGGCCAAGAATTGGATTGGTAAACGGATTAAACTCGATAGACTTTTCGGTAAATTGATTTAATAATGGAACGATAAAAAAAGTTGCAACGATGGCAAGCAGCATCGATAAAACGGAAAGTAAAATTGTCTCCCCAATAAATTGAATGATGAGTTGTTTTCTTTCTGCACCTATTACTTTTCTTACTCCGATTTCTTTTGCTCTTCTGAATGACCTGGCAGTCGCAAGATTTATAAAATTGAAACAGGCGATCACCAAAACAAATAAGGCGATAATGGTTAATGCTTTTACATAAGTTTGATTTCCCCTGATCGCATTATCATAGATAAAATCGGAAGATGTAAGATGGATATCTCTCAAAGGTTGAAAAAATGGGAGAAATGTGAAACCAGCCTGTGTTAGTGTAGGAAAGATCTCTTTCTTAATATGTGCCTGGAACTTATCCTGCAATTGCTGAACATTGGCGCCTGGTTTTAATTTCACATAAGTATAAAACTGGTGCCAGGTCCATCGTTCCATTCTTTCTCTTTGAATACCTGCAGACGGCAAGGACATGAGGTAACGAAAGTTCAAATGAAAATGCTCAGGCAATTTTGCTAACACTCCTTTTACAGCAAAGGTGTCCTTGTCTATGTAAATGGTCTTATTGACTGGATCTTCATTATTAAAATATTTTTTTGCCAGGTCTTCGGTAATTACAACAGTTCTCGGCTGAGTAAGTGCTGTGGAAGGATCACCATTACTGAACTTTAATGGAAATACATCAAAGAAAGAAGACTCGACAAACCAACCTTTATCCTCATAATTTCTTTTCTCACCGACTTCCATCAAAAATTTATCAAGAGACATCAATATTCTGACCGTGGTGTCAACTTCCGGATAGGTTCTTTTAAGAAAACTTGCATAAGCGGGAGGTACAGGAGCACCATATGTTATAGCATCATTATTTTTTCTTTGTTCATAAATACGGTAAACATTTTCTCCACCGGGAATTCCTTTGTCATATTGCCATTCATCCCAAACAAACAATCCAATTACCAAACACCCGATAATCCCAATGGTAAGACTTGAGATATTAATGATCGCAAACCCCTTATAACGAAGTAAATTCCGGATCGCTGTTTTTAAATAATTTCTAACCATAAACCCTCCATCTTCCGCCTATGGCGGATGTGATTAGTAATTCTGATGAGCTTTTGAAATAATGCCCATCAGTTGAATAATGTTGAACTAAAGAACTAAAGTTGAATAGAGTTACACAAGCCAAACTCTCCGCCTAAGGCGGAGGTTTGGGGTTTCTATTCCGTTCGCAAAAGCTTCACAGGACTCGTTCTTACAGCCTGCCATACTTTAATACCCGATGTAATACCGGCAATAACAAATAATACAATTACTGAATTTATTAATGTGGAATTCGCAATGCCTGAGTTTACGCCGAATATTGAGTTAAGCAGAATGTTTGTAAAGGTGTATCCGCCGTAACAACCAACTGCAGCTCCTATAATAAATATCAGGAAGTAACCGCGGTTGATCAATACGAGTATATGCCTTGCTCTTGCACCTGCAACTTTCCTCAGTGCTATCTCTTTCATTTTTTTAACAACGGTAAGCGAAACCAATGCAAATAATCCTGTTGCGGTAAGCAGGATCGAAATGATCGCAAACCAGAAAAATATCTTTGCAATATTATTGGTGACCGTGAAAGCTTCATTAGTTATATCATTTTGATAAAAGCCCGTAAATGGTTTCATCGGGAATATCTTTTTCCATGCATCTCTTGCTTTTCCATACACAAGCTCCAGGTCTGAGACTTTAGCTTGCACAACAAGAAACTGGTACCTGTTCTCTTTTCCTAATTTCATTACTACCGGTTCCTGCGGATCGAAAAGCTGGTCAACCTGGAAATTCTTTAATACTCCAACAACTGAATAATTCACACTGTCAATAAACATTTTCTTGCCTACTGCTTCTTTATCTTTCCATCCATAGTTAGCTGCAAGATTTTGTGTGATCAAAATTGAATTTGTATAATCTCCTTCCATATCTGCATCAAACTCCCTGCCCTCCGCCATTTTAAGATTCATCGTTTTTATATAATCCCGACCGATTTCCAGGAAATTGGTTTCACCCTTTTTCCCTTCAGCTTCTGCTACCACATTTCGAAATCCATAACCAATATGGCTTCTGGTTCCGGCCAATGCAGTAACCTGTGGAATAGATGCAACTTCATTTTTTAAAGCACTGAACGCAGTTGTATCAGTTACGATCATACCGATCGTATTCCTGATATTATAACCATAATCATAATTTTTTTGAAACTCAGCATTGCGTGCAAAACCAATACCTGCTATAACTGTGATGATCGCAATAGAAAGCTGCAGGCCCAGCATGATTCTTGAAAACAGACTGGTGCCACCAAATTTTACAGTGCCTCTGAAAATAGTTGAAGGATTGAAACGGGTGATGTAAAATGCGGGGTAAGCACCTGCAAGCAGTGTGGTCAATAAAACAGCGCTGCCAATAAACAATAGAAGATTGACATCATTAAAATAATCTGCAGTGATCTTAACCGCAGTGAACATTTGATTGAATGTCGGGAGCCAGAAACGATTTAGAACAACAGAAAGCAAAACTGCCAGGCAAACAATAAAACAACATTCTAATAATAATTGAATGACCAGCTGCTTGTGAGAACTACCCATTACTTTTCTCATTCCTATTTCTTTTAATCTCCTGTTTGCATGTGAGACCGTAGTATTAGAAAAATTCAAACACGCAGAAAGAAAGATCAGGAGTGCCAACACAATTGGACCAAAAGCTGCAGAATTTTCGGGCCTTTCATAAAGTCCATTATTATTAATATCACCAATACTTGCATTTTCACGCAAAGAGATAAGTTTAAAACCGGAAGCTTTCCAGTCCATTCTTGCTTTATTCTGTATCGGTAAATATTTAGCAAGTGATTTTGTGATCAATGGAACGTCGGCCTTCTTAGGAATTCTGAAAAAAGCTGCATCAAGCATCCATGTCCAGTCGTCATCAACGATCTTTGATCCATCACCTTTTAGATAGTTTTCAAAATTCGTAATAAATCCAAACCGCATTGTAGAATTCGGAGGAACATCTTTTAAAACTCCAGTTACTGTTAGCGGCATCGCATAATTTTCACCTGAATAAAGGATCAATGATTTCCCTACTGCATCCTGCTTGCCAAAATATTTTTTTGCAGTTGCTTCAGTGATGAGAACAGAATTCTTATCTGTTATATTATTTGTACCAGCTACAACAGGGAAATTGAACAGATCAAAGAATGCCGGATCAGTAAAATGCACTTGTTCAGCAAAAGGTTCATTCTTATCATACTTTACATTCATGCTGCGACTGTCATACCGTACTGCTTCAGCTATCCCTGCAAATTCAGACTGGGCCTGCTTTACAGCGGCCATAGGAAAAATTCCTTTTACACCATTTGCTCCTGACTGAAAGGTCAAAGCCCGGTAAACATTATCCCGGTCTTTATGAAAATTATCAAAACTGAAACTGAAACGATAAGTTTGAAATCCCCAAACAATAGCGGCTAATCCAATACCCATTCCAAAAATGTTAAGCAAAGTGTAACCTTTGTAACGCCACATGTTGCGCAAAACGATCTTATAAAAGTTTCTAAACATAAAATATGGTTTAGGTGGTGAGTTCTATGTTTTTATTTTATCGGCATTAATAATTCTAATCGGCTCCTGTTGTGTCACTCACTTGTACGTCCCGAATTCTGCTGAGCAGAATTGTTGCAGTTGAAGAGTGCGAATCTTCCACTGGAAGATTCGAAGGCAACAGATGCTAAATTTTGTTTTACAGTTTGGCTCATCATTATTTCCTCAAAATCTCTTCTTAATCCTATAAATCCTGGTTCATTCCGTCCTCAAACTTTTCACCGGATTAGCAATCGCCGCCTTTATTGCCTGGAAGCTGATCGTTATTAATGCGATCGCCAATGCTAATACAACTGCAACAAGGAATATCCACCAGCTAATGTCAACACGATAAGCATAATCCTGCAGCCACTTATTAATTGCAAACCATGATAATGGCAATGCGATCAAAGCGGCGATCAGTACATATTTCAAAAAATCTTTTGATAACTTAAATACGATATGCTGGATAGAAGCACCCAACACTTTCCTTATACCAACTTCTTTTACCCTTTTCTCAGCGGCATAAGAGGCTAATCCAAAAAGGCCAAGACAAGAAATGATGATCGCTAATATGGCAAGTGCGCCAACGATTGTGTTTATTTGTGAATCGGCACGATAAACTTCTTTAAAATGATCATCGAGAAATTGATATTCGTAAGGAATGCCTGGATTAATTTTTTTCCAAACTGATTCTATATAACTAAGTGCTTCCTTTGCCCGGCTCCCATTTATTTTTACCGACATATTGCCATAACCCCAATCAGCCCAGTTGAACATGAACATGGTTTCGATCTTATGATGCAATGAATTAAAATTGAAATCTTTTGCTATTCCGATTATCTGTCCTTCCGCCCCGGTTGAGGATGAATCAAATCCAAATTGTTTACCCAGCAATGAAGAAAACTCAGCTTTCGTATTATCCTTTAATAATTCTTTTGCAAGTGATTCATTGATTATATATTCCCTTCCTTTCATGGACGAATCAGTTGAAAAATCCCTTCCATCGATTAACTGAATTTTATAAAGCTTTAAATAGTCAGGATCAACGATCAAACGTGTTGAGGTTAACTCTCTTTTTGGTCCGTCACCCTTGAATTCAATACCCGATTGATCCAAATGACTGCCCAATATGTCTTGTGAAGCAGTAACACTGCTGACAAGTGTATTTTGCAACAATTCTTTTTTGAGAAGTTGATAATTCCGGGCTCCCTGGTTAAGCGGCACATTCACCACCTGCTCACGATCAAAACCAGTATCACGGTTCTTCATAAAGTTTAATTGTCTTATAGCAAATGTGGTGGCAATGATCAGGAAAATAGCCGAAGCAAACTGTGTTACTACAAGAACATTTCTTAATGAACTTTTACCTCTACCTGTTTGGATCGATCCTTTCAAAACTTTTACCGGCTTAAATGAAGAAAGGTAGGCTGAAGGATACAGACCTGAAATTATTCCAAGAAGAAGAGTGCCGGCAATCAAAGACAAAATAAGTTTCCAATTGGTAAATATTGGAAAGTCAAGATCTCTTCCACTTAAGTTTTCAATTGCGGGTAAAAAAAGTTTTACAAGAATGATGGCAAAGAACAATGCGATAAAGGCCAGCATTATTGATTCACCAATGAACTGCATTGATAGCTGCCAGCGGAATGCGCCGACCGATTTTCTAACACCAACTTCTCTTGCTCTTTCTGCTGAACGTGCTGTAGAGAGATTCATGAAATTGACACAAGCGATCAGCAACACGACAAAAGCAATTATAAAAAAGATATTTGTATAGCTTTTATCAAATTGCTGGTAATTGAAACCGTCTAATCCAATATCAGAAGCGCCGCCATGTACTTCACCCAATGGAAGTAAAAACAGTTCATAATTTTTCCAGTTATCATTTGACATATGTCGCTTGAGATAATCAGGAAATTTCTTTTCAAGTGCAGCGATGTTTGTATTTGGTGAAATTTCAAGATAAGTGTTCAACCAGTTACCGCCCCAGTTATTCATCCACTGTGGTTGCTCGATGGTCCTGAATGGAACAAGAGCAGTAAACTGTAGCTGGGAATTTTGCGGTACGTTTTCCAACACACCAGTTACTAACAGGTCGGTTGTATCGCCGCGCCGGTAACTTGTAAGCGTTTTCCCGATCGGGTTCTCATTACCAAAAAAACTTTCCGCAGCATCTTTCGTTAATACAATTGTATTAGGTTTTTGCAACGCAGTATTACGATCGCCTTGCAACAGTTTAAAATCAAAGATTTGCAGAAATGTGGAATCGACAAAGCATAGTCTTTTTACATAGACTTTTTTATCTCCGTAATTAAAGGGAGTACTGCCACCTGAATTGATCCTTGTAAAATTTTTGATTTCCGGGAACTCAGCTCTTAATGTCGGCGCCATCGGGTACATGGATAAGGCTACTTTTTGTGCAGCCACCATGCCTTCAAATTTTTGCACTTCGTTCAGCCGGTAAATGTTTTTTGTATGGAACTTGTCAAAACTTCTTTCATAAAAAACAAACAGAAGGATAGCAATGCAAGCAGCCATGCCGATAGATAAGCCAACCACATTTATCGTAGAATAAATTTTATTCTTCCATAAATTTCTCCACGCTGTTTTGAAATAGTTTTTGAACATGTTTTTTGTTTTTTATGTTATCAGCCTTTATAATTCTATTCACCGTCCCTTCCGCCTTAGGCGGACTCTTATACTTTATTAATTCTACTCAGCTTCGTTTTTCCTCCAAATCCTCCTAATCATGCAAATCGTGGTTCATTCCGTTCTCAAACTTTTCACAGGGTTTGCTAATGCCGACCTCACCGAATGAAATCCAACTGTTGCCAATGCAATTAATATTGTGGCGGCCGCTGCGGATATAAATACCCAACCTTTCACCGGAATTCTAAATGCAAAATCCTGCAGCCATTGATTACCCGCATACCAGGCAAGTGGAATAGCAATAAGTATAGCAATGCCGATCATCAATAAAAAATTTCTTGCTATCAGCATAGTAATGCTTGTAACATTCGCACCCAGCACTCTGCGAATACCAATTTCCTTTGTGCGTTGAGCTGTTGTGAATGCTGCCAGGCCGAACAATCCTAAACATGCAAGCAAAATGGCAAGAGTCGCTGCGACTGTAAATAATGCTGATGATCTTTGTTCGCCAACATATAATTTGTTATAATCTTCATCAAGAAAATGATAAGTAAACGGACGATCCGGAATTCGTTGCTTCCACATCATTTCAAGTCTTCCTAAAGTCGGTTGTATATCTTTTCCATTGATGCGGACCATGAAAGAACGGGAAAAATCACGGCCGAGAAATATCAACAGTGGTCCGATCGGTTCGCGAAGGCTGCTGAAATTAAAATCTTTTATAACACCAACAACAGGTCCCGGATATCCTTTTTCGATTGTCTCACCAATCGCCTGCTCAGGTTTCCACCCGATCTTTTTAGCAAGTGATTCATTTATGATATAAGGTTGCTGAAAATTTGCATAGTTATTAGTGGTATCCATGACTGCAAAATCAGATTGCTGGAAATCACGACCGGCGATCAATTGCATCTTTAAAGTCTTTGTAAAATCAAGGTCAACCGGCATTGCATTTAACGAGATCTCTTTTTTGCCTTTTTCATCCGTTACAGTTATACCATCACCCCACTCCACAAACTCAGGAGTTTCATAAGCCGCGGTCACTCCTTCTACTCCTGTTACCTGTGCTATTGCTTCCTTGATATTTTTAAAATCCCTGCTCATTTTTCCGCCTATAGGTAATACAGCAACATGATCTTTATCATAGCCAAGATTTTTTGTTTGCATAAAATTCATTTGTTGCAAAATGATAGCTGTATAAATGATCAGGAACACAGAAATGCTGAATTGAATTACGATCAAGGATTTGCGAAGTGTTCCGCTACCGCCGGTAATTCGAAATCCTTTTTTTAATACACTTAAAACTTTTGTACCTGATAATATCATGGCAGGATAAAAGCCCGCAAGAAAACTCACCAATATTGCAAATACAGCAAGCGAAATTATTGGCACAGGTTGTAACAAAACTCCGGAAGTAAATTCTTTACCTGTAACATTATTAAAGTATGGGATCAGGAAAATTCCAAGTGCTAATGCGAGTGCTGCTGAAAGAAAAGTAATAACCGCTGACTCACCAATAAACTGAAAGAAGACTTGCTTTTTTGATGCACCCAGCACTTTTCTCATTCCTATCTCATTTCCCCGGCCAGTTGATTGTGCAGTCGCAAGATTTGTATAATTAGCAGATGCAATAATTAATATCAGCAAAGCGATCACAGCAAACATATATATATAGGTCATGCTGCCATTTGGTTCAGATCCTGCCAATGATGATCTTAAGTGTACTGTTTTCAATGGCTCAAGATGAAAAGTGAGATAGTCATTTCCTTCAAGTCTTGCTTCCCTTCTTACTTCAGGTGTTTTCATATAGGCAACGATCTGCTGCTGCAATTGCTGAATATCTTTTTTATCTCTTACCAGTAAATAAGTGATCCAGTTTGCCTCCCACCATTTTTCAACCTTTACTCCGTTACTCAGGTTAAAAAACTGGGTAACAAAATCAAATTTGATCTGTGAGTTTTGAGGGGCATCTTCGCAGATGGCAGAAATCTTAAGTTCCTTTCCAAAAACGGTTACTGTTTTGTTGATCGCATTCTCATTGCCAAAATATTTCTTAGCCATTGACCTTGTGAGTACAATTTTATCGGGTGCATCAAGGGCTGCAGAGGCATCGCCTTCAATTAAACTGAAAGAAAACATTTTAAAGAGTGGCTGGTCGGCAAAAAGTATCCTCTTCTCATCAAATACTTTTTCTCCATATTTAATAATGCCATGACTGATAAATGTTCTTGTATACTCTTCAACTGATGGAAATGTTCTTTTGAATTGCGGACCTACTTTGGTACCTGTAGTAGCGCCGGTATTCACAGTACCTGCGTTATTGTACTCCATCGTCACACGAACTATCCTGTCAGCATTGGCATTAAACTTATCATAACTCAGTTCATGAGTAATATAAATGCCAATTAAGAGACAAGCTGCAAGCCCGGCAGTCAGGCCAATAATATTGATACCTGAATAAAGTTTGTTTTTACCCAGGTTACGAAATGCTGTTTTTAAATAATTTCTGAACATAAACCCTCCATCTCCCTAAAGGGAGTGTTTAGTAATTCTGATGAGCTCTCTGAATTAATGCTCATCAGTTGAATAATGTTGAACTAAAGAACTACAGCTGAACAGAATTAATTAACCAAAGTCTCCGCCTATGCGGAGATTTAGGGTTTTTATTCTGTTCTTAATGATTTTACCGGGTTTGCTACTCCTGCTTTCACTGCCTGGAAACCGATCGTAACAAAAGCAATAATGATTGCCAGTGAACCTGCAGCAATAAACACCCACCATCCAATTGAAATGCGATAAGCAAAATCCTGTAACCATTTATTCATAAAATACCAGGCAAGCGGGGCGGCTATGATCAATGCAACAACGACAAGCTTTATAAAATCTTTTGATAATAATCTTACGATACCCGGCAATGATGCACCCAACACTTTGCGAATTCCAATTTCTTTTGTACGATTGATTGCGGCCAACGCAGCTAATCCAAATAAACCAAGACAAGCAAGAAAAACGGATATGCCACCTGCCCAGCCAATAATGCTGCTCCATTTTCTTTCTGCTTTGTAAAAATTGTCGAGACTCTCATCGAGAAAACTATATTTAAATGGAAGATCAGCCACAACACTGCTCCATGTTTTTTGCATAGCCCCTAATGCCGGTGCAGGGTTACCCGGTTTTAATTTTACAAAAAATTTATACGGTGCATAATCTGCAAACTGGTGAAACATTTGCGGTTTTACTTCCTCTTTAAAAGGTCGATAATTAAAATTCTTTACCACACCGATCACAACCGGAGTTTTTGTTTCCATGTATCCTTTTATCTGCTGACCTACAGCATTCTCAATTGTCCAACCCATATCTCTTACCATGGCTTCATTAACAATTACAGATGTAACAGTGTCTTCAGTGAACTTTGGATCAAAATTTCTTCCGGCAATTAATTTCATTCCCATCAAGCCGATGTAATCCGGATCAATAAAATATTCAAACACATCTTTGTGTGCACCATTATATTCAAATCCTGAACGGCTCCAACCTGTTCCTTCACCAAGTCCAAGTTCTGCACTGGCAATGCCTGCAATATCATTTCTTGCAACAAGAGCTTGTTTGAATAAAGGATATATCTCCTTTGTTTTTGTATCGCTTGCATCAACAACTACAATATTTTCTTTATTGAAACCAGGATTTTTGTCACTCATGTATTTTGTTTGCTGTAAAATGATCATTGTGCAAATGATCAAACCGATAGACAAAGCAAACTGAACCGTTACAAGTGATTTTGTAAAAATATTTGAACCACTTACCCTGATCTTACTTTTCAAAACTTCAATGGGTTTGAAGCCAGATAATATCAGGGCAGGATAACTTCCTGCGAGCAAGCCAACAAGCAATGTTAAGCCTGCAAGCATCCAGCTCATTTCAGGATATAATGAGAAAGAAAAATGTAACTCACGACCTGAAAGTTTATTAAAATAAGGAAGCAATAATTTTACCAGCAACAAACCGATCAATAGTGATAATACACTCAGCAGGATCGCCTCTGCTAAAAATTGTATGATCAAATGTTTTCGTTCGCTGCCTATTACTTTTCTTACACCTACTTCCTTTGCTCTTCTTGCTGAACGACCAATAGCTAATGTTGTAAAATTTATACAGGCAATTAATAATACACCCGCAGCAATACTTAATAAGATCCAGATCGTTTTTGGATTAACTTGTTCTACAGATCCGCCATATACTTTTGTATCTGTATGTCCAGCTTTCAATGGTTGCAAACCAAATCGAACAGGCGGGGCATTCCCTTCCCATTTATACCCGGCATCTCTTAATTCCTTTTCTTCATCAGGATAATATTTATGACGGAATGATCCAAGTTTTTGAACGTCATTTGGCAAACCACTGCCAGCGTTCAACTGAACATAAGTAATATAAGATGACCTGTTCCAATTATTAACTCCTCTTTTACCTGAGTTCGTTGTTTCCATATAATTGAAATTGCCAAGCAGGTCAAATTGAATAGAAGAATTAGCAGGAATGTTCTCGGCAACTGCGGTAACTGTAAATGGCACGAACGATTCCTCAATTTTTATTTCGATTGTGCGGCCAACTACATTATCTGTTCCAAAAAGCTCTTTTGCTTTTGCTCTTGTTATAACAAGATTTTGCAGTTCTTTCAATGCGCTTTGTGCCGTTCCATATTTTAATGGAAAAGAAAAAATTGTAAAAAGAGAAGGGTCAGCATAAGTCATATTCATACGCCTTACCGCTCCGTCAACTTTTATAAAACTTTCACCCCATCCATCACGCAAACGAACGTAGTTAGCCACATCCGGCAGATCAGTTTTCATTGCCTGCCCTAAAGGTGATGGCATATAAACATCTCCTTCGGCTTCGCGGTCTTTCATGGCATCGGTCCAACGATAGACACGATAAATGTTATTTGCATTCTTATGAAACCGATCAAAGCTGAATTCATTTACAGCATACAAAAGAAATAAGGAGAAGCAGGCAAGGCCTATTGATAAACCAGAAATATTAATAACTGATAAAATTTTTTGCCGCCCTAGATTCCGTAGCGCAATCTTAAAATAATGTTTGATCATGTCGTTGGTTTTTATGTTGTCTCCGTCCGTTAATTCTATTCATCGTCTGTTGTTTCCAATTTGCTGCTTCGTCACGCAAATTGCTCACTTGTGCTTTCTGTAATTCTAATCAGCATCATTTTTCCTCAAAATCATTTCTAATCATACAAATCATGGTTCTACTCAGTCCGCAATGACTTCACCGGATTAGCCAATGCAGCCCTGATCGATTGAAAACTGATAGTGAATAATGCAATGCTTGCTGCAATCAAAGCTGTGATCACAAATACTGTCCAGCTGATATTTGTTCTGTAAGCGAAATCCTGCAGCCATTTATTCATCACTAACCATGTAATAGGCGATGCAATGACAATGGCGATCAATACAAGCTTCAAAAACTCTTTTGATAATAATCCTACAACACTACCAATACTTGCACCCAGCACTTTTCTTACTCCTATTTCTTTGGTCCGTTGCTCGGCACTGAATGTGGCGAGTCCAAATAACCCAAGACAAGAAATTAAAATTGCAATGATGGTAAAATTTCTCACGATAGCAGCCAGCCGCATATCTGCTTCATAATTCTTTTGAAAATCTTCGTCAAGGAAATTGTATTCAAAGGGTTCGTTTGGATTTAACCTTTTCCATGTTCCTTCGATCGAGGATAACACACTACTCATATTTCCGGCTTTAGCATGTGCGATCAGGTAATTATATTGAGGCCGATTGTTCAATTGAAATCCATAAGGCTCGATATTCGAATGAAGATCCTTGAAATGAAAATCCCTGACCACGCCGATGACCTCAAAGCGATAGCTTTCTCCCTGCCAATCGAAGACCACGTTTTTCCCAATTGCATCCTGTTCGTTTTTGAACCCTATCTGTTTAATAGCTTCCTGGTTCAAAATCAGTTTGGCATTTGTATCAGCCGGGAATTCCTTTGAGAATAGTCTTCCGGCTACTGGTTTTATACCAAGCGTCTGCAAGAAACTTTCATCTGTCCAGTTCATGAATACTCTTTTCGAATTATTCACGTTATCTCCTTCTTTATAAAAGGGCATATCGCTTGGATTCATGATCCCGGGATAATACAAAGAGGCGCCGGCTCCTGATATGTGTGAATTTTTTTCCAGCTCTGTTTTCAATTCAGCATAGATCCCTTTGCTTGTTTGGCCCCGCATCGGTATGATGATCTGCTGGTCTTTTTCAAATCCAAGATCTTTTGATTGCATGTATTTCATCTGGTTATTGATAGTAACTGAGGCCACGATCAATCCCACTGAAATAACAAACTGGAAAACCACGAGAGCTTTACGAAGCGACACAGCAGCCAATGAATTACTGATCCTTCCTTTTAAAACTTTTACCGGTTTAAAAGAGGAAAGATAAAATGCAGGATAGCTTCCGGCTAATAATCCTGTGAGAATAGCTAATACTAAAAATCCAAGCAACAATATTCCATGCTGCTGAAATGAAAAGACGATCTCTTTTTTTGATAAATCAGAAAATAAAGGAAGTAATGCTTTTGCAAATACCAGTGCAAATACAAAAGCGATCAATGACATTAATATTGATTCGCCAATGAATTGCCTGATCAACGAAGTCTTTTCGGCGCCCAAAACTTTTCTCACTCCCACTTCTGCAGAACGTTTTGAAGAACGGGCTGTAGAAAGATTCATGAAGTTTATACAAGCGATCAATAATGTGAATAAAGCAATTGATGCTACAATATATAAATAAGTGACACTTCCGCCAGATGTAACATTGCTTGATGTATTTGAAAAAAGATGGACATCTTTAACACGTGTAAGGAATTGCTTTTTGTAAAAACCCATAGCCTTAAGATCCTTTCCTGCATATTGATCAATAAACGCCGGAAATTTTGCTTCCAGTTTTTTAGCGTCACTTCCCTGCTTCAATAAGAAATAAGTATGGAACATGTTATTAGTAGCAAGATCAGTCCTTGAATTAATGAATGAGCCAATTCCACCGCCATTCACGGACATGAAAAATCTGGCATCAATATGAGAAGGAACTTTTGATGCAGAGAATACACCAGTCACACGGAAATCAAAGTCACCATTAGTGCTGCTGTTCACACGAACTATCTTATCCAGCGCTGGTTCTTTACCAAAGATCTTTTTTGCAATTTCTTCTGAAAGAACAAGAGAATTCGGATTCATCAAAGCAGTTTCCGGGTTGCCCTCAATGAAATCATAAGTTAATATCTGGAAGAAAGTCGAATCGGCGAGAAAACCTTTTGTTTCATAGAAGGATCTTACTTTACCATCTTTATCCGGGAATTGTAAAAGTGTTTTATCATCAGAAAAAGCTTTCATTAACCTTGTGCTTTTTTCAATTTCAGGAAATACCATTTGCATTGTCCTGGCCATTGGCGCCGGTGTATTAGCCGTACGGTCTTCTTTTCCTTCTTTTACAAATGTGGTTCCGAGTTGATAAACACGGTTACCATTTTTATGATAGCTGTCATAGCTTAATTCATAATAGAGATACATTGAAATAAGCATACAACAGGTAAGGCCGATGGATAAACCAAAAACATTGATGAAAGAAAATATTTTATTCTTCATCATGTTCCTCCAGGCTATCTTGATATAACTCTTTAGCATAATTCTTTCATTTTATAGATGAAAAAAATCGAAACCAGTTAATCAACTCTCATACAATTTTTATTTTAATGTCAAATTCACCCTGCCACTGCCGGCACGAATACTTACAGGAACACCACCTCCATTAAGCTTACCATTTATCTCATCCTCTTCTACTGAGCCGCTGAAATTGCTTAAGTTGGCGGTTTTTACTTTTGAACCGCTCACTTTCAGGTCCATGCCTTTATTGGGAAGCTCGACATCAATGCTGCCACCGGAATTACTTATTTTGACAAACTTGCCTAACTCGGTAATTTGAACATCAATATTGCCACCGCTTGTAGATGTCTCAAGACTGCATGATAATTTTTGCAGATCAATATTGCCACCAGAGGTATGTGCTGAAAGTTCTCCTTTTACCAATTGACCCTTAACGCTGCCACCGCTGGTTGAAGCATCAATAGTACCATCGAGGTGATCGAGATGGACCGATCCTCCCGAGGTAGAAAGCCTGATCTTACCAGTGCAATTGTTTGCTTCAATGCTGCCGCCGCTTGTTGAAAGATCAATATCCTGGTTACTATTGTTAACATGAATACTGCCACCGGATGTTTGCCCTTTTATATCACCATTTACATTGTCAACATGCAGGCTTCCGCCACTGGTAACAAATCTTTGTGTACCCCTTAAACCGGTAAGATGAATACTCCCACCACTTGTACTTAGATCAGTAGAAACATTTGCGGGTACATAAATTTTAAAAGAGATCGACAATCCATCTTGCCAATCCATATTTCTGCGCTTAGGTTTTGCAATTGTTGAAAGTTTATTATTACTGACTGATACCGTTAAGTCATAATCCTCATTTAATCTTTTTTGAATTTCTTCTTTTGAAACATTTGAATTTCTGTTACGATTCGATGGCCATATAAATACTTCCACTTTTGCTTCGCCGGCTGAAGCTGCTATTACTGTAATACTGCCACCGGATGTTTCAGATTCTATGTTCTTGATAGATTCATTGGCTAATGACTTTGTGAGAAAGGGAACATCGTTTTTATCCTGTGCAAACGACAATTGGTAAAAACAAGTTATCAATAATATTAGCAAGTACTTTTTCATGTTAAATTTTTAGAGGTTATAACAAATTATTCAGTTCTTAATGATTTTGCAGGTTTGGTAACAGCAGCTTTCATCGTATTCAGGCTTACAACTACAAGCGCCAATACAAGAATTAACAGGCCGACAACTATAAACAACCAAATATTAATTTTGATACGGTCAGGATATTTTTCCAGCCAGTTATTCATAAACCACCATGCAAGCGGTGTTGCAATAACAAATGCGATCAATATAAGCTTTAAAAAATCCTTTGAGATAAGCATGAGCAGTTGCTGCAGTGTTGCTCCTAATACTTTACGGATGCCAATTTCACGAACTCGTTTTTCAATGGTAAATGATGCAAGGCCGGCAAGCCCAATGCAGCAAATAAAAATGGCAAGCCCTGCAAATATGTTTGTTATCCTGCTGATCAGGTCTTCAGTCAAAAATTTCCGATTGAATACTTCATCAACAAAATTGTAATCGAAAGGATAAGCAGGATTGTATTTTTTAAATACAGCTTCAATAGCTTTTATTGCTTGTTGTGGCTTTGCCGAAGCAGTAAGTCTTATGTTTATGTAGTTCGCATTATTAGGATCAAAATGTATTAACAATGGTTCAACAGCCTTGAATGGCGATCCCATAACAATATCATTTGTAACGCCGATAACGGTAAATTTATAATCACCATATCGTAATTGCATTCCAACCGGGTTCTTCAATCCCATGGCTTTAACAGCCGCTTCATTAATTACCATGTTTGAAGAATCTGCCGGCACTCCTGAAAAATCTTTCCCTTGTAAAATTTTTACCCCCATGGTCTTTGTATAATTTATATCGGTGGCCATTCTTGCAACAATTAATTCGCCACCCGCAGGTTTTCCATCCCAATCAGGGGCCTTAGCCCTCCACCATATATCAATTATGGGAGAAAAAGATCTGTTCACAGCACTGACCA
>Ga0070698_100003178_pt1 | contig 18108 bp, 15 predicted proteins | sample KBSK1502metaG_FD_65477 | JGI IMG/M metagenome (GOLD analysis project Ga0070698, IMG submission 65477) | Corn, switchgrass and miscanthus rhizosphere microbial communities from Kellogg Biological Station, Michigan, USA - KBS K1-50-2 metaG | ecosystem: Host-associated > Plants > Roots >...
CGGATCAGCGCGAGCTTGTCCTCGGGTGTCGCCTGCGCGAGGAAATCGTCCACGCCAGACTCGGCAGCAATTGCCGCCGCAGTCAGCGGGTTGTCACCGGTGATCATCACGGTGCGGATGCCCATCTGCCGCAATTCGGCAAAGCGCTCGCGGATGCCGCCCTTGACGATGTCTTTGAGATGGATGACGCCCAACAGCCGCTCGTCCTTGGCGACCGCGAGCGGGGTGCCACCCTCTCTCGCGATCCGCTCGGCAATGACGGTCACTTGCCGGACTGCATCCGAGACCGGCGCTGCGCGCAACGCCGCCTGCGCTCCCCCGGCAGCGCTGCGCCGCAGCGGGCCGGTGCTGCCGCCTTCTGCGAACGCAATGATCGAATCCACCGCCCCCTTGCGGATGCAGACCCCGTCGACATCGATGCCGCTCATCCGGGTCTGCGCCGAGAACGGCACGAACTTGGCGTTGAGCGGGGCCATCTCACGTCCGCGCAGCCCGTATTTCTCCTTGGCCAGAACGACGATCGAGCGGCCCTCCGGGGTTTCGTCGGAGAGCGAGGCGAGCTGCGCCGCATCGGCAAGCTCGCCCGCCTCGACGCCGGGAAGCGCGAGGAACTCTGTCGCCTGGCGATTGCCGAGCGTGATGGTACCAGTTTTGTCGAGTAGCAGGGTGTCGACATCGCCCGCGGCTTCTACCGCCCGGCCCGACATCGCCAGCACATTGAAGCGCACGAGCCGGTCCATGCCGGCGATGCCGATCGCCGACAACAACGCGCCGATCGTCGTCGGGATCAAGGTGACGAAGAGTGCGATGAGCACGACGACCGACACCGCACCCCCTGCGTAAGACGCAAAGCTGGGTATGCTGACGGTGGCGAACACGAAGATCAGCGTCATGCCGGCGAGCAGGATGTTGAGCGCGATCTCGTTCGGTGTCTTCTGCCGCACCGCGCCTTCGACCAGCGCGATCATGCGGTCGAGAAAAGTCGAGCCCTGCGCCGCCGTGATCCGTACCCTGAGCCAGTCCGACGTGACCCGGGTGCCTCCGGTGACCGCCGAGCGGTCGCCGCCGCTTTCGCGGATGACCGGCGCCGATTCCCCGGTAATCGCCGACTCGTCGACCGAGGCGACACCCTCGATGACCTCGCCGTCGCTGGGGATAAGATCGCCTATTTCGACCAGCACGAGATCGCCGGGTTTAAGCGCGACTGCGTCGACAAGCTCGAAGTTTCGCGAATTGGCGGCCTGCAGATGCTTGGCCTTCGTCTCGGTTCGGGTGCGCCGAAGCGCGTCGGCCTGGGCCTTCCCGCGCCCCTCCGCTACGGCTTCTGCGAAATTGGCGAAGAGCACGGTGAACCAGAGCCACACGGTGATCTGCCCCGAGAACAGCGGGTTGGTGCCGACCACCGTGCCGCCCCCGACGATCAGGTCGCGCAGGAAGAATATGGTGGTCAGCACCGAGACGATCTCGACGCAGAACATCACAGGGTTCTTGACCAAGGTGCGTGGATCGAGCTTGCGGAACGAGGCCCAGATCGCCGGTACGATTAGCGAGCGGTCGAAGATCGAGAGCGGCCGAAGCTGGCGCTTGTAAAGCCCAGTCTCCGGCGAGCCGATCATGATGGGGGAGATGTCGGTCATGATGAATGTCCCTCGGGAGTTCTGCTGCTCATGGCGCCGGGAAGAGCTTGCCTTGGTTCATGGCAACCTGCTCGACCGCCGGCCCGAGTGATATCGCGGGGAAGTAGGTGAGCCCGCCGATGATCAGCACGACGCCCACGAGGAGGCCGACGAAGAGTGGCCGGTTTGTCGGAAATGTCCCAGCGGACGGGGCGAGCAGCTTCTTCTGCGCCAGCGATCCTGCCACGGCCAATAGCGGAATGACGAAGATGAAGCGCCCCATCAGCATCGCGCCGGCGATCGTCGTGTTGTAGAACAGCGTGTTGGCCGAGATCCCGGCAAAGGCGCTGCCGTTGTTGCCGGTGCCCGATGTGAAGGCGTAAAGAATCTCCGAAAAGCCGTGGGGCCCGGTATTGGCGATCCCTGCAAGCCCGGGTGGCACCACCGTGGCGAGCGCGGTCCAGCCAAGGATCGACAATGGCAGGCTCAACAGGGCGAGGATGGTCATCTTGACCTCTTTGGCCTCGAGCTTTTTGCCGAGATATTCGGGCGTTCGTCCGACCATGAGCCCGGCAACGAACATCGCAACGATGGCGAAGGCCAGCATGCCGTAGAGGCCCGAGCCGACGCCGCCGAAGATCACTTCGCCCAGCTGGATATCGACCAGCGGCACCATGCCGCCGACGGGCAGGAAACTGTCATGCATCGAGTTGACGGCGCCGCATGATGTATCGGTCGTCACCGTGGCGTATAGAGCCGAGAGGGCGGGGCCAAACCGCACCTCCTTGCCTTCCATATTGCCGCCCGCCTGGACCGAGCTCGGCGCGCTATCGACGTTAAAGGCGGCCACGGCGGGATTGCCGTGCGATTCGGACCAGTAGGCGGTGGTCACGCCGGCGAGAAAGAGTATTCCCATTGCGGCAAAGATCGCCCAGCCCTGGCGCTCGTCATCCACCATGCGGCCCAAGACATTGGTGAGCGCGGCGCCGATCGAGAAGATCGTGATCAGCTGGATCAGATTGGTGAGCGGCGTCGGGTTCTCGTACGGATGCGCCGAGTTGGCGTTGAGGAACCCGCCGCCATTCGTGCCGAGGATCTTGATGGCCTCCTGCGAGGCGATCGGGCCTTGCGCGATCGTCTGCTTGGCGCCCTCGAGGGTCGCCGCATCGACATAGGGGCCGATATTCTGCGGCATGCCCTGCCAGACATAGAAGAGGCCGATGATGATCGATAGCGGCAGCAGCACGTAAAGCGTGGTGCGGGTCAGATCGACCCAGAAATTGCCGATCGCCTTCGCCTTACGTCGGGCGAAGCCGCGAATCAGCGCCAGCGCAAGCGCGATGCCGGTCGCCGCCGAGACGAAATTGTGTACCGTCAGCCCAGCCATCTGCACGAGGTAGCCCATCGTGGTTTCCGGCACGTAGGACTGCCAGTTCGTGTTGGTGACAAAGCTGACCGAGGTGTTAAAGGCGCTGCTCGGTTCGACGCCGGTCTGTTCCTGCGGGTTGAACGGCAGATACCACTGCAGCCGCTGCAGCGCGTACAACGTCAGGAAGCCGACGACGCTGAACAACAGCATCGCGACGGCATAGGTCAGCCAGTGCTGCTCTTCTTTCTCATCGACCCCGCAGCACCAGTAGACCGCGCGTTCGACGGGCCGCAGAACCGGGCTGAGAAACGTCCGCTCGCCGGCAAAGACGCGCGTCATGTAGCCGCCGAACGGCCGGGTGATCAAAATCACGATCACGCCGAACAGCGCGATCTGGAGCCATCCGGTGATGGTCATCGAGAGCTCCTAGAACCGCTCGGGGTTGATTAGCGCGTAGACGAGATAGACCATGATCACGATGGTCACCATCGAGCCGAGGATGTAATCGAACAGCATGGCTGTCTCACATTCTTTCGCAGGCGAGCACGTAAAGGACGGAAGCGACGAAAAAACCGACGCCGATCGCGAGCAGCACGAAATCAAGCATAGCGATCACCTCAACAGGGTTCGGGGCAAGGGGCATGCAGCCTATGCGGGCACCGCCGGCGCCGGAGCAACGAATGTCAAAAAGCCCGAGAGCATTCTGCTACCACGAGTTCGTCCCTTCTCGGGCACGCTCGTAGCGCAGCAACCGAGGCGGGATTGGCTGACCGCATCAAATGCACAGTCAAGCGTTAAGATTCGAGGGGCATCAGTCTTTGTCGACATAAGGAAGCCATAAAGATTTTCGAGATGGCGTCAGCTGACATCGGTCCTAGTGCTCCGGCTCATTCAGACAGTACAGGAGTGGACCGAGTTTGATGGTGACGGGTACCCCAAGCCTGCGGCTTTGGGTCCGGAACGCCGATCGCCGCCATTGTCGGGAGGCTGCGTCGTTACCCGTTCCGCCAGCGGGGGCTAAATTCCCGGTTTTTCCCGCGGAGACGGGATTTTTTTCGATTTTCCCCGCGCAACCGCCGATTGGCCGCCAAAACGGTATGCCAAATCAAGCCCTTGCGGTGAGTTCCCGTAGCAGCGCGAAACGGGAATTCGTACCCGCCTAACCGGGAATTAAATTCGCCTAGCCGGGAATTACGGGAAAAGTAGTTCGGGCCTCCGCATCGTTCCACGACGGCCGAGCACAAAAAGAGAACGAGAAACAGACACATCTTTCCGCTCCGTCGGAATGAGATAAAGCATGATCCAAGTGACGGCGGGGATCTTACCGCGGGAGTTGGCCTTTCGTGAGGCGGATCAGCTGCGCGACTGCGGAGAACGGATCTCGGGCAGCGGTTGCTCCATCGGGACGCGGCGCGAGCCGCTGCGCTCGCCGGCACTCTGGCCGTTGCGGCCTCGCTCAGTTCACCGCGACTGAGTGGTGCGCTGGTCCACGATGTACGCATCGACATCGAACATCGACCCCGACGCCTGACGCGCGGCCAGCAACGCCTTGCGGAGCGTTGATCGAGCGACGGGCCGCCCTCCCTTGATCGCGGCCAGGGTTTTTTCGTTGATGTGGAATGCCCGATCCTTTTTCTTTGCCATTCCTGATTGCTCTAGCCCGATGATTGCCGTCCGAGAGACTTGTTACTTCACGTCCGCAAGGAAGCTCGGCGTCGGGAGCGCGCCGATGAGCGCCTGTTTGGACGCCTTTGCCGCGACACTCGGCGTTCCGGCGGCGGCGCCTTGGATAGCAGGCAACTGGCGCGTGACCTGCGCCGTGTATTGACCCTGCACCATCGCGCTCACGCGGGTGGTGGCGGTGAAACCGTCGATCTGCGCCCCCGCAGCGACCGGCTTCGTCACCATCCAGGTCAGGTTGGGGGTATTCGGGACGTCCACCGGCAATACCATCGGGTATCCATTCAATGTCGGGGTTCGGCCGAACTCCTCGGACGAGAACTCCCAGCCCGCTGGCGATTTCGCCGACCCTTCAACCAATCCGTAGAAATTGTAGACGGTCACGAAATCAGCGGTCGCTTTCGACTCGCCCGGCGCCAAGGTCTCGCCCTGGTCCAACTTGACAGCGTAGTGATAGGTCACGGACCCGTCGGTGTTCTTGTCCACTTGCGTCACAATGGTCTGCAGCGCGAACGTCGGGCCGGTGGTGATCGCCAATGCGGAAGCCAGCAATACTGCAGGTCCAAAAGTTTTCAGCACGTGATCTCTCCAGATGTGCAACGGTACAAGAGTAAAAGCGTCCTGAACGCGTAAAAAAGCTATATGAATCCGAGAGACGATCCGAAAAGAAGTTGAGTTGGTAGAATTTATAAATCGCGGCGGAGATCCCCCTCGATTCTTTACGGCACTGGCACCTCATCATCGGAACCGAGAATGTTGCAACCGGCTGCCGGCGCCGCTAACAGGAGCAGGTTCAGGAAAGCGATGTCCGATTTGCTGATGTTGGCGCTCGTCGTCGCCGCTTTCGCGGGCGCGGCGGTCTATGCCCAATTTTGCGACGCAATCACTCGCCGCCCTGCCGCTGACCGCGAGACTGAAAGATGACCGCTAACGGCTGGTTGCAGATTGCGCTGTTCACCGTGCTGATCGCGCTTTTGGTGCGACCGCTCGGCGGCTACATGACGCGCGTCTTCCACGGCGAGCCGACTGCGCTCGGGCGCCTGCTGGGCCCGGTCGAGCGCGGCATCTATCGGCTCGCCGGGATCGACGCGACTGCAGAGCACAAATGGCTCGAATATGCGATTGCACTGATCGCGTTCAACGCGGTGGGAGTGGCCGCCCTTTATGCCCTGCAGCGGCTGCAAGGCGTGCTGCCCCTCAACCCACAAAACCTTGCCGCTGTCGCTCCTGAATTGGCGCTGAACACCGCGGTGAGCTTCACCACCAACACAAGCTGGCAGTCCTATGCGGGGGAAACCACCCTCGGCTACCTGGCTCAGATGGCGGGGATCACCGTTCAGTCCTTTCTCTCCGCCGCCACTGGTATCGCCGTTGGGATCGCCCTCGTGCGCGGCTTTGCTCGCAGGCACAGCCATACGATCGGCAATTTCTGGGTGGATATGACGCGAGCGCTGCTCTATGTGCTATTGCCGATCACCGTCGCGGCCACTCTCTTCCTCGTTTGGCAAGGCATCCCCCAGACCCTGGACGGCTCCATGGGGGTCACGACCATCGAGGGCGGACAGCAACTGATCGCGCGCGGACCGGTGGCGTCGCAGATCGCGGTCAAGATGCTGAGCTCGGACGGTGGCGGATTTTTCAACGTCAACTCCGCGCATCCCTTTGAGAATCCGACAGCCGCGACGAACCTGCTGGAGATGCTGCTGATCTTTGCTATCGGCGCCAGCTTCGCGAATACATTCGGCCGTATGATCGGGAGCGAGCGCCAGGGATGGGCACTGCTCGCTGCCATGGGCATCCTCTACGCCATCGGGGTCGTGGCGGTCTTTGCCGCAGAGGCGCAAGGCAATCCTTCCCTGGCCGCCCTCGGGATCGATCAGACGCCCAGTGCGTTGCAGGCCGGGGGAAACATGGAGGGGAAAGAGGTGCGCTTTGGCACCGCGGCCTCCGCACTCTTTGCCACGGTGACCACCGACTCTTCGAGCGGCGCGGTTAACGCGATGCATGACAGCTTCACGCCGCTGGGTGGCGGCGTGTTGCTGGCGAACATGATGCTCGACGAGGTGATCATTGGAGGTGTTGGCTCGGGCCTCTTCGGCATGCTGCTGTTCGCCATTGTCGCCGTCTTTGTCGCCGGGCTGATGATCGGGCGGACTCCGGAATTCGTCGGCAAGAAGATCGCGGCCACCGAAGTCAAGATGACCATGATCGCACTGCTCTGCATACCACTCGTCATTCTCGGATTGGCGGCGGCAGCGAGCGTGACCGGGCCCGGTCTGACGAGCTTGGGAAACGCTGGCCCGCACGGCTTCTCGGAGATCCTCTACGCGTTCACCTCGGGGGCGGCGACCAATGGAAGCGCTTTTGCCGGTCTCAACGCTAATACGCCGTTTTATAATCTGACGCTTGCGCTGGCGATGTTCGTCGGCCGTTACTTCGTTATCATGCCGGTCCTGGCGATTGCAGGCTCTCTCGCCGCCAAACAGATCGTGCCCCGTTCAGCCGGGACGTTGCCGACCGGTGGCGGCCTTTTCGTCATGTTCCTCGTCGGTGTCATCTGCATCGTCGGCGGCCTTACTTTCTTTCCAGCACTGTCACTCGGGCCGATCGCGGAGCATTTGGCGATGGTGGCTGGACGGCTGTCTTGAGGCGAAGCCGGGTGGTAAACGGTATCCGAATTCTATCCCCGATGAGACGCTCGTCTGCCTCGGCGATTTTCGCGACTGGTTTTCGGTGAGGGATTATCGTGGCCGTTGACCTGGATCAAGGCGGCGTTGCCGTCGATCCGGTTCACGCCCTCGTTGGGCTGGGTACATCGGGGCACCATCCGCGGGAAGGACTCGAACACAGGCGCTGTCGCCCGCCACTTCAAACAATGCGAAACGAAGCGCATCCTTCTGGGTAAGGAACACGCCGCCGACAAGTTCTTCCTTATCCTTCACCACCCAATAACCCCGCTCGTTCTGGGCGATTTCGAAATGGTGCGGCGTCAATATCGGCCGTGGCACAAAACTGCCCATGTCCCATCTGCCAATCCTGTTATTCCGGTGCTCTTTCGGAGCGCCTCAATACATTCGCCGATCACCGTTAGATTTCGAGAGAGATTTGAATGCTTCGCCATCAATTCTTCATAAAGTCGGCGGATCTTACCCTCCTTCCGGCGTTATCGTTCGGGGTGATCGCCGACATCTGGCGATGCGGGCCGGACGCCTGTGGTAGTGGTGCAGGTCTTACGCTTGGCTCCGCGAGTAGCTCGATCGGGTCCCATAAATCGGCTGTCGGAGCCGAGCCACTACGGGTCCTTTATGAAGCCCGCGCTCTCGCCATCTCGAATTTTTATGCGGGACTCGTTCATAACCCGTCGGCGCTTCGATGGTCTGTCTATTCCATGGCGATTACGGGCCGGCGGATCCGGCCTTCGACTTGGGTTCTGGGTCGTCCTCCGGCACGCGCGGCTGGGTCGTCGATGCAAGCCTACTCAGAGAGGCTCGCAATATCGGAGAGGCGGAGGCCATTCAGCGGCATCTTCTGCGGAGCGAGCGCGTCTCGTGGTGCGACCAGGGATATGCTTGGGTCGAGCAAGACGCCGTTGGCTGGTTCTACATCGCGGCCTTTTTGCTAGTCGTTCTGCCTTACGTGATCATAAAGATAAGGGCGTGGGCGATAGGCGCTTCCTGGATGGGCGCCAGCAAGGGAGATGCGCCGAACCGGCAGGTTGACGGCCGTCCGAATTTGCCCTCGAGTTAGAAGGAGCACCCCTTGCGCCCCCTTCGCCTGGTTCCCGACGACACCTCCATCCAATTCATGCGCGGTCGCTTCGCCGGAGTGATCGTGTCTGCGGTGCTGAGCATCCTCTCGGTTGTGCTCTTCTTCTACCCCGGCCTCAATCTCGGCGTCGATTTTCGAGGGGGTGTCGTGGTCGAGCTGCGCGGCCTGCATGCGCTTCAGACCGACGCGATCCGGGAAGCCTTTGCCCCGCTTGGCTTCGGCGACCTCAGGGTGCAAGAGTTTGGCTCTCCCCAGGATGTCCTGGTCCGGTTCGAGAACAAGAACGATCTCCAGGACGCGCAGCGAATGATCGCAGCCCGAGTGGCCGAGGCGCTGCCCAACGTGCAGATCCGGAGGGTCGAGGTCGTCGGCGCCCGAGTCAGCAGCGAGTTGTTTCGGGATGGCCTGCTGGCGACCGCGCTCGCGCTCGTCGCCGTGCTTCTCTACATCTGGTTCCGCTTCGAATGGCAGTTTGGTGTCGGTGTCGTCGCCACGCTGCTCCTCGACATCACCAAGACGATCGGGTTCTTTGGCATTACGCAGATCGAATTCGACCTCAATTCGGTGGCCGCGCTGTTGACGCTGATCGGCTACTCCGTCACTGACAAAGTCGTCGTCTACGATCGCATCCGGGAGAATCTCGCCAAGTTTCGGACGATGCCGCTGCGACAGCTGATCGACCTCAGCATCAATCAGACACTCGGCCGCACGGTCGCCACCTCGCTGACCGTGGTCCTCTCAATCGTGCCGCTCGCGCTGATCGGCGGCGAGGTGATGCGCGGCTTTGCCCTGGCGATCATATTCGGCATCGTGATCGGCACTTCTTCGTCGATCTTCATCGCCTCGCCGATTCTGCTCTTTCTCGGCGAGAAACGATTGCGACCGCTAGCGACACGGGCGCCGCGCGCGAGCGGTGCCACTGCCACCCAGTAGATCGTTGCGCGAATCCGGATAAAAGCAAACGAAGCTGCTAGGCGGTCAGCGCGAAGACCGCGAATCCGGATAAGTCTCCCGGTTTTAGTGTCCCGGCGAGTCGAGCGAGGGTAGGATACCCGCCCAGCAGGGCCTGCAACTGGTCCTGCCTTACAGATTTAACTCCACCCGACGCCGATGCTCGACATCGCTTTCGTACTGATTGTCATTACTGCGCTGCTGGTTGTCGTCGGTCTTTGCCAGCCGCTCGCCGTTTATCTGAAACTGCCGCCACCGGTTCTTCTTGGTGTCGTTGGAGTGGCCTTGGGTGGCTTCCCAGCGGTTATGTCCCAACTGGGCTGGTCGAGCCAAACCGACGTCTTTGCCGACATCTTCACCGAGCTGCCGGTCAGCTCCGGTACCTTTATTTACGTCTTTCTGCCGCTGCTGGTCTTCGAGGCTGGGATTGCCACGGACGTGCGGCGGATGCTGGAGGATGCGGCACCGATCCTGTTGCTTGCGGTTGTCGCGACGTTGATTACGACCGCGGTGATTGGTTTGGCGCTTTGGCCACTGTCCGGAGTTCCGCTCGCCGTCTGCCTGCTGCTCGGCGCTGTTGTGGCAACCACCGACCCGGCCGCCGTCATCGCCATCTTTCGCGACATCGGCGCACCCGCTCGGTTGACCCGGCTTGTCGAAGGCGAGGCTCTGCTCAACGACGCGGCCGCGATTGCGCTGTTTGCCGTGTTGCTCGGAATGATTGCTTCGGCGCGGGAGCCGGATATCGGCGCTGGGCTCAGCGAGTTCTTCGTGTCGTTTATCGGCGGCGGTCTCTTGGGGCTCATCGCGGGGCGCGCACTGTTGTGGTTAATCCTTTTGGCGCGCGACGATCGGCTGGCGGAAGCCACGCTGACCCTAGCGCTTGCTTATGGCGTCTTCATCTCCGCCGAACGCCTCTTCCACGTTTCGGGCATCGTCGCCGTACTGGGGGCCGGGCTTACTATCAGCGCGCTCGGCCGGTCCCGGATCGCCCCGTACAATTGGTCGTTTCTCACCGATCTCTGGGAGCAGATCGCGTTTTGGGCGCGCTCATTGATCTTCATTCTCGCCTCGATCCTTGTCCCGCGGCTCCTTGGCGATATTGGAGCCCACGACGTGCTGCTGCTGGTCGTGCTCATAGCCGCCGCCTTTGCGGCTCGCATCCTTGTGCTGTTCGGGCTGATGCCCCCGCTCGAGTTCTTCAAACTGACCCAGCCGATCAGTTCCGCGTACAAGCTGGCGATCATCTGGGGCGGATTACGTGGCGCTCTGACCTTGGTTCTGGCTCTTGCGGCTACCGAGAACAGCGCGCTCGGACCCGAAATCCAACGCTTTATTGCGGCACTCGCTACGGGTTTCGTGTTGTTCACGCTTTTTGTGAACGGCACGACATTGCGTCTGGTCATTGCGCTGCTCGGCCTCAACCGCCTTTCGCCGCGCAACCAGGTCCTGCGCGACCGTATTCTCGCGCTTGCTTACTCCGAAGTTTCTGATTCCGTGCGTCACATGGCGCAATACCATGGTCTCGCCGAAGGCTCGGTCGAGCAAGTCATCGAACCCTACCAAGCCTGGGTCAGGGCGGCCGACGCGCGCGACGACGCCGAGCGACTTCCAGAACGGGACCGGCTGGCGATCGCTCTGGTCGCACTGGCGAACCAGGAGCGTGTGCTCGTTCTCGAAACCCGCACAGACCAGATTGCTTCTCCAGTAACGGTCCAGGTGTTGTTGGGGATCGCGGATACCCTGGTCGAGAGTGCGCGCACCGAAGGCCGCCTTGGCTACCGGCGAGCTTCTGAAACCGCGCTTTTATTTCCCATAGCGTTCCGTGTCGCCTATTTCCTCTACCGACATTTCGGTATACAGCGGGTTCTCGCCGAGCGTCTGGCAAACCGGGTCGAGCTGCTCTTGACAATGCGCCTCTTGGTCGACCGCCTCGTCAGATTCAACGACGAACGGTTAGCCGCGGTCTTTGGTGAGCGTCTGGCCGAGCTGACGAGAGAGATTGTCGAACATCGTCGCGAGGAGGTGAGCGGCGCTTTTGACGCGCTTCGTCGTCAATACCCTGACTATGTGGCGGCCCTGGAAGTCAGGTTCCTCAAACAATCGGCGCTGCGACAAGAGATGGGACGGTACCAGGCGCTCTTCGAAGAGGGGCTGATTCCACAGGAGCTTTATGACGACCTAAAGAAGGGAATCGCGGGCAGCCGTGTCGCCGAGCCGAGACCGCGTTTTGACATCGGCTTGGACACGCATCGCCTTATCGAGAGGCTAGACATCCTGTCGGGCCTCGACGAGGTGCAACTCCAGCGGGTGGCCAAGCTAATTCGGCCACGCTTCACGGTGCCGAACGAGCGCATCCTCCGCCGCGGAGACCGCGGGGACGCCGTGTTCTTTATTGCATCTGGCGCGGTCGAGGTGAGACTGCCGGTGCGCCGCATACGGCTCGGCAGCGGCGAGTTCTTCGGGGAAATGGCGCTATTGTCGGGTTTGCCGCGGCAGGCCGATGTGGTCGCTCTGACCTATAGCCGGCTGCTCGTGTTACGAAAAGCCGATTTCGAGCGCTTCCTGGCAGCAAATCCCGACGCAAGAGCATTGATAAACCACATCGCGCAGGCGCGCCTCTCGATGAACCAGGGGGACGGCGGCCGGACCCCAGAGGTCGCCACACTTTAGCCCGCAGCCCGCGAAGTGCCCTGCTCACTCGAAGCGGCGGGGTGGAGCTCGCGAGCGAAACGTCGCAACCAAGTGAGAAGGCGGCCGCGGACCTGCGGGTCGGGGAGATCTGATTCTGTGGTGGTCCGGCGAATAGGGTCGGTTTTGGGAGCGAGGAGCGGCCTCGGCCACCCGCGCTCCTGATGGACGACCATGTACATCCCGTCGACGAACAATTCGATTGTTGCCGGAGCCGCATCACATGCCTCGCGGGCATGATCGATGCTCGCCGACAGGCTCGGCAGATGTGACACCGGCCCCGAAGCCAGGCCGTGTAGGCTCCAGGTCCCCCAGAGGTCTTGGCAGATTTTCAGCTGCAAGCTCATCGTGAGACCCCCCACTCAATGCGGGACGCCGTGCATTAGGACGAGGGCAAAGCGAAGCGACAGAATGCCGATAGCAATGCCCATCAAGACGAGAAAGGTGGCTACCAATTCGAGAACCGCCTTTCGCCGTGTGCTCAGCCGCCCGCCGTTAGCGGTCGCCTCTTCGGGCGTATGCCGTACGACCCGGCTTCTGGCCGCATCCAAAAGAGCCACTGTCCAACTCCCGTTTCTCACCCGATGCGGTGCTCCTAATTAGAGAGCGACCACTCGATAAGTTTTCGAGAGGGAACAGGCGCCCGCGCCATAAAGAACGCGTAAACCGAACAGGGAGCCGACGGACTCCTCTAGCGGGATGAGCTATCGGCGAGCGCCGCCGGCAAATGCTTACTGTCGCTGGTATTTGACGACGCGGCGCACGCGGCCCCAGTCACCGGGCTGCACGACGTAGAGATCGCTATGCGAGTCGACCCAGATCCCGTGGCAAGAGCGATTGATCGGGCCGTCCCCCCAACGCGCGAGGCGTTCGCCATCGAGGGTCAGGATGCTGATCATGCCGCCATTGTGCTCCGGGATGTAGACCGTGTCGTCGTCATCGACATAGAAGAAGGCCGGGCCGATCAGCTCAGTCGGCCAGACCGTCAATAACTTGCCATTCTGGTCAAAGACCTGCACCCGATCGTTTTCACGATCGGCGACCAGCACCCGTCCGCGGCGGTCGACCCACACGCCGTGTGGCAAGTTGAACTGTCCAGGTGCGTTGCCCGGCTCACCCCACGAGAAAAGATACCTCCCCTCGGCCGAGAATTTGTGAACCCGAGCGTTGCCATAGCCATCGGTCATAAACATTTCGCCACTGGGAGCGAAGGCGATGTCGGTCGGGAGATTGAACGGACCGCCGCCATGCGTCACTTTCTTCCATGCGGACGAGGCAAAATCATCTTCCGGCACGCCGGTATCGGAGCGCTGGCCTTTTGTGCCGATGGTCTGCAGCAGCTGGCCATCGGTCGTAAATTTCATAAATTGCCCATGATACTCATCGGTAAGCCACACAAAATCCTCATCGTCGATCCGGATCGCATGCGGAAAGGAAAACATTCCGGCACCCCAGGACGACAGGAAGTTGCCGTCTCGATCGAATATAACGACCGGGTGCTCAGGGTTGCGATTGAAGCAGTAAACTCGATCCTTTGAATCGACGGAGACGGCGCACGCCCTTACTTCCAGCCCTTCGGGAGGACGCGCCCAATCCTCGTGCACCTTATAGGTATATTTGCCGCTGCCGACGATCGGATCCATTTTTCCCTCCCTTTCCGCGGTAGTCGTAAACCGTGAGCTATTCTGCACCGGAATTGACCGGCTCTGCGACGGTTCAGCGCAAATCAGCCCTGCTCGCACGGCATATCGGCAGAAGTCGACAGGGTGCATTCTGGGACTTGTACAGTTCGGGAAGGGGTCCAGCCATGCACGACATCGTCATTCGCGGCGGCACCATTGTTGACGGGACTGGCCAGAAAGCATTCACCGGTGACGTGGCGGTCGAGGGCGGACGCATTGCCTCGGTTGGCGGTAAGGCAGAACCGGCGCGCCGCGAGATCGACGCCGACGGCCTGCTGGTCACGCCGGGCTGGGTCGATGTTCACACGCATTACGACGGGCAGGCGACCTGGGATCCGATCCTGGCCCCCTCTTCCTGGCACGGCGTTACGACCATCCTGTTTGGTAATTGCGGCGTCGGCTTTGCCCCGGTCAGGCCTCATCATCGCGATGCGCTGATCGATCTGATGGAAGGTGTCGAGGATATCCCCGGCCCGGTGCTCGCCGAAGGCTTGAAGTGGGATTGGGAGAGCTTTCCCGACTTTCTCGATGCGCTCGAGCGGATGCCGCGGACGATCGATGTAGCCGCGCAGATCCCGCATCACCCGCTGCGCGTGTACGTGATGGGCGACCGCGCGATCCGGCGCGAGCCGGCAACGGCGGAGGACATCGCCGAAATGCGCCGGCTGACCGAGGCGGCGGTGCGAGCCGGCGCCTTTGGATTTACGACCTCGCGGACCAATGCGCACAAAACAACGCAAGGCGAAATGGTACCGGGCCGCTTTGCCGAGATTGACGAGCTGACCGGGATCGGCGCCGGCCTTGGGGCAGCGGGGGCCGGCACCTTTGGTATGAACAGCGACTTCGAGGACGAAAAGGCCGAGTTCGCCTGGATGACGCGGCTCGGCAAGACCACGGGCCGCCCTGTTTGGTTTCTGTTGACCGACCGACCGACCGATCCGCAGCGCTGGCGCCGCATGATGGCAGGCGTTCATCAGGCGCGCGCCGAGGGCGCGTCGGTAACGGCGCAGGTCGCCGGGCGCCCGGTCGGGGTCATTCTCGGTATCGCGACGTCACTCAACCCATTCGCAGTCCGCGAGCGCTACAAGCCATTAGAAGCCCTGCCATTGCCCGAGCGCCTCGCGCGGTTGCGCGACCCGGCGGTGCGCCGGGCGATCCTCGACGACCGGCCGTCTCCGGCGTTGCTCAGCCGCTTCGGCCCGCTCGTGCAGCTCGCCGCGGGGCAGTGGGACCGGATGTACATCATGGGCGACCCGCCCGATTACGAGCCGCGCGCCGAGACCTGCGTCGCCGCGATCGCAGCACGCGAAGGCCGCTCACCGGACGAGGTCGCCTATGACTATCTGACCGCCGACGCCGGGCATTTCCTGTTCTTCCCGGTGACCGGCTACGCGCAGGATGATCACGAGCCGATACGCGAGATGCTGACCGACCCTGGCACATTGCTCGGGCTCGGCGATGGCGGCGCGCATGTCGCGATGATCGTCGATGCGAGCGCACCCAGCTACATGCTGACCCACTGGGCGCGCGATCGGCAGCGCGGACCCGGGTTGCCGCTGGAATTCATGGTCAAGCGCCAGACGAGCGAGACGGCCGATTTCTTCGGCTTCCACGACCGCGGCCAACTTGCGCCCGGCAAGCGCGCCGACATCAACGTAATCGATTTCGATCGGCTACGCCTCCGCGCTCCCGAAGTGGTCAACGACCTCCCCGCCGGCGGCAAGCGCCTCGTCCAGCGGGTCGAAGGCTACGAAGCGACCCTGGTCGCCGGCATCCCTGTCTTCGAGGGCGGCGAGCACACCGGCGCGAAGCCCGGCCGGCTGGTGCGCCGCGGGAGGTAGTGGTCTACTGGAGCGAGCTCGATAACTCCGATCGGGAGCTCGTCGCAACGGCGCAGGAAGCCTCCAGTCGCGCCTATGCGCCCTACTCACATTTCGCGGTGGGCGCGGCCGTGCGCAGCAGAGCGGGAAAGATCTATGCGGCCGCCAATCTCGAGAACGCCTCTTCGGGCCTGTCGATCTGTGCCGAGGCATCGGCGCTAACCCTGGCGAATGCCGCCGGTGACTTCGACGTCGAGGCGATCGCTGTAGTCGGCCTCGCCTTCAACGATCCGCTCGGCGCCCGGCAGGGCGTGACACCGTGTGGATCTTGCCGTCAGCTTATCGCCGAGGCTGCCCAGCTCGCAAATCGCGATATACGCGTATTGTGTTGCAACGGCGAGTTAAGCAGCATTGCCATATCCACGATTTCCGAGTTGCTGCCGGAAGCTTTCGGACCGCATAACTTGGGTGTGGCCCAACAGTGGCCCAGGCTGCGTGACGAGTTGCAGGCGCGCGTCAAGCAGCTCATTGAGGGCCGGGGAAAACGGTGACGCGATCATGACAATCTTTGCGTCGATCATTACCGCATCCCGTTGCCGGTCGTGCTGTCCGACAGCACGCGTGGCGACACCGCTGAATTCGAGCTTGTGGTAGTGCGCCTGCGCGACACGGTTCGGGCGGAAGGGCTGGGCTATACGTACACCGTCGCCAAAGGCGGTGCGGTGATTGCGGCGCTGATTGGCCGAGATTTTCGCTCGCTAGTGATTGGTGCCGAGCCAGACCGCATGGACACAGTGCGGGTATCCTGATGGTCGATCCGCGCCCTACGCTCGAAACGCCCGACGACGATCCTTATCTCTGGCTTGAGGAAATCGACGGCGAGCCAGCGCTCGCCTGGGTCGAGGCGCAAAACGCGGCGACCTTGACGCGCTTCGGCGATGCGCGCTTTGCCGCCGATCGCGACATGCTCGCCGCGATCTTCGACCGGGCCGACAATATCCCGATCATTGCGAGACGCGGGTCCCAGCTCTTCAATTTCTGGAAGGACGCAGAGCACCCGCGCGGCCTGTGGCGTGCGACATCGCTCGACAGCTATCGCAGCGAGCAGCCCGTATGGGACATCCTGCTCGATCTCGACGCGCTCGCGGCAGAGGAAGCCGAAGACTGGACTTGGAGCGGAGCGTCGACGATCCCGGGCAGTCATGACCGCGCCATTGTGATGCTGTCACGCGGCGGCGCGGATGCGGTGGTGCTGCGTGAGTTCAACCTCGCCTCACACGACTTCCTTCCCGGAGGTTTTTACCTGCCGGAAGCCAAGAGCGGAGCATCCTGGCTCGATCGGGACACGTTGCTGCTCTCCTCGGCATTGGGCGAGGGCATGGCCACCAGCTCGGGCTACGCGCGAACCGTACGCCTTTGGCGCCGCGGGACCGACCCGTTGGCGGCTTCGGTCATTTTCGCGACGGACGCCGACCGCATGTCCGCGTGGGCGGATGTCGACAGGGAGGCCGAGAACGCGCGGCTGGTATTTGTCGAGAGGATCGGCTTTTTCGATGCCGGCATCTGGATTGGCGACCGCACCGGCCCCAACACCCGGATTGACGTTCCGACCGACGCCTCGGTCGACTGGCATCGCGGCTGGCTGACGGTCAAACGGCGGACGGCCTGGACGATCGGTGGTGAAACCCACCCGCCAGACACCGTTCTGGGCATTTCCTTTCCGGCTTTCCTAGCGGGTGATCGCCGCTTTACAAAGCTATTCGAGCCCGCAGAACGCCGCGCGTTGCAAGGACTTTTCTGGTCCGGCGGCCACCTCGTTTTATCCATTCTCGATAACCTCAAACCGGTCTTCGAAGCATTGACCCCGTCCGAAGCGGGATGGTCTCGCGAGCCGATAACCGGCCTTCCCGATATTGGGGTCGCCAATGTCTGGTCTTTGGATGTGCGGACTGAGGAGTCGACCGGCGACCTCCTCGCCAGTGCGCAGGACCCGTTGACGCCGCCCTCGCTTTATTTGATCCCGCCCGGCTCACCACCCCAGCTTCTAAAGCAAGCGCCGCAGACCTTTGACCCCTCAGGTCTCGTCGTCACCCGCCACGAAGCCGTCTCCGAAGACGGAACGCGCATCCCCTACGTGCAGGTTGGGCCACCCAGCGAGACCGGCGAGGCGCCAGTACATCTCTACGGGTATGGTGGCTTCGCCATCTCGCAGCTGCCCTACTACAATTCCGCTGTCGGCAAGCTGTGGCTCGAACGCGGCGGCACCAGTGTCGTCGCCAGTATCAGAGGTGGCGGCGAGTTCGGCACCACTTGGCACGAGGCCGGACGTCGTGAGGGCAAGCACCTGTCCCATGATGATTTTGCCGCCGTCGCCGACGACTTTGTGCGACGCGGGGTGACGCGCCCCGGCCGCATCGCCGCCGAGGGCGGTTCAAATGGCGGGATCCTGATCACCAATATGCTGACCCGCTATCCGGAGCGGTTCGGCGCATTGTTCTGCACGATCCCGCTGATCGACATGCGCCGCTATT
>Ga0070698_100003179_pt1 | contig 18104 bp, 9 predicted proteins | sample KBSK1502metaG_FD_65477 | JGI IMG/M metagenome (GOLD analysis project Ga0070698, IMG submission 65477) | Corn, switchgrass and miscanthus rhizosphere microbial communities from Kellogg Biological Station, Michigan, USA - KBS K1-50-2 metaG | ecosystem: Host-associated > Plants > Roots >...
GCGAGCCGGCTGACACGCGAAGCGAAATTGCTGGATGTTGCGTCGCAACTCGCGCAGGTGTCTGGAGTTGTGGCCGGCAGCATCACCAGCTATGCCGGCGGCGCGATGGGGCACGATCCGATCCGCGTAGGCACGGCCGCACGTGCGCGCGGGCTCACCCCAAACATTCACCTGACATGCGTCAATCGGACTCTCAATGAAATCAACAAAGCTCTCGCCGATTTGAACGCGTTGGGCATCGAAAACGTTTTTGCGCTCACGGGCGATTATCCCAAGAGCGGCGATGCAGGGGCGGCTTCGGCAAATTTTGTGTTGGATTCCGTGCAACTTGTTCGCCTGATGGACCAGATGCGGCAGCGCGGGATGCCGTTCTGGATTTCTGTCGCGGTATCTCCCTTCAAATACACGGAGGCGGATTGCGCGTATCAATTCCTCAAACTAGAGAAAAAAGTCGCGGAGGGAGCGGATTGCGCGATCACGCAGCTTGGGTTCGATGCGCGAAAATTTCGCGAGCTGAAGCGCTATGTGGAGGAACGAAATATCAAGATTCCGCTCCTGGGCAACGTGTACATCTTATCGGCGAAAGCGGCGGAGAAGATGTCTAAGGGGGAGCCGCCGGGCTGTTGGGTGTCGCCGGAGCTGCTCGCTCGAATTCGCGAAGAGGCGAGAGCTGCGCACGGCGGGCGAGCTGCGCGTTTAGAGCGAGCCGCGAGGATGGTGGCGATTCTGCGGGGCCTCGGATATGCCGGAGCGTACCTGGGCGGCAATCACCAAGCCGAGAGCATTCGCTGGATCATACGGCGGTCGGAGGCGCTGGCTCCGCGCTGGGAGGAATTCGCGGAGGAACTTGCGTGGGCGCCTAAGAATGGCTTTTATTTCTATGAGACGCCGGCGGCTCCGGCGAAGAATCGAGGCGTTGTGTCCTGGTTTCTGGACACGATGAGCCGCCTATTCCCGGTTAACCGGCCCGGCCGCTTGCGCAACTTTCTTACCGGGATCTTCGGTTGGATCGACCGGCGGCCCGTCGCGGCGCGTGCGCTGGAACGTATCGAGTATGCAATCAAGGCGCCACTATTTGGCTGCGAGACGTGCGGAAACTGCGTCCTGAGTTACATGGAATACGTTTGTCCGCAAACCTGCCCAAAGAATATGCGCAACGGTCCTTGCGGCGGGACGCTCAACGGCCGCTGCGAGGTAGTGAACAAACCTTGCATTTGGGCTTCGGTCTACGAGCGCGCCAAGACAACGGGACGCATGCAAGAGCTGCGAATGTATATACCGCCGCGGAACACAGAGCTGCAGGGCACGAGTTCGTGGATCAACTACTTTCTGAATCGCGATAGCCGGCCTGGAAATGAGCTGGTGATGATCAGTAGCCAGGTCGAAAGGGCAGAGACTGGGGTTTCCGGTGTCGAGGGGAAGGAAGAGAACAAGATCAAGGTTTAGGGCACAGCGGACAACACCGGCATGGTATTGCCCACGGCCAACAGCGCGAATTCACCCACCGCGCCGCAGGGCACTGGATGTCGCGCGGGAGCATGAAGCCGTAGGCGAAATCCGCCAAAAGCTGGAAGTCGTTCGCGCGGCTGTGTGCCACAACTACCCTCGGGCGGTATTGACGAGACGTTAGCAGAAATCGAGACAACACAGGGCGGTCGCACACATGCTTGATTTTGACCGGTCGGCTTTTCGGGTTGCCACTAAATAAGTTCGGGGAAATCAGCAGGTGCCACAGCCCTTAGTTAGGGGCGGGTTGCTTGCTTTGGTTGGCGCGGAAGATGACCTAGGCGCGGATGGCTTCGGCGTCTTCCCGCGAGAGCTGCTTTGCGAAGGAAACCATGCCGTTTTGGCGGAGCAGCCCATCCAGCACAATGCTGAACCACTGGTCGTTGGCCAGCGTGCCGGAGTAGCGAAGATCGGGCAGGACACCGCCGCTGACGGCTACGTCGCCATGACAACTACCGCAGAAGCTTTGGTATAAGGCCCCTCCCTTTTGGACCACCGGCAAGCTGGCTGAACTCGGTGGCGGGGATAGGACTTGAGGGTTAACCTCCGGCGGAGGCGGCAGGGTCGCCTTGCCGCCCAGCTTGAATGCGAGCATGCGGGGCACGTTCGCAAGCGGCGGAGATTGCAGCGCGATTTCACCGGCGGCAAGAGGTAAGACCCCTCCCCAGCCAACCAGCACGGCAATATACTGCTCGCCGTTCACGGTATAGGCGATGGGGCCAGCGGTAATGCCGCTTTCCGTCGGCACGGACCAGAGTTTCTCGCCGGTGTCGCCACGGAATGCTTCAAATTTGCCGTAGCCGGTACCTTCAAAGACCAAATTGCCGGCGGTCGAGAGTGCCCCGCCATTCCATGTGCTGGGGCGATCCGCGTGCCAGACTTCGGCCTGTTTAACGGGATCCCACGCGGTGAGGCGACCTTTGATGCTTCCCAAAATGGCTTTCTTGACGTTGGGGTCCTGCGGCATGCCGGCGGCGACAGGATCTGTGCCGGTGTTGAAGGCAAGCGGATTGTGTGCGAACTTCTCTGCGGTTTTGTAAGGGAAGATGGCCTCGAGCACGGGGAAATAAACCAATCCGGTTTGCGGGTCATAGGATACGGGTTGCCAGCTATGTGCTCCGCCGGGTCCTGGCGAAACGAGAGCGGGTTTCCGGCTGGTTTCGTATTGGGCATCGAGGGATTCAATAGGCCGGCCGGTTTGCAGGTCGATGCCAGTAGCCCAGGTGACGTGAGCGTAAGGCTTGGCCGATAAGAGTTTTCCGGTGGCGCGATCGAGAACGTAGAAGAAACCGTTTTTGGGCGCGTGCAGCAAGACTTGGCGAAGCTGCCCATTGATTTTCAAATCTGCCAGAATGATTTGCTCGGCGGAATCGTAGTCCCACTCATCGCCGGGATTCTCTTGATAATGCCAAACGTATTCGCCGGTATCTGGCCTGACGGCGACGATTGAGGACGCGAAGAGATTGTCTTCCTGCTTAGGGTTCCGGACTTGCCGAGCCCAAGGGGAAGCGTTCCCCGTGCCGAAGTAGAGCAAGTCGAGTTTGGGATCGTAGGACATGGAATCCCAGACAGTGCCACCTCCGCCGTTTTTCCACCATGTACCACCCCAGGTGCTTGCAGCTTTCTGCAAGATGGGATTTTCAAAGGGTCTGGAAGGATCACCAGGAACGGTGTAGAAGCGCCAGACGAGCTTGCCGGTTTCGGCGTCGTACGCGGAGACGTAACCGCGCACGCCAAATTCCCCGCCGCCATTGCCGATGAAAATTTTGCCCTTAGCTGCAAGAGGAGCGCCGGTGATGGTGTACCGGGAGAAGCGATCAATGGTTAGCGTCTCCCAGACGAGCTTGCCGGTTTTTGCATTCAATGCCAGGAGCCTGCCGTCGAGAGTGGCAAAGAACACTTTGTCTTGCCAAAGGGCAACGCCGCGATTGACGACATCGCAGCACGCATTGACGGCCCATTCCGGAGTCACTTTGGGATCGTATTTCCAAAGTAGCGCACCGGTGGCGGCGCTCAGCGAGAAGACTTTGCTCCATGCACTGGTGAAATACATGACGCCATCGGCGACCAGCGGTGTAGCTTCCTGCCCGCGACGTGTGTCGAGATCAAAATGCCACGCCAAACCAAGCTGACCGACGTTGCGATCGTGAATTTGCGTTAACGGACTGAAGCGCTGAGAGGAATAGGAGCGTCCATAGGTCAACCAATTGCCTGGGTCGGTATCGGCGTTGGCGATTCGCTCGGCAGTGACGCCTTCGGAGTTAACTGCGGACGTCAGCGCTGCGGCACTAGCCTGTTGGCGATGCGATTGCAGTTCGATCATCGCGAGGAGCGAAAACAGAGCGACGAGGACAGAGCTCAAGACCAATCGAAGATTCAAAGGGAAAACTCCATGAATTTTTGGCAGTGGGAAAATAAGTGTTTTGACGTGGATTAGCAAGAGTGGGGAAGTTTTGGGGGAAAAGGGCGAGGACAGGCACGTATCGATATTCGCACAGAGTGATCGATAAAAGGCTTGACAAAGGTGCGTGTGGGCATTAGACCTTGCGCACGGGGTATTCGTGTTTCTCGATGCAACGGATAAAGAAAACTGCTGGTTTTTGCCGCCTTTGCGGGCGCTGACCCGCCGAAAGGAGTCGGTCATGAGGGGACGAGGCTGGCTGGTGGGAGTTCTCGTTTTTACAGTTCTCTTCGCCGGGGTTAGCTCCGCTTTCGGTCAGGCAGGCTTGGGGTCGGCGCAACTGAATGGCACGGTGTTAGATGAGAAGGGCGGAGCGGTAGCGAGCGCGTCGATCACGCTACGGGAGCCGGACACAGGGGCCGTTTATAACGCGAGCTCCAGTGGCAATGGGTTCTACGTGATTCCCAACCTTCCGCCGGGACGCTACGAGTTGAAGGTGTCCTTCTCTGGGTTTGCAAACTATACGCAGACTGGGATCGAGCTGCGGGTCGGCCAAGTTGCGACCATCGACGTGACTCTGAAAGTCGCCTCGGGAACGGAGAAAGTCGTCGTCACAACGGAAACGCCGGTCATTGAGCCGACCAAGACGGAAATCAGCCAGGTGGTGGAGGAGCAGCAGATCGCGTCGTTGCCCACCAGCGGGCGACTGTTCACAGACTTTGCGCTACTTACACCGGGGGTGGCTACAAGCCGGACGGCCCTAGGAACAACGTTCACCGACTTTGAGACTTCGCAGATCTCGTTCGGCGGCATGCGCTCGTTTAGCAACAGTGTGGCGGTGGATGGCGCAGATTTCGTCAGCATGCTCAGCGGCGTGCAACGCTCGACACCGCCGCAGGAGTCTGTACAGGAATTCCGCGTGGTGAACAATAGCTTCGGCGCCGAATATGGCCGCGCGGCGGGCGGAATCGTAAACATTGTGACGAAGTCTGGTACGAACACTTTTCACGGATCGATCTACGAATATTTGCAAAACAGCGCGGCCGACGCTCGCTCGTTGCTGCAGCCCGCACCGCTGCCGCACGAATTGCGGCAAAATCAATTTGGGGGCACACTGGGCGGCCCGATTCGCAAAGACAAGACGTTTTTCTTTCTGAACTACGAGGGCAAGCGGCGGGGGGAGTCACCAACGTACCCACCCAATCTGGTCAACAACCTGAACCTGATTGACGACGCGAAGAGATTGTTGGGCTTGGCGCCCGAAGGTTGCAATACCGGTCTGAGCAGTTGCAATGGGACGAACAGCGGATATCTGAATGGGTTCTTAAAGACGACAGATGACGACTGGGGATTTGCCAGGTTCGACCAACAGATCAATTCCGCGAACCGCTTGTCGATCCGCTACAACGTGGAGGACACCCGCTCGCTGGGCGCGCTGGTGGGGCAGACGCTCGACGGCGGTGGTATCGGCGTACCGAGCGGAGGTCGCAACCTCTTCATTCGGGACCAATCTGTTTTTGGAACGCTGGACACGGCGCTCAGGCCAAATCTGATCAACACGGCGCTAGTGCAGTATGCGAGGCGGCACTACAACTTTCCGGGGGCCACGGGACAGCCGGACTTCAGCATAACGAACGATCTAGAGTTGGGGCATAACTTTGGAACCGACGACAGGAAATACGAGAGCCGCGTGCAGTTCTCGGACTCCATTTCCTGGGTCAAGGGCAAGCACGTTTGGAAATTCGGGTTTGACGGCAACTACATTTGGGATCTGGACAACTTCCCTGGTTTCACACCGGTGCGGGCGATCGTTCCAGGTATTGGTTGCTTAGCGAATTTTGCTCTGTTTTACAACTCTAAGTTCAGCAAGACCCCGGTCACCCCTCCCGCGGACGTTGTAGCAGGGGCGGCAACCTGCCCGGTGCCTGGAGATAATGGAGTTGTGTTCACGTACGCAGGGACGCCGCTACCCACAGATCCCAACTTCACCAGCGGCAAGCCCCTGGTGACAGCAGCCAATCCGCTGGACACCAAGACCTGGGCGAACGCGTTCTTGCCGTCGCTGTTTAACAATTACAGCCACCAGATCAACCACGGCTACTGGGCGGGATTTTTTCAGGATCGGTGGCGTGTGACGTCGAAGTTTACGCTGAATTACGGCCTGCGCTGGGAGTACGAGTCAGGCCTGTCGGCGTACGTAAATCCCGATCATAGGGGTTTCCAGCCACGCGTTGGCTTTGCGTATTCCCCGGATAGCAAGACGGTGATTCGCGCAGGCTTCGGACTGTTCGACGACCGCTATAACATGACCTTCTTCTTCGTGCCGAACACACAGAAGGTGGCGCCGGGCTACCTTTGTGACAATCATGCACCGACGGCGATCGCCGCCGCTTGCACGGCGGCCGGCATCCTGCCACAGCAACTATCTAACCTTCAATCGAATTTGGGACAGGCCAAGCAGGGTTACCAGCTATTTGGATTCCCGGCTTCGCAAGGCGCGGCTGCTATTGCAGCAAGCGTGATCGCAACCGGCGGGTATGACGCGATTGAGAACGCGAGTGGAAACATCGTGATGTCCGGCACTTGTTTCTTGAATGGTGCCTGCGGCGTCGGTGAGGGAGGGATGGAGCACAACAGCCGAATACCTTATTCCGAGCAAGCGAGCCTGGAAATTGACCGGCAGTTCGGAGGAGGTTTCACTCTCAGTCTCAGCTATCTTTTCGTCGGCGCGCACAAGCTGGTGCGTGGAAACAACATCAATATCCCGTGCCCAGTAGGCACGACAAAGTCTGGGACACCTAGCGACCCGCTGGCGATTCCGATCCCTGGTGGCGGGCCTGGAGAATGGGTGCCTGGTTTGGTCAACGCGGACGGCACGTATTCGCCGTGCCCGGGCGCGCCGACGCTGGGAACGGGTGCGCTGGCTGGCTTGGGGCCGTTCTTTGGGGGAGCTCTGAACTCCGGCCTGCAAACGATCAGTGCAGGGCTTATGGACTACAACAATAACGTAGCCAACGCGGTCTACCATGGTTTTACGGTCAGCGGGCTTGAGAGAATTGGCAAGCATTTCAATCTGAATGCCAACTACACGTATTCGCATACGTTGGACAATGGGAACTTCACCACGTTCATCAATCTGCCGGTGAACCAGTTCGACTACGCGTCCGAGCGGGCGAACTCAAACCAGGACCTACGCCACCGCGTCGTGGCCAATTTCACGGCAGATACGCCGACGACGGGATGGTATCGAAATTTCCGGTTCAGCAGCATCATTGCGCTGCAGACCGGGCGGCCATTCACGATTTTCTATGGGAATAACACTCTCCAGGACGTAGCCGGGGTCGCAACGGATCGCGTGGGAGGCGCGCCATTCAAGAGCGCATGTCCTTCGGTGAGCAACTGCCAAACAATGATCCCAAGGAACACATACATTGGGGATGCGATGCACACGATTGACCTGCGGGTGTCGCGCAGCTTCCAAGTGCGGGAGGGCAAGAGGCTCGATTTAGGAATAGATGCCTTCAATCTATTCAACCGTGCCAACGTCGACGAGCTGACCTCGGTCTACGGTTCGCCGGTGTTCTGCGGAGGGACCATTCCAGGGCATTACAGGGATGCTGCGACGCGAGCGATTCAGGCAGGGGCATCGTCGATGGCCTGTCCGGCGGGTCCGATTCCGGTGCCCGGTGGAAGCTTGGCCCCTACGCCGATTACGAGTTCGCTGCCGACGTGTCATTTTGCACCGGCTTGTCCTGCGGTGAACCTGTTTATTCCGTCTGTACCGAGTTCTACTTTTGGCAAACCCAGGACCATGCTAAACCCGCGGCAGCTGCAGTTGTACGTCAGGTTTACGTTCTGACCGGACCGCGCGGTTCGTTTGTGGCGAAAGGATTCGAGAAATTGCGGGGAAGCGGCCCGCGAGAAACGCGAGGTTTCGCTTAAGCGCGCGGCCGTGATGGTGTTAGGCTCCTGTACCGATGCAGGCACCCGAGTTTTTCGATCCTGAAATCGAAACGATGGACCTTGCGGAGGTGCGCAAGCTCCAGCACGCAAAATTAACGAAGCAGCTCGATTATCTTTACGCCCGATCGCTGTTCTATCAAGATAAATTCCGCGAGGCAGGCGTGCGGCGCGAGCATTTCCGGTCGCTTGCCGATCTGGCGCACTTTCCATTCACGACAAAGCAAGAACTGAGGGATAGTCAGCTTGCGTGTCCGCCGCTCGGCCGTCATATGGCGGCGGAGATGACGGATGTGGTGCGGATCCATTCCTCCACAGGAACCACGGGACGCCCAAGCTTTGTGGGCATCACCCGGCGCGATGCGGAGATTTGGACGCGAATCACAGCGCGCTCCTTCTTTGCGTTGGGGATTCGGCCACCGGACATCGTGATTCATGCTGCAGGTTTGACTTTGTTCGTAGGCGGACTGCCGGTTAAAGACGCTATGGAACTGATTGGGGCAACGTTCGTTCCCGTGGGGACAGGAGCTTCGGCGAAATTGATTCTGGTGGCGAAGGCGCTTGGTGCAAACGCACTGCACTGCACGCCCTCTTACGCGATTTATCTGGCGGACTATGTGCGGCGAGAGGCTGGGATGAATCCGCGCGACCTGGGATTCAGGAAGCTGGTGTGCGGCGCTGAACCGGGTGCGGGAATACCTTCGGTACGCGCGAAAATGGTAGAAGAATGGGGCGCGGAAGTCAGGGAGGGGCTGGGGAACGCGGATATGGCCCCGGTCATTTTCGGAGAATGCCGCGAACAGAGAGGCATGCACTTTAACGGCGCGGACTTTATTCTGGCAGAGATCATCGATCCGGAGAGTGGGGAAATGCTTCCCGTCGAAACAGGAGTGTCGGGAGAGCTTGTCTACACGAGCTTGGAACGGGAGTGCGTTCCTTTGTTGCGATTTCGCACTCGCGATCGCGTGAATGTGACGGAAACGAAATGTCCGTGCGGACGTACGAGTTTCGCGCTACGTTGCGTCGGGCGAACGGATGACATGCTGATCGTGTTGGGGGTGAATGTGTTTCCGTCGGCGGTGAAGGATGTGGTATCGAGCTTTTATCCTCGAACGACGGGCGAGATACAAATTCTGCTGGACCGGCCGGGGCCGGGCGTGCCGCCTCCGCTTCGGGTGGTGGCCGAAGCTGTGAATTCGGCGTCGGATGCGCAGGCCTTGAAATGCGAAATCGAGACGAAGATCAAGACGGTGCTGAGTGTTTCTACGGCGGTGGAGTTAGTTCCGCCCGGCTCATTGCCGCGATTTGAGATGAAGGGGCAATTGATTCGGAAGCTGTACGAGGAGCAGCCTCAGACTGCTTAAGGATGCTCGCGAGAACATGCTCGAGCTCAACACCAAGCCGGACGCGTTAGAAGTGGATGAGACTAAGTCGGCGGTTGTCGTTGTCGACATGCAGAACGCCTTTGCGAGTAAGGGAGGGCTGCTGGATATCGCGGGCCTGGATATTTCCGCGGCTGCGTGCGTTGTGCGGAAGATCGCGGCGGTGTTGGAGGTCGCCAGAGCAGCGAGACTCCCGGTCGTATACCTGCAGATGGGCTACAAACCGGACCAGAGCAACAGCGGCGGTCCCAATTCGCCGAACTGGCATAAAGAATTAGGGATGAATCTGATGAATCGGCGTCCCGAGCTGAAGGGGAAGCTGATTACGGAGGGAACTTGGGATTTCGAGATTGTGGACGAACTCAGGCCACGAGCCGAAGATCTTGTTGTGGTCAAGAGTCGGTACAGCGGCTTCGCCGGCACATCGCTCGACTCGATGCTGCGGACGCGCGGAATTCGGTATCTGTTTTTTGCCGGGATCGCCACGAACGTGTGCGTGGAATCGACTTTGCGGGATGCATATTTTCTCGATTACTGGCCCATTCTGTTGCGTGATGGAGCGATGCCTGCGGGTCCGGCTGCGGCCCACGAGGCCACGCTGTACAACGTTGAGATGTTCTTCGGCTGGACATTGCAGTCGGATGACTTTATCACTGCGCTCGATTTGTCGAAGGGATAAGGCTCCGTGCTGACCGTAGACATCGATGTCGGTGGGACGCTCACGGATGGCATCTTCACACGGGACCGAGAGCTTGCTTGCGTCAAAGTCGATACGACACCACACGATCTGACCGTGTGTTTGGTGGATTGCCTGACGCGAGGAGCGACGCAACTTGGCTTCGCGGACGTTAATGCGTTTCTGGAAAGCGTCGATCTGATCCGCTGGTCGACGACAATCACTTCGAATGTGCTTGCTGAACAAAGAGGGCCGCGCTTGGGACTAATCATCTCGCGCGGCCAGGAGTCAAATCTCTACGGCGAGACACGACGAACTGTATTGCTGGATCGCTTGATTTCGGCCGAGCACGTTATCGGCGTGGATCCGACAACATCCGAAGCGGACATCATGAACGCAGCGCGGGGCCTGCTCGAGGCTGGCGTGCGCCGTATCTGCGTGAGTCTGAAAGATAGTGTGCGAAATCCGGATACTGAGCTGAGGATCAAGCGCATCATCGAGCAGCAGTATCCTGATCACTTTTTGGGATCGGTGCCGGTCCTTGCGGGGAGCGAGATTAGCCGCAGTGCTGATGATCAGACTCGGACATATTGTGCTTTGATCAATGCTTACACGCACGGAGCTTTGGCTGCGACATTGTTCAAAGCAGAAGACGAGCTTCGGGACGCACATCGCTACTATGGGCCGTTTTTCGTTAGTCACATTAATGGTGGCGTGGCCGGAATTTCTAAGACAAAAGCCATCGACACCATGGAGTCCGGGCCGATTCTCGGCATCTACGGAAGCAGCTATTTGGCCAAGAAATTAGGAGTAGGCGCTGCAGTCGGGCTGGATGTCGGTGGAACGACGGCCAAAGTCAGTGTGCTCCACAATGGCCAGCCCGTATTTCGAAGGCCGACCGACTTCTTCGGCATTCCCGTCGATCTGTCACTTCCGTATCTAAGGTCGATCGCACTTGGAGGAGGTAGTGTGGTTCGGCCCGCCGGCGCTGGTGCAAATTCGATAGTGACGCTCGGGCCCGAGAGTATGGGTTCGTTTCCGGGGCCTGCTTGCTATGACTTGGGAGGCGACCAACCGACGTTGACGGACGCCTTCGTATCCGCGGGCCTGATCAATCCCGAGTACTTTCTCGGGGGCGCGAAGCCCCTGAACCGCGACCGTGCGCGAGAAATGATCCAGAGTCAGGTTGCGGAGCCGCTGGGCTTATCGATCGAGCGAGCGTGTAGCGCAATCGTCGATCAGAGCTTTCAAGTGGTCGCAGATGTAATTGAGAAGACTCTCGGCGAATTGAAGAAAGACTCTTCGGACCATACGCTCTTTGCTTACGGAGGAAATGGCGGATTGTTTGCGTGTGGGGTCGCCGAGAAGACTGGTCTGGGCACGGTGTACGTTTTCAATCTCGGCCCAGTGTTTAGCGCATTCGGTTCTTCGGTATCGGATATTTCTCACGTCTACGAGAGAGCTCTGTGCATTCCAAGAATCGAGGAGGATGGCCTGCGCAGGGTCCGCGAGATGGTCGAGGAAATGAAAAAAGAAGGGCAGAAGGACTTACTCGGCGAGGGTTTGCGATTGACGGACGTCAATTATGAAGTTGAGTTAGAGATTGCACGGAAAGGACAAGTCTCGTCCATTGTGGTGCCCGCGGCGGTGCTCCAGAACACGCGGACCACAACCACGCACTTGGCCTTCGCACTAAAGGATTCTGCCGGCACTCTAAACGGGTACATCTGCATCCAGGGTGTGCGCGTACAAGTGAAGAAGGCTATGCCCAAGTGTGATGTTCCGAGGCTAGCACCTGCGGGCACCGATCCGTCGCATGCTTCCAAAGGAACACGCCTGCTGACCTATGGGTCGGAAACCATCTCAGCGCAAGTCTATCAGTGGGAATCACTGCGTCCGGGCAATCGGCTGAAAGGATGTGCGGTGTTGGAAGGCGCGCAAAGTACTTACTTTGTGCCCGAAGGATGGACTTTCGAATTGGATGTCTTTGCGAACGGCAAACTGACGCGCCGCTCCTAGATTCCAAGAAATCCGTTGACTGAGGAAGAAGGCGATGTCCTCCGAACGAAGGATTCGAATCACCGAATATTTGGATCTCGATCTCGATGCCGAACGATGGCTGTGCAATCGTTGCGGGCACGTCATAGGCTCAGCGAGGGACAATTATAAAAAGGGCTGTCTGCTTTACGATCGCGACCCTCGCGAGATCCATCCGCCTCTCGTCTCGGGTGACTTCAACTTCTCACCGGACGCAAACTGGATTCGGATCGTCGAGTTCTATTGTCCGGGTTGTGGAACTCAGGTGGAAACGGAATATCTGCCTCCTGGGCATCCCATCACCCACGACATCGAGATTGATCTGCAGCGGCTAAACGAGCGGCTGCAAAACGGCGAATTCGTTATTCGCAACAACCGGCTGGAGGTCGCGGAGTGAACTCGATCGACATCGATGTCGGCGGCACATTTACCGACTTGGTGTTGAATTTCGGCGGTAAGACGCTGATCAAAAAAGTCGCCACGACTCCTTACGACCTCTCGGTGTGTTTCTCAAAAGTGATTGAAGAAGGCGCGGGTGCGCTGGGACTGAAGATCGATCAGCTCCTTCCTGATGTGGAGATGATTCGGTACTCGACGACGATCGCATTGAACCGGCTGATCGAAAAGAAAGGGCCGCGTCTTGCGCTCATCACCACCGAGGGACACGAAGACGTCACTCTCATCGGCCGCGGAGCACAGTGGATCGACGGTACACGCGTGGCGGAACGGCGGAATCTCGCAGTCCAAAATAAACCAGAGCCCTTGATTTCACGCGACTTGATTGTCGGTGTGAAGGAGCGCGTCGACTCGCGCGGGCGCGTCCTCAGGCCGATTGACGAGGAGGACGTGCGAAAGAAGGTTCGGCAGCTCGTCAATCGCGGCGCGAGAGGTTTCGTGGTCTCTCTTCTGTGGGGTTTTCTCAATCCAGTCCACGAGAAGCGCGTCAAAGAGATCATTCGCGACGAATACAAGGAATTTCACATTGGCTACCTTCCCGTTGTCCTCGCGGGCCAAGTTGTCGGGAAGCTTGGCGAGTACGAACGCACGCTCGCTGCAATCCTCGACGCGTATTTGCAACGCTCCATGCAGATCGAGCTTTCTGCGATGTGGGACAAACTGCGCGATCGCGGCTACAAGAAGCCGCTTCTGATGATCCAAAGCTCCGGTGGCATTGCTGAGGTTTTTCGCACGACGGCCAGCCGGACGTTCAACAGTGGGCCAGTTTCCGGGTTGATGGGCGCACATCACGTCGCCAAAAGTCTCGGCTACAAGAACGTGGTGATGACGGATATGGGCGGTACTAGCTTCGACGTGGGTCTAGTCGTAGAGGACAGTGTGCGGAGCTACGATTTTCGCCCAATCATCGACCGCTGGATGGTCGGCATCACGATGATCAAGACGCTCTCGATCGGTGCCGGTGGCGGCTCGATCGCTTCCGTGAACAAGTTGCTGCAAAACCGGCTGCAGGTTGGTCCGCGCAGCGCCGGCTCCATGCCAGGCCCTGCGTGCTTCAATCTTGGAGGAACGGAGCCAACGGTCACCGATGCGGACGTTGTGCTCGGCTATCTAAACCCCAACTACTACTTCGGTGGAAAGATGCGGCTCGACAAGAACCGTTCGGTTTACGCTGTGCGCGAGAAAATTGCGAAGCCACTGGGCATTTCCGTTGAAGAAGCCGCGGCACTTATCCGAAACGTCGTGAATGGAAATATGGCATCGGCGATCCGGAAAGAAGTCCACTTGCGCGGATATAGTCCGGAAGATTTCATTTTGTTCGTCGGCGGCGGAGCAGGTCCAACGCACGCCGAAGGCTTCATGGCGGGAATCGAGAAAGCCGTGACGTTCAACTTCTCTCCCGTTTTCTGTGCCTTCGGATCTTCGACAATGGACATCATGCACGTATATGAGGTCTCCAAGAAGCTGACGCTGATGGAGCCAGTGACGCAGAAGCTGTCGACGGAATACGCGCCGTTCAACGAAACGGTGGAGAAGCTAGTCGAGCAAGCGAAACGCGATTTGCGCGGTGACGGCCTCGATTTGAATGAGGCTTCCTATGTGCTCGAGCTAGACATGCTGTATGGTGGGCAATTCCACGTCAAACGTGCGCTTTCTCCCAGGCTTGCCCTCCGCGGACCGGAGGACGTTCAGGCGGTGTGCGATGCATTTGAAAAGGAATTCAGTGAGGCCTTCAGTCCGTTTGTCGTGAATCCTGAGGGCGGTGTATTCATCGAGAGTTTCATTTTGAAGGCCATCGTGCCGGTCCGCAAAATCGATCTACCAAGCGTTCCACTAGAAGGGCGCGATTCTGCTCGAGCAAAAAAGGGCGAGCGATCGGCATTTTGGCCAGAAGCTAAGGAGTTCCGTCTAACTCCGGTCTATGCGTACGAGAGTCTGCGGCCTGGGAATGGCGTGGACGGTCCCGCGATCGTAGAAGGCGAGTACACTACCCTCGTCGTTCCTCCCGCGATGGTTTTCTCTATCGATGAACGCAGCCTCGGGATTTTGGAAATGCAGTCAGCGACGAAATAGAGGGACTTACCTATGCCCATCCTCACGCTCGCAGAAAAACTCAAATGGCTCAAGCCCGCTCCTGCGACTCCATACGAAAAGCAATGCGCCGCCGATCTTCCCCGCGGCGCCTATGAAATAGGCGTGCAAATAACGAACGATCTTCTCGACGAAGCGATGGAGATTTTCGTCCGCTCGTCCCGGAGTTATTTTGGGGTTTCTGGCGACTCCATGGTCGCGATCTTTACCGCCGGCGGGGATTTAATCAACGCCGCGTGTGGTACGTACTTGCACGCTATCATCCAGCCGATAGTCATTAAATTCATCTTGAAGTACTACGCTGAAAATCCGGGCATTCATGATGGGGATATTTGGTACACGAACGATGCTCTCTACGGCGGCATTCACAACCCTGATCAAGTCGCTCTGATGCCCGTCTTTCATCAAGGGAAGCTGATCGCTTGGGCTTCTGCGGCGCTGCACACGACGGAGACCGGAGCGATCGAGCCCGGTGGAATGCCTCTCAGCGCGAAGTCGCGCTTCGATGAAGGCTTGAATCTCCCGCCAATTAAGATCGGTGAGAATTTTCAGCTCCGCAACGACTTCCTGGAGTTCTATTCCGTCTACGGCCTGCGGGCGCCGGCAATGTTCATCTCCGATCTGCGAGCCCGTTGTACGACCGCCGACCGTGTGCGCGTTCGCCTTCTTGAACTGGTTGAGAAGCGAGGCGAGCGCTATCTCGTTGGCTTGCTGCGGAAAATGTCCGATACGGCGGAGGCTGCGGCCCGGCAGAAACTCAAAGCGCTGCCCGATGGCAGGTTCCGCGCCATCGTGTTCAACGATGCTATCGGCTGGACTCCGGCGCTGGTCCGCGCGTGCTGTCTCACGCTGACCTCGCGCGACGGAAAGATCACTTTCGATTTTCACGGCACCTCTCCGGAGAATCCGTCCTCGTATAACGTTCATGCGCAAGCTGTGGTCGGCCATATCGCCAATTTCATGTACGAATATATCTTTCATGATTTGCCGATCTGCAGCTCCACTTTCGCACCGATCGATTTTGTTTTTCCCGAAGGAGCTATCGTCAATCCAGATCGCATGGCGGCGACCAGTTGTTGCGTCTACATTGGCATGCAGGCCCGCTGCGCTACGCATAATGCTTTTGCAAAGATGACATTTTCGAGCGCTGGACTCTGGCAGCAGATCACGGCTCATCCGGGAAGTCAGCACACCGCGCAGATTTGCGCCGGCCATTCGCAATGGAATCTGGCATTCGCCGACGTCCTTTCGTTCACTCTAAATACGCAGGGACAGGGCGGACGCGCGCGGGCAGACGGTATGGATGCTTACGGTTTCGCGTGGTGCGCCTTTGGGCGCGCGCCGGATTCGGAGCAGGTCGAGAGCGAGCTACCGGTGACGGTTACACTAGCGCAGCACTGGAAAGACTCCAGCGGAGCCGGCCGCCATCGCGGAGGTTCGGGCGCCACACAACATTGGATGGTCCACAAGGTTCCCGCTCTCGTTTCGCTCTGCATGGGCAACGGCAGCAAAGTTCCGCTGGGACAACCCATGTTTGGCGGGTACGCATCTGCCCCGATTCCTGGGGTCAGCATCCGCAAGACCGATCTGCTGCAACAAATGCGGGAAGGCGAGCCACAGCTTTCGATGGATCATCGCGAGATTGTGGAACAGGGCACCATTCACGGTGACTGGAAGTACGAACTGATTGCTCGGACGCCAAAGGTATATGAAGAGGGTGACCTGCTCTTTGGCTTTAGCGGAGGCGGACCAGGCTATGGCGATCCGCTCGAACGCGATCCCGAAGCGATCTTGGAAGATCTGAAGAAGAACATTGTTTCGGATTGGACCGCTCGGGAGATCTATCGCATCGCCTATGACCCGGAGCGTCACAAGCTCGATGTCGAGAAAACGCGTAAATTGCGGGATGATGAGCGTCGGGCACGCTTAACGCAGGGAAAGTCATTTGACGAATTTCATATAGAGTGGAATAAGAAAAGCCCGCCCAAAGAAATCCTGCAATACTACGGCTCCTGGCCTGACGCCAAGCCACTTGGTCCCGTCTTTCGTCCCTGATCGATGAGCGGGAGTAGTAGCAGCGCGCGGCAGATTTTCAAGGAACTCCTGCAAGGGAAGACAGCCTCCAGGCCACTGTTCGTGCCGATCGTCTTCTCGCTTGGTGCCCGCGTGGAGAATCTGTCGCTACACGCGTTCCTTGGCAATCCGACAAAGATCTCGAACTCTATACGCCAAATCCACTCGCGAGTGCAGGCCGACGGCGTGAGCTGTTATTTCGATCCCTCTCTCGAAGCCGAGGCTCTTGGCGGTACGCTTGAGTGGCCGTCGGAACAAGGTCCGGCTATCGTGCATTGGCCTGCGTCATTCGAGAGCGGTCGGCTTGCTATGATCCTCAATTCGCCGGATGAGAGCCTTAAAAGGGGACGCATTCCGGTGGCTCTCGAAGTCATTCGCCGGCTGAAGACTCTGGTGGGTGAAGATTCCCTCCTGGTGGCTGGTGTCTGCGGCCTATTCACGCTTGCTGCGCACCTGGGCCGCGTGGACTCGATCGATACGTTGACGGGCCGCGGTGTGCCCGATTCCGCATTGGAGATTGCAGCCACCGTAGTCGCGCAGGTTTCAAAAGCGTTTGCCGAGGCGGGAGCAAATCTGATCTTCTTCCGCGAAGATAGCCTTTCGTTGGAGCGACTGGAAGGTTTGGAGAACTGGATCTCGCTGCTCACGCCGATTTTCAACATCGTGCGCTTTTACGAAGCGCTCCCGGTGCTCCAAATCGCAGATGAGCATGGTTTCGCGGCGAATGTTGGGGCACTTCTACGGAGCGCGGAAGGATGCGTCTTGTGTGCGAGTCCACTCGCCCTCGAGCATTTGTTAGACGAAAGCTGCATTCCGGCTTCCGCGCCTATGGGCATCAGCCTGCCTACGAGTACTTTTCTGGAAGAACAAGCACGCAACGACACCAGCAGCTTTTTGCCTCGGCTGATGTCCGACCTGAAGCTCGCGTTGGTCACAACGACAGAAGACGTACCGCTTAGTGCTGATTTCAAGCGTCTTGCGGCCATTTCTGCGCTGGTTCGGGGCTAATGGCATGGCTTCGGGAACTATTACAGTAATGACCTGACAGTTAGCCGGGTAACGATGGGCGCATCACTTGCGTCGAATGATTAGGACCAGTCCCTGGGGGATTTATCTTGCGTTGCATCGCTCGCCTGGCGCTCCTGTCTACGTTTCTCGGATTACCGGCTGCGAGCTCAGCAGGCCCGGAATCGCAGGCTTTTCCCCATGGAACAATCAGCTTGGTCGCCGAGAACACTTGGATTCAACCCGGCCACGACTTCACTCTGGCACTGCATTTTTCGCTCGATAATGGTTGGCATACGTATTGGGTCAACCCAGGTGACTCCGGCCAGCCTGCGCGCGTCACGTGGGAACTCCCGCCTGGAATCACATCTGATCCAATGCAGTGGCCGGCTCCCGAGCAGCTCGGCACGCCGGCCATTGTGGATTATGGGTACAAGCGAGAGGTGACTCTGCTGGTGCCCATGCACGCCTCAACGGATGTCATTACAGACCGAGCGGTCACGATCACAGCTAAGAT
>Ga0070698_100003180_pt1 | contig 18103 bp, 15 predicted proteins | sample KBSK1502metaG_FD_65477 | JGI IMG/M metagenome (GOLD analysis project Ga0070698, IMG submission 65477) | Corn, switchgrass and miscanthus rhizosphere microbial communities from Kellogg Biological Station, Michigan, USA - KBS K1-50-2 metaG | ecosystem: Host-associated > Plants > Roots >...
GAGCGGCACGAAAGCGGCCGTGCGCAGGCGAAAGCCGAGACCTTGCAGATCATCGACGGCGAGCCACGGCAAGCCGATCGCGATCGCGAGCACGACGCAGCTCCATGCGGCGACGCGGTCGGCCGCGCGATGCGGCTTTGGGCGATGGAAGTAGAGCGCGAAGGCTGCTGCGATCGCGACGACGGCACCGATCGCGGCCTCGTAGCCGAGCGTCAGCGTGAACTTCGGCAGCGCCATCGCCGGTGCAGACCAGTGCGCGTGGCGCGTGAGCAGGTTGCCAAACAGCGCGATATCGGTCGGTGACAGAAACCGCTGCGGCATCGCGATACCGAGCACGAGCGCGACAAGCGCAACAGCTACGATGCCGAGGAGCAGAAACAGCAGCCGGCGGCCGCGCAGCGAACCGCGCGCTCGCGCCGCTTCGACGGTCGCCGCAATCGAGATCGCGATCACGAGCGCGGCCGCGAGCTTGTGCGTGAGCAGCACCGCAACGACGCCGGCGATCGCGAGTGCGACGCGCACGTGCGTGATCTGATCGAGCGCGCGCAGCACGAGCCACAGCGCGGCGAGCGCGACGGTGAGGCCGATCCCCTGCTTGACGAACTCGATGCTCAGAAATGTCGAGCCCGCACTCGTGGTCGCGAGCGCAGCCGCGACGAGGCCTGCACCGCGCCTCTTGCCGAAGCGCGCACCGAGGGCGTACGCCGGCAGCGCGATCAGTGCGCCGCCGAGCGCAGCACCAAGCTTGGCTCCGGCGATCGGATCGGTGATCGCCGCGAACGGCACCATGAACCAGAACGCGAGCGGCGCGGCCGGGTAGTGGAGGGTGCCGTGCTCGAGGAGCGAGCGCAGCTGGATCGGATAGAAGTACCCGTCGACGCCGAGTGGGAACGGCGAGGCGGCGAGCACCTGCCAGCGCAGCCAGAACGACCACGCGACGAGCGCGACGAGGGCGGCGCCGACACCGGCCATCCGCATGTGATCGCGCTGCACGGATGAATCGTATCGTGCTACGTGGAGCCGAATGAAGGCGGTCGTCCTGCTCTCCGGCGGTCTCGATTCGACCACGGCCCTTGCGGTCGCGCGCTCGCGCGGCTTCGAGTGCTATGCGCTCACCGTCAAATACGGTCAGCTGCATGCGGTAGAGCTCGAAGCGGCGCGTCGGGTCGCGGCGCACGCGTCGGTGGGCGACCATCGCATCATCGAGATCGACCTCGCGCAGCTCGCGGCGTCGGCGCTGACGAGCCCGGACGTTGCGGTGCCCAAAGATCGGCCGCTCGCCGAGATCGGTGCGCCCGGCGATGTGCCGCCGACGTACGTGCCGGCGCGCAACACGGTGCTGCTCGCATTCGCGCTCGCATGGGCCGAGTCGCTCGGCGCGCACGACATCTTCGTCGGCGTCAACGTGCTCGATGCGAGCGGCTATCCCGACTGTCGGCCCGAATTTATCCGCGCGTTCGAGGCGCTCGCACAAGTCGCGACGCGCGCCGGCGGCTTTCACGTGCACGCGCCGCTGATCGAGCTGACGAAAGCCGAGATCATCAAGCTCGGCGTCGGGCTTGGTGTCGACTACGCTCTCACCCACAGCTGCTACGATCCCAAGGGCGATGCGGCGTGCGGCCGATGCGATGCCTGCCTGTTGCGTAAGAAGGGCTTCGCCGAAGCGGGGATTTCCGATCCGACACGCTATGTGTAGTAACGTGACCCAAGATGAAGCTGGGCACGCTGCTCTTGCGTAATGCGGCGATCGGGCTCTCGCAGCTCGAAGCGGCGCTTCGCAATCAGGTGCTCTACGGCGGTCGGCTCGGCACGAATCTCGTCGAGCTCGGCTTCATCGATCTCGAGCTGTTGTCGACGTATCTCGCCGAGCTGACCGGCTTTCCGATCGCGACGCCGACCCTGCTCGACGACGCCGACAAGGGCCTGCTCGATAAGCTCGGCGCCGAGGAGGCGCACAAGCTCCGCGCCGTGCCGCTCGGCTATGTCGAAGGCAAGAACGACACCGTCGCGGTCGCGATGGTCGAGCCCAGCGATCCGCAGGCCCTCGAAGCGCTCGGCGCGCGGCTCGGTGCGCGGATCAAGCCGTACGTCGTGCCCGAGCTGCGCGCGCTCTACTACTTGGAGCGGCACTTCGGCACGCCGCGCCGCGCGCGGTTTATTCGCACGGCTCGCGCCGGAACCGATCCCGGCGAGCTCGTGGGCGACGATCGCCGCAAGACGCAGCCGGCCGGGGGCATCGCGATGCCACCTACACTCACGCTCGAACCTCGGCGGCGGCGGGCGTCGCAAGCGCCGCTCAACCAACCGGTACCGACGTCGGTGTCGTATGGCGCCGCATGCGAGCGGATCGACACCGCAGCCAACCGCGAGCAGATCGCCGACACGTTCATCGAATACGCGCGCGGTCGCTGCGATGCGCTCGTCGTCTTGCTCGTGCGCGAGGGCAACGCACTTGGTTGGCGCGGCTATGTCGCGCCGCCGCTCAAGCCCGCGCGTCCGATCGAGGAGATCTCGCTGCCGCTCGGCGGCGCGTCGGCGCTGCAAGCTGCACACGACGCCGGTCAGACCTATCTGGGGCCGCCGCCGTCGCCGGCCAAGCCGATCGAAGGAATGCTGTGGACGGCCCTTGGGACCGATCCGAAACCGATCGAGGTTGTGGTCGTTCCGGTCATGGTCAAGCAGCGCGCCGTCAATCTTATTTACGCGCACACGCTGGGGGGCACTCCGCCCCAGGCGCTGATTACCGAGCTGCAGGATCTTGCCACTCGAGCGCAAAGCTCGTACTTGCGCCTCATCCGCCAGACGCGCGGATCGTGACGCCAGCGCTCGCTCCCGAAGCACTCTGACGGGCTCTCGTCAAGGGGTAAACGACACTCTATCGATTGGAAAGTACTGTGGAAATTACCACTTTCCGATCCCCTCCGCAGGAACTTGATTTCCTCTGCCAAAGAGGGAAGCTGCAGTCGTGCCGCAACATCTGTCTTTGCCACGTCAAAAGGTCGGGCCTGGAACGATCGCTGCTGCTTTAGCCGCCCTATCGATGGCGGTGCTCGCTCACTTCTTCATCTGATCACGCGGGGACTCAGCCTTGTTCGGTCCAATACCGAACCCAATCACCGTGCTGAATTAAGGTGCCGAACTTCACAGCTGCGGGATCCGCGAGCGTGTAGACCCACGCCCAGACCTCCTCGCCGGTCTCGAGCATGACCTTGCGGATCATGCGCGCGAAATCGGAGCCCTCGTAGGCATCGAGCAGGCCGAACGTCGCCGCGAGCTCGGTCAGCCACACGACCTCGCCCTCGACGCGGCCCTTGCCCTCGACGAACCCGGGGTGGCCCATCGGGAACGCGTAGATCGCGCCCGTCGTCCACGCCTTCACGCACTTCTTGATCTGGTTTGCGACGAGCGAGCGCGCGGTCTGCCCTTGGCGGAGCGTGCCGTACACGAACAGCCGATCGAGGATCTCGTGCGAGCCCGTCGTGCGCTCGACCTCGAACGTTCGCGTGTTTCGGCGCTTCTCGCCCATGCGCGCAGTTCTAACCCTGTGCGAGCAGCGCTGCCACCTGATCGAGCAGCGGCAATGTCATCGCGGCGCCAGTTCCTTCGCCGTGGCCGAGCCCGACCTCGAACGCGGGGGTGAGCCCGAGGTGCGCGAGGATCGCTGGGTGGGTGAAGCTTCCGCGATGAGCCGCGACGAAGTAGCCCGCGATCGGCGGCGCGAGCGCGGCGGCGACGAGCGCAGCGGCTCCGGTCGCATAGCTGTCGAGAATCACGGGCACGTTGACCGAGGCAGCACCGAGCATCAGCCCCGCGAGCACGGCGGTATCGGCGCCGCCGAATGCTGCAAGGATCTCGAGCGGCCCGCTACGAGCGAGCGTTTGACCGCGCAGGCCGGCCGCTTCGGCGACGTCATCGCCCAGGCCCGTCGGTGCGCGACCGCTGAATGCGCCGAGCAGCGCCGCGGATGCCACCTCTGCCCCCACGCCGAGTGCGCCGACCGCGAGGACGTCGCCGGCTTGTTCGCACAGCGACACCGACAGTGCGATGCCCGCCTCGAGGCCGAGCGAGGCATCGACGACGGTCATCGCGGGCTCGCGCATCAGATCGCGGCTCGGGCCGCGGCCGAGCTTGACGGCGATGTCCGGCATGAAGTGCGGCTCGCGCGCACCGGCATCGACGACAACGATCGGCGTCTGCGCTGCAGAGCGCGCGAGCTGACATAGCGCCGCGCTGCCATCGGCGATCGCCCGCGCCGCGATCACGGTCGGGTGATCGCCGCCCATCGCGATGCCCGGATCGCCGCAGCCGTGATCGCCGGCGACGACCGCGATCACGCGCTTCGCGGTTCGCGGCCGCGGCGAATGCTGCGCGCCGGCGAGCACGCCCGCGAGTTGTTGGAGCACCGGCGTGCCGACGGGCGCGACGCGCGCGCGTGCCGATTCCGCATTCGCCTGCGATGCAGGACCGATCGCCTCGACGACATGCTTTATCAGGTTGCTCATACGCGCCCCCACAGCGATGCCTGGCGCTTGCGCTGGACGAGGATCGCGATGAAGAACGGGCCGCCCAGCACGGCGGTGACCGCGCCGGTCGGTAGGTGCGCGGGCGCGATCAGCGTGCGTGCGAGCGTGTCGCAGAGCACGAGCAGGATCGCGCCGCCGAACATCGAGGCCGGCATGAGCAGGCGATGGTCGGCGCCGAGCATCGCGCGCAGCATGTGCGGAACGATGAGCCCGATGAAGCCGATCGGTCCAGCGACCGCGATCGCGGCGCCCACGAGCAGCGCGGCAACCGCAAACGTGATCGTCTCGGTCCGCGAGACCGCGACGCCGAGCGAGGCGGCGACCTCAGGACCGGCGGCGAGCGCGTTGAGCGCGCGCGCGTGCAGGAACAACACGACGAGGCCGAGCGCGACCGGGAGGACCGCATATTCGATGCTGACGAGGCGCACCGTATCGAAGCCGCCGATCATCCACGCGAGCATATGACTGACGTCTGTGAAGTCGCTCGTGTACTGGACGATGACCGACACCGACGAGCAGAACATCGAGATCGTGACACCAGCGAGCACCAGCGTCGCCGGCGGCAGGTGGCGACCGACGCGACCGAGCCGCTCGACGAGCACGAGCGCGCCGATCGCACCGACGAGCGCCGATAGGCCGATGCCCGCGCTGCCAAATGCGCGCTCGACACCGAGCCGGATCGCGAGCACCGCGGCGAGCGAGCTGCCTGATGAAATGCCGAGCGTGAACGGCTCGGCGAGCGGGTTGCGAAACAGTGCCTGCAGCGCGCAGCCGCCGGCGGCGAGCGCCGCACCGACGAGCATCGCGCCGAGCACGCGCGGCAATCGCACCATGAAGATCTGGTAGTCGCGCGTTGTTGGATCGTAGGCATCGAGCCCGAGGAACGTCAGCGCGCGGCCGTTACGCGTCATGTCGATGCTGATCTGCGGCGCGATCAGCGCGACGACCGCGCATGCGACGGCGCACGTGCCGAGCACGATGATCATGCGTCGCGCGGTGAGGCGGCCGCCGCGTCCGCTGACAAAGCCGCTCATACGGGCACCGCGAACCGTTCGCCCGATGGCAGCGAGCCGACGTGAATCCCGACCTCGAATGCATCGCGCGTCGCGGCCGAAGCGAGCACGTCGGCAGGTGCGCCGCGCGCGGCAAGCCGGCCATCGGCGACGAGCCACATCGTCGCGCCGTGCCGCAGCGCGAGATCGAGATCGTGCGTGACGACGACCGCCGCCGCGCCGGTATCGCAGTGCTTGCGGAGCATCGTGAACACCGAGCGCGCGTGCGCCGGATCGAGGCCCGAGGTCGGCTCGTCGAGCAAGAGGCACTTCGCGCCCTGGCAGAATGCTTGCGCGATGATCACGCGTCGCGCTTCGCCACCGGAGAGCTCGTCGAAACGCCGCGCCGCGAGCGCCGTCACGTCGCACGCGTCCATCGCCGCGCGCGCGGCTGCGAGGTCGGTCTCGGTCGCGAGGCCGAGCCCCGTTTGCCGCGCGTAGCGGCCGAGCAGCACCACCTCTTCGACAACAAACGGAAACGCGAGCTCGTACGCCTGCGGCAGGTACGCGAGGTCGCGCGCGATCACGCGTCGATCGACGCGCGCCGGATCGTGACCGAGGCAGCGGACGCTGCCGGCGCGCACATCGACAAGCCCCGCGATCGCGCGAAGGAGTGTCGTCTTACCGGCGCCGTTGGGCCCCACGATGACGACGAGCTCGCCCTCGCGAACGTCGGCGCTGACGCCGTGCACGACCACGCGTCCGCCGAGCTCGACATCGACGCCCGAGAGCTGCAGCAGCACGCTTGTTCTTACCAGTTATTGGCGTTTGCCGTGTCCCAAGAGCATTTCGCAAGTAGAAAGGGGCCGCGAAACGCGGTACCCAGGAAGGCGTGCGACGGCGCAACGACCGCGTGATCATGAACCTGCCGGTGGAAATCATCACCGGCGGGAAGAAGGTCCGCGCCGTCTCGCAGGACCTCTCGCCGTACGGCATGTTCATCCGGCTTTCGCCGCCGTTGCCGGCAGGTGCGGTGATCCAGGTCGTGATCTCGCCGAATGGCCAGCGTCACGTGATGACCGGCCAGGTCACCCACAGTCTGACCGAGGTCGAGGCGCGCACGCTCGGTCGGTTTCCCGGCATCGGCGTCGTGTTTCGCGATCCGCTGAGGCCGGCCGACCAGGCATTTCTCGAAGCGATCGGTCGCCTGCTCGAGCGACACGCGGAGGCGCGCCCGATGGCGGACCTGCGCATCCTCGTCGCCGATCCGCAGACGCGCATTCTCGAGCGGCTATCGACCGCGCTCGGCGGCGCGGGATTTGGCGTCGCGACCGCGACCAACGGCATCGAAGCGATCGGCTCCTGTCTATCGAAGACGCCCGACGTCGCGCTGATCGAGCGCGACATGCCGGTGGTCGATGGCTTGCACGTGCTGCAGGAGATGGGGCGCCACGGCGAGCTCGCGAGCGTGCCGGTGATGATGATGTCGGCCAACGCGACCGACCTCGCGCGCCTGCAGGCATTCCAACTCGGCGCGGCCGATTTCATTCCAAAGCCATTCACCGTGCTCGAGGTGATCCTGCGCGCGCGGCGCTGGGCGCGTGCGAGCCAGCGCGATACCGAGCGCGTCGTGCTTCGCGGCACGCTGTCGGAAGTGAACTTGCCGACGCTGCTCCAGATGTTCGAGCAGGAGAAGAAGACGGGCCAGCTCTCGGTGATGCGCGATCAGCTCGTCGCGTGGATCGATTTCGTCAACGGCCAGATCGTGCGTGCGCGCAGCTCGGAGGTCGACGGCGGCGCGCGCGACATCATCCTCAAGGTGCTCGACTGGAAGCACGGCTACTTCGAGCTCACCGCGGGCGCGCCGAAATCCGGCAACGTCGAGATCGATACGACCGTCACGCACCTGCTGCTCGAGCACGCGCGTCTGCGCGACGAGTCTACGCGCGAATAGTTACCGCGCCGGTCCGGAGGAGCGCAGCGGCGCCCGACAGGGAATCCGGCGGGTCCGGTTGTCGGACCCGCCGGCGCCGCGAGCGAGGACCGGCGAGGTATTAAGTCGACATTAATTCGTCGCGCAGCTCGGTGAGGATCTTGCCGAGCAAGTTGCGGCCGAGCCACTGCTTCGGATCGTTCGTGCGCGGATCCGATGCCGCGAGCCCGATGCCCCAGATCTTGTCGTATGGGCTCGCCTCGACGAGCGTCGTGCCCTTCGTGTCGAAGAGCTGCTTCTCGAGCTCTTGGTTCTGGGTGAACTTCGCGTGGTTCCCCGCGCGCACGATGCGCTCGCGCGCGCTCTTCCACGCCGCATCGTCGAAGTTCTTCACCTTGCGACCGAGCGCCTTGTGCTCGCGCGGGTGAGCGGCTGCGAGGATCTTCGCGGCGACGTCGTCATCGCCGAACAACTTCGCCTTCTCGTACATCATGTACTGCTCGGCGCAGTTGAAGGTCTGGCCGTCGACGACAAACCGGCACGGATACCACTGCGAGAACGGCGACGCCTCGGTGAAGAAGAACGTGTACATGATAGTGTAATTTATACCCTTACCGAATGGCGTTGGCGAGCGTCGCGAGCGCTTCGGCGACGCGCGGCGACGGTGCGAGCAGATAGGGATCGCTCAGCGCGACGATGCGCTTGGTTTTGACGGCCGGAACATCGACGGCATTCCATTCCGCAAGGTTCGCGGTACCGGCGAACGAGAGATCGAGGATCACCTCGGGCTGCGAGCGCAGCACCTCTTCGAGTGAGATCTTGGGGTAGAGCACGCCCGATGCAGCGAGCACGTTGTCGCCGCCGACAACGGCAAGCAGCTCATCGACCCAGCTGCCGCGACCGGCAACGACGAGGTTACCCAGGCCGCCGGCCTCACGATCGATCACGGCGAGCACGCGCGGGTGGCGCGCCGGGCGTGCGGCGGCTGCGCGATCGAGCGCCGTGTCGATCGCGGTGACCGCGGCCTCTGCTTGCGCCGTTCGTCCGAGCTTTGCGCCGACACTGCGTAGCGCCGCCTTGACATCGGGCAGCGCGTGCATCGGGCATTGAACGGCGGTGAGCCCGTGATCGCGCAGCGCATCGGCGACTTGGCCGTGGATGTCATCGACGATGACGAGCGTCGGGGCGAGCTTGACGATCGTCTCGAGGTTCGGCTGCAGAAAACTTCCGACCTTCGGCAGGCGCGTGACCTCGGGCGGATACTTCGAGTAATCGTCGACCCCGACGAGCAATGGCGTTGCACCGAGCGCCGCAACCACCTCGGTTGCCGATGGCGTGAGCGATACGATGCGCGGCGGGCCAACCCGTTGTGGCGCGCCGCGTTCGCACGCCAGCAACGACAGAACGATCAGCGCCACGCGCATAGGGGTGGGTATCATGGACGACCTCATGATGTCGCCGTGATGTCGGTGATCGCATGCGCTGCGGTTATTACTGGCTCATGAAAAAACCACGTACGATCACGCGCAGCGCGAAAATTCGAGAGCTCACGAGCGAGGCCCTCGATCGGGTCGTCGGTGGTGACGATATCGGCACCCCCACCACCTACACGACGACAGGGCAAACGGGGTGCACATGGGTGGAGGCCACCGGTGCAAGGACCGTGTGTGTCGTGCAGTGGACGTAAGGACTCGGCCGCGGTCGTTCGACCTGGAAAGCACGGACTGGTATCGTCGGGGGCGTGGCTGATTCCGACCTCAGCGGGACCGTCCTCGACGGTCGCTATAAGGTCATCGAGCCCATCGCAGACGGGGCGATGGGCAGTGTTTACCGCGGCGAGCGGCTAAAGCTCGGTCGCGCGGTCGCGATCAAGATCATGCATCAGGAGCTCCCCGACGAGCTCTCGAGCCGGCAGCGGTTCGAGCGCGAGGCGAAGCTGATGGCGCTGCTCGAGCACCCGAACTGCGTGTCCGTCATCGACTACGGCCTGCACGAAGACAAGCCGTTTTTGATCATGGACCTCGTGCGCGGCACGAGCCTCTTGGAGGTCCTCGATAAGGAAGGCAAGCTGGAGCCGCAGCGCGCCGCCGACATCATTCGTCAGGTGCTGAGCGGCCTGTCGCACGCGCACGAGCTCGGGATCGTTCACCGCGACGTCAAGCCGGCGAACATCATGATCTCGGACCGGCCCGGGATGGGCCAGCAGGTGCGCATTCTCGATTTTGGTCTCGCGCGTCTGACCGAGAGCAACACGAAGCTGACGACCGGGATCGTCGTCGGCACGCCGAACTACATGGCACCCGAGCAATGCAAGGGCGGCGATATCGACGCGCGCACCGATCTCTATTCGTGCGGCGTGATGCTGTTCGAGATGCTGACCGGCCGCAAGCCGTTCTTGGCCGACGATCCGATCCAGGTCGTCCGCAAGCATCTGCTGGAGAAGCCGCCGACGCTGGCATCGGCGTTGCCGGATGTCGATTTCGGGGATCTCGAGCAGGTCGTCGCGAAGGCGCTGTCGAAAGCGGCGAAGGATCGCTTCGAGTCCGCGGTCGAGATGTCGAAGGCCGTCCAAGCGGCGATTCACAAGAAGATGAGCGCGGCGGCTATGTTCGCGCGCGCGGTCCCGGCGTCGGCCGGAGCCATGCCGCACCAGCAAGCGACGATGTCGGGCTGGACCGTGCCGGCCGATCCGAACGCCGAGCATGTTCCACCCGCGCCCGCGGCGCCGCCGCATGCGACCGATATCGCAACGCCGGCGCCGGCGTCGGTCGTCAAGGCGACACCGCCGCACGGCGCGCCGACGGCGCCCGCGCCGGTCGCAGATACGGCACCGGCGCGATCGATCGATCCGGTGCAGACGCTCGCGGTGCCCGATGGCCCGCTCATCATTCCGCCGACACGGCCATCGACCGGTGGCTCGGCGACGGCGATTCCGCAACTGCCGTTCACGAGGCGCCAGCTGATGATCGCCGGCGCCGGTGTGTTCGCGCTCGTCATCTTGATCGCGATCATCGCGGGCGGTGGCAGCAAGAAGAAGAAGACCGACGCGCCGCCGAAGCACCCGGACACGCCCGCCGTCGTCAAAGAGGCTGCGCCGAAGGAAGACCCGCTGCCGAAGCTCATCGAGCGCGGCAAGGCGATGCTCGAAGCGGAGCAATATGAAGATGCGGCGGCGATGCTCAAGCGCGCTCGCAAGGCATATCCCGATAGCGCGGAGCTCGCGTTCTTGGCCGGCAAGGCGAACTTCAAGCAGCTGTGGTGGAGCGACGGCGTGGACAACTTCCGCGACGCGATCAAGCTCGACGACAGCTACCGAAATGATCCCGATCTGCTCAAGACCGTGCTCAAGGGGTTCTTGACGACGCCGGATATCGACGACGTCATCCGCGACTTCATGCGGCACGATCTCGGGCCGGCGATGCGTCCGTATCTAGAAGAGACCGCGGAAAAGCATCCGAAGAAGGCGCTTCGTGCGCGCGCGCGAGCCGAGCTCAACGCGCAACCTTGAAGCGGCTACGGCGCCGAACCCTTCCTTCCACACCCATCCGGACCTGAACTCAAATTTTTTTCAGGGAGGGATCTCGCCGTAACACAGCGCGTAAATTCACGTGGTTACGCATGGTCACAGCCTTATCCACAGCTGCTGCCAAGCCGCTAGAATCGCTGGCGAAAGCGGTCCGGATTCACCCTCAATCCACCCTCAATCCACAGCTAGTCCACGTGGATATCCGTTTTGGGAGCACACTACATATAGGAGCTGCTCCCGGAGCGACCCCCAAATATAGCGCACTTTTTCTTGCGCCACGCGACGGCTGTCACGTAAGAACAGCTCAAGCCGGATGGTGAATCCAATGACGCCACCTTCGAGGTCGTCGGGTCTAGCAGGCCGCCAGCAGACGTTGAACGCGGATCGCAAAACGTCATAGGGCCCTGCTAAAGCCAACATCCTCGCAGCTCGTCACGCGAAGTCAGCAGCACCGAATTACACACCGAAATTCTGGAGGGTCTCGGGCAGTCCCGCTGTCGCCGCAGCGGCCTGCCGCGCCATGGGTCTGTCGCGACCCTGGCACGGGTCCGTCCAGATCAGACCGCCCTGCCACCATAACGAATCGCCGAAGCCCAAGGAGGGTCCATGCTCGTGAAGTCCGCCGCCGTCGCCCCGGGTCACGCCCAGGAGAAAGGTCACAAAGGCCCCGAGAAGGGCGCCGAAGAGTCGCCGCACGCCGGGTCATCCCGCGCCCGCGTCGCATCACGGGTCATCAAGGACGAACGTCCGGGCCTGACATTCGAGCGCTACTTCACGCGCCAGGATGTCGATCCGTTCGAGACGGTCGAATGGGAACGCCGCGATGCCGTGATCGCGGGCGCGGACGGCAAGGTGTTCTTCGAGCAACGCGGGGTCGAGTTCCCGACCACCTGGTCGCAGACGGCGACCAACGTCGTTGTCCAAAAATACTTCCGCGGCACGCTCGGTACGCCGCAGCGCGAGGGCTCGGTCAGGCAGATGATCGGGCGCGTCGCCGATACCATCTACGGCTGGGGCAAGGCCGACGGCTACTTCAAGACCGACCAGGATGCCTGGGCGTTTCGTGACGAGCTCGTTCACCTCTTGCTGCATCAGAAGATGGCGTTCAACTCGCCGGTCTGGTTCAACGTCGGCGTCGAGGCGCACCCGCAGTGCTCGGCGTGCTTCATCAATTCGGTCAACGACTCGATGGGCTCGATCCTTGGGCTCGCAAAGACCGAGGGCATGCTGTTCAAGTACGGCTCGGGCACCGGATCGAACCTGTCGAGCCTGCGCAGCTCGCGCGAGCACCTAAACGGTGGCGGCACGGCAAGCGGGCCGGTGTCGTTCATGCGCGGCTTCGATGCGTTCGCCGGCGCGATCAAGAGCGGCGGTAAGACGCGGCGCGCCGCGAAGATGGTGATTCTCAACATCGATCATCCCGATGTCGTCGACTTCATCGAGTGCAAAGCAGTCGAGGAGAAGAAGGCGTGGGCGCTGATCGATGCCGGATACGACGGCGGCTTCAATGTGCAGGGCGGCGCGTATGACTCGGTGAACTACCAGAACGCGAACCACTCGGTCCGCGTGACGGATGAGTTCATGAACGCTGTCATGCGCGATAGCGAATGGACTACCAAGTCCGTGACCTCGAAAAAGGTCGTCGAGACCCACTCGGCTCGCAAGCTCATGCGCAAGATGGCGGATGCGGCGTGGATCTGTGGTGACCCGGGCATGCAGTACGACACCACGATCAATGACTGGCATCCGTGCATCAACACGGCGCGGATCAACGCGTCGAATCCGTGCAGCGAGTACATGTTCCTCGATGACAGCGCGTGCAACCTGGCATCGTTGAACCTGCGCAAGTTTGTCGATCACAGCTCTGGGGAGAACGGCGACTTCGATATCGAAGCGTTCCGCCGCGCCGTGCAGACGACGATCACCGCCATGGAGATCATCGTCGACAACTCGAACTACCCAACGGAGCAGATCGCGCAGAACAGCTACGCGTTCCGGCCACTCGGCCTCGGTTACGCGAACTTGGGTGCGCTGTTGATGTCGCGCTCGATGGCGTACGACAGCGATGCCGGTCGTTCGTATGCGGCGGCAATCACCGCGCTCATGTGCGGCGAAGCGTATCGCCAGTCCGCGCAGATCGCGGCCGATGCAACGGGGCCGTTCGCCGGCTATGCCGTCAACGAAACGCCATTTCTCCGCGTGATGCGCAAGCACCGCTCTGCCGTCGAGCGCATCGATCAGGAGCACGTGCCCGATGATCTGATCGGCGCCGCTCGCGAGTCATGGGATGGCGCGATCCAGCTCGGCGAGAAGTACGGCTTCCGCAACGGCCAAACCACCGTGCTCGCGCCGACCGGCACGATCGCCTTCCTCATGGATTGCGATACCACCGGCATCGAGCCCGACATCGCGATCGTGAAGTACAAACGCCTCGTCGGTGGCGGCCTCTTGAAGATCGTCAACCACACGGTGCCCGAGGCGCTCTCGAAGCTCGGCTACACCGATAAGGAAGTCGAAGACATCATCACGCACATCAACGCGAAAGATACGATCGAGGGCGCGCCGCATCTAAAAGAGGAGCACTTGTCGGTGTTCGACTGCGCGTTCAAGGCAGCCTCGGGCACACGGTCGATCCACTACATGGGTCACATTCGCATGATGAGCGCGGTGCAGCCGTTCTTGTCGGGCGCGATCTCCAAGACGGTCAACCTGCCGACCGAGTGCACGGTCGAGGACATCGAGGACGCATACATTCAGGCGTGGAAGCTCGGCCTCAAGGCGATCGCGGTGTATCGCGATGGCTGCAAGCGGACGCAGCCACTGTCGACGAACCTCAGCCAGGCCACATCCAATGGCAAAGCCGTCGCGGCGGATATCGATCCACTCGAGCTGCTCACGCCCGAGGAGCGCCGGCTGATCGAGGCACTGCGCGCGCGCAAGACGCGGCCGAGTGGCCCGCCGATGGCGAACCGCTACAAGCTGCCCGACGAGCGCGCCTCGTTCACACACAAGTTCTCGATCGGCGGCCACGAGGGCTACCTCACCGTCGGGCTCTACCCCGATGGATCGCCCGGCGAGATCTTCGTGCGGATGGCGAAGGAGGGCTCGGTGATCGCGGGCCTGATGGATAGCTTCGCGACGGCGATCTCGCTGGCGCTGCAGCACGGTGTGCCGCTGCATCTATTGATCGAGAAGTTCAAGGGCACACGGTTCGAGCCGAGCGGCTTCACGGGCAACCAGGAGATCCCGATCGCGACGTCGATCATGGATTACCTGTTCCGATGGCTGGCGATCCGGTTCCCGTCGGAGGGGCCGGGCCTCGCGGAGCGCCACCCGGCGGCTCGCGCGGCGCAGCTCGACCTGCCCAAGGTTCCTCTGCTGTCGCGCACCACCCTGTCGCGCACTGACATCTCGAAAGATTTCATCGAGAAGGCCCCGATCGCGATCGAGGTGAAGGACCGCGCGTGGGTGCAAGAGACCGATGCGCCGCCCTGCCACGAGTGCGGCACGCTGATGGTGCGCAACGGCGCCTGTCACAAGTGCCCGAACTGCGGCTCGACGAGCGGCTGTTCGTAGCGCCGATCTGCGAAGATCAGCGGATGAACTGCACGCTGTTTTCTTCGAGCGAGGCCGAGCTCCAAGACGCAACGAGCGAGCTGCCGTCGTACTTCGAGGGCGAGAGCAAGCTCTCGATCACGACGGCGCCGGTCGGCACCGTGCTCGAGCTCGGCTCGACGTGGCAGGACATTCACACCGCGCTCGGCAGCCACGGTGACGATCATCCGCTGGGATTTCTCGCCGCCGGCGGTACGACGGTGCCGTCGATGCAATCCGGCGGCGAGACCGGCCGCTCCTTCACCGCAGCCGAGACGGTCCAGATCCTCGCGTGGGTCGCGCGTCTCGACGAACCACGCGTGCGCAAGCTTCGCCAGTTTCTTGCCGACGCCGTGCTCGCAAAGCATGGCGTCATCGTCCATCACTTCGCTTGAATTCACCCTCGACGCCGTGCTCGCAAGGCACGGCGTCATCGTCCATCACTTCGCTTGATGTACCATCGCTGCGAATGCTTGTTCGCATGGTCGTGGTGGTCGCCGTGCTCGCGGCGCCGCTTCGTGTGCGCGCGCAGCCGAGCGACGCGGATCTGACGCTTCACGCCGATCCGGATCCGATGTCGCGCGAGCCGATGTGGGTTCCGCAGCCGCCGCGCCGCCTGCGGCGCAGCTTCTTGATCGCGACGACCGAGGTGCTCGCGATCAACGGCATCTTCTGGCTCGTCGCGTTCTCGATCGGCAAACCGTACGCGCGCATCTCGCTCGACTCGATCAAAGCGAACCTGACGAGCGACTGGGTGTGGGACGAAGACGCGTTTGCGACCAATCAATTCGGTCATCCCTATCTCGGCTCGCTGATGTACAACGCGGCGCGGTCGAACGGCTTCGGCATGCTCGGCGCCTCGATCTTCACGTTCGCGGGGAGCGGGTTCTGGGAGCTGTTCATGGAGACCGAGACGCCCTCGATCAACGATCAGTTCTTCACGCCGTTTGGCGGCGTTCTGTTCGGCGAGGTGCTGCATCGCTTCGGGCGCGCCGTGTTGTGGAATGGCGATCCGCGGCCGCGCGTCGGGCGCGTGATCTTGTCGACGATTGTCGACCCGATCGGCATGTTCTCGTCGAGCGCGTTCGGCGATGCATGGGCGCAGCCCCAACCGCCGCCGATGTTCGGTTGGGTCTCCGCTGGCTGGAACGGGCTGTCGGCGACGTACGATACCGGCGAGGGCTCGGTCACGAATCGCTCGCTCGCGCGCTTGCACGTCGCGATGGGGATCACGTACGGGCTGCCGATCGACGATTCGTTTCGACCGACGCGGCCGATGGATCACTTCGAATTTCTCGCCGAAGGCGACGTCTCAGCCGACAGCGCGTTCTTGTCGATCCACACGCGCGGCCTTTTGTGGGGACGCGCGTTCGGACTGGGCGCGGCGCACGCCGTCGGCGGATTGTTCGGCGGCTACGACTTCGAGAACCCCGAGAACATCCGCGTCGGCGCTGCGAGCCTTGGCATCGGCGGCACGTTTCACGTTCCGCTCGGCGAGCGCAACTTCGTGCAGGGCACAGCCGTCCTCAGCGCGATTCCGTTTGGTGCCGCCGGCGGCAACGTCAAGGAGCAGCCTGGCATGGAGACCGAGCGCGATTACCACCGCGGCTGGGGATCCGCACAGCTCTTCATCGCGCGGCTCGGTCGACGTGGGCTCGGCATGCTGTACGCGAGCTCGTCGAACTTCGAGATCGATGGCACGTACTTCGACGAGGGCACCGAGGTCGTATCGTTCACACGCGTCGGAGGCATGATGTCGGTGATCGGCCGGCACGGCATCAACGTCGAAGGTGTGTTCTCCGCGCGCAAGGGAACGTTTACCGACAACACGCGCGATCGGTACGATACGTCGGCGCAACTGCGGATCTCGTACACGCTGATGCAGGACCTGACGTTTGGCGGCGGCGCTGCTAATCGATGAGCGGCACGAACAGACGGTAGAAGTAGCTGCTCGCATCGTCTTTCGTTTGAAACGCGATCTCGATGACGTCGGGCCACCCGATGTTGCCGACCGTCACTTCCTTCACGCGCTGCACGACGAGCGGAAGCTCGGTCTCGAGCAGCTGCGCGAGCTCCTCGTAACTCGGAGACGTCGCGCGCACGAACGCGCGAACCTGATCCTGGATCCAGCCGAGATCGACGTGACTGGCGTCGAAGCCGGCGAGCGGCTCCATCGGTGGCGTCTCGATACCGACGGACTTGAAGTGCTCGATCGCCTTCGCGACGGTGTCCCGATATTGCTGTTGCCTCGCGTCGGGGTCGCGCGCGGGCAGCTCGTCGAAAAGGCGTCGCGTCGTCATAAGCTCTTCGCGCAGCGAAAGCCGAGATCATCCCACAAGACGGATCTTACGGCGCGAGGCGCATGATGAACAGCATCGGCCAACCGCGATAGCGCTCGGCGCGCGGCATGGTGGCCGCAAGTGCGTCGTCGACGGCGTGCTCGCCGAGATGATCGATCGTTAACCCGGCGCGCACTGCGGCCATCACGTAATCGCTGATCTGATGCGGCTGACTCGCCGGGCGTGTCTCGCGGCCCGTCGCAGGATCGATGAAGCGCGCCTGCACGCCGCGCAGCATCATCGCCGGGTGCATCACGGAGACGACGATGTGACCGCGGCAGACGCGTCGCACCTCGGCAAACAGCGCTGCGAGATCCGCGATGTGATCGACGACGAGCCCACACACCACGCGGTCGAACGACGCATCGGTCGCGGGCAGCGGGTGCGCGAGGTCGTGGACGATGAACGTGACGTTCTCGGCGTGCGGTTTCGCGCGCGCCTTCGCGAGCATGTGCTCGGAGAAATCGATCGCAGTCACGCGCGCGCCCGCAGCTGCAAGTCGCAGTGCGTGGCGACCGGTGCCGCAGCCAACGTCGAGGACGGCGCGGTCGCGAATATCGCCGAGCAGTCGATCGACCTGTGGCTCTTCGATCGCGATCAGCGGGTTGCCGTCGGTGTCGTAGATTTCGGCCCAGCGATCGTACCCATCGCGCGTGGAAAGCTCTTCGATCGTGCTCACGGCATCGTGGTTAGCACGGCGCGGGCTTCGGCGGTGCGGGGCGCGCGGGCTTCGGCAGCTTCGGCGGACGCACGCCGTGTAGCGTCGCGCCCGAGACAGGTCGATACGCGAGCTCTTCGCCGCTCTTTGCGGCGCGCAGCAAGAGACCGCCGCGGCTCATGTCGCCGCGGCCGACGAACGTCTCGGGAAACAGCAGCCGCTCGCCGAACACGTCGAGCAGCGGGTCGACGTATTTGCCTGTCGCGATGCTGCCGAGCAAGACGACGCGCACGTCACCGCGATGCGCGTGGTCGAGCAACTCGGCATCGCGCCGCAGTGGGCGCACGAACGATCGGCTCTCGATATCGATCTTGCCCATCGACTTCAGCTGCTCCGCCGAAAGTTGAAGCTCGGGCGCGCGCAGGCCGAGCCCGGGCGCCATCACGAGCGTGCCGGGGAGCGAGCCGGGCGTCGCGAAGCGCTGCGCGTACGTCAGCTTGCCGCGGAAGTAGAGCGCCGAGAGCCACGTGAACACAGC
>Ga0070698_100003181_pt1 | contig 18102 bp, 13 predicted proteins | sample KBSK1502metaG_FD_65477 | JGI IMG/M metagenome (GOLD analysis project Ga0070698, IMG submission 65477) | Corn, switchgrass and miscanthus rhizosphere microbial communities from Kellogg Biological Station, Michigan, USA - KBS K1-50-2 metaG | ecosystem: Host-associated > Plants > Roots >...
GTCGTCGGCGTTTACGGCGTGAAAGCGTATGTGGTTGCATGTCGCACCCGCGAGATTGGCATTCGAATAGCGCTCGGCGCGCATCGTAAGGACGTTTTTGCGCTGATTATGCGTCAAGGCGCGATACAGACGGCACTTGCTGTCGGCGTCGGCCTTCTACTTTCGTTGGGTGCGGGACGTGTGCTCTCGCAAATTTTGTATCAAGTGAGTCCAAGCGATCCGCTCGCGCTGATCTGTTCGAGCTTCTTGCTTTCCGTGGCCGCGCTCCTCGCCTGTTTTCTTCCCGCGCGTCGCGCCATGCGCGTGAATCCAATTACCGCGCTGCGCATGGAATAAAAGACAGAGCGGACTGAACGGCACATCGTTCATCAACCACGGCCCTGCCGCCCATCAACAATTCCAATGGACCGCCGCAGATTGGATCACCAGAGAATGAATTCGAAACTCCCACATCGTAAAGCACCAGGAGTTTCGATTATGAAAAGGCGCCTTTAGCTCAGCCGTTAGAGGAGTCCTGAACGCTTCGGGGTTGGTCATCCGGATGTGCTATGCTGCACTGCGTAAATCCTCGCGGGCCTGGAGCTCAGCGGTTAGAGCAGGGGACTCATAATTCAAGAGAGGCTTTTTGCGTTTGTTTTCACCGGCTTGCGGAGCGTTGCTGGCGCTAGATGTTTCGGCAAATCGGATTCGCGTGGCATTGCGCAGAGTTGCCCGGCTCTGCAGTAAAATTTTCGCGGACCGTAGAACAGACCGTGAAAAGGGAGTCCTCGCGCGCGTGGAATTGTTCAAGCGCCCTTACCGAGCTAAAAGCGAGGGCAAGAGCCCGGTTTGAAGGAGCGGAATTGGTCGCAGCCTTCGTCGCGAAACTAGTGCTTAAATGACTTGCGGGGCATCGGTCGGTCAGTCGTGTTTGCATCCGTCCGTGCTGCGCTAATCGTAGCATTGAGGCGGCGTGGACACTAGACCGAATGGAGTTACGATAGCTTGATGAGCAAGCGGATCGGTTTTTTTATTTTCGATGGCCTAACTGCGCTCGATCTGGTGGGGCCATTCGACACCTTCGCAGTCGCGACCGAGCTCGCGTCATCTCGTGAAAATGGCCGTGCCTACGATCTCGTGACGGTGGGGCTAAAGAGCAAGGCAGTGGTGGCGGAGTCTGGGATGCGCTTTCGCCCTGATACTACAATTCTGAAGGCCCCGGCTCTGGACACTCTGATCATACCAGGTGGAGAAGGGCTGCGTCGTGCGAACGTTGCGGGCAAGATTTCTGACTGGCTACAGCGACGCGCCCCAAACACACGCCGGCTGGTATCGATTTGCACAGGTATATATGGTCTCGCTTATGCCGGCTTACTTGATGGTCGTCGGGTAAGCACCCATTGGCGCTTCGCTTCGCGAATTACTCGTGAGTTTCCAAAACTCAAGGTAGAGCCCGACGCTCTCTTCGTTAAAGACGGAGGGTTTTATACTTCGGCGGGTATAGCGGCAGGGATTGATCTGTGCCTTGCGTTAATTGAAGAAGACTACGGACCGAAACTGGCACTCGATGTCGCGCGCGAGCTGGTCGTTTACCTAAAGCGGCCGGGCGGCCAGGAACAGTATTCACAACCTTTGCAGTTCCAGGTTCGATCGAGCGATAGATTTTCCGAGATCATCGCCTGGATTGCCGGCCATCTCGGCCAAGAACTTTCTCAACAGCTGTTAGCTACCAAAGCCGCGTATTCGCCAAGACATTTCCGGCGTCTGTTCAGAAATGCATATGGCGTGACGCCGGCGCAATTTGTGGAGAAATTGCGCTTGGAAGAAGCCAAAGCACGCTTGGCAGTTCCACGAAGCACCGTCCAGAATGTTGCGGAATCGGTCGGCTTTAAGAATCGCTTCGTCTTTAGCCGCGCGTTCGAGCGTCGGTTTGGTCTGAGCCCGAACGCATATCGACAAAGTTTTCAGTCTTCGGCCAAACCGGTTTAGCGAAATTGTCATTTCTGACTGAATTGATCACAATCTTGTCCTCGACAGGGTTGCTTACGCTTGCACTCTCTAGCGGATATGAGGATGAGAAAGCAAGCCGTCTTACCAGAGACCGCTTTGTTCGACAAACGCCGCGAAACATTGTCAGTCGACCGAGACGCGGTGTTGCTGCTAATCGACGTACAAGACGGATTCAAAGACCCGAAATGGGGAAGACGAAATAACCCGTGCGCAGAAGCAAAGATTGCTCAGGTTCTTAATACCTGGCGTGTCAGCGGACGGCCAATTATTCATGTGCAGCATGTCTCGCAGGAACACGCCTCTGTCTTTGCGCCGGAATCACCCGGGATCGCGCTCCAAGAATTCGCTCGGCCTGCCAACGGCGAATTGCTACTTCAGAAGCGGGTTAACAGCGCTTTCATCGGCACGGAACTCGATCGCAGCTTAAAGGAACGCGGCGCGACCGCCTTGGTCGTCGTCGGATTTACGACTGACCATTGCGTGTCGAGCACGGTACGAATGGCTGGCAACCTCGGTTACCGCACGATCGTAGTCGCCGATGGCACGGCCACTTTCGAGCGTCGCTCCGTCGACAACAAACCTGTTGGTCCGGAGATTATTCACCAAGTCCACTTACTGAGTCTTCAAGGCGAATTCGCGGAAGTGCTCGATGCCGACATGGTGCTAAGCCTGAGCGAAAAAGAATGAGACGGCGTCGCCTTAAAGGCTGGCTCCTGCTGATATGAGACCGAAAAAGGTGGGCTTGATCGTATTCGAGCACGTAGCTGCCGCCGATTTAACTGGCCCAGCCGAAGTTTTCTCGCGCGCGAATATTTCAGGCGGCAACGGGTGCGAGTCTTCTTGTTACAATGTGTTAATGCTGGGCATCACCGCGCAGCCGTGTAGGACAGAATGCGGAATTGTCGTAAAGCCACACACAGACCTAGCAAGCGTCCCGGCACTAGATACGCTGATTATTCCGGGAGGTACCGGGATTCGCAATGAGAAAGTAACTAACAAAATCGCGAAGTGGCTCAATCATCGAAGCTCTACCACAAGACGCATCGCGACGCTTGGTACTGGTATCTACCCGCTTGCAGCGACGGGAATGCTCGATGACCGTCAGGTAGCAACTCACTGGCGTTACGCCACCGATGTGGCACAGCGATTTCCAAGCCTCCGCGTCAACGCTAATTGTCTCTTTGTTAAGGATGGACCGTTTTACACGTCGGCTGGTGCGATGGCTGGTATTGACTTATCACTTTCGTTAATCGAGGAAGATTACGGAATCCGTGTCGCCCTTGTGATAGCACGTGAACTTGTGGTTTCTGCCAAGCGATCGGGCCTTCAGGAGCAATACCCGGAAACATTGCAATTCCAAACCAGGTCAGTCTCACGCCTGTCCGAATTGACAACCTGGGTAATCAGCCACCTGAATGAGAACTTATCGCTGGAGATACTCGCTGCCAAGGCGTGTCTCTGTGCGAGGCACTTTACCCGCCGATTCAAGCAGGAATTCGGTACTTCTCCTGCTGCGTTCGTCGAGAGGCTGCGGATTGATGAAGCACGTCACCGTCTTTCCATCCGTGACAATAGTGTCGAGGATATTGCGGTGTCGGTGGGATTCAAAAGCACAGCTACGTTTCGGCGCGCGTTTCAGCGCCGGCTAGGAATCAACCCGAACGATTACCGCCGCCGCGTGGCTGCTGACGGAGAATCTGTTCGCAGACTTCCACACAGCCGAGAGAAAGCACAAAGCTTGTCGAGAGCTGCCTGAATGGCTTTCCTAAAAGTGTAGATCGATAGGAACTCGCTGCTTAAACCGGATTGGAACTCGGGTGATTAGAAGCCGGTTCCACGAGACTACTCGGTAATAGTTATTGTTTGTAGCTCACTGTGTTGTAATCAGTCATCGCGTATCTCCAAAGACTGGTGTCGAGGCTTAGGAGCCTTATTTATCATATTAAGGCAGTCTAACACCATAGACCTCATTAACGTAGCGAACGCCTACTGCCGAATGCGAAGCAGTTTTCGGCACGTTGCGATACCTTGTGGTCAGATTCGTTCAAATCAGGGCCACGTCGAGTCCCACCATGGGTTAAAATAAGCCTGTTATACCAGGGGCCGACCGCAGTCGCGCGTCCCGAAGTGTACCTTCTAAGTCCTTGCTAGTTCTCTTTCCAAAGGAGAACCTGACCAGCTAACAAAAACAAACTATGAAAAACACCATGTCTAACAATAAAGCCCGGTTTCTCTCAGTTCTGATTGCCTTAGCCGCAATCCTTGTACCAATCGCTGTTCATGCCCAGGACAGCTATTTATTTGCTTCGGTTAATGGCAACACTCAAAATCTCGGCGGCGCAGTCTTCCAATATACGCCGCCAGGAGCGCAGACCACGTTTGCTCCTGGTTTGTCTCGCCCACGGGGTTTGGCGATTTATCACGGCGATCTGTACGTCGCGGCGAACACTTTGGATCCCGTGACCGGCAACCTTCAGTCGAGCATTATGAAAGTTACTGCCAGCGGAGTGCAAACTCTTTTTGCCACCCTAAGCACTGTTAACTCGGCAGCCGAAGGAATCGCGATTGATAGAGCAGGCAACGTGTTTGTTGTGGCGTTTGATCAAAACAGTCCCACCGTAGCGAGCACCATTTTCAAATTTACGCCGGACGGAGCCGAGAGCGCGTTTGGTTCGCTTCCCGGGCAGGGTCTCGGCGTCGCCTTTGACGCCGCAGGCAATCTCTTTGCCGCGGACGCCACTGATCAAATCATCTTCAAGTTTACGCCGGCAGGCGCATCGAGTGTTTTTGTCGGCCCGGCAGCTTTCACAAGCGTCCAAGGTCCCGTCGGTCTCACTTTCGATCGGTCCGGGAATCTCTGGGTGACTACAGAGGGAAATGAAGGTGGCCCGGGTGGTGACGCGATCCTGGTATTTGCACCGGACGGAACCGACAGCACGTTTGCTACTGACCTTGCTGATCCCCGGGGAATTGCTTTTGACCCTTCAGGCGATCTTTTTGTGGCCGAACTAAAAGCAGCGGCCCAGGGCGACATTCTGAAATTCTCAAAAGATGGTAGCCAAACGGTCTTCGCTTCTGACATCGGGCGACCTCAGGGTAATGGTGGTCCGGAGTTCCTAGCGTTCCGCGGTGGCCCCCCGCCGATGCCATAACAAGTCAAATTGCTTAACGCTGTCATGCTTATGAAATCTATTTGGATTGCTTCTATTGGGGTCATGCTTTTTGTCGCAAGTGCGTCGGCCGCTAGTTCCGTACTGCAGGGAATCGTCAAGGATTCTAAGGGGCATCCCATTCAAGGCGCGGATATCCGGATTGAAGCGACAAACACTGGCAGATTGCTCACGACAGTAAAAACGGATGCATACGGCCGTTACACTTTAGGGGGTCTCGCGGCAGGCAATTACCGGGTGACGCTGGTTGTGAATGGTGCCGTGAAGGCTTCCATCAATAACACGACGCTCGAATTAGGTGAATCGACACAGCTGAATTTCGAGCTCAAACAGACGCGCGCGTCCGTAACCGTAACGAAAGGTAAACATTGGGTTTGGGTGCCGGCATTTACCGGAAGTCGTCTGCCCGGTCGCTGGGTGGAAGTTGTTGGCAGTGGGTGGACTGCGGCGGACGCTGCTGCTAATAACATCGTACGGATTAGTGCGGAAGAACTGCAACGGACAGTTCAGAGCAGAAGCCAGGGCAAGTAATCAAATTCTCCGCGCCTAACGAGTAACAGGAAATCGCGCCACGGTATGAGTTCCTTGGTTGCGTGATAGCCTGCGTGCCAGCACCGGAGAAGCATCTCCGCTCGTGAATCCTCGCATGTCCTAACGGGATTCGAACCCGCTTTCAACATTTCGGTCATTCGCGCGATTACAGCGCAAGATTGCAGCAATCAGCGCGTTACAGGCAGAAACGCAAATCGGTCGGTTTGCACGATTCGCGCAAATAAACGCAGTTCGACTGTCCGATTTTGTCCGAAATGGCTTGGTAGCTCAGTTGATAGAGCAGAGGACTGAAAATCCACGTGTCGGCGGTTCGATTCCGCCCCCAGGCATACTCCCATTTTCATAGGTAAAATACAAGGGAAAACGAGACTTTTTTGGCTCTCACCCAATGTGGCCGGAGATGAAAGAAAATGAAGGTTTGGGCGGGCTTCAGCGTCGTGCAATGTCATGCAATTTTTCTGGACAGGCGCGTGCGCGAGCACCAGCGCCGCCAGAAATCGTTTTGATTGCCCGGACGACGCGCACGGGATGCGCTTGCGTATTAGCATCCAATTTTCTTACGATTCCAGCACCATCCCCATGCGTTTTTTTCGAGAATTGGACCCGTTCGCAAGCCATGTGGCAGCCGCAGCACTTGCCATTGCCACGTGGGTCTTTCTAATCGTTCCGCTGTGGAGAAGATGGCGCCCAAGGTTGCTTTTGCTAGGCAAAAACAACTTGCTCAAAAAACGGTTGGCAGCCGCGACCATTGTACTTCTCGTGTTTGCAGTGGGCTTGTGGACGGGGTGGCACAAGGATGCAATATCCGCTCGCCTGTCGCGCTGGCATAGCGAGTTGACGCGGACTATACCTTCTCCGTCACCGTCACCTAGTCCTTTGACGCTAACGGAGTCCTCGGTGGAAGCAATGGCCCGGACTCCTGCATCCTGGCCGTCGCTGGTAGATCAGTTGCTGCGAGAAGGCATCGAGATGCGCGATCGGGGTGACACGACAAATGCGATCGAGCGCTTGCAGGAAGCGTTGGACAGCGAACCGAATAACGCCGCCGTACTCGCCGAACTAGCGAAGACTTACGATCTCATGCAGCTTTACGACCGCGCGAATGAAATGTGGCGCAAACTTCAGGAAATGGGCCCCTCGGCTGGTGCGGCATATGAGCTAGCCGATCGACGGCTGAAGCTCGGGGTGCCGACTCCAGCCGCAGCGCCGATGCCGACGGCTCCGGATTCTTCATCGCGTGAGGTAAGCACTTCGCCGTATGGAACCGCTGCTGATTTTGCAAAGTACGCCATAAAGCCGCGCGAACATGAGATCGACCAAGTCCCGCCACTGCCCACTTCCACTGCATCGGAAGTATCTTCTCCTGCAACTCGCGCGAGTCCAGCAGAGCCGAGCCCTTCCGCCGAAACTGCCGGCGCTCAGCCGGGTGGACGTCTTATTGTTTTGAGGGCCCCGAACTTTGGATGGAATTTGGCTCTCAATCTTAAGATCGATGGGGGAACGGCCGCCAACATTGTGCAGGGACGCCGCTACGATCACTTCGTGCCGGAGGGGCGTCATATTCTGACCGTGTCGGTCGTGCCAAACTATCAGCCGACGTCGACGGTGCTGAACGTGCGGCGCGGACAAACGTACGTATTCACGGCAACACGGCAGAACACGGATAGTGTTGTTCTTGTTCCATCAGCCCTGCCTCCAGGGCAGCCGCGCTAGGTTGAATAGCAGCCGCTGAGGACTGAAAATCTAGTGTTTGCCCCTCGTAGCACATTCGCTCCCTCGCACGGTTGCGAACAGAGCAACATCATCTTCCTGGCGGATAATTTGAACGACAAGTTGAAGCAAAAAGTGAACGCGGTAGGGACGGACACAGATGCTTTCGATGTTCACGGGCGGGAAATCTACTGGCGGCGCCGCAGGAAGCAGAATGGAACGTTGTTTTCTACCGTTCCCCTTGAGAAAATTCTCGGCACGGCATTCACCGTCCGTGGGACGCACACAATAAAGAGGATCGTTTCCAAATACTGTTCATCGAAGATTTGCTAAATGGCGTGATGATACGACGTGGCCTAACCAATCGATGAAGCCAGCGGCCCGACCGTGATTGTCCTTTTTGGCGGCCAGTTGCGGGACGACAATCGGCGTAGAGCTTCCTTTTTAGAAATCGTCTCAATATTTGCGGAGTGTAATCGACACACTAAAGATGAATCTTGGGTCTGTGGATTAGCCGGCACTCTCCGTGTAATTGCCTTTTTCCTTTCCATAATGTTCTATTGAGAGGGCGTAACGAGAAAAAGATAAGCGACGCCAGAGTGCTATGGCAAGCTACGCAATCGCTCCAAATTTACCTAAACGGGCCTGTAGCTCAGCGGTTAGAGCAGGGGACTCATAATCCCTTGGTCCCAGGTTCGAATCCTGGCGGGCCCAGCCTTCGCTTTACAGTAAAGCGAAACGGTACGACTACCACACAACGCTGGTCGGGTAGGCGCGTACGAGCCATCAGAAACGAATAATATGAGTACTATGAAAGCGTTCTTTTCGATCATGCTCGCCTTCGCCGTTTCCGTGGGCACGGCTGAGGCCGGACCTGCGAGAACAGCGAAAAACGTGGCGAAGAATAGTGCGATTACAGCCAAGAATGTCGCGCACAGTGTCGTTAAGGGCACAAGAAGAGCCGTACGGACTGTAGTCTATACGTTCACGCCATAGGCTGACGCAGAGCGTACGACTCTTAGAACTCGCCTACTTCTACTTTCTGGGTTTTAGGCAAGCGGGCGTACGCTGTCCGGCCGGAGGTAGGGTCACATCAGAGCGGTTTACAAGACACTCGCAGCGAACGCAGTTTTATGCGCTTACCCGCGCGGCTGCACTTTCTTGAATGAGTAAATCGAGCTTGTTCAAATCGATCGGCTTGACGAGATGGTGCCGGAAGCCTGCCTCCCGACACTTGCGAATGTCGTTTGCCATTCCGAAACCCGTAAGAGCAATGCCGAGAACTGGGCGCTTGGACTGCAGTGTTTGCATCAGATCAATGCCATTGCCATCAGGCAGAGCCAGATCACTGATGAGCACATCAAATTCCTCCTTTGCGCTTAGATCGAGCGCAGACTGAAAATTCAGAGCTGACTGTACGTGATACCCCCGCCGTCGAAGCAAGTTCGTAAGCGATCGGTTCGAATCCTCATGATCTTCGACAAGCAGAATCCGCATGGTCTGATGTTCCGGCAATTCGGGTGAAATCGCCGGCGCGATTTTGGCGGCAGCTTTTTCGCTGGTTGGAAAAACCAGCGTAAACGCGGAGCCTTTGTTTCGGCCGGCGCTTTGCGCACTGATTGTTCCTTTGTGGGCTTCCACAAGTGCTTTGCTGATGGCCAGGCCGAGACCCAAGCCTCCAAGCTTTGTCCGGCCGCCTTGTTCGAAAGCATCGAAAATTTTCTGCAATGATTCGGGCTCAATGCCCAAGCCGGTGTCGGCGATTTCAACGTGCAGTTCTCCCTTGGAAGTGTTGCCCGTAGAAATGGAAATCTGCCCGTCGCTGGGTGTAAACTTCACCGCGTTATTTATCAGGTTCCAAAAGATCTGCTGCAGTCGCGCAGGATCTGCTCGCAAATGGACTTTCCGTGCGCCGAGATTGAGCAAACGTCTCAGATGCTTTCGATCAATTTCCGCCTGACAAATCTCGAGCGCATTCTGCAACAGAGTATGGGCGTCAACGACTTCAAAATTAAGCTGTACCTTCCCTCGATCGATGCGAGTTAAGTCGAGCAGATCATCGATCAGCCGTGCCTCCAATTCCACGTTACGGCGGATCATGTGTAGCGATTCGTGGATGTCCTTGGGCAGTGCCGGCTCGCTCTCAAGCGCGAGAGCGGACGCCAGCACTGGCGTGAGGGGCGTGCGCAACTCGTGGCTGAGCATCGCAAGAAATTGATCCTTCGCCAGATTCGAGCGCGCTTTTTCTGCCAATTCTAGGTTGGTTTTTTGCAACTCTTCCTGGCGGTTCTGAAGCTCCGAAGCGAGTGACTGCGATTGCTCGAGAAGGTTTTCGGTCCGCGTGTTTGCTTCAATTGTATGTAGCACGATTCCGATACTCTCCGTTAACTGATCGAGAAATGCCTGGTGCGTCGAGTTGAACCGCTCTAATGATGAAAGTTCCATGACTGCTTTTACTTCTTCTTCAAACAAAATCGGCAGGACCACGATATTCATTGGGCGAGCGGCGCCCAAAGCGGAACTTACCTTCACGTAATCGCTGGGCGCATCGTTTAGGAGAATACGTTGTTTTTCCAGCGCGGCCTGCCCCACCAGACTCTCGCCCAGTTTGAGTGAAGTCTTCAGCCCGCTCTCTTCTCGGCAGGCATAGCTCGCCAGGAGCTTGAGCTCCGGTTCTGGCCCCGACTTGTCCATAATGTAGAAAACTCCTTGTTGAGCCGGAACCACCGGGGCGAGCTCCGACAGAATCAGCTTACCAACAGTCAACAAATCTCGCTGACCTTGCAGCATCCGCGTAAACTTTGTGAGATTAGTTTTGAGCCAGTCCTGCTCCTGATTTCGCAATGTGGTGTCCTTCAAATTGCGGATCATTTCGTTGATGTTGTCCTTTACGGCAGCAACCTCGCCTTGCGCTTCCACGTGAATCGAACGTGTCAGATCACCTTTCGTGACCGCGGTAGCAACATTGGCGATGGCTCGAAGTTGCGTCGTCAGATTGGCTGCAAGCCGGTTTACATTATCGGTCAGATCGCGCCACGTCCCGGCGGCACCTGGCACATTGGCCTGTCCGCCTAGTTTTCCCTCGACGCCGACCTCGCGCGCGACGGTAGTTACCTGATCAGCAAACGTCGCGAGCGTATCGATCATGTTGTTGATTGTGTCGGCGAGCTCGCCGATTTCCCCCTTTGCTTCAACAAGGAGCTTTTGGTTCAAGTCTCCCTTTGCGACGGCAGTTACAATTTTCGCGATACCACGCACCTGGTTGGTCAGATTGCGCGCCATGAAATTCACACTGTCGGTCAAGTCCTTCCAGGTGCCGGCAACACCTTGAACCGTACCTTGTCCGCCGAGCTTGCCCTCCGTGCCAACCTCGCGCGCGACACGTGTTACCTCCGACGCGAATGAGTTAAGCTGGTCCACCATCGTGTTCACGGTGTTTTTGAGCTCAAGAATTTCGCCCTTCACATCGACCGTGACCTTTTTCGACAGATCGCCGCGCGCGACCGCGGTCGTCACCTCGGCAATGTTGCGAACTTGAGCTGTGAGATTTCCCGCCATCATATTCACGTTGTTGGTTAGATCTTGCCATGTGCCAGCAACTCCTCGCACGTCTGCCTGCCCACCCAGCTTCCCGTCGGTGCCAACCTCCCGGGCCACGCGAGTAACTTCGGATGCGAACGAACGAAGCTGATCAACCATCGTGTTGATAGTGTATTTGAGTTCGAGAATCTCACCGCGGACGTCCACAGTGATTTTTTTCGATAAGTCGCCGTTGGCCACCGCTGTCGTTACCTCGGCAATGTTGCGCACTTGTGCCGTAAGGTTACCGGCCATCGAATTGACGCTTTCAGTCAAATCCTTCCAAGTCCCGGCGACACCTCTCACGTTCGCTTGCCCGCCAAGTTTCCCCTCTGTGCCTACCTCGCGCGCAACGCGCGTCACTTCCGACGCAAAGGAACTTAACTGATCGACCATCGTATTGATCGTGTTTTTTAATTCAAGGATTTCACCCTTCACATCGACGGTGATCTTCTTCGACAGGTCTCCCTTGGCGACAGCCGTCGTGACCGCGGCAATGTGGCGCACCTGGCCGGTTAGATTGCGCGCCATGAAATTGACGGAATCTGTCAGGTCCTTCCATGTTCCTGAGACACCCTCGACCCGAGCTTGTCCGCCGAGAATCCCTTCAGAGCCCACTTCGCGGGCTACACGCGTTACCTCCGAAGCAAAAGAACGAAGCTGATCCACCATCACGTTGATCGTGTCTTTCAGCTCAAGAAACTCGCCTTTGACATCAACCGTGATTTTCTTTGTTAAGTCGCCGGTAGCCACTGCCGTTGTCACGGTCGCGATATTACGGACCTGATCGGTAAGATTACCGGCCATGAGGTTGACGTTTTCTGTCAGATCTTTCCACGTGCCCGCAACGCCTTTCACATTCGCCTGGCCGCCCAGCTTGCCTTCTGTACCCACCTCTCGCGCGACACGCGTGACTTCGGAAGCGAAGGCACTGAGTTGACGCACCATCGTGTTTACGATTTTTGCAGTACGCAGAAACTCCCCCTCGAGCGCCTGACCTTCAATTTCAGTCGCTATGGTTTGAGACAGATCTCCCTTTGCGACAGAACCGATTACGCGCGCCATTTCACTCGTGGGATGAACCAAATCCTCGATCAAATTATTGACCGACTTCATCGCGTCAGTCCATGATCCGGACGCCTCTCCGAGGGAGGCTCTTTGTCTGATCCTGCCTTCCTTTCCAACTACGCGTCCGATGCGTGCCAGTTCTTGCGTCAGGTGCTGATTGACCCGAATCGCGTCGTTGAAGGTATCGGCAATCTTGCCGGCTATGCCTGTCCAATCGTCCGGCAATTGAGCGGAAAAATCTCCCCGCTTGAATGCGGTCAAGGCTGCAAGCAGTTGCTTGCTATCGAGTTGGTCAGCGTCGTTCAGATGCGAGCCGTTTGCCCGACGCATCTTGGGAGCAGGGGTCTTTTTCTTCATAAGCGGTTAGGAAGCGGGGGATTGCCGCCTTCAGGAATTCGACGCGTAAGATCGGACGACTCATATTCCAGCGTCGTAGAGTAATCGCCCCATCCATCGCACCAAGCCGTATTTTCTTTAACAAACCCGCAGGCTCCCTGGTTTGTCGCGCACAAAAAGAGCGCGCGGCGAAAGAGCGCGTGCGTGAAAGGGCCCGAAAGGAGCCCAGCCCCGCATGGTTGGCTTGGAATGATCCCCTTAAGACGGAGCCAACGTCCGCAGGCTGCGCAGGCGGAAGCCAAAAAAGACTCCGAGAATGCCCAGTACAACAGCGTACCATGCGATGAGCCAAATCACCGCGGCGGCGCCAGCGACAGGATTCCACAGAAGCAACACGGCGAAAACAATTGATGCCAACCCCATCAGAATCAGGAACCATTCGCCCTTTATTTCGTGTCGCAGTTTGACGGCCATCACAATTTCAGACGCACCAATCATAAGCGCCCAAGCTGCGATATAAATAACTAGAGCCAGTGCCGTGACCTGGGGTGCGTGGAATGTGAGGAGCCCGACGATAATTCCAATAATTCCGATCACGAGGTGCCATCCCCAGTCCGAATCAGAAGCACGATGCCCGATCGCGCTGACGACGCGGAATATACCGTCGATTAGCACCCATGCTCCAAAAAAGAGCACCAGAGTTGCGATAGCCATAACGGGATGGGTAAACGCAATAATTCCAAAAACAATTGCAGCGATACCCCTTATCACTGGGACCCACCAATGACGCTTTAAGGTTTCGATCATCATCGCTCCGTTTTAGGGAGCGGTTTGCGTGAAGGCAAGAACCATTTGAGAAATATCAATACATTCAAGAAAGGACAGCTTCCCAGCCGTCATTTGCTCTTTCAGCATTGTCTTCGGAGAAGGCGATCTAGCTTATGATCGACTCCTTGGGTCGAATCAAAGCCCGCACTTCGCGCCGGCTTCCGCGATGCTGGAGCGCGTTCGAAGCAGAGACGCCAAATACGTATCGACGAATGGGGCGTTGTTGATCCGCGCGAGATTGCCAGGCGTCTGAAGGCGCGAGAAAATAGCGTAAGCGATCTTGCTTCGCAGAACGCTTTTTTCGCCGTAGCCAGACGGAATGTTGCTCGACCAGTAACGGACATACTGGCCGTCCGGACGATTCTCCATGCCCAGGAAAATCGTGGAATGCCCATGCTCGTTTCTCCCGACTTGCCGCGACCAGAAGATTTTCATGAAATCGCCGGGTTTCGCCTGATTGAAGTTATCGAAGTTCTGTCCAAGCTGCAGTTCGTGAAAGAGACGGGCTGTGCCGGGCCCGTTTGCGTTCCAGCGGCCCCAGATGCCTTCGCCATCGTGTTGATCGCGGACTATCAATCCCTCCAACGTGGAATAATCGAGCTGCAACTGGCCGCGCGCGCGCAAAGCCTCGATCGTTCTGATGAAAACCAGGTAGGTTGCGCCGGAGCAGAAACTCGGCGACGCCTGCGAAGGTAGAATGAAAAATTTGCCGGATTCAAAATGCGCCGAGGATTGAAGACGAATTTTAGCGAAGTGCGAGACAGAATAGCGTCCGCCTTGGGGCATCTGCCCGATCTGTTCAAGGATCAAGCTATTGTAGTCCCCCGCAAATAATGCGGGCGTCGAGAACCCAAGAATTGCAAGAAAAACCCAAGCTACCAGTCCCTTCACGGCGGAATAAGTAATCATCAAAAGCCGATCTGGCAATGGCGCAGGCAGACAGTGTGGCCAGCGTTTCAGGACCGCAGGCTCGCCACGGGACGAGTCCGCCCGAATGGCGGACATGATTGCCTGCGTCACTTTACTGTGTTAGACGAATTTCATGGTGCGTTTCACAAAAATGGATGGCGCGGGAAATGACTTCATCCTGATCGATAACAGGACAGGGGACATCCATCTAAAAGGCAGTCAAATCGCGCGCCTTTGTGATCGCCACCGAGGTATCGGAGCGGATGGAATTTTGTTGTTGGAAAATCCATCGGACCACGCCGATTTCCGAATGCGCTACTTTAACGCGGATGGAGGAGAAGCAGAAATGTGCGGCAATGGCGCGCGCTGCTTCGCGCGTTTTGCAAACAAGGTGGCAGGCACCGAGGGCAAAATTTCATTTGAGACTCCAGCCGGCGTCATTTCGGCGGAGTTAGCTGGAGATCTCGTCACTCTGCAAATGACCGAGCCGACCGATTTGCAGCTGAGTGTTCCTCTGCAAATTGGCACTGAGAAAAAGATCGTTCACTTCATAAATAGCGGCGTGCCGCATGTCGTTGTTCCGGTGGCACAAGTCGGCGATGTCGATGTGCCGCGAGAAGGGTCGGTCCTTCGCCATCATGAAGCGTTTTCGCCAAAGGGCGCAAACGTGAACTTCATTGAGAAGCGTGGAGCCGATAAGATCGCTGTCCGCACCTACGAGCGAGGGGTGGAAGATGAAACCCTGGCGTGCGGCACGGGCGTGGTCGCGAGCGCGCTCATCTTTGCCGCGATTGAAAACGTGAAGGGTCCGATTGCCGTAATTGCGCGCGGTGGAGACGAATTGCGCGTCGGATTTGAAAAGATTGATAAGCAGTTTCGCAGCGTCACTCTCACCGGCCCGGCCGAATTTGTGTTCGAAGGGACAATTGAGACCTAGTTCGCATTCGCTGCGGGAGACATGCGCGCATCTTAAGAACTTTTTAACTTTGTAATTTTTTTAACTTTTTTACTCTCTATCACATGTTCCGCGGCACCTTCACGGCGTTAGTCACACCATTTCGCGATGGTGCGATTGACGTTGCCGCTTTCGAGAAGCTGATCGAAAGCCAAATCGCCGCCGGAATCAGCGGAGTTGTTGCAGCAGGTACCACGGGCGAATCGCCGACACTGTCGCACGAGGAACGCCAGGAACTCATCCGCCTCGCGATCGCAACTGCGAAAAAACGGTGCCTGGTTCTGGCCGGCACGGGTTCCAACGCCACGCAGCACGCGGTCGCCGATACAAAGATGGCCGAGAAACTCGGCGCTGACGGCGCGCTTCTCGTCGCGCCGTATTACAACAAACCGAGCCAGGAAGGTTTGTTCCGTCACTTCAAAACGATCGCCGATGCCACATCGCTACCCATTATGCTCTACAACATTCCTGGCCGATGCGGGGTGGATATTGCGCCCGATACCGTGACGCGCCTGGCCAAGGAATGCAGGAATATTGTTTCGATCAAGGAAGCAAGCGGGAGTGTCGAGCGTATCAGCGAGTTGCGCGTGCGTTTACCTGAGTCATTCACGATTCTAAGTGGCGACGATTCATTGACGCTGCCGTTCATGGCAGTCGGAGCGGTTGGGGTCGTGAGCGTCGCTTCAAATTTGTTTCCAGTTGAAGTTCGTGCGCTCGTCCGAGCTTATGAATGCGGCGATGCGAAGTTGGCCTTCAACCTGCATCGTAAGATGTTTCCACTTTTCAAGGATCTGTTCATTGAGCCAAATCCTGTGCCGGTAAAAACGGCGCTTGTCTGGCGCGGGGCGATGTCCGGCGAAGTGCGTCTGCCGCTATGCGAGATGAGCGAAGCCAGTCAAACGCGCTTGCGCAGAACCGTGGAAGAATTTGAACGAACCAAATGAAGTTCCTCACCTCCCGCCTTCGGTCGCCGCGGCGACCTACGGCGCGGCAGGCAATTCTCTCCCCTCGGATAGGAGAGGCGGACTAAGGCATCAAGCGCGACACGCGAATCTTGAGAGACTAACGCGCGTTGCCTCTCCTTTGCCAGGAGAGAGGATACGATGAGAGTCTCGGCAAAATGAAAGAGTATCCTGTGCGTGTATTGCTCATTGGCGCAGCCGGTCGCATGGGAAAAACCATCAGCGATCTTGCGGATGGTGACCCGAAAATCGAAATCATCGCAAGGTGCGATCTGGGCGACTCGATCGAGCCGGCTATGCAGAATTGCGATGTGGCCATCGATTTTAGCCAAGCCGACGCCATCACTGAAATCTGTCGAGTTTGCTTGAAACATCACAAGCCGTTGGTGATTGGGACGACCGGTCAGTCCAAGGAGCAACGGCGAATAATTGAAGAAACAGCGCAGTCGTTGCCGATCGTGTTTGCATCTAACTTCAGCATCGGAGTCAATGTGCTCTTCTGGCTGACGCGCAAAGCTGCCGAACAGCTCGGCAGCGATTTTGACGCCGAGATTGTCGAAACGCATCACAAAATGAAAAAAGATGCGCCCAGCGGCACGGCCAAAACACTGGCCGAGGTTTTGAAGACCGCAAAAAAAACGCAGCCTGACATTCCGATTCAATCGATCCGTGAAGGCGACGTCGTTGGCGAGCATACAGTCATTTTCAACGGACCCGCCGAGCGCCTTGAACTGTCTCATCGCGCAGCGAGCCGCGAAATTTTTGCACGAGGCGCCTTGCGCGCAGCAAAATGGATTATCGGAAAGCCGCCGGGCCTCTATAGCATGCAGGACGTGCTGGGACTTTAATCGGGATCAACGATCCCGGCTACAACGATGAGAACCGCCGTCGCCATCGGGTCCAATCTCGGCGATCGGCTCGAGAATTTGCGGGCCGCGCGACGACAAATCATTGAGTTTGATGAGGTACAACCGCCCATTGTCTGTTCGGGGATTTACGAAACCGACCCGGTGGATTGCGAATGGGGCGCGTCAAAATTTTTAAACGCAGTCGTCGAATTTGATTATGAACGCGATCCCGTGCAATTGCTTGAACAACTGGCTCGCATTGAAGAGTCGTTAGGCCGCAAGCGCGATCATCAGAAAAACGTCTCGCGCACAATTGACATCGACCTCCTCTACTGCGGCGATCGCCAGATCGACAGCGAACGACTGCAATTGCCGCACCCGCGGATGCACTTAAGAAAGTTTGTCCTCCGGCCGCTGACCGATATCCGGCCGGATCTAGTGTTGCCTCGTCAGAAAAAAACTGTCCGAGAATTGCTCACGGAACTTGAGGGATCCGGCGAAGTAGTTCGATTCACAGACGATTGGCAGCGTAGGAGACTGTAGTAGCAGCCGTGCCGGCTGCTCTTCAGTGGATTCGCAGCCGACACGCCTGCCTCTACAGTAATTCTGCTACAGCTTGCGTTCTCAAATTAGCGGCTGATCTTCCGACCAGATCCGATGAAAGAATTTCGCCAAATGAAGCAACGCGGAGAAAAGATCACCGCGTTAACGGCTTACGATTATCCCACGGCGCGTCTGTTGGACGAAAGTGGCATCGACATCATCTTGGTAGGCGACTCGTTAGGCATGGTGGTGCTTGGTTGCCAGGATACAACGGGCGTCACGCTGGAAGAAATGCTGCATCACACCCGCGCGGTGGCTCGCGGTGTCAAACAGGCGTTACTCGTGGCGGATCTGCCAATCCACACGTACGACACGCCCGAACAGGCTGTGGAGACCGCCAGGAAACTTGTCGCTGTTGGCGCTCAGGCCGTGAAGCTTGAAGGCGGTGTGCGTCATGTGGCGCAAATCGAAGCGATCACAAAAGCAGGCGTCCCATTCATGGCGCACATCGGCATGCTACCCCAAAGTGTGCGGGAGGAAGGTGGCTACAGGATCAAGGGCCGGACGCAATTTGAGGCAGAAGCACTACTCGCTGACGCCCGGGCGGTGGAAAAAGCCGGCGCGTTTTCTGTCGTGCTCGAGATCGTGGTCGC
>Ga0070698_100003184_pt1 | contig 18094 bp, 17 predicted proteins | sample KBSK1502metaG_FD_65477 | JGI IMG/M metagenome (GOLD analysis project Ga0070698, IMG submission 65477) | Corn, switchgrass and miscanthus rhizosphere microbial communities from Kellogg Biological Station, Michigan, USA - KBS K1-50-2 metaG | ecosystem: Host-associated > Plants > Roots >...
AATTGGTCGTGCGATCGATCGCGCGATACACCGTGCCCATGCCGCCAGATCCGGCGATCCGCTCGAGCTCGAAGCGGTTCTCCACGAGCTCGCCCGGCTTCATCGCTGCACGGAAGGTAGCAGCGATGCAGCCAGCTCGTCGAGGAACTTGCGGCGATCCGCATCGCGCCGGCGCAGCGATTCTCGCAGCGATGCCGACATCTCGATGTGGAGAAACCGCCCGCCGGTGGCCCGCACGATGTGGCCTTGGCTGTTCGTGGTCGCGCCGAGATCGTTCACGTCGTCGGGAAAGGCCGCGATGATGCGACCCGGCAAAAGTGCGCGCAGGCGGTCGCGGATCGCGAGTAACCAGGGTGCGCCGCGCTCACTCGCGCCGGAGGTGACGACCGCATCTGCGAACACGCGCGTGTCGCCAAAGCCGTGTAGCTGGACGATCGGATCCTGCGGCGTCACTGCGAGCCACGCGGCGGTGACCGATTGAAACATCGAGCTCGGATCATGCGCGACATCCGCCTTCGCATCGCGCGGCACCGTGCTCACGGCAAGTGCACGCGCGTGCGATGCGGCGAACATCTCGATGCCCATCTCGAACGTGCGCAGATCCGTGAAGCTATGTGGAACCTGAATGAAGAGCTCGCTCGCATCGCCGAGCGCGATCACATACGCGCCGCGCCCGTGACGCGCGGTCGGCTCTTCGGCGACGACGACGGTGTCGCTGCAGATTATGAAGCGCAGCCCGTGCCGCGCAGCGACCGGCGCGAGCGCCTCGACCTCGGCGCGGCCTTTCCGTGCGGCCGCGAACAGCTGCGCGAACAGCTCGCGCTCGCGCGCCTGCTCCTCGGCCCTCGATGATCGGTAGGTGTGGTCCTGGCCCTCGCACTGCGAGGCGGTGATCGCATCCGACCAGCGATGACACGGCTGCGGCAGTGGACACAGACGTGGCGCACACCCGACGAGCGTAAGCGCAAGGATCGCGGCCGCGTGCAGCACGGATGTGTCGTACATCGAGATCGACTGGAGCGAAATCGCGCGGACGCGATATGATGGTCTCGATGTTCCATGGCAATGAAGCGGACGGCGTGACGGTCGCGCTCGCGCTCTGTGGGCTCGGCCTTCTCGCATTCATGTTCTCGCGCGCCAATGGAGCGCGGCGCAGCTTCTCGTCGGGTCGCCGACAAGACGAGATCGACCTCGTGGTCCTCCACCGCATCGTCGAGACTGCGTCGACGCGCACCATCCTCTGGTTCGCCGCGTGCTTCGCATGCGAGCTTGCCGTCGTCGCACTCGATGCCGATGTGCTGCTGCCACTGCCGATCGCATTTTTGCTCGTCGGCATCGGCAGAGCGCGCCGCCTCGGCCGCCTCGCCGCATTGCGCGCCGACGGCACGACGCGCGTTGTCAGCGATGGCCACTTCTTGTTCGGAGCCCGCGACAAGACACTTGTCGGCTGGGTTGCCGCGTCGCCAGCGTGCGTTGCCCGCGCGCGGCAGCTTCCGATCGCTCGGCTGCGCTCTACATCCGCGCGCCGCTAAACGTAGCGGGCTGCGCGAGCACGGTCTGCGTGCCGTCGTAATCGAGCATGCCCGACCACTCGCCGAACTGCAGCTTGTCGAGCTTGTGGTCGTTGTCGGAATCCGACACGCGCACGTGGCCGAGGCGCTGGAACGTGAGCAGCGAATCATTCGCCGCGATCTGATCGTAGACGAGGTTCGCGGCGCCTTCGAGACCGGCCGTGCACGCCGACGCCCAGAACCCAGCGGTTCCGAAATCGAGTGCCGTCGCGACGCTCTGGCCAACCGCTTGGCAGTTGACGACGTTGTCGAGCAGATCGACGAGGCTCGTCGCCGATGAATCGATCGCCGGAATGATCGCGGCATCGAACGCCATGCGCACGATCTTGCCGTACGCAAGCGGCAGCGCGTGGTCGCCGACCATCATGCGCGACTCGTTTTCGATCGTGATCAGCACATCGTGAACGATCACGTCATCGATATCGTGATCGGCGAACGCGAGGTCGACCGTGGTGTTGTCGATCTTGAATCGCATGCCGTCAGCGACGACGGTCGCGATGTAGACCTGATCCGATGTCGTCACGACGAGCTTCTCGTTGACGCCGAAATGCTTCGTCAGCTCGGCGGTGCGCTGGCCGAGCTCGACGATCGTATTCACGAGATCGGGTGCGAGCTGCGTCAGCCGCTGGTTGAGATACCCCGCGACGAACGGCTTCGCCGCTTGGAGCACCGACTTCAGCGTGCCGCTTGGCATTTGCGCGAGCATCTGATCGAGCAGCCACGACGCCGGATCGTCCGGATCATCGGTCGCGTCGATCAAGCCATTGACGAACGAGCCGCTGCTGCCCGGCATGTTCGCGGCGATGTCGAACGTGCTGTTGACGCGATACGTACCCGTCGCATCGAGCTTCGGATCCGGCTCGGGCTGCTCGGTTCCGCTACCGGAGCCGCCGCCGTCGTCATCATGGAGGTTGTCGCCGCACCCGACGAGCGCGAGTGCAAGCGCGAGACTAATAGAAGCGAGTTTTTTCATAAGACGCGCCCTGTAGCAGATCGCCAGCAGCGATTGCTAGTGCTTTTTAGGCCGAGGCATACTCACGCAATGGCGGCTTCGGTGTTGTGGACGTTCGCGCATCGCGCGCTCGCACCTCAGTTTCACGAGGACCCGGCGCGCTTCGTCGAGATCCTCGAAGGCAATCGCGCGCCCGCATACCTCGAGCATCTCTGGAACTGGTCACTACAGGCGACCGCGCAGACCACGCCGGCCGAGCCGCCGCTGAAGTACGACGTCGATCGTCCGCGTGACGGACTCGCGATTGTCGCGTTCGAGTTTCGCGATGTCGTCCACACGGGCGAGCCGTGGCGCGCGCGCTTCATCGTCCGTACACCAGACGCCGACGGCACGAACGGCTACGCGCGCGCGTTCTATCTCGAGCACAACGAGTACGCGACCGAGATCGACGGCAAGCCAACGGCGATCGTGTGCGAGCCCGAGCGCGGTGGTCGGCATCGCAACTGGGGTACGACGATGGCCCCGACGGACGAGCAGGGCTTCGACCGCTTCGTGATCGCGACGCTACAGGCGAAGACGTAGCTCAGTCGGGTACGAGCGCCGTGTCCCACGACGAGAACACGATGCGCGTGTCATCTTCTTTATCGACGGCCTTTGGATCGGGCTGAGCTTCCTCCGAAGGCTTCGTAGCGGGCGGCGTCGTCTCGCTTGCCATGATGCGGTGACATCGACCGCCTTTCGATTTCATGTAGGGGTACGTTCGCGATGTGAGAATCACATGGCTTTTCGTCCTTGCCGCCTGCGGCGGAGGTAGCGCGCCTGCCGCGCAGCCGGCGCCACCGCCACCACCACCGCCGCCCGAGCACCATCATCATGCCGAGCCGCTCGGCCACCGCTTCGAGAAAGCCGACGAGTGGGTCAAGATCTTCGATAATCCGCAGCGCGATGCGTGGCAGCAGCCTGCGCGTGTCGTCGAGTTACTCGCGCTCAAGCCCGCAATGGCCGTCGCCGATGTCGGCGCGGGCACCGGCTACTTCGAGAAGCGCCTGTCCAAAGCTGTCGGGCCGCAGGGCCGCGTGCTCGCGATCGATGTCGAGCCCGACATGGTGCGCTACCTCGGCGAGCGTGCTGCGAAGGAGGGCACGAAGAACGTCGAGCCTCTGCTCGCAACGGCCGATGATCCGAAGCTCGCGCCCGTCGATCGCGTCTTGATCGTCGATACGTGGCATCACATCCCCGAGCGCGGCGAATACAGCAAGAAGCTCGCGGCCGCGCTCAAGCCAGGCGGCTTCGTGCTCATCGTCGACTTCACGATGGACTCGCCGAAGGGACCGCCGAAGGAGCATCGCATCGCGCCCGAGCAGGTGATCAAAGAGCTCGAGCAGGGTGGCCTGCACGCGACGATCGTGCCCGCAGGGCTCTCGGATCAATACGTCATCAAGGGTGCGAAGTAGCGTCCGCAGGTCTGCAGAACCTCGCGATCGTCGACAGCAGCTGTGCGAGCTTGATCGGCTTTTTGAGAATCGCGTTGACCTCGAGGTTGCGCAACTTCTCGGGCAGCGACGCCGCCGCGGAGAATGCGATCACCGGGATTGCCGAGATCGCCGGGTCTTGGCACTGCCGCTCACGAAACTCGATGCCATCCATGACGGGCATCGAGAGGTCGAGCAAGATCACGCGCGGAGGCGGCGCCGCATGCAGATACGCGAGCGCCTCTGCGCCATCGCGAGCGGCCACGGTCGTGAAGCCTTCGTAATCTAGCAGCGCACACACGGTCTCGCGCAATTCGCGATCGTCGTCGACGACAAGCACATCAACAGTCATGGTGTTCTCTTCGGTAACGTGACGGTGAACGTCGAGCCTTCGCCGGGCGTGCTGTGCACGGCGATCGTGCCGCCGTGCGCCTCGACGATCTGCTGCGAGAGCCACAGCCCGACGCCGAATCCGCCGTAATGGCGCTCCGGCACCGCTCGCTCGAAACGTCCGAAGATGCGCGCTTGATCATCCTGCGAGATGCCGATGCCGTGATCGATGACGTCCATGGACACGGTGTCGTCGCCATCGTCGATCTGCACCTCGATCGGCCGGCGCGCGCCGTACTTGACCGCGTTCGCGAGCAAGTTCGTGATGATTGTTTCGATGCGATCATCGTCCCATTCGCCGACGACATGCTCGGGAGAGGCGACGGAGACCTCGCAGCCGGCATCGCGCAACGTCGCTTCCATTCCATCGATCACGCGCCGCACGATCGCGACGAGGTCGAGCGGTTCGCGTGTCAGATGCAAACGCCCGGTCGTCACGCGCGTGATGTCGAGGAGACGATCGATGAGCGTCGTCAACTGCTCGGCGCTGCGCTCGATCGACTCCAAGCGATTCATGATTTGACGCTCTGCAAGGATCGCGCGTGGGTCGCGCGTTGCGGTTCGTAGCAGGCTCTGCACTTGCAGTCGCAACGTGGTGACCGGCGTCTTGAGCTCGTGCGACGCAATCGATAGAAACTCATCTCGCGCACTGATCGCTTGTTCCAGCGCGGCCACCGCACTCGTTTCATCCGTCACGTGGTCTGCGTCATGTTCGCAGACGCATGCGAATTGCTCTCGGGTAGTCATGGACAATTCCGTTAAGAGCAAAACGCGATCCGGATAGAGCGGTGCGTCGACGGCCACCCCTTGGTGCTTCTCATGCATGGACGTTGTGTTACCGGCGCACATGGATCCCCTGCACTCGCCAGCCGAACCTCGACCGCTACGTTTGCCTGTATTTGTTCGACGGCACCAAGCGGAGATTCTCGCGCAGTGGGAGCGCGCTGTGCGCCAGCTGCCGTTCGCGCGCGATCTGGAGCGGCCCGCGTTGCTCGACCAGATTCCAGATCTGCTCGAGCGTATCGCCGACCTCGCAAATGACCTCGGTTGCGGGGTGCGGCCCCCGATGCTCATCGACCTGGCCGAGGTCCACGCGCTCGAGCGCCTCGATGAGGGCTGCGAGCTCGTCGAAGTCGTCATGGAGTTCGGGCTGCTTCGCGATTGCATCGTTCGAGCGTGGTCGATGGCGGCGGGCCCAGACCGCGACCCCGCGGAGGAGTGCGCGCTTCATCAAGCGATCGATGCGGCTCTCGCATCGTCCGTGCAGCGCTATACGCTGGCGCGCGATCGCACGCTGCAATCGCTGGATCGCATCTCGGCGGCGGCGCTCGAAACAAACAGCCTCGACGAATTTCTCGCGCGCTTGTTGGGCGTGCTCCTCGAAACCACGGCCGCCGTCGATAGTGCGTCGATCCTGCTGCGCGAAGGCGACACGCTCCGCGTACGCGGTTACGCAGGCGCAAACGGCGAAGATACGATGCACCTAGCGTTCGAAATCGCGCAACACGGCGAACCGATCGAGGTCGAATACGCGTATGGCGTGCCGCTGATCGACAGTGGCGAGGTCATCGGCGTCGCGCATATGCGCTCGCTGACAGCGCGTCATTTCTCGAAGCAGGATCAGCGGCTGTTCGTCGCGATGGCCAATCGCGCGACGTCCGCGATCCGAATGCATCTCTTGCGCGAGGCTGCCGAACGGCGGGCGCGACAGCAGCATGCGGTGTCAGCGCTCGGCATGCGCGCGCTCGCGGAGCCCGATCTCCAAGCGCTGTTCTCGTCGATCGTGACCACCGTGGCCGAGACGCTGGCCGTCGAGGGCGCATCGATCGTCGAAGAGGCCTCGGCGACGGTGCGCGCAGGCGTCGGCTCCGAGATTGTCGGAAACGAGCGTACGCTCTCGGTGCCGATCGTGTTGCCGGGCGAACGCCGTTACGGCGTGCTCGAGGTCCACACGCCGCGCCCAGACGCATTCTGCGCCGATGACATTTCGTTCCTGCAATCGGTCGCACAGACGACGGCACTCGCGATCGCGCTGCGCCACGCAAAGAGCGAGCGCGCACACATGCTCGAGCAGCAGGACAGTGCGCGCGCTGAAGCGCAGCGAGCGCTCGCCGTCCTCGATATGGTTCTGTCGTCGTCGTCGCTGGGCATCGGCTTCATCGATACCGAGTTGCGCTACGTGCGAGTGAACAGCGCTCTCGCGGCACTCAACGGTGTGCCCGCAGACGAGCACGCTGGGCGCAGCGTTCGCGAGGTACTACCACGAGAGGCGGCCGATTTTATCGAGCCGCTCCTCTATCAGGTGCTCGAGACGCGCCAGCCGATCGAGAACCTCGAGCTCGATGCCGAGCTGCCAACGCATCCCGGCGATGTGCGCTCGTTCATCGTCAATTACGTGCCCGTCGTGACTGCCGGCGGCGAGTTGCTCGGCATCGGCGCCGTCGTGATCGACGTGACGGAGCGCCGGCGCATCCTCAACGAGCTGCGCGAGCGCGAGGAATGGTTTCGATCGCTCGCCGATAACATTCCGCAGCTCGCGTGGATGGCCGACGAGACGGGCGCCATCATTTGGTACAACCGCCGCTGGTACGAATATACCGGCACGACGATCGACGAGATGAAGGGCTGGGGCTGGCAGACGGTCCACCATCCCGAGCATGTCGAGCGCGTGATCGACAAGTTTCGACGCCACGTCGTCACCGGCGAGGTGTGGGAAGACACGTTTCCGTTGCGCGGGGCCGATGGTCGCTACCGTTGGTTTCTGTCGCGTGCGGTTCCGATCGTCAACAGCAGCGGGCGCGTGATTCGGTGGTTCGGTACGAACACCGATGTTACCGAGCAGCGCATGATGAACGAGGCGATGGCGATCTTGTCATCGTCACGCGATTACCACGAGACGCTAAAGCACGTCGCACGCCTCACAGCGACGGCGATCGCCGATTGGTGCGTTATCGATGTTGTCGAAGCGGGCAAGCTCGCGCGCGTCGCCATCGCGCCCGATGATGAGGACTTCGCACAACGTTTGCCGATGGACTGCATAGCGCGCGTCGTCGAGAGCGGCGTTAGTGACGCTGGCGATTCGTATGTCATCGCTCCGCTGATCGCACGCAATCGCACGCTCGGCGCGATCACATGCGGCTCGGCAGGTGATGTCGCGGAAGTCGAGGAGCTTGGCCGGCGCGTCGGGCTTGCCGTCGATAACGCGCAGCTGTTCGCGCAGATCCAACGCGAAGCGCACATGCGCGAAGAGATCCTCGCGATCGTGTCCCACGATTTGAAAAATCCGCTCGGCGCGCTGCACCTCGCCGCGACGATGCTGCTCGCGAAAGCGGAAGGGCCGACGCGACGCCATCTCGAGCTCATCGAGCGCAGCGCGACTCGCATGGATCATCTGATCGGCGATTTGCTGGATCTGTCGAGCATTCAATCGGGTCATCTCGCGATCGTGCGCAAGCCGGAAGAGCTCGACACGCTCGTGCGCGAGGTCTACGAGGCGCATGGCCCGATCGCGCGCGAGCAGGGGCTCGAGCTGCGCCAGAGCGGTGGGCTACCGCCCGTCAGCGCGAGCGTCGATCGCGATCGTCTGCTGCAGGTGTTCGGCAATCTGATCGGCAACGCGATCAAGTTCTGTCGACCGGGCGACATCATCACGCTCGGCGCCGAGCTCGGTCCCGACGAGATCGTGTTCTCGGTCGCGGATACAGGTCCGGGAATTTCCGCCGCCGAGCAGCCGCATATCTTCGAGCCGTATTGGTCCGCGAAGCGCTACGCGAAGAAGGGCACCGGCCTTGGCCTCTACATCAGTAAAGGCATCATCGAGGCGCACGGCGGCCGGATCTGGCTCGCGAGCACGCCCGGCGAAGGCGCGACGTTCTACTTCACCATCCCGCTCGCGTAACGAAATCGAGCAGCGACCGCGAATCGATCGGCTTGGGAAAGACGGGATAGCCCTCGGGCGCGAGCTGCGGCGATGCCGACACGATCGCGACCGGAATTTCGGCGAGCTTGTCGTCATCGCGCAGGTACTCGAGTAGCTCGTTGCCGACGATGCCGGGCATCAGCAGATCGACGAGCACGACGTCCGGTCGTTCTTCGTTCGCCTCCAAAAAGGAAATCGCTTCTGCGCCGTTGTTGACGACGTCGACTTCGTGACCTTGCGACGTCAACAGACACTCGAGCGTTGTCTTGAATTCGGGATCATCTTCCACGACCAGGACGCGGGCGGCCATGTTCGACTATGGAACACATGTCGCGGCTTGTCTTGACATCCGAACTTGGTGGTTCGTCTGATGTGCATGAGCGCGCGGTGTGACACCGCATCGCGCTCCGAGGTTTGGTCAAAAGTGTACGCAACAGTGCCGTTGCGGGCCTGTCCAAGCGACATGCGCTATGCACTCCTGTTCCTCGTCCTCGCCGCCTGCGAGCGCCCTGACGCGACCCCCTCCCCGCGGCGCCCCGACCCGGTCCTGCTCGACGATCGCGCCGCGCTGCTACCTGCGATGCAAGTCGACAGCCTGACCCTGACGCCGATCGTCGCGCACGGCGCGATCGAGCCGGAAGAGGACCTGATGACGCTCGACGAGGCGTTTGCCGAGAAGCTTGTCGCGATCAAGGAGCTGCCGTCGCAAACCGTGAACCAGCTGACGCTGACGAACAATGCGTCGCGGCCCCTGTTCCTGCTCGCCGGAGAGGTCGTGATCGGCGGCAAGCAAGACCGCATCATCGGCCAGAACACGATCATCGCCGCGAACACGACGCAGGCCGTCCCGGTATTTTGCGTCGAGCACGGTCGCTGGAATGGCGAGTCGCAGGAGTTTGCGAGCGGCAAGGCGCTCGCGCACGGCAGGCTGCGCGGCAACGCGAGCTTCGAGGGCCAGTCGGAGGTGTGGAGCGAGGTCGCGGCGAAGAACCAGTTGCGCCAGACGCGCAACGCCACCGATACGTATCGCCAGGTCGCGAGCCAGCAGACGAACGGGACGATCGCGGCGCTCGAGATGCGCATCAAGGCAGCGCTGATGCGTGTGAACGCGGCCGACCGCGAGCGCATGATCGGCTACGTCGCTTCGATCAACGGCAAGGTCGCGACGATCGATCGCTTCAACTCGCCGAAGCTGTTTCGCAAGCTCGAATCCAAGCTCGTGCGGTCGTATTTGATCGAGTCCGTCGACACGCCCGCGGCCGCCAATGTCACGGCGCCGACGGTGGCGGAGATCAAAGGCTTCATCGCTGAGCCCGAGCAAGCAGCGCCGGAGCGCGCGTACGATACCGATGAGGCATCGACGATTCGCTACAAGTCGGCGAAGGCGGCGAAGGCGTCGGTGGAGCTGAAGAAGAAGGCGGAGTACCTCAAGAAGAGCAAGCCGGTGTACGAGAACTATCAGGCGAAGTAGTTACGATTCATAACCGTGTGGTGCTCGCTGAGCACGCCGTCGTAGAGCGCATGCTACGGTGCCGTCATGCCGACGCCCGAAGTCATCGATCGCGTTCGCGCGCTGCACGATCAGCTGGAGAACGAGCGGCATCCCTCGCTCGAGCCGGTACGCCCGCAGCTGCGTCAGATCGTCGACGAGCCGCACGAGCCGGCACACTACCACTCGCTCTCGGACCGCCTACAAGCCGCGTACGAAACGCTCGAGCTCGAACATCCCACGCTCGCAGCCGCCGTGCAGGCAACGATGAATGCGCTGAACGCAGCCGGCATCTGAGCTACTCGGTGTTGTCCCTATGAGCTGGGCCACACAACCAGCTCGATGCTGGTCGCATGTAGGATGCTTCACGAAGAGCGGTTGTCTCCACCAATCAATTGTATCTGCGTCGGGTTTTCGCGATGATTTCCGTGTAAGTGACAACGCCGCCTTACTCGGTCGTATTCGCGGGAGATGAGCTCTCGTCGCGACTACAGAGCGTGCTTCCCGGTTTCGTGGTCAGAGTCGCGAACCGGTCGCAACTAGAATCGGCTGCGCTGCGCGCGTCGGTCGTGTTCGTCGGTGCGGATCGAGTGGATCAACTGATCGGTGGTCCGATTGACATTCCGATCGTCGCAATTGTGGATTGCGAACCATCGGACACATTCGCGAACACGATTGGCACGCTCGCGAGCTGTCCGAGCGTCTGTCACATACTCACCGCATCCTTACTTTTTTCGCCGCGAGCGCATACGCACCTCGCCGCGCTGCTCGAGCGGTTCGTCGCCGGGCCCGATCACCTCCTGATCGGAGGCAGGGGCGTTGCGCGCGTGGCGTTGTTGGCGAGCTCGGAGAAGCGCAGCGCCCGGCTCGCGCGTATGGACGAGTTCTTCTCGAAGCACAACGTGTCGGAGCGGACCGTTTCGACGATCCTCGATGTCAGCGAGGAGCTCGTGATGAACGCGCTGTACGACGCGCCCTCCGAGTCGGGATACTTCAGCCGACCGCGGCAGCGCCTCGAAAACGTCGAACTACCGGTCGAGCTCGCGTGCGAGATCTGCTACGGCGTCGAAGACGAGATGGTGTTCGTTCGCGTTCGCGATCATTTCGGATCGCTCTCCCGCGCGCGTCTCATCGAAGTGTTGGCGCGATGCAATTCTCAGTCGGTCGCACTCGACGAGAGCCGCGGTGGCGCGGGACTCGGCTTGTGGCGCGTGTTCAGTGCCGCGTCCATGATCTCGATCACCGTGACGCAGGAACGACTCACCGATGTCGTCGTTGGGATCGCAACAACAAAGCAAGGCCGCGGGTACGCCAAACAACTGCAGGCGCTGCACCTGTTCTTCGGGCCTCAGAGCGAGGACTACGAGATGCTCTCGATCACCTCCGATGACGATGACTACGCGCTATCAAATCACGGCGTGCTCGACGAGTCGGTAACGCTGGTCTGCGTCGCATGACTTGGGTCCGTCGGATGACCGCGCGGCGCGGCTAAGCCCATGATCGTTGCACGTTTATCGCGCGCTCCCGCACGGGCAGGCCTGCGATTTCGCTTGCCTTCCCGTCGACGCCTGCTGTAAGTGAAGCCGCTTGCAGTGCCCCGAGAAGAGCGCGTTGGCGGCGATGGCGGATCGGTCGCTCGACCCTGAACAGTTCGCTGCCCTCGAGGTGCACATCGATGAGTGCTCGCAGTGCCGGCGCGCGATCGGCGCGTTCGTCGCGGGCCGTTCGCTCGCGCACGGCACGACGGCTGGGGACGAGATCGAACCGCTCGCCGCGTTCATCGACTCCTCGATCAACGGCCGTTACTCGATTCTCTCCGAGCTCGGCGAGGGCGGCATGGGCACGGTTTATCTCGCGCACGATCGCATGCTCGATCGCGAGGTCGCACTCAAGGTGCACCGCGCCGGCTCCGGCAACGATCGCTTGCATCGCGAGGCGATCGCGATGGCCAAGCTCGCGCACCCGAACGTCGTCACGGTGTTCGAGATCGGCAGCGTCGACGATCGTCTGTACGTCGCGATGGAGTACGTGCGCGGGCAGACGCTGCGCGGTTGGCTCATGGCTGGTGAGCGCAGCTGGCGCGAGATCGTGCAGATGCTGGTCCTAGCCGGGCAGGGGCTCGCCGCGGCGCATGCAGCAGGGCTCGTCCACCGCGACTTCAAGCCGGAGAACGTGCTCGTCGGCGATGACGGAAGGCCGCGCGTCAGCGACTTCGGGCTCGCGCGCGTCGGCTCGGCGGCTCGCTCGAGTCGGCCACTCGCGGCCTCGCCGACGGGACCGCTGACGATGACGGGCGCGCTGATGGGAACGCCCGCGTACATGGCACCCGAGCAGATCGATGGTGACGCGGTCGATGCGCGCTGCGATCAGTTCGCGTTCTGCGTCGTCGCGTGGGAGTGCTTGTTCGGCGAGCGGCCGTTCGCAGGCGCAACGCTCATCGCCGTGCACGAAGCGATCGCGAAGCACGAGGTGCAAGAGCCAAAGCGCGGTGACGTGCCGCCGCGCGTGCGCGAGGTGATCGAGCGTGGCCTCGCGATGGATCCCGCGCAGCGCTACGCCGATATGCAAGCGCTCCTCACTGCGCTGCGTACAGCGGCGGCACCGCGTACGAAGCGGCGACGGCTGATCGCCGCCGCGGTTGCCGGCGCCGTGCTACTTGCCGGCAGCGTCGGCATCGCGGCACGTTCGAGCGACAGCGGGCCCACCTGCGCGACGGGCGAGAAGCGCCTCGCCGGCGTCTGGGATGCCGCTCGCAAACGCGCCGTCACCGACGCGATTATCGCGACGAAGACGTCGTACGCGCGCAGCGTCGCGTTGCACGTCGTGCGCGATCTCGACAACTACACGAACGCATGGTCCGCGATGTACCTCGAGGCCTGCGAAGCGACGAACGTGCGCGGCGAACAATCGTACGTGCTGCTCGATCGCCGCATGGAGTGCCTCGATCGCAGGCGCGTGCAGCTGAACGCCATCGTCGATGTGTTGGCGCACGCCGATGCGAGCGTCGTCGAGAAAGCGACGCGCGCGGTCCGCGCACTACCGACACTCGATGGCTGCGCCGATCGCGATGCGTTGCTCGCCGCGATCCCACCACCGGATAACCAAACGACGCGCAAGCGGGTCGAGGAGCTGCGCCGCGAGATCGCCGCCGTCGAGGCACTGCGCGGCGCGGGCAAGTATAAGGAAGGGCTCGCGAGAGCGAAGCCGCTCGCGGAGGCCGCACGCAATCTCGGGTATCGCCCGCTGATCGCCGAGGCGGTCTACAGCCTCGGGCTCCTGCAGGATTCACTGGGCGACTCGCGTACCGCCGAGGTGACGTTCTACGAAGCGGTGCACGCCGCGGAGGCGGCCCGCGATCTCGACACCAGCGCGCAGATCTGGTCGACGCTCGTCAACACCGTCGGCTATCGGCTCGACCGCGCCGACGAAGCGGAGCGCCTGCTCGACAAGATGGCCGATGCTGCCGTCGAGCGCGCCGGCCGGCCGGCGCGTCTCGAGTGGCGTCGCGTGCGCTCGCTCGCGAACGTGCGCGTGAAGCAAGGCCGCTACGATGAAGCGCGCGAGCTGTTCTCGCGTGCGGCCGCGCTCGCAGCGCAAGTCCACGGTCCCGACGATCCATTCGTGATTCGGCTCCACGAGGCCGAGGGACAGCAGCTCGAGACGCTCGGTCACTTCGACGAGGCACTGAAGCGCTACGAGAACGCCCTGCACAGCCTCGAACGCGTACAAGGCGCCGATCACCCCGACCTCGCGAACACGTACGAGAACATCGGCGTCGTGAAGGGCCGCATGGGCCACCACGAAGAGGCGCTCGCAGCGCTCGACAAGGCGCGCGCGATCGCCGAGCACGCCTACGGACCCGAGCATCCGAGCGTCGCGGAGATCATTTCCGAGACCGGTCTTGCGTATATCGAGCACGAGGATGCCGAGCACGCGCTGCCGCTGCTTCGCCGCGCGGCCGAGATCGCCGAGAAGGTCGAAGGCCCAGAGCACACGCATACGCTTGACTACCTCGGCCAGGTCGCGATCGCGCTCAAGCGCCTCGGCAAGGTCGACGAAGCGTTTCATCTGCTCGAGCGCGTCTCGAAGCTCGAAGAGAACGTGCGCGGCCCCGAGCATCCTCGACTCGCAGCGACGCTGCAGAACCTCGGCGGGCTCGCGTTCGTGCGTCATCAACCCGCGCAGGCGCTCGCGCTTCACGAGCGAGCGCTTCACGTTTTCGAAAAGGTGTACGGGGCCAAATCCGAACGCGTGATCAGCGCTCTGCTCGCCAAAAGCTCCGCGCTTCGCGAGCTCGGCCGCGCCGCTGAGGCCGCCGCCGCTGCGCAGCAGGCGATGACCGCGATAGGCGACCGCGATTCGCCGCTGCGTGCGCATGCGTACTACATCCTGGCCCGTGCGCTGTGGAACCAAGGCCAACGCGCGCGCGCGCTGCAGCTCGCGCGGACCGCGCGCGATGCCTATGCGGCGGCGGGCGGCGAGTCGGGGTATTCGGAAGAAGAGCCCGTCGAGTCGTGGCTCGCGGCGCACGAGCCAAAGCGCTAGCGTCAAGTCGGACCGACGTCATCCTGGCCAAGCTCAGCTACTTGTGGGAACCGCTGCGCAACCGGCGGTGATAGCCTTGAGGGGTCCACGTGCCCGACGACGACACCGTCCGCGAGGACCCCGCAAATCTCGACGACAACGCGGAGCTCGACGATAGGACGGAGCTCGACGCGGCGGCCTATCGCGATCCGGGGCCCACGCGCCGCGTGCCGAGCCTGCTCGCACCGACGGATGTCGTGCCAGCGCTGCGCAGCGAGCTGAAGCTGATGAAGCGCAGCGGCGGCGCGGAGGTCTACGATCCGAACACGCGCAAGACGCTCACGCTAAACCATCTGGAGATCTCGCTCGCGCGCATGCTCGACGGTAAACGCCAGGTGAGCGACCTGATCGCCGCGGGCGAGCGCCTCGGCATTCCAGTGAATCTGGAGAGCCTGACGAAGTTCATCCAGCGGCTCGAAGAGCAAGGTCTACTCGGCGCGGTGGCGGCGGGCTCGGCGTCGACGACGTGGGCATCGCGCGGCCAGTGGGAACAGAACATCCGCACGCTGTTTCAGAGCGGCATTCGTCTGTTGCGCTTGGGCAAGCACGCCGAAGCCGCGAACTACTTCGAGGCGCTGCTGCAAGAGGATCCCGACAACGAAGAGGCGCGCGAGCTGCTCGCGATGGCGAAGCAGGGCGTCGAGACAAAGGTTCCGGCGCGGCCGCCGACGCCGGTTCCCGAACCGATCCGCGCGCCCGTTGCCTGGCCGTCGTCGCGAGCAGAAGCGCGACCGGCGAGCGAGCCGAGCGCCGAGTCGGCGCGGCCCGAGTCGCTGCCGGTCGAGGTGACGCCATCGCGGCCGTCGCGGCGGGCGGAGCGCGCGCCGATCGAGCCCGAACGGAAGCGCCGACGTCGGCCGATCTGGATCGATGCACTCGTCGCGTGTGTCGTCGGGCTAGGCCTGGGATTCGCGATGCTGTGGTACGCGAAACGTCGCGAAACGCCAGTGGCGACCGCACGGGCGGATGCACGGCCGGCCGATGCGACTAAGATCGTGATGGCCAAGGAGGTCGATAGCGGAGTCCCGATCGACGCGATGGAAGCCGATGCGCAGGCGGACGTCGACGCGCAGGCGATCGACGCGGCGCCGGCCGATGCTATCGTCGATGCCGCGGCGCCGCAGCCGACGACCGATGTCGTGCGCGTCGAGGCGCCGGCGGCTGGCAGCGTGAAGGTGTTACTGACGTCGCCGAAAAAGGTCCGCAAAGGCGACAAGCTGTTCGAGATCACGCGCGTCGTCACCGACGCGGCGAAAGTAAAAGAGCTGACCGCGAAGATCGCCGAGCTAAAGAAGCTTGCTGCCGAAGACCCGATGTACGAGCCGTTCATCGCGAAGGCGAAGAAGGATCTCGCGAACGCGCAGAAGCGCGTGTCTACCGTTGTCGTCGCACCGCGCGATGGCAAAGCAACTCCGCGCGTGAAGCAGGGCGCGAACGTCCACGCCGGCGATGTGCTCGCCGAGATCCAATGATCGCGCACGTGCGCATCGTGCGCTGCACGGCGACGCCTTCGCCTGCAGTGCGCGACATTCTCGCGAAGACGCTGACGCCCGACGAGCGCGACAAGCGCGCACGCTTCGTGCGTGCGATCGATGCAGACCGATTTCTTGTCGGTCGCGGCACGTTGCGGATCGAGGTCGGCCGCATGCTCGGCATCGCGCCGCGTGACGTCGCGATCGAATACGGCGACCATGATAAACCGCTTGTCGTCGGTGGGCTGCCGCACGTCAACGTCTCGCACGCCGGCGATGTCGTGCTCGTCGCGCTCACGCGCGATACGGCGATCGGCGTCGACGTCGAGCGCATCGATGATCGCTTCGTCGAGCCTGGCATCATCGAGCTCAGCTTCTCGTCGCAGGAGATCCGCGACCTCGCGCAGTTGCCGGAGGCGTTGCGGGTGAGCGCGTTCTTCCATGTGTGGGCGTGTCGCGAGGCCGTGATCAAAGCCGTCGGCGCCGGCTTCAGCATGCCGCGCGAGTCATTCGATGTCCGCGTCGATCCGCGGCTGCCGCCGCTCGTCACGGCGACGCACGCGCCACTGCCGGCGTTCCATCTGCAATCCATCGCCGTGGCTGCCGGTCACGTCGCGATGCTCGCCACCGTCGACGCCGCTGCCGTCGACATCACGCTTGTCGATAATCCGCAGTACGATGGCGTATGAGCCGAATCGATCTCGGGCTCGCCGATGTAGTTCACGGTCTGCAGGCCTCGAACAGAGCGGTGACTACAAACGCGATCTCAACCGCGAGCGCTTCGCAGTGGCGGCGATGACGGCAAGCACGACCATGTACGGTCCCCAACGGCGGGCCATCGCTCTACTGTACAGCGAGAACCTCGATCAGGCTTATGGTGAAGCGAGTCGCGACCCGCGTGTCGCACGCGCGGTTGCGTCGCCGCTGAGTCACTTCTTGCAGCGCGCGACTTCGGTCTTGTAGCGAGCGAGAGCCTGGTCGCGAATGATCGGTGCCGCCGATGCAGCGCCGAGTCGGAGCAGATTCTCTTGGCTGCACGCTGCGTCGGCGGCAGCGGGCGGCATGTCGATGAGCACCGTGCCGACGCCGTAGAATGCGCCGTAAAAGATCGCGCCCCAGATGAGGAGGATCAGCGGTGCGCGCCACGGCAACAGCGGCGGCGGTGCTGGATTCGGCTGACTCGCGTAGAGCAGCACACCGGGTTCTTCGGGGCTCGCGACCTGTTTCCAACTGCCGTCGGAGCGCTTCGACATCACGCCGATCGTGATCACGGTGTCGCCGTCGGCGACTGCATACGCGCGCTGGCCACCCTTCCATCGCGCGCTCGTGCCGCGCATGACTTCGACGGGGCCATCGAGCACGACGCGCTGGCCCCAGCACTGCAGCCAACGCTCGCCCTCTGACTCGTGGTACGTGCCGGTGACCGCGACGGGACCGACGCGAGGCTCGGCGATCGAATGGCTGACGAGGCGCACCGCGACGCGCGCTTTCTTGACGTCGCCGCGCCGGCGAAATAGCTGCACGAGGCCGAGCCCGAGGAACGCGAACAGAGCGATCACGACGTAACCGACCACGTCCCCGTATTCGATCAAGACGTCGCTCATCGCCGGCGAGTTTCGCACAGTCGGCGATGCGAGACATCACTGCGTTGGAAATAGCAAGATATATCGCGTTGCGATATATTGGAGTTAGTGGCGCGTCGGGAGCTCACCGAATCTGATTACAGAGCGCTAGCGCGATTCAGATACCAATTGCGCAAGTTCGTGTCGTTCTCCGAATCAGCGGCTCGCGAGGTCGGGCTCGAGCCGCGTCAACATCAGTTGCTGCTGTCGCTGCGCGGATTGCCGGAAGGCCTCGAGCCGAGCGTGCTGACGCTCGCCGACCAGCTCGTGCTCCGGCACAACACCGTCGTCGAGCTGATCGATCGGCTCGAAGCGGCGGGGTTCGTACGCCGCACGCGAACGCACGACGATCGCCGCGTCACGCACGTCGCGATCACGACCCAGGGCACCGAAGTGCTGCGACGGCTTTCAGCGTCCCACCTCGACGAGCTTCGCATGCAAGCGCCCGCACTCGTTGCCGCGCTCAACGGCGTCTTGCGCGCAACGCGCGGCCGCACGCCCTGACCCTGCGACACCGATCGCGACTACGAGCGGCGACCTGCATCCAGGGGCACCATGATTCGCAGCCCCCTTCGTTCGATCGCCATCTTGTTGATTCTCGCCGCCGCGGCCGCGGCCGACCC
>Ga0070698_100003185_pt1 | contig 18092 bp, 16 predicted proteins | sample KBSK1502metaG_FD_65477 | JGI IMG/M metagenome (GOLD analysis project Ga0070698, IMG submission 65477) | Corn, switchgrass and miscanthus rhizosphere microbial communities from Kellogg Biological Station, Michigan, USA - KBS K1-50-2 metaG | ecosystem: Host-associated > Plants > Roots >...
GAATATCATGCCTTCGGCGATAAATGAATTCGGTTTGGCGAGCTGTGCTTACGCTGACGTAATCGCATGGAATTCAGAATCGCACCCGACTTGGAAAGACGTTACATGGCAAGATTTCTGGGATGCCCAGAGATATCCTGGAGTCCGTGGTCTTCGTGATCTGCCAGCTTCCACCTTCGAAGCAGCATTACTTGCAGATGGTGCTTCAACGTCATCACTCTATCCACTTGACAGCGTGCGCGCTCTAAAATCACTCAACACCCTACGGGGCCGTACGAAGATTACTCTCTGGTCGAGCGGCAGTCAGCCTATAGAATCTTTGCTTTCAGGGACGGTGCAATTGACGACGGCCTGGAATGGCCGAGTATACGATGCACAGCGCGATGGCAAACCAATCGCGATGACCTTCAATAATGGAATGATCGATTGGTTGTGGTGGGTAGTGCCGAAGAACTCATCCAAGCGTGATCTAGCTATGAAGTTTATTGCGTTCACTCTGCGACCTGACCGGCAAGCTGAACTGTCGCGAAACATACCCTACGGACCCACAAATTTAGAGGCTCTCCAGCTTCTTGATAGCAACACGTTGGCTAACTTGCCAACATCACCTGGAAATCTTTCAAAGTTAATTGTTCGAGACAACAAGTGGTGGGGCGATCATGCTGAGGAAGTTCAGTCGCAATGGAGAGAATGGAAGCTGGGAATAGGCGCAAGGTAGCAGGTTGACTGCCGCGATAGCAGAAAGAAGGGCAGTATGGCTGCTTCACTAACAGCGAGACTTTGGTTCTTAATTCCGGTCTTGCTACTCCTCATCGCGGGTCTCGTCTTCCCGCTATATTCGTTGGTTTCAGGGATAAACGCATCCCCAGAAAGCATGTCGCGGGTCTTGAGCCTGGACGTGATAATCCACGTTCAAATGACCACCTTGAGAATCGCCGGTTTAGTTGCCATTCTCAGCACGGTTCTCGCAACGAGTGTAACCCTGCTTATTCGCCCGCTTACGTCCGCCATGCAGAGGGTGGCCCTACTCGTATGTTTTTTCCCTTTGGGTGTCCACATCGCTTTTCGGGTGTTCGGTATCCAATACTTGATGAGTTCAGGCAGCCCATTCTCCTACTTACTGCGGTACGTGTTCCCTTGGTGGACTGGGGATCTCCCCTCATTACTTTTTACCGAAATAGCCACTGTGATTGGCCTCATCCACTGGACTTTCCCAACCGCGGTCTTGGTAATGTTTCCTCCGACATTAAAGCTTAGAGAGGATTTGCTTGAAGCCGCTTCCCTCTTAGGTGCACCACGGTTCGCGACACTTGTAAGGTTGATGTTACCCTTACTTTTGCCTGCTATCCTCCTAACTTTTTCCCTAACCTTTTGCCTGGCGTATGGTGCCTTTATAACCCCAGCCGCTCTTGGGGGTCTTAACGACATAACGCTCTCACGGCTCATAGGGGCGCTTTTTAATGAAGGGCAGTCAGATAGCGCCTCCCTCCTCGCCATGATTGGCCTTGTTACACCGCTCATGATCTTTGGCGCGATCTACATACTTGCAAGTTGGCTTAAGAGGCGGAATGCAGAATATCAAAACTGACTCTGGATCTCTCTCCGGAAAGCGAATCTTAGCCGCTGTTTTGCTTTCTATAGTTATGGCCGCACCCGCAATTGTGGTGTATCGGCTCGCCTTCAGCTCGTCACACTTTCTTGACGTCAGAACAGGACCAATCAACTTTCAATGGTTCGTTGCTGCCACAACTCCATACTGGTTGAATGCAACCATCACGAGCGTACTGCTCGCCTTAGGTGTGACCTCTGCGGCAATCTTCATCGCGGTGCCAGCAGCCTTTTATCATTTTCGTTGGCCCGGAGCCCTGAGTAGTCGCGCTATTGATCTAGCCGCGACGGCCATTCTTCTCATTCCTCCAATATCACTCGCGGTTGGATATTTCCGGTCTTTTGGCGACGTATCGATCCTACCTCTGGTATTAGGTCACGTACTTCTAGCTTTTCCATTTCCTTATTTCAGCTTGCGGGTTGGTCTAGCATCGGTACCCTCAGATGTGTCAGATGCTGCAGGGTTACTTGGAGCTTCAGACTTCGATATCATGCTTCGTGTTTTACTTCCTACACTGAGATCATATTTACTACTCGGCGCCTTGCTGGCATTTTTGACTTCTTGGGATGAAACCGTTCTCTCGGTTTTTCTTACCAGACCTGACCTAGTCACTCTCCCGAAAGCGGTGTGGGAAACCATGCAACGAGAGCGCAATTTAACCGCCGCCGCTATCAATGCGATCGTTGCGCCTCTTTTCGCAATATCCATTGTTCAGCTCTTCATCCAGTCTTCCAAGAAAGCGAAATTGTAGGGCTGCTAGCCAAATCTGTTAGAGAAGTTCATTCACAGCGCCAGTCGGTTAGAAGTATCCGATACCCCGTTTCGGAAACTACTGTACCTCTCCCAGAAGTGAGGTACCGCCCAAAGTAGTTCATGGTGAACATACTTAGCCAAATATTCCCTCGTGATCCTCTTAGAGATAAACTCTGCGACTTTGGCTGCTGTTTCCGCGTACGACCTTGGCGAAAGTCGCAGCAACACTTCAGCTATCTGCGCTGACGCACCTAAATCTGAGGCGCCTCCCAAGCTTAGTGGATAGGCTATTGAGCCGTCTCGGTTTATAATCCGAAGCTTTTCTAACCCTCTGAGGATCTCGGATGTCAGTTCACTAACTCTCGCATTATCACTTTGCAGCAATAATTCTCCGCACGCGTCGAGAACCCACCAACTATAGTAAGGGGACATGTGCCACTGTCCTGGATGGCCCAGTAACCGAATAGAATCTCTACCCACTTCAAACTCATTCGACATTTCAAAGATACTTCGCTCAATCACATCCTTGTGGCGACGAATCGTTTCTTGAGCAATGGAGGAAGGATAGATTTCTGGATAAGCTTCTATAAGACCTATCAAATGATAGACCTCAGCGTAGGATGACAGCCTATGGTCATTTAGTTCAAAGTTGCACAGCGCGAATTCAATGGCCTTTTGAATAGATTCAATTGGTTCACATCTGAGTTGGAGCATCGCCTTCACAAAGGTGGCGCTATGTCGAACATCAGGAAATGTTCTCTCTCCTTCTGCTGTACTACGAATTAGGCCAGCGGCTTGTCCGTCAAAATGCCTCATCAGGTAGCCCCTGCTAAGCAGCAACGTTCTTTCAATTCTGTTGATAAGGGCCGAATCTTCCCCACTGGTCATGAGGATCCTTTTCATGCTACACAACCCGCGGACTGCCCAGTGGGTGGCGGATATGCTGTCAATCCTCGATACCGTATCAGGTATCTGGGCTGGAAAGGCTAGTGGGAGATAATTCACGGAGAAGGACTTTGACCAGCCGCCATACCTATGCGAGCTGGGTTCCTCGCAGAACTGATCACTTTCAATGGCAGCTAACAAACCATCCCAGTCAAGCGAAGAACGCGGGTGCGATTGTTCCAATGCGGCAATGCCTTGACTGATTTTGGCGGCTATTTCTTCCGGACTCAGCGAGCTGGCATCGACGTAGTACATCCCACTCAATATAGCCGGTAACAATGCGCTGTTTTGAACAATAGGAACAATCGTAAATGATGGATCTCTTGTCCAACGCATGAAGGCTGCACTCAGCTCAGCCCTGACCCAATTCGAAGATATGGAATTAGATGTAATTAGCACACAGAAGCCGGAACACTGGGATAAGGCAGATGAAACCTCGACTGGTATCAATGAACCTACCCTCACTTCTTTTACATCCTGCCAGACCTCTAGGCCTACCCTGCGTAGCTCACGAATCATCTGACTCGCCGGAGCTTGGTCATGGTGTGAGTAACTAAAGAAGATCATCGAGAGTTCCGGATCGTATCGTAATGACGTCGGTCTGGTTAGAGGACACGCATTTCCTTCAATTAGGAACACCAAGATATTGACTAAGCTCGGCTATCCGTTCAGAATCGCGCGAGTACGCCGTCACAACGATTCCATGACGAAGCGGATAGTCTGGCGAGTCAGCATCGAAAATCACGTGTTTAGCCTCTTCTTCAAGAAGCATTTCGACCCACTTCGGATCTTGCTGCACCTCCGGTAGATCAAGAGGCACAAAAGACATCGTCGTCAACTCTCTGGACTTCCAATTTATTCCGGCGGCTTCGGCTTCAGCCTCTGCTATTTGAAGCATTGTTCTTGTCAGGGTTGAAGTCACCATTAGAATAATCCCGTCCTCTTTAAGCACTCTGGGACCTTCCTTCACCAGGATATGGCGAATCACCTCTTCGCCCGCAATTGCCGATCTTGTTTTTCTTCGTGCCCGCCTTCCATCGTTGTCGAGTGCTGGCTCAGGCAAATACGGCGGGTTCGAAATTACTAGATCGAGGTAGTTCGCTCTTACAGACGTGAGCGCGTCTGGGCAAAGGGCTAGGTTAATAAGAGGAGGGTTACGACGCTTGGCCCAGAGTGTACTTAGGTTGCTTTCCGCGACCTCGACCGCTCGAGAAGAAATATCTGAACCGATAAGGAGCTGAATACGGTTCTTAGAAAACGCGGACAGCATGCATAGCAAATAGCCCGTCCCGATTCCAATTTCCGCTGCATACTGAACTCGTGATAGAGGGGCGCTCGTACCGGATGTCAATCGCAAAAGCAAATGGCCAAGTAGGAGGGAATCAATGCTAGGCCCAAACACCTTCTCTGCACAACGTACGGCGACCGAGCCCTGATGCACAATCCGGCTATTACGTTTTGAGCGCAAAAGGTGCCGAAGCTTAGAAAGCTTTAGGGCCGGCCATACGCCATTTTGATCAATCGCAGCAGTAAGGCGAGGCCCAAAAGTCGTTCCAAGGTGCTCAATAGACGTTTCCGATAGGGGTCTAGATTTTGCACGTATTGCTGAGTAGTAATCTATCCTTCCCAAATTTGAGGCAACAACGATATGGAGGAACTCTTGTCCTGATTCCAGTTGGTGCGTGCGATGGGCTTCTTGGATTTGCGAGATGAAACCTAGAACATCGTCGTTTGACCCGCTGTTAGGAGATAGAACAATTGGTGGTAGGGTGGGCTGAAGTATGGCAGCCATCCGCTCCAGACGCTCAGCATCATCACGTCCCTCTGCTCTTGCCTTCATGGCATCTGCGAAAAGTCGCTCCGCACAATAGAACCTTTGCTGACGCAGCCAAGTCAATGAGCCGACGAGATATTCGACATAATTCTGTTCATTCAGCGAGAGAACCCTCTGATGCCGAGCTTGGATGCCATCACCGTCAAACTCAGTTAATAGAGTCTGAATATCTTCGGGTTTGGCGTTTGTTAGATATTCCAAGATCGATCTCAGCGTGGTTAATGGTATTGCACGCCAGAGTCGCCTATCTCTCTGGTTGCCGGCGATGGAAAGAAGAAGGTGTCGAACCTCTTCCAACCGCGAAGCTGATGGGATCTTAGGTAAGAAGTAGTGAGCACCGCGTGCCCGCAGCCTGTACACTTCTTCTTCATTTTTACGGTCAATGAAAATGGAATGCAAGATGGTCAAGGCGCCTTGAGTAGACGCCAAGCTGACCAACAGTTCAGAATGCCCGCCCTGCACAGCCGCCTCAGTGTCAAGTAGTTCTCGATCACTGCTTAGGACTCTAAGAAATAAGCCGCCCGAAGGAATAGTGTCTGGTATCCCAATGCTGGCTATGAATTCATCCGAGAGATGTTCCCATTCATCCATGCGCCAATCGACGAAAACAGCGTCGTACGTGAAGGGCCGTGTGAATAGAGCAGCATAAGCGGTCACAGCTTTGCGAGCTACAAAGAGAACAGTCCCAGGGAGGGCTAGCTTTCTCAGGAGTACTAGAGGTTTAGGGTCATCATCGAGTAACAATAAACGAAGTCGCGGATCTCCGAGATCGGCCTCTGAAGGCAACTCGGAAACCGGCGTGGAAGCATTACTCGGATCTTGATCAAGCCATACAACCTTATGTCCCATGCAAGACCTCGTTAGCAGTCACATTAGGAAATCTAACTGAATCCCCCTTGGAAGCATTCACCGTCTGGAATTATCTTTGAGTGCTTCTGAGAGCTTCTTGTACAGGGAGGGGTGGCTCGTTCGAATCAATGACTCTAGTACGTAGCGCTCCGTGTGCGGGAATCTTGATGGAACTTCAAGTTCCTCGTGAGTCGCGTTGACCGCAGCGCGCACAAATGCGGTTTTTGTGCGCAAGTCAGGTGATTTCCCAATTTCGCCAAGGTGGCATTCCATCCAATTTGCAATTGCGGAACCGTATTCGGTTAGGCTATTGATCACCTTTTTCTCTGATTTCGCGTTAGCGGGTGATAAGGTCAATTGCTCAATGTTGCGGACATCTTCAAGTGAAGGCTGGAGAGAAGTGCTAAGAGCTACAAACCGTTGTACTAAATTTTCGAGCTCCCTGACGTTCCCGGGATAATCTCGCCGAGACAAGTAACTAATAATCTCTTCGCTAAACTCTATTTGTAACCCAAACTCGGCACAATATTTACGCCGAAATGTCTGCACTAACTCCGGGATATCAGCCCGCCGCTCTCTAAGGGGACGCACAGTGATCGGAAATGCTTCTAAGCGGAAAAAAAGATCCTCGCGAAAGATTCCAGCTTGCGCTTCTTGTTTCAAAGCATGGTTTGTTGCAGATAACAATCTAAAATCAACCTCAATCTCGTCCACTCCAAGCACTCTACGAACCTTTCTTTCTTGAAGCACCCGGAGAAGGCTCGCTTGGGCTTCGAGCGGCATATCGCCTACTTCATCAAGAAACAGCGTCCCACCGTTGGCCTGCTCGAACCAACCCGGTTTCGGGAAGCCCCTGGCTCGCGGATCATTGTGATGCATCTCCTGTCCGTGGAGGATCACTTCTGCAAGCTCCCCTCGCAGATTTGCGCAATTGCCAACAACAAAGGGACCCCGCCGTCCGCTTCTTTCGTGGATTCGCCGAGCAAGAAGTTCTTTGCCCGTTCCCGTTTCCCCTAGAATTAGAACATTGGAAGGAAGTCTCGCAATGCGATCAGCGAGGTTGAGAGTGTCCGCTAGTCCTTCATATTTGCGAAGGTCTAGTCTCTGCGCTTCAGCGAAAAGCGTTTTCCATCGCTCATACCGTTCGGCGAACCGCTGGAGAATTTGCAGCGTCCTTCCGAAACTATCACTGAGGATTTCGGTCTTATCACAGAACCATGCCGCTCCCGCGTGCAGCCAGTCAGCGATAATCTTCCCTGCTCCAGGGTTGACCTGAGGTCCCAAATAAACTGAAAAGCCGACTATCCCCATCTCTGGATTTCGTTCAAGAAGCGCTTTAGTGATCTCAATTCCTGTCTTGAAATGAGGAGCAAAATTTTGATCGAGTCGGTAATCGACGAGAGCAACGTGGTACTCGAAAGTCGGGCTATCGATCAAGGCTTTCAATTCCTGCGCCGTCCGACACGTAGTAACATCAAAGCCTGCGGGCGCAACTGCGCGCATCAGCCGCCTTTCCACCGGATCATCATCTATGTACAGGAGTTGATACATAACCTCTAAATAGTCAAAGGAAGAGTCATCTTAAAGATCTTGTGCTTTCCTGAAGCGTTAGGTTTTGGTCGAATGAATGCAGCATGGTTGAAATCGTTATTCTTGAGTGCAGCAATGATCCCATCTACAATTCTGTGTCCGAAACGGATTCTTAACTCTGACTGATTCTCTTTTTCCACATATGGGCCACCATTATCCCAGACAGCGAGCGTGATGTACCCATCAGGAGCTGCCACTCTCGTAAGTCGGACCTCAATCTCGCTAGCTCCGGCTCTGGTCTTTGCGTTGTTGATGAGAATTACCAGTATACGCCTGAAATAATGCTGAGAAATCGCGAGGGGAGGAGGCCAGCTAAAAGTCAACAACTTCTGATGGATATCAGGTGAATCTAGTCTAAGGCTCGCTGATACTTTTCCCGTTTCAACGATAAGGCTGACCTGATCCATTGCTGGCTTAGCTCGCCGAATCATTTGGGAAAATACGTCGGCCCACATTTCCGCGGTTTCGGGTTCTACGACACCTGTCGGTATTCCATCGGGGTCGGCATTTTCCAGCAGCCTTGTATAAGACCAGTTGATGAAGGAGATCTCCTTATCAATTGAATCGAGAATTGCTTTTGGCGTTCCTTCCTCCGTTTCAGTCGGCGGAATGTATTCAATAAACTCTTCCAACCTCTCGCTAATATTGAGAAGCTGACTGCCGATTTCGTGCTCCAGCATCTTCGGCAGATAAACTCTAGATCTGATATTACGTGCTAATTCAATCCCACAGATACTGATTCCACTGGCAAGGCCACGGGCGATCGAATTAAGCAATTGCAGGTGAGATGTATCTAGACCATTCTGATGAGTGGAGCAAGAGATAGCCAGAAAAGTGGGACCCTTCTCGACGGCGGGGGTTATGCGGGCACTAAAGTCAGGTAAGGTCCATGCAACCCCCCTAAAATAGTAGGGCAAGATGCCAATTGTAGTTTGCCAAATATGAAGAGCTAGAGCTATCTCCGCTGACTCACTTTTTGACGGAAGAACTCCCGTTGCTTCCGATAGACCTTCCCTGAAACCCTTTGGATATCTCTCGTCAATGGCCTTGTGTATGGCTGAGGCAGCTGATTCAGGTTGGAGCCTAACTTCTCCACTTGATACCACGCTCGCAAGTTCTGGAACGCTGGAGAAGGCCCGATCGCAATACTCAAAAGGATAGTCAACTTGCCTCCAAGGCACGGGCAATAGATCTACCGGTCCACCAAGTCGGAAAGCAAAGTTGCGATGTGAATTCTCTTTAGAAAGCGAACGATGAATCCAGCCAACGAGGGTTGTTACCGGCGGGTCAGCCTTAGCTAAGCCAAGATAGACGAGTTCTGTCTCCTCATATCTATCTACCGTAAATCTCGCAGCCTCACCTAATTGACCAGTAACGATGCGTTTCGCTAGCAGTGAAACAATAGAGCGTCGCTCATGATCCAAGCTATCAAACAAGTGTAAAGACAGGTACCTGCTTTTCTCTGACAAGCTTTCAAGGGCGTTTGAAAGATCTGAATTAGTCGTCTCGGTCGCAGCCTCAGAGCGGTCAAGGTTTGCACCGGCCCAGACATGACCATACGGTCGAAAGACCTGCTTCAAGGTGGAGACTAATAAGTTCAGACGTTCAGAGTGGCTATCAAGAATATGCTCAATCTCACCGATGCGCGCGAGCAGTCGACCGTAACGTGAGGTTACTTCGCTCTGCATAGCGGACTCTATCCTGAGTGAGTCAAAACTCATTGAGCAGTCGGTCTCAATAAAGCGATAGAAAAAAGCGAGCGCAATGGTCGCAAATCGAAAGACGATCTAAGGCCCGCTTTATCTGCCGCCAAGCTAAGTCCAAGTTGACCAAGAAGCGTACCCTTGAACGCGATTCGACCCTTTACCTGAGCGATGCTTGGAGACGTCGGCGAAACCACAGTTGTATCTACCATACGGGTCGCATTTTCCGGGTCATATGAAATGTTCCAAATCGAGAAGTCACCAAAATGACAGAAGTTATCCACCTGGGCAGGCAGTGGTGGATGAAATCTTACGTACGCCCATGAGCGAGGTTCTTCTGATTCGAAGGACGACTCTACGACAATAATACTCTTCGGTGACAAGGTCTGAGCACAAAGACGCAGCGTGTCCGATAAGCTTGTTACAGAAGGTCTCTGCAGCGGTGTTCTGTCTGGCCAAGTATCCTGATACGCGAGCGCGTTACCTAGGAAGAGAATTACGTCGTACGGTTTTTCGTCCCTGCCATGGTTAACAAGATAATCTCTCCAATCAAGGTGCTCGATTTTCAAAGAAGCCTTTGCTCGGCGACTCCTGCTGCGCGCCGCATTGAGGAATTCTTCGTCGCTATCAACTAGCGTCACATGATGACCAGCAAGCGCCAGTGCGATGGAAGGATTGCCGGCACCTCCCCCGAGATCCAGAATATCAAGAGGCTCTTCTCCACACTCGCGTCGAATCAGGGCTAGCAGTGCTTGAGCAAAATCCTTATCACAGGGCCTTTCTTCGCTCGTTCCGGATATGAAATCCCAGATCTCCAAGACTGTCATTCCGCACTCCAGAGTCTGAATTTGGCTATGCATTTTTCCCATTTAGCTGTTTAGTGCTTATGGCCCAAGTCACGGATTTAAGATCTATAAGGATTTTGCAGTACAACCATTAGCGCGCATTTTAATCTTACGACGCAAACAGTTGACTGTAAATCGGTGAGTCGGTACAAAGGTTCACAATCAATCAAAGGGGTTACTCTGAGTGTTCCATGACCACGCTTCCTGTCAGGATTGCCACGGAGAGTTAAGAACGACATCCAAAAGATCTACCAAATGTTGTCACAAGAACTCGGTGCTCAGAGAATTGTGCTCCTCAGAAATCTTAGTGTCTCGCATTGTATGTCAATCTTAAAAACAGGAAGAGAAGGCGCGCCGTGGCGAAGGCCGCATGTAGCGTATCATTCGCGACCGTTGCTATCTATCGAGTATTTGCGCGAGCCTCGTCTCTGCAGGAATCGGTTTCAGCGACCTGCTCCAGGCGTGCCAGAACTATTGCTCCGTGTCAGCACGTTTTCCGCGGTTTGGGCAGTGCATGGCTTAAGTCAGTCTTCCAAAGCTCGCCACCACCGCTTCGTAAACCTTGCCCGTCAGAACCATGTCATTGAGTTGCACTCGCGAATCGAACTAGATCGAGCTTGCCGGCCTGGTAAAGATCAAAGGCCTTGCTGCCTTTCACCTCCTCCGTCTTGCTCAACTCGATGCCGAATGCCCACGCTACAAGACTAAAAGAAGTAGCGTCGGTGACCTCCTCCCTTAAAACACCACCATTGAAAACTAGAGGTTTCAGGCCTTTGACACCTCCCCGATTATTGGACCATTTCGAGAGTTAAAAATCCGACTTTTGAATCGGTTCGGGTTTGTTGCCAATCGGCCACGAATTCGCTCGGCGTCTGTTGGCCCAGCGAGCTGTGGGGCCGATATTCGTTCTAGTGCTGGCGCCAGTTTTCGATTCGTCTCCCCTCGCGTCAGCGAGGGAGAGAGACCAATTCTGATTCAAGCACTCTTGCCGCAGTCTGCCGTTGAAGCTTTCGATGAAAGCATTGTCTGTAGGCTTGCCCGGCCGGCTGAACTCAGGTAGACAGATAATTCGGTCCATGATCAACGTAGAGCGTTTAAGCGACTCGTACTACGAGGCAGAAACGACTAACGCTCCGTCGGCCAGAGGATCACTCATATTCTGCGTTCACCCGTCTAGCGGCTCCCAGTCCAACCGAACTCACATATTGATCGTTAGCCAGCATTAAACGTAGTCCGTCATCGCCGGGATGCATTCCTTAGCAGATCGGAAAAACCCGTGTGGAGCGTAATTTTTCTCTCCGGAGACTGACACTTGCAGGAAGAGGAATTTGAGGAGCTTCCTGTTGCTCTCTCGAACGAGAGAGATTGAGATCACAGGAATCACTCAGCAAAATGGAGCGGGCGATGGGACTCGAACCCACATCCAGCTTGGGAAGCTGACACTTACCGTTGAGCTACGTGCACGACAATTAGTGTTACCGCCGACAGCGTGTGATCAAACTGGAAATCAAAGCCTTTATGGTCGTCCACGCCATTCTTAATAATGACAGTCATAAACTTGAAAGCTCCGTTTTCAGAGCTGCGTTAGCAGCTCTTGTTGACTCTTAAGCCGCAGCGAGGAGGCAGTCAAGGGTGGAGCGAACTGCTTTTTAGTTCGCGGAGTTCATCGGAGCGAGGCTTTGCGAGCGGAGACCCTTGAGGGCTGACGCAGCGAAGGCTCCGTATCGCTGTTTGCTTGGATCGGTAAGGTCCCCGAAGCGGAAGTTATTGATTAGCTGGCGGCAGCGATTCATTGGGAATTTAGCATCGACTCTGTGAGCATTGCGTCGACTGGTGTTTGGGAAGTGATGGCGAGGAAAAGATCGTGGTGCTTGCGGAAATCAAATTGTTAATTCGAGTTCGTCATCAATGATCTGTTCGACGGGAATTCCTGCGAGGCGTGCGTAGCCGAGGAGGATGGCGAGCGGCGGTTCGTTTTTGTCGAGTTCGTACTTGGAAATATTCGTATAGTGGATCAGATCTTGAACACCAAGTCGTTGGACCAGCTCTCCTTGAGATATTCCTAAGCTGCGTCGGATTTGCAGGAGCTTCTTTGCTAGAAGTTTCGGACGGGGCCGCGAGTGTCCCATGTGATTTTGGATCTCGATGAAAGAGGTTGATCTGTGTGAATGACTGGCGTTTACTCGCAGCATGCCGAATGAGAATTCAAGGCAAGTTGTCCGCTGTAGCATTACGGGCAATCGAGAATCTGCGGATTGTGTAGCTCGTCCGCAAACTCTGTGATAAAGGCTTCCGCCTGTTCTGTATTCTTGAATATGAACGCCGAGTTGAAGTCAGTAGAGAACAGACTCGGAACGCCTGATATGTAACCGTGAAATGTCACTATTATTACGCCTGTCTCCGTTTCTCCACCTGCTGCATGAATCCGCCGTAGTCGTTCCATCATTGCCTGATTGATCGCCTCAGCATAGAGTTCGTCTGCATTGGGAATGCGACCGACCTCTAGCAGGTGAACGTTGGTGCCAAGAATTGCCAGCAAAGCTAGTCCCGCTCCGTCAGTTCCTATTTCGGCATCTTCTGGCACATCCATTAACCAATCGAGAAGTTCATGTTTAGTTGTTGGCATTTGTTGCCTCTCTTTCTTCAAGCAGAAGAGTTGACTCGAGTAAATCCAGACATCGCGGTCCAACTCACTTCCAGCCGTCACCTGAATGAGTAGCTTAGCTGCGAGTTGGCCCGCGATTGTTTCCACATTATTTGGCCTTGACCTTCTCGATTAACACGATCTCTTTAGCGAGCACGTCACGAAAGCGCGTGAGGATGTTGATAAGCAAATTGATCTTAGCCAGAGATCGACGACGCTCGCGCTTAGTGCCCAAAAAGAATTCAATCTGGACTCTGCGCCGACAATCGGCAATGGTAAGGATGTTGTGTCCCCACCTGTATTCGCCCTCGTTGGAGGATTCAACCTCGGCGAAGATATGCGACGTATAGCCGGTTGAGACAGGCGAGAGGAATGAGCGCTTGCGAAGAGAGAAGACATTTTTCATGTTGCAACCTCGGAGGAAGTGATTACGTGAAACCTCCGCCGTCTCCGCGGCAAAAACAATTTGTAGTGTCGCGCCTATTGAGAGATAGGGAGGCTGGATACGCCAAGAACGCAGCGTGTGGCTTGTTTGGTCCAATGCAGTAGCTTTGCCTTTATGGACCAGGGCCAGCGAAATCCCTTCTGCTAACGGTAACGCCAACTGAGTAGCCGACAGCTACTTCCTCCCCAGGTGCGGGAGTTTGGTGGATAATCAATCCGGGTTGAATGGCCGGACCGTAACGCGTCGCCAACAAACGAATATTCAAGTTAGCGGCACGAAGCTTCCTCTCGGCGTCTTCATAGGTCAGTCCTTTGAGCGCTGGCACCTTGGTTTGAGCTGCTCTGGATCGGCGCTCACGTTGGACGTCAAGACTCAGAGCCAAAAGTGCAATTGCTGGCAAGACGACATACACAACGAGTGCAAGCGTCACAAGAACGCTGATAAGTAGTTTGTGTTTGCCTCGTACGGTGTAACCAACGAGGACGCCAAGTAAGAATCTCATTACGGGGGTTCCTTTTGGGATTTCTTAGTGAATCACCTACTCGGTAACCGCCTCTTTTTTCTTATTGGTTGTGTTGAGGAATGTCGGTTGAAGGAAAGCGTGGGGAGAAGCGTCAATGTCGCGGTAAATGGAATCAAGTCACCACAACCCTGAGATCTTCGGCTGTACATCTCTAATAGAGGAAGGACAGGTTAGATGAGGCAGGTTCACTTCCTCAGCAAAACGAGCTAAACGGGCTAATTTGAAACTGTCTCAACGAAGGGGTTCACCTCAAAATTTTGTGGCAAACTTGTGGCACGAATTTAGATAAGAGCGTGAGCACTGTGTATAGCTATCTATAGAATCATCAAAAACCCCTGCAAAACCGCTATGGCTGCAACCTGTTGAATGGAGATTACTTCCCTTTTTCTCCTGGACTCGATTCGTAATTAGAAGGTCGCCGGTTCAATTCCGGCAGCCGGCTCCAGTCATTTCACCCAATAAAAATAAGCTCGAAGAGACTAACTGAAATCGGGTTGCAGCCACAAGAGTGTCAGTAAGTCGCTCAATAGCTCTCGATGCAGTTCAGCTCTTAATGACGCGTCTGGGTAAATTTCCCGTCACAAATGCGTCGCAAGCGATCTCCGGATTGACCTTGAGAATGATTTAGAATTATTCTAATCAAAAAAATGAAAGAAGATCTCGAACTCTCAGGGCTAACGAAACAGCGCCGAGCCGTGCTCCAGGTGATCCGTGAAGCGGACGCGCATTTGACTGCCATCGAGGTCTTTCAGCATGCGCGCAGTCTAATGCCAGGCATCTCGTTCGCCACCGTTTACAACTCGCTGCGCTACCTGAAGAACGAGGGGATGATCGGCGAAGTCCGGTTCGGAGCCGACTGCACCCGCTACGACCGCAAGTTAGAGCGGCACGACCATGCGCTCTGCAACGTTTGCGGAAAGCTCGTTGATATCAAACTCTCGATGCCGGACGCACTAATCAAAGAAGCTGCCAGGCGTTCGAAGTTTGAACCCGGATCAATCGAACTTACGCTGCGTGGTCGATGTCCTGATTGTAAAACAAAGCGCTAACTAGTTTCGCAATATTGATAAATCGAAAGAGGTGATAGAAATGGGAGACCATACAGAGCGCGTCCCGTCACCGGATGACCCGGTCCTGGACATAAACGCATCAAGCCGATGTCCATTCACCGGCGGAGCTATCAATTACACTACCAGTACTCGCCAATCAAACCGCGACTGGTGGCCCAATGCTTTGGATCTGAGAATTCTTCGTCAGAATTCTTCCCTCTCGGATCCGATGGAAAAAGATTTCAATTACACGGACGAGTTTAAGTCTCTCGACCTTGCTGCAGTGATCAAGGACCTGCATGCACTGATGACCGACTCGCAGGACTGGTGGCCGGCGGACTTCGGCCACTATGGACCATTCTTCATCCGCATGGCTTGGCATGCGGCGGGTACATACCGCATCGGCGATGGCCGCGGCGGCGCCGGGAATGGCGAGCAACGTTTCGCTCCCACCAATAGCTGGCCCGATAACGGCAACCTCGACAAGGCGCGTCGTCTGCTTTGGCCGGTAAAGCAGAAATACGGTCGCAAGCTTTCGTGGGCCGACTTGTTTGTCCTGACCGGCAACGTCGCACTCGAATCGATGGGCTTTAAGACCTTCGGCTTTGGCGGAGGCCGCGCCGATGTATGGCAGGCTCAGGAAGATGTTTATTGGGGATCTGAGGGTGAATGGCTGGGGGACAAGCGTTACACGGGCGACAGACAGCTCGAAAACCCACTCGCAGCCGTTCAAATGGGCCTTATTTATGTGAACCCAGAAGGGCCTAATGGCAACCCTGATCCGCTTGGCTCTGCACGCGACGTCCGCGAAACGTTTGGACGCATGGCGATGAACGACTACGAGACCGTGGCACTCACCGCCGGAGGCCACACCTTTGGCAAAACTCATGGCGCCGGTAACCCGTCGCTGGTTGGACCAGAACCCGAAGGAGCACCGATCGAAACGCAAGGTCTGGGCTGGATCAATGCTCATGGCAGCGGTGTGGGCACGGATACGACAACGAGCGGCATCGAAGGCGCATGGACAGCAACACCGACCAAGTGGGACAACAGCTACTTCGAAACCCTCTTCGGCTATGAATGGGAGCTGACCAAGAGCCCTGCCGGTGCACAGCAATGGCGGCCAAAGAACGGAGCAGGCGCGGACACCGTGCCCGACGCACACGACCCGGACAAGCGCCACGCACCGATGATGACAACCGCTGACATGGCGATGCGGACGGACCCGGCCTACGAGGAGATCGCGCGGCACTTCAAGGACAATCCCGCAGAATTCGCAGACGCATTTGCTCGCGCGTGGTTCAAGCTGACGCACCGCGATATGGGTCCGAAAGCCCGGTATCTCGGCCCGTTAGTTCCTGCGGAAGATTTGATCTGGCAGGATCCGATTCCGGCGATCGATCACGAACTGATCGACGCGTCAGACATCGCCGCACTCAAGGCCAAGATCCTTGACTCCGGTTTGTCTGGCTCGCAACTCGTTTCGACCGCGTGGGCCTCGGCATCAACCTTCCGCGGCACTGACAACCGCGGCGGCGCGAACGGTGCGCGCATTCGTCTCGAGCCGCAGAAGAATTGGGAAGTCAACAACCCCGCTCAGCTTTCGCAGGTGCTCGAAAAGCTCGCAGGAGTGCAAAACGAGTTCAATAGTGCTCAGTCAGGCAACAAGCGAGTTTCACTTGCCGATCTGATCGTTCTCGGAGGATGCGCCGCAGTAGAGAAGGCAGCCAGGGATGGTGGGCACGACGTGACGGTTCCTTTCACGCCGGGTCGCGGTGACGCTTTGCAGGAGCAAACCGAAATAGATTCGTTCGGTTATCTCCAGCCGCAGGCTGACGGTTTTCGCAATTACAAACGGAGTCATCACAAGACGCCGTCCGAGGAAATGCTGATTGACAAGGCTAACTTGTTAACGCTAACCGCTCCTGAAATGACGGTTCTCATTGGCGGTATGCGAGTCCTTAACACAAACTACGACGGATCGCAGCACGGCGTTTTCACGACGCGGCCAGGTACGCTGACGAACGACTTCTTCGTCAACCTGCTCGATATGAACACCAGGTGGCGAACGAACAATGGTACCGGAGAAGTGTTTGAAGGTCGTGATCGTCGATCCGGCGAAACCAAATGGACCGGCACTCGTGTCGATCTCATTTTTGGTTCGAACTCAGAGCTTCGTGCCCTGGCGGAGGTTTATGCGTGTTCGGATTCGAAGGAGAAGTTTGTCAACGACTTCATCGCCGCTTGGGACAAGGTGATGAATCTCGACCGCTTCGACGTGAAGTGATCTCGAGCGGGTAGTTGCTGAGTACTAAAAGGGTGGTCGGGTGGCGGACCACCTTTTTAATGCCCAATTTATCTTTCGCAGTGGGCTTTATAAAAAATCGGTAACTACGGCATCGGTATCTGTCGGCGTGTCGAAAAGGATCCTGGCGGGCCTGCCACGGTATAGTCAGTCAGAATAGCGCCACTGTTAGCATGCTATCGAAGACTCGAAAGAATATCTGAAAGGCTCAGAAATAAATGGTAGGAATCAATTGGTGATGGCTCAAAGCCGAATTTCTCATAGAAACGTTTAGCCGCATCATCCTTTGCGTGAACGAGCATTGCTCTCAAACCAGCGATTTCTGCCGCCTGTATCGTTCGAAGTAGAGCATCTTTAAGCAGCGCAGCCCCTAAACCGCGTCCGTGCTCAGTTGAATCCACCGCCAATCGTGCGAGGAGAATCACTGGAATGGGGTGTCTGGGTAGTCTGGACTTTACGCTGTGTGAAGCTTCTTCGAGCGATACTGAGCCATATGCAAGCGAGTAATAACCAACAATTCGATCATCGCGGGTGGCAACATAGGTCCTCGCGGCATGTTTCTTCTGATTTTGTAAAGCATACTTTCTGAGATAGTCATTAAGCGCCGGCACACCGCAGTCGAAAGAATTGCGGTCATGATCTTTTGTTAACAGTACCGGCGGGTTGAGGTTTTCAGCGGTTGGCATCAAATGGCCCTGGCTTAGTTAAAAGTCTACGCAATGCAGGGATCATTCTTGGCTGCGCATCAAGGGCATCACAGAACTCCTTCCACTGCTTTTTGGGCAGCCTGAATTGCACCTGATCAGCGATGACTTGGTGCGCGGCGGTGAGAGACTGTTCGAGCACAAAGTCACTAATCGTCGTGTCTTTAATTCGAGCTGCTTCCGCGATAGCTCTCTTTTGAGTGGCCGATACACGAATACTAAATCGTGAGGCCTTCTGCGTCGAAGCCTTTCGCATCGCGTTTACCTTTGCCATCTGATCTTCTCTTTCTTAAA
>Ga0070698_100003186_pt1 | contig 18091 bp, 18 predicted proteins | sample KBSK1502metaG_FD_65477 | JGI IMG/M metagenome (GOLD analysis project Ga0070698, IMG submission 65477) | Corn, switchgrass and miscanthus rhizosphere microbial communities from Kellogg Biological Station, Michigan, USA - KBS K1-50-2 metaG | ecosystem: Host-associated > Plants > Roots >...
CCCAGGCTGCCGCCGACGATCAGCAGCCGCAGCGGCCCTTGCCTGCTGGCGAATCGCTCGTCGGGCGCCGGGATGCGCGCGATCTCGGCACGCACCGGATTGCCGGTCCATTCGGCGTTCTTCAGAGTGCCGGGGAAGGCGACCATCACACGGTCGGCAACGCCCGCAAGGATGCGGTTCGTCAGCCCGGCGATTGCATTCTGCTCGTGCACCGCGAGCGGGCGCGCCAGCAGCGACGCCATCATTCCGCCGGGGAACGCGACGTACCCGCCGAGGCCGAGCACCACGTCGGGCCGGTGCGCGAGGATCGCGCGCGCGCTCTGCCAGAAGCCGACCAGCAGATTGAGAGGCAACAGCAATGCCGCGAGCACGCCCTTGCCGCGCAGCGCGGCAGCGCGCACCCAGGCCATCTCGTAGCCTTGCGCAGGCACGAGCCGCGCTTCCATCCCGCTCTTCGCACCGAGCCATACGACGCGCCAGCCGGCAGCGCGCATGGCTTCTGCGACTGCGAGGCCGGGAAACACGTGTCCCCCCGTGCCTCCCGCGGTAATCAGGATCGTGCGGCTCATGCGTGCAGCCCTCGCGCGAGCTGCCGGTTCTCCCAGTCGATCCGCAGCAGGATCGCGAGCGCGACGCAGTTTGCGAGCAGGCTCGATCCGCCGAAGCTCATCAGAGGCAGCGTCAGCCCCTTGGTCGGGAGCAGCCCCATGTTCACGCCCATGTTGATGAGCGCCTGGACGCCGATCCAGAGGCCGATGCCCTGCGCGGTCAGCGCCGCGAAGTGACGCTCGCGCAGCGCCGCGTGGCGACCAATGGCAAACGCGCGCAGGACGATCCACGCGAACAGCGCAATCACCAGCGCGACGCCGACGAAGCCAAGCTCCTCGGCGATCACGGCCAGCAGGAAATCGGTATGCGCTTCGGGAAGGTAGTGCAGCTTTTCGACGCTTGCGCCGAGGCCCACGCCGAACCATTCGCCGCGACCGAACGCGATCAGTGCGTGCGAAAGCTGGTAGCCCTTGCCGTACGGGTCCGCCCACGGATCCATGAAGCCGAAGATCCGCTGCATCCGGTAGGGCGACGACAGAACGAGCCCGGCGAAGCCGACTGCCAGCATGCCGAGGAGCGCGGCGAAGTGGCGGCCGTTCATCCCGCCGAGAAAGAGGATGCCGAACGCGATCGCAGCGATTACGACCAGCGCGCCGAAATCGGGCTCGCGGAGCAGCAGCCACGCGACGATCAGCATCACGCCGAGCATCGGCAGCAGCCCCCTCCTGAAATTTTTCATCACCGCGTGCTTGCGCACCGTGTAGTCGGCGGCATAGAGCACGGCGGCGAGCTTGGCCGCCTCCGAGGGCTGCACGCTGACCGCGTAGAAGTTGATCCAGCGCCGCGCGCCGTTCACTTCGCGGCCGATGCCGGGAATCAGCACGCACACCAGCAACGCGAGACAACCGAGGAACAGCCACGGCGCCGCCTGCTGCCAGAAACGCACTGGAAGCAGGAACACGCCGATCGCAGCGGCGAGCGACACCGCGAGGAATGCCGCATGCCGCAGCAGGTAGTAGGCCGGGTTCTGCCCGGTATAGCGGCTCGCTTCCGCGGTGCTCGTCGACGCCGAATAGACCATCAGCAGGCCGGTCACGACGAGCAGCAGCGCCGCCCACGCGAGCGAGCGGTCGTACTCGGCGGCGGGGACATTCTGCGCAAAGACGTAGCTCGCCATGCCTCAGTCGCCGAGCGCGCACACGGCCGCGCTGAAGGCTTCGCCGCGCTGCCGGTAGTCGCGAAACATGTCGAAGCTCGCGCACGCCGGTGAAAGCAGCACCGCTTCGCCCGGGCGCGCGCATTCGGCCGCACGCGTCACTGCCTGCTCGAGCGACGCGCAACGCTCGAGCGGCACGCCGCTCGTGGCGAGTGCTTGCTCGATTTGCGGCGCATCACGTCCGATCAGCAACACGCGCGAGGCGTGCGTACGGACCGCCGCCCCGAGCGGAGCGAAGTCCTGCCCCTTGCCTTCCCCGCCGGCGATCAGGACCGCCTTGCGGTCGAGCCCCTCGAGCGCGGCGATCGTCGCCCCGACATTGGTGCCCTTGGAGTCGTCGTACCAGGCCACGCCGCGGCGCACGCTCACGCGCTGCAGGCGGTGCGGCAATCCGCGGAACGTACGCAACCCTGCAGCAAGCGCTGGCAGCGAAGCGCCCCCCGCGACCGCAAGCGCGCATGCGGCGAGCGCGTTCGCGGCGTTGTGCAGGCCGAAGATCGGCAACTCGTCCAGCGCGAGAATGCGGTTTGCACCGCGCACCAGCGACGTTCCGGCGGCGATGCCGAAGTCCGCCTCCCGCGCGGGTGCATCGAGCCCGAACGTCACCTGCTCTCTGCCGGGCACGGCGCAGGCCATCGAGCGCGCGTCCGCCCGGTTGAGCACTTGCACGCCGCCGCCCAGGAAGACGCGCGCCTTGGCGGCGGCGTATTCATCGATTCCGGAATAGCGATCGAGGTGATCCTCGGTCACGTTGAGCAGCGCGGCACCGTCGGGCTCGAGCGCCCAGGTGGTCTCGAGCTGGTAGCTGGAGAGTTCCAGCGCCCACGCGGCGGGTAGCGCGGCGCGCCGCTTCGCGAGCGCCTCGAGCGCCGGCGGGCCGATGTTTCCGGCCGCTTCGCAATCGATGCCCGCCGCGCGCAGCAGGTGGCCCGTGAGCGCGGTCACTGTCGACTTGCCGTTCGTCCCGGTGACCGCCAGCACCTTGGCGGCCGAACGATCGCGCACTTCCCATGCGAACAGCTCAATGTCGCCCAGCACCGGCACTCCGCGCGCGAGCGCTGCGCGCACGACCGGCTCTTCGAGCGAGAGTCCGGGGCTGATGCACAGCAGATCGACTCCCTGCAGCAGCGCTGCGCTGAACGCGCCTGTGACGAGTTCTACGCCCGGAGCGAGATCGCGCGCGCGCGGCGGCGCGGCGCGCGTGTCCGCAACCCGGGACGCACCGCCCTGCGCCGTCACCCAGCGCGCGACGGACAGCCCGGTGTCTCCGAGCCCGAGCACCAGTACGCGCTTAAGGGCAAGCGCCGTGCGCCGGGGCCGCGGCAAGGTCTGGAAGGGCGGCTCGCGCATCACTCGCGTCACCTGAGCTTCAGCGTCGAGAGCCCGAACAGCACGAGCATCATCGTGATGATCCAGAAGCGCACCACGACCTGGCTTTCCTTCCAGCCCTCGAGCTCGTAGTGGTGATGCAGGGGCGCCATGCGGAAGATGCGCTTGCCACCGGTCCACTTGAAGTAGACCACCTGGATCATCACCGAGAGCGTCTCGGCGACGAACACGCCGCCCATGATGAAGAGCACGATTTCCTGCCGCACGATCACGGCCACGGTGCCGAGCGCGGCGCCGAGCGCGAGCGCGCCCACATCGCCCATGAAGACTTCCGCCGGGTAGGTGTTGAACCACAGGAACCCGAGCCCGGCGCCGACGAGCGCGCCGCAGAACACCGCGAGCTCGCCGGCCCCGGCGACGTAGGGCAGCCCGAGATACTTCGAGAACACAGCGTGGCCCGCGACATAGGCGAAGAGGCCGAGCGCGCCGCCGACCATGACGGTCGGCATGATCGCCAGCCCGTCGAGGCCGTCCGTGAGATTGACCGCGTTCGACGTGCCGACGATCACGAAGAACGTAAGCACGATGAACCCGATCGGCCCGAGCGGATAGGCGACGAACTTGAAGAACGGCACGATCAGCTGGTTCAGTGCCGGCGTGTTGCGCGCGAGGTAGGCGAGGTACGCTGCGGCGGCAAGGCCGATCATCGCCTGCCAGAAGAATTTCGCCCGGGGCGAGAGTCCTTTCGGGTTGCGCTGCACGACCTTGCGGTAGTCGTCGATCCAGCCGACCGTGCCGAACGCCAGCGTCACCAGAAGCGTCACCCATAGGTATTTGTTTTCGAGATCCCCCCAGAGGAGCGTCGTAATCCCCACGGAGAGCAGGATCAGCGCGCCGCCCATCGTCGGCGTGCCCGACTTGGTCAGATGCGACTTCGGTCCGTCGTCGCGCACCGACTGGCCGATCTTGTACGCGGTGAGCTTGCGGATCACGTACGGCCCGAGGATCAGAGAGATTGCGAGCGCGGTAAGACAGGCGAGCACCGCGCGCAGCGTGATGTAGTTGAAGACGTTGAACAGACGTACTTCGCGCGCCAGCCATTGGGTGAGTTCGAGCAGCATCAGTGGCCGCTGCTTTCGCGCCCGGCGAGCGCCGTCACCACGCGCTCCATGCGCATGAAGCGCGATCCCTTGACGAGCAGCGTCGTGCCGCCCACCGATGCCGAGCGCGCCGCCTTGATCAGCTCCTCGACGGTCGCGAAGTGGCGCGCGCCGTTGCCGAAGCCTGCGACCGCGTGCGCGGTCTGCTCGCCGAGCGCGTACAGCGCACCGATGCCGCGCTCCGCGGCGTAGCGTCCGACCTCGAGATGAAAATCCGGCCCCTGGTCGCCGACTTCTCCCATGTCCCCGAGAACCAGCAGCGTGTCTGCGCCGGCGGCGGCAAGGACGTCGATCGCGGCGCGGACCGAATCGGGATTGGCGTTGTAGCTGTCGTTGATCAGCGTGGCGCCGCTGGCGAGCGCAAGAATCTGCGAGCGGCCCGCATACGGACGGAACGCGCGCAAGCCTGCAGCGATGGCCTGCGGAGGGACGCCCGCTGCGAATGCGCATGCAGACGCGGCGAGCGCGTTGTGCACGTTGTGCAGCCCGGGAGCCGCGAGCGGCGCAACCGCTTCGCCCGCCGGCGTGCGCACGCGAACCTCGCTCGCAAGCGCCGTCAGCGAATAGGCCCCTGTGACCGCCGCCGGACCATTGAGCGCGAAATCGACCGAGCGATGGCCAGTCGCGCGCGAACGGAACAATCCGGCCTGCGGATCGTCCGCGTTCCACAACGCGGTTCCGTCCGCCGGCAGCGCGTCGAACACGCTCGCGTTTTCGGCCGCCACCGCCTCCACCGATTGCATGAACTCCATGTGCTCGCGCTGCGCATTGGTGACGACTGCAACGGTCGGTTTTGCCAGCGCCGCGAGCCCGGCGATTTCGCCCGGATGATTCATGCCCAGCTCGATCGCGCAGTACCGATGCTCGCTGCGCATGCCGAGCAGCGTGAGCGGCACCCCAATATCGGTATTGAGGTTGCCGAGCGTCGCGAGCACCTCATCCTCGGATGCGTGCGCGCGCAGGATCGAGGCGAGCATCTCTTTCGTGGTCGTCTTGCCGTTCGACCCGGTGATCGCGATCACCACTGGAGCGAAGCGCTCGCGCCAGCGCGCCCCGAGCCGGCCCAGCCCGCCGCGCGTCTCGTCGACGACGAGCAGCGGCAGCGGCGCCGGCCCGGCGTAGTGCCGGTCCACCATTGCGCCAGCGGCGCCGCGCTGCCGTGCCGCTTCGAGGAAATCGTGTCCATCGAAGTGCTCGCCCCGGATGGCGACGAACAAGTCCTCTTTCGAGAGGCTGCGGCTGTCGGTCGAGACGCCGCACAAGCGCGCGTCGGCGCCGACGAGGCGGGCGTTGGCAGCGATCGCTGCTTCGCTCAGGCTCATCATCGACCGGTCCAGCGCGCGAGCGCTGCCGCAGCGACCGCGACATCGGAAAACGGCAGCTTCCGCCCGGCGATGACCTGCTCGGACTCGTGGCCCTTGCCCGCGAGGAGGACGACGTCGGCCGAGCGCGCCTGGCGCAGCGCCTGCTCGATCGCCACCGCGCGATCGGGCTCTTCCGCGCAGGACGTCGTCACGCCTGCGCGCACCGCCGCAATGATGGCGAGCGGTTCCTCGCTTCTCGGGTTGTCGGACGTGAGCACGACGCGATCGGCATGCCGGGATGCGGCGGCGCCCATCGGCGCGCGCTTGCTCGGATCGCGGTCTCCGCCCGCGCCAAAGACTGCGATCAGGCGGCCGCTGCGTGCGTCGGCGATCGGGCGCAACGCCTGCAATACTTTCTCCAGCGCGTCCGGCGTGTGCGCGTAGTCGACGAAGACGAGCGGCCGGCCTTCGCCGCCCAGCCGCTGCATCCTGCCCGGCACCGCGGGAAGCGATCCGAGGAGCGCCGCCGCCGCGGTGAATGGAACTCCGTAGGCGACGAGGCAGCCGAGCACGCCGAGCGCGTTGGCGACGTTGAAGCGCCCGGGCTGGTTGATGCGCGCGTCGACGCTGCCCCAACTGGAAGCGAGCGTCGCGTCGCTGCCGGCTTCTGCAGCGTGGATCTCGCGCGCCGCGATGTACTCGGTGACGCTCCCGGGCGCGACGGCGGCCTCGGACAGCGTGTATCCGATCGTGCGCATGCCCCGCGCGGCCAAGCGCTGCGCAAGGCGCACGCCGAGCACGTCGTCGAGATTGAGCACCGCGACGCCGAGTCCGGGCGTGTCGAACAGCCGCGATTTCGCTTCGGCGTACGCCTCCAGCGTGCCGTGGTAGTCGAGGTGATCCTGCGAAAGGTTGGTCAAGAGCGCGCAATCGAACGCCACGCCGTTCAGCCGTCCCTGCGCGAGACCGTGCGAGGACGCTTCCATCGCCACGCCCTGCGCGCCTTCGCGCCGCAACTCCGCGAGGCGGCGGTGCAGCTCCAGCGCATCCGGCGTCGTGTTGTCCTCGGCGGAGAGCGCGCCGGGAAAGCCGCTCCCCAGCGTGCCGATCACGCCCGTCTTCACGCCGCGAGCGCCGAGCAGTGCGGCGATCCATTGCGAGCACGAAGTCTTGCCGTTCGTGCCCGTGACGCCGCATGTCCACAGCGATTCGGACGGGCGGCCGTAGAACTCGTTGGCGAGCGATCCGGCCAGCGTCTTCAGGCCGTTGACGCCGGTGTTGGGCACCTGCCACGAATCGTTCCAGGAGTAGCCTTCGGCCTCCCACACGACCGCCGATACACCGCGCCCGATCGCCTGCTCGATGTAGCGCCGCCCGTCCGCGGTCTCGCCGGGATAGGCGAAGAACGCAACGCCCGGCGCGCAGCGGCGGCTGTCGGCGCAAAGGCGCTCGATCATCGCGCCCTGGGACGCAAGCCATCGGTAGAGATCGGATGCCATTCGTCTGTCCAGCACTCGCTTCGCAACCCCTGAAACTTCCATACCGCGTGCACCAAGGCGAGGATCCAGGCGCGCATCAGGTGCTCTCCTTTGCGAAATCGGTTTCGCCCGGCAGTTCCAGCGGAACGACCGGCGCGTCGTGCGGGACGTTCAACAGGCGCAGCGCGCCCTGCATGACCTGGGCGAATACCGGCGCCGCGACCGCGCCGCCGTAGTGCTGGCCGGCACTGGGTTCGTCGATCATCACTGCGATTACGAGCCGCGGGTCGCTGGCAGGTGCGAAGCCGACAAATGCGGAGATGTACTTGTGGGCCGCGTAGCCGCCCTTCTCCTGCTTGTGCGCGGTGCCGGTCTTGCCGGCGACCCGCCACCCGATGATCCGCGCGCGCGGCGCGGTTCCGCCCGGCTGCACGGCCGCTTCCAGCATCTCCCGCATCGCACGCGTGGTGTGCGCGCTCAGCACGGGACGCCCTGCCGCCGGCATTCCGGTTTTCACCAGCGAGACCGGCGCGAGGTCGCCGTCCCGGGCGAAGATCGTGTAGGCGCGCGCGAGCTGCAGCAGGCTGACCGAGATGCCGTGCCCGTAGGCCATCGTCGCCTGCTCGATCGGGCGCCACGTCTTCGCTTCGCGCAGCTTGCCGGAGGCCTCGCCCGGAAAACCGAGCCGCGGCGGCGCACCGAAACCGACCTGGCGAAAAAGATCGTGCATGTCCTCGCGCGGCAATCCGAGAGCGATCTTCGCGGCGCCGACATTGGAGGATTTCTGGATCACCTGCGCAGTGGTGAGGGCGCCCGACGGATGCGCGTCGTGGATCGTGAAGCGGGCGATCGTCAGCGTGCCGGGCGCCGTCTGGATCAGCGTGTGCGGCGTGACCCGCCCCATCTCCATCGCCAGCGCGACGGTAAACGGCTTGAGCGTCGAGCCGGGCTCGAACAGGTCGGTGATGACGCGGTTGCGCAGTTGCGCGCCGCTCAACTTGTTGCGGTTGTTGGGGTTGTAGGTCGGAACGTTGGCGAGCGCGAGCACTTCGCCGGTACGCGCATCGAGCACGACCATCGCGCCGGCTTTCGCCTTGTGCGCCTCGACGGCGGTCTTGAGCGCAGAGAACGCAAGCGCCTGGATCTTGCCGTCGAGCGCAAGCTGCAGGTCTCTGCCGTCGTGCGCGGCGCGCACCGACTCGACGTCCTCGACCACGCGGCCGAGCCGATCCTTGATGACGCGCCGGCTGCCCGGCGTTCCTGCCAGGCTCGACTGGAAAGCGAGCTCTACCCCTTCCTGGCCGGTATCCTCGACGCCGGTAAACCCGATGACGTGCGCCGTGGTCTCTCCGCCGGGGTAGTAGCGGCGGTATTCGCGCTGCTGATACAGGCCGGCGATGCCGAGCTCGGCAACTCGCCCTGCGACCTCGGGCGCGATCTGGCGCCGCAGGTAGACGAACTCCTGGGTGTTGCGCGAAAGCTTCTGCTCGAGGTCGCCCGGGCTGAGCTCGAGGAGCGCAGCAAGCTGTTTGCGCTGCGCAGGAGAGGCCTTCACGTCCTCGGGGATCGCCCACACGGACCTCACCGGCGTCGAGACGGCCAATGCATTGCCATTGCGATCGAGGACGCGGCCGCGGGTGGCGGGAACTTCGAGCAGGCGGGAATAGCGCGCATCGCCCTTCTCCTGCAGAAAATCGGTCTCGAGCGCCTGCAGCACCAGCGCGCGCGCAGCCAGCACCGCGAACGCAGCGAGGAACAGGAACAGCACGAAGCGCGCGCGCCAGACCGGGAGTCGCACTAGCGTATGCGCGGACGCGACGCTCACTGCTTCGCCTCCGCGGGCGGCACCTCGATCACGCGCACGCGGCGCGGATCCGGAGTCCGCAGGCCGAGCGTGGCGGACGCGATCCGCGCCACCCGCGCATGCTGGCCCCAGGTGCTCGCCTCGATCTGCAGCTGGCCGTACTCGACCTCGAGCTCGCGCGCGCGGCCTTGCTCCAGCTCGAGCTGGGTGAAGAGCTTGCGTGCCTTTTGCTGCGAGGTGACGAGCCCGAGCGCGCAGGCGAAAAGAACGAGGAGGAGGAGCAGGTTCAGCTTCGCCACGCGTCGGGCTCGATTCGGGAAAGCAGGTGCGGATCCAGGGGCGCCGCGGTACGTTCCGCGACCCGCAGCACGGCGCTGCGCGAGCGCGGGTTGGCGGCGATTTCGGGCGCTGCCGGGCGCTGTGCGCGCCCGATGATCTTGAGCGCCGCTTGTGGCATTTCGCTGGCGCGCAGCGGCAATTCCCGGGGCAGCCGGGGCTGCGCGAGCGATCGCACGAGACGCTTGACGATGCGGTCTTCGAGCGAGTGAAAGCTCAGCACCGCGAGACGTCCGCCGGGTGCGAGGCGCGCGACTGCCTGCGGCAGCATCAACGACACTTCCTCAAGCTCCCGATTGACGAGAATCCGTAGAGCCTGAAAGGTGCGCGTCGCCGGATTCTGCCCGGCCTCCCGGGTGCGGACCGCCGCAGCCACGAGTTCGGCAAGTTGCTGCGTGCGTACGATGGGCTCGCGTGCGCGAGCAGCAGCAATCGCCGCTGCAATCTGTTTAGCAAACCGTTCTTCGCCATATTCTTCGATCGCCTCCCGGATTTCTGCCTGCGTCGCCCTCGCCAACCACTGCGCGGCCGATTCGCCGCGCGTCGGATCCATCCGCATGTCGAGCGGGCCGTCGGCCCGGAAGGAAAAGCCGCGAGCGGGGTCGTTCAGCTGCGGCGAGGAAGCACCGAGGTCCGCGAGCAGGCCGTCCACTTGCGCCGCGCGCTCGGCGTCGAGGACGCGCGCAAGGGCCGAGAACGGCGCATGCGTGATGGAAAAGCGCGGATCGGAGATCGCGCCCGCCGCCCGAACGGCCTCGGGATCGCGATCGAGCGCGATCAGGCGACCCGCAGGGCCGAGCTGCGCGAGAATGGCCCGGCTGTGCCCGCCGCGACCGAACGTCGCGTCGACATAAACCCCGTCGGCGCGGATCGCCAGCGCCGCGACCGCCTCTTCGAGAAGCACAGCACGATGAGCAGGTGGATCGGCGCTCATCGCTCGCCTCCCCGGTCACAGCGAAAAATCCTCCATGCCGGGCGGCGGGGCGCCGCTCCCGGCGAGCGCGCCGTCGCGCTTGGCGCTCCACACACCCGAATCCCAGAGCTCGAAATAGCGGCCTTGCCCGACCATCATGACTTCGCGCTCGAGCTTGGCGTGCATGCGAAGCGCCGGAGAGATGAGAATGCGTCCGGCGCCGTCCGGCAGCACGTGCTCCTCGAAGCCGAGGAGCAGGCGCTTCCACCAGCTCGCCTGCACGTGAAAGCTCGGAAACTTGTCTACCTGCGCGCGGACCGCTTCCCACTCGGGCTCCTGGTAGAGGAGCGCGCAGCCGTCCGGATGGGCGGTCAGGACCAGCGGCTTTCGGGCGGCGACCAGCAGCTCGCGATGGCGCGTCGGAATTGCGAGGCGGCCTTTCGCATCGAGCGTGATGACCCCGGCGCCGTGAAACGTTCCGCCCATCCCTCTTCCCCGCCTCCCTCGCTTTTTGACCGGTTGAAGCCGGTACAAAACCACTTTTTTCTACGTTTTCCCACTTTATTCGAAAAAAGCAGTCGAGGTCAATCCCACCGCAGGAAATTTCTTCGCCCCAACAAAGACTTAGGAGCGGGAAGCTAGACGGCGATGCGCGGACTAAAAGAGGCTAATAATTAATGACTTACGAAATCTATTGAAAGCTTGATCTCAGGAAACGGTCATTTTCCTGTCGTTATGAGGTCGATTCGCCTGCGAATACGGCTCAACGCCGCCTGATCGCCGCCTTCTTCCGCACGCTTCGCCTGCACGGCGAGCCAGGCGAGCAGCGGACGGCGCCATCCTTGCGACGATGCGACCTCGATCGCACTTGCGATTCCTTCCGGCGCAATCGTTGCGGTCTTGAGGCGTACGCCGGCGGCCACCAGGCGAGAAAGCGGCTGCTCCGTCGCCGCTCGTGCCGAGCGCCCCGCCAGGTACTCCGCGTAAGCAATTTCTTCCGTGCCGGCATCGGCGCGCAGCGCTTCGAACCCGGGACAGTCGTCGAATTCGAGGCTCGCGGTGCGGATCGCGCAGCGCACGAGCTCCGCGCGCGCGAGCAAGTCGGCGCGGCCGGTGCGAGCGATCTCGGCCCTCGCCTGCGCGAATTCCCTGTCGGCGAGCTGCGTGTCGCCCGCGAAGTAGGAGCGCTGGTATTGCGCGAGCGCGCCGCGCGCATTGAGCTGCCAATCGGATGGTTGCGGCCCGCCCGCGCAGCCCGAGAGGAGTGCCGCAGCCGCAAGCACGCCCGCTCTCATGGCAGCGTGATTTCGCTTTCGCGCTGGAAGGGCCACTTGCGGTTGATCTCGTCGACGAGGCGCGCGATCTTGCGCACGCTCTCGTCCACTTCGGCGCGCAGCTGTCCGAGGTCCGCAGTCGCTGCCTTCGCGCTGGAACCCACGCTCTGCGCATCGGCGAGCACCGCATCGAGTTTCTTCAGGCTGCCGCGCACGTCGCCGAGCACCGCCTCGGCCTGCACCACGACCTTGCGCGTCTCGTCGACAACGCCGCCGTCGCCGAGCACGCGACGGTCCGTATTGGCGAGCAGCGTATCGAGACGCGTCGATGCGCGCTCGAGCGAAGCCAGCAGCGTATTCGCCCGCTCGATCGTGCCGATCACCTTTGCCGCCTGCTCCTCGGTACCCAGCACGGCGCCGAGCACGCCGTGCCGTCCCGCCATGCGCTCGCTCAGCGTCTGCAGATTGGCGAGCGTCGCCTGGACGGAGCCGCCCGTTCCGGTCAGGCGCTCCATATTCTCGAGAATCCCGCGCGCGGTTGCCACGAGCTGTGGCACTTCCTCCGCGGTGTCCCCGCGCAAGACGGGGCGCACCGCGCCGTCGGGAAGCGGCGGATCCTGCAGGTTGCCGCTGTAGGCGCGGATCTTCGCGCCGCCGACGAGCCCGCGCTCGATCGTAAAGACGCTCGATGTGCGCAACCATTTCGCGTCGTCGTGCGGCACGTCGATCTCGATGCGCGCCTTGCCGGCTTCGTTCAGCGTGATGCGGCGCACCGTTCCGATCGGGAACCCGGCGAACGTGAGGTCCATGCGGACACTGACGCCCTCGGCGTTGTCGGCGACGAGCGTCAGGCGCTGCACCGCCTCGAACACGCCGCGCGCGTAGAGCGCGTACACCACGAAGCCAACCGCGATCACGAGCGTCACCGCAAGAAGCAGCGCGACGCGGAACTGCAAGTGTTTCGGTACCTGCGTGACCGGTGCTTCGATGTCCATTTCAGATGTACTTTACCGCGAGCGCGAACAGCTCGACGGCGCCGAGCGCGAAGAACAGCCGCACCATTCCGTCCAGCACGACGACCGGGACGGATTTCAGCCGCGTCGACGCGTGCAGCCCGGCGGCGATCGGGATTACCGCGACCAGGGCGCCGAACACGACGCACTTCAGCACGAAGCCGCCGAGCACCGCAGGCCCGAACACCAGCGCCACCACGCGCGTGAAATCGTCGAAGCCGTCCGGCGAGGCACCGTACATGACCGTATAGGCGAGCGCGACAGCGACTGCACAGCTCATGACCGTCAGCGAAAACACGGAAACCGCCGCCGCGGCCACGCGCGGAACGAACTCCCGTTCGAGCGGGTCGCCGCCCGCGGCTTGCATGCGTTCCAGCTCGCCCGTCGCCTTCATCAGCCCGATCTCGGTGGCGATCGCGGCGCCCGAGCGCAGCGCGACGAACAATGCCGTCACCAGCGGGATCAGCTCGAGCACCAGAGCACGCAGGATCAGCTCGAGCGCGTACTGCTCGAGGCCGAAGCCGCGCGCGGCGTTGAGCGAGATTACGATGACGACCAGGCTGAACAGCGTCGAGAACAGCGCAAAGCCGGGCAGGATCTGCCAGGCGGTGAAGTAGATCTGCTTGAGCGCTACGTCGCGTGTTTCCGGACGGTATGCCGACGGCGACATTGCCGTCGCGATCGCCAGGCCGGCAAACCGGACCGCCCGCGCCCAACCAATGAGCCATTCGAGCAGCGGGTTGGCCGGATTCATCCGCCGTCGCGTACGCGCTTCTCCACTGTGGCGCGGTCCAGGCCGACCTTCGCTGCGGCCGCGACGATTTCCTCCCAGGTATTGTCGTCCAGCGCAATGCCCTCGCGCTCGCGCCTGGCGCGCATTTCCCGTTCCGGCTCGCCGGCGATGCGTACCTTGTCGAATCCGGGCGCGACGCGCGACTTGCGCAGCGATGCCAGGAATGCCGTGGTCTCGCTGGCGAACGCGTCTCCGGTGCCGAGGCGCTGCGGGTCGATGACGATCGTCAGCATGCCGTTCCAGACGCGCCTCTTCGAGCGATCATCGGTATGCCACGTCCCGCCCCCGGTGAGCGCGCCGCCCAGCAGCTCGCACACGACTGCCAGGCCGTAGCCCTTGTGTAAGCCGAACGTGCGCAGTGCACCGAACGGCTCGTTGACGCCGAATTTCGGATCCGCCGTCGGGTTGCCGGCATCGTCGAGCAGCCAGTCGGGCGAGACCGGCTCGCGCTTGTTATGCGCGACGCGGATCTTGCCCTGCGCGACCGCGCTCGTCGCCATGTCGAGAATGAACGGCGGCTCGCCGGGCAACGGAATCCCGACCGTGACCGGGTTCGTGCCGAAGCGTGCGTCGCTGCCGCCCCACGGCGCAACGATCGCGCGCGAGATCACATTGACGAAATGGATCGAGACGAGACCCTGTGCCACCGCCTGCTCGGCCCAGTGGCCGATGCGGCCGAGGTGGTGGGCATGGCCGAGGCCCATGACGCAGACGCCATGCTTGCGTGCGCGCCCGATCGCGAGGTCCATCGCTTCGACGCCGACCGCCTGGCCGTAGCCCATCTGCCCGTCGAGCGCGAGCATTGTCCCACTGTCGAGCGTCACGGACGGGTGCCGGTTGGGCTTGAGTCCGCCTTCTCCCAGCGCGTCGACGTAGCGCGGGATCATGCCGACCCCGTGCGAGTCGTGCCCCATCAGGTTCGCGAGGACAAGGTTGCCCGATACGAGCTTCGCCTCGCGCGCCTCGCTTCCGCCGGCTGCGACGATTGCCTCGATCGCGCGGGTGAGCGGCGCTGCGTGATAGACGCGCTGGGTCATTGCGCCGGCCTCACTCGGGCTGAATGCCGCCGCGCTGCACGACTTTCTTCCAGCGCTCGACTTCCGCTTTCATGAACTGGCCGAATTCTTCCGGCGTTCCGGCGACGACGTCGAAGCCGATCTGCGTCATCCGCTCGCGAATGTCCGGCGAGCGCAGCGCGCGCACCGTCGCGTCGCTGAGCTTTTTCACCACGTCGCGCGGCGTCTTCGCCGGGGCAGCCACCGCCTGCCACGACGTCACGACGAGATCCGGGAATCCTGCTTCGCCCGTGGTCGGCACGTTGGCGAGCTGCGGATGGCGCGATTGAGCCGTTACCGCCAGCGCCTTCATCTTTCCGCCCTTGATGTAGTTGGTCACCGCGCCGAGGTTCTGGAACGAGATGTCGACCTGGTTGCCCATCAGATCCGTCTGGCATGCCGCGCCGCCGCGGTACGGCACGTGCAGCGCGAACACCCCGGCACCCTGCTTGAAGAGCTCGCCGGTCAGGTGATCGGACGAGCCTGTTCCGCTCGAGCAGTAGGAAACGCGGCCGGGGTTTTTCTTCGCGAACTCGACCAGCTCCTTCATCGATTTCGCCGGCAGATCGGGCTTCGTCACGAGCACGTTTGGCGTGGTGACCGCCAGCGTGATCGGCGCGAAGTCGCGCAGCGGGTCGTAGCGCAGATCCTTGAAGAGCGCCGCGTTGATGGAAAAGACGCCGATCGAGCCGACCAGGATCGTGTGGCCGTCCGGGTCCGACTTCGCGACGAACTCGGCGGCGATCGAGCCGTTCGCGCCGGGCCGGTTCTCCACCACCGCGGGCTGGCCGAGATACTCCTGGAACTTGGAGCCGATCGCGCGCCCGACGATATCGGACGAGCCGCCCGCGACGAACGGAATGACGACCTTGATCGGCTTGGTCGGATAAGCCTGCCCGTGCACGGCGCTTGCCGCGAGCGCCGCGAGCAGCGCGTATGCGATCTTAACCATCCGGTTCACAATTTCTCCTCGGAACTTTTTCTCTGGCGGATGCGGCAAGTTTACAATGCCGGCTGACCGTCCTGAAAACCGCCCGCCTGCAAGGAGACGCCATTTATGCACGTCCGACTCGCCATCGCCTTCGCAACGCTTGCCGTCACCGGCTCTCATGCACTGGCGCAAAGCTATCCGAGCAAGCCGATTCGCGTCATCGTGCCCTACGCCGCGGGCGGTACGTCGGACATTCTCGCGCGACAGATCGGACCAAAGCTTACCGAGACATTCGGTCAGCCGGTGATCGTCGAGAACAAGCCCGGAGCCAACGGCAACGTGGGCGCGGAGTTCGTCGCGAAGAGTGCGCCCGACGGCTACACCCTGCTGCTCACCGACGTAGGCGGCCTGGTCATCAGCCCGAGCGTGTACCCGAACCTGCCGTTCGATCCTGCAAAGGACTTCACCCCGATCGTGATGGTGTCGTACTCGCCGCACGTGCTCGCGGTGCATCCGTCGGTGCAGGCGAAGGACGTCAGAGAGCTCGTGGCGATGGCGAAGGCGCATCCCGGAAAGCTCAACTTCGCGATTTCGGGCATCGGCGGCGCACCGCATCTCGCGGGCATCGAGTTTGCCCAGCGCACCGGCGTCAACTGGACCTACATTCCGTATAAAGGCGGCTCCGATGCGGTCACCGGCGTCGTCGGTGGCCAGGCACACGTGCTTTTCAACGGCATGCTCGCCACCTGGCCGTCGGTGACCGGCGGCAAGCTGAAAGCGCTTGCCATTTCGAGCGGCGCGCGGGTTCCCGCGGCGCCGGACACGCCGACCGTCGCCGAGCAGGGGCTGCCCGGCTTCGAGACCGGATCGTTCCAGGCGATCGTCGGTCCGGCCGGGATCCCGAGGGAGACCGTCGGCAGGCTGAATGGCGAACTCAGACGAGTGCTGAATACTGCAGACATGAAGGAGCGCTTTGCCAAGCAAGGCACGGAAGTGCGGGCCGATACCCCGCAGCAGCTCGGAGACTACCTGCGCGTCGAAAAAGCGCGCTGGGCGAAGGTCGTGAAGGACTCCGGCGCAAAGTTCGAGTGAGCGACCCCGTGGAGCTTCCGCGCAACACGTTCAAGCGCGCGCTCGCAGAAGGGCGCCAGCAGATCGGGCTGTGGTCGAGCCTGTCCTCCAACTACACCGTGGAGGTCATCGCCGGCGCCGGCTACGACTGGATCCTGCTCGACATGGAGCACTCGCCGAACGATCTCGAGTCGCTGCTCTCGCAGTTGCAGGCGGCCGCACCCTATCCTGCGCACCCGGTCGTGCGCGTGCCGTGGAACGATACCGTGACGATCAAGCGCGTGCTCGACGTCGGCGCGCAATCGATCCTGATCCCGTACGTCTCGACGGTCGCCGAGGCAAAGGCTGCAGTAGCCGCGACGCGCTACCCGCCGGCGGGCGTGCGCGGCGTAGCCGGGACCACTCGCGCGTCGCGTTTCGGCCGCGTCCAGGGCTACGCGAAGAAGGCGCACGAGGAAATCTGCGTGCTGGTGCAGGTGGAAACCCGGCAGGCGCTCGACAACCTCGAGGGGATCTGCGGAGTGGAGGGCGTGGACGGCGTCTTTATCGGACCGGCGGACTTGCACGCATCGCTCGGTCATACCGGCGAGACGTCAAATCCCGCGGTCGTACCGCTGATGGAGGAAGCGATGCGACGCATTCGCAAGGCGGGACGCGCACCCGGGTATCTGTCGCCCGTCGAAGCCGACGCAAAGCGGATGCTTGCGGCAGGTGCGCTGTTCGTCGCAGTGGGTGCCGACGTCGGGTTGCTCGCACGCGGAGCCGAGGCGCTCAGGGGGAAATTCCAATGAAACCCGACGTCATCCTCGTTACCAAGGTGTATCCGCGCACACAGGAGATTCTGGAAAACGAATTCAACGTCCACAGGCTGTACGAGGCGAGCGATCGTGACGCGCTGCTGCGCAACTACGCTGGGCAAGTGCGCGCGCTGGCGACGTTCGGCCCCATGGGCGCGGACGCAAAGTTCATGGACGCCCTGCCGAAGCTCGAGATCATCAGTCATTTCGGCGTCGGCTACGACTCCGTCGATATCGGCCATGCGAAGAAACGCGGCATCATCGTCACCAATACGCCCGATGTACTGAACGATTGCGTCGCCGATACGGCGATGTCGCTGATCCTGAACGTGCTGCGCGAGTTTCCGCAAGCGCAGGTCCATATGCGCGCGGGGCATTGGGCAGGGCGGGGGACTTATCCGCTGACGACCTCGGTCGGCGGCAAGACGCTCGGCATTCTAGGGTTTGGGCGCATCGGTGAAGCCATCGCCAAGCGCGCCGAAGCATTCGGCATGAAGATTCGCTATCACAACCGGAGCCGGAAGGACTCGGCCTTTGCCTACGACCCGGACCCCGTCACCCTTGCAAGGAACAGCTCGGTGCTGCTGGTCGCGACGCCCGGCGGCAAGGCAACCGAGAAGCTGGTGGGCGCTCAAGTGCTCGATGCGCTCGGGCCGAAAGGCTATCTCGTCAACATTTCGCGCGGCTCGGTGCTGGACGAGGCATTGGTGCTGCAGTACCTGAAGGAGAAGCGCATCGCCGGCGCGGGGCTCGACGTTTTCGAGCGGGAACCGAACGCGAATCCGGAATTCTTCGCGCTGCAAAACGTCGTCATCTATCCGCACGTCGCCAGCGCAACGCACGAGACGCGGTACGCGATGGGCATGGTGCAGGTGGAAAATCTGCGGGCGTATTTCGCCGGCAAGCCGGTCCTGACCCGCGTCGTCTGAACGAGGAGGAATCGATGCGTCTTGCCGTTCTACTCTGCGCGGCCAGCCTGTTGGCGGCGCCGCACGCACACGCGCAGCCTTGGCCGTCCAAGCCGATCAAGTACATCGTCAATTTCGCGCCCGGCGGAACCACCGACAT
>Ga0070698_100003187_pt1 | contig 18088 bp, 17 predicted proteins | sample KBSK1502metaG_FD_65477 | JGI IMG/M metagenome (GOLD analysis project Ga0070698, IMG submission 65477) | Corn, switchgrass and miscanthus rhizosphere microbial communities from Kellogg Biological Station, Michigan, USA - KBS K1-50-2 metaG | ecosystem: Host-associated > Plants > Roots >...
GACCAGGACGCGGCCAAGGAGTTCTACACGCAGAAACTGGGCTTCGAGCTCACCACCGACATCAAGCTCGACAACGGCATGCGCTGGCTCACCGTCCAGCCGCCGGGGAACACCGGCCAGCACTTCCTGCTCATGGACCCGTCGCATTCCATGCTCGACGAGCAGACCGCGGCCGACGTCCGCGGCCTGGTGGCGAAGGGCGCGCTGTCCCCCGGCGTCATGGCGACGTCCGACTGCCGGGGCGACTACGAGACGCTGGTGAAGCGCGGCGTCGAGTTCACCTCACCGCCCGCCGAGCGGCCCTACGGGATCGAGGCCATCCTGCGGGACGATTCGGGAAACTGGTTCAGCTTCACCGAGCGGAAGATGTGACAACTTCGGTCACCTCCCTGGCCCCGGCCACCCCTGCAGTTCCCAGGTTTTTCGCCAGGGTGTTCGCAGCGTGGCGTCCCACGCCCACTGTTTTCATGATCATGTAAGAAAAATCTCCTATGGCGGATGACCTTCGGGTTCGCCCCGCCGATCGAATGGGACGCAAGGATCAAGGGACGCGGCGTGGTCGGCATCGGCGAGGCATCCAGCCTCATCCACCACGCGCAGATCGCCTGGCTGCCCGCCGCCGAACGCCGCCGCTACGCCCTGTCCGGCACGCCGCCACCCGACTGGTTCAATGACCTGCGCCCGGCCCCGTGGATCACCCCCCGCGTGCTCGCCGAGGGCCGCAAGCTCGCCGGCGCCTCCCTCGTCACCATCCCCGCCAGCCCGGTACCCGCCCTTGCCGCTATCCCTGTCCCGCCCGGACAGCAGGTGCCCCTGCCAGCGGAAACACCGTCTGATGTCCCACCCTGGGACACCACTGCGGCCCAGCCGGGCACGCCGGCGGAGTCGGCCACGGCTGTCGCCGGTGATGGCCTGATCACTGGGATCGCCGCCGCCGCCGGGTACCTCGGCTATGACAAGCCTGACAGCTTCCGCCGCGCCCGCACCCGCCACCCGATCCCCGGCGAAATCCGGACCCTCGACGGTCGCCCCGCGTGGGATCCCCACACCCTGCTCAACTGGCACAGCCAACGGAAAATCGCCGGTAACCGGTCACCCGAACCGGATTAGGCAGGCCATGGGCCTCTTCCCGCTCGGGGGAGGTCGCTCCGGATCGGTGGGAGCTGGATGTCCGCTAAAAGATCTCTAATTGTGGGGGTTACAGGAAGGGTGCGAGGTCGAGGCCGGTGCTGGCGAGGAAGCCGCCGAGGAGGCCAAGCCTGTCTGCATCCGCTTGAGTCGGGTCTTGCAGCCTCAACATCGTTCGTCCTCGCGCTGGCGCTGCAGGCGCGTTGACCCCGCCACGGCCCCGGCGTTGACTGACAGCCATCCGGGAAGCTAAAGGTCAATGTGCCAGGTTCCTAACCTGGCAGGTTAAAGCTCGCTGCCGAGGAGGCACGATGATGCACAACACGCCTGTGGTTGTGAGCCTGCCTATCGCTGACCGGCGGACCTCGTTCACCTTCTACCGGGACGGCCTCGGGTTCGCCGCCCTCGGCGAGCCGGGGGAAGACGGCATCCCCGAGCCCCTGCAGTTCGCCCTCAACGACGGCGTTCGCGTGATGCTGATCCCCACGGGCGGCTTCGACAGGATCACCGGCGATCACCAGGTTGCGCCGGGCGGAACCAGTGAGTGCGTCCTGGTTCTCGCGACCGGCACCGACGAAGGCGTGGACGAGGTCATCCAGCGTGCCCAAGTTGCTGGTGCCGACGTCATCACCCCACCCGGGCAGCAGCCATGGGGCTACGCGGGTGCCTTCGCCGATCCCGACGGGCACATCTGGATGGTCCGGTCGGAGGGCCAGATGGGGAAGACTATGGAAACCGACCAGATCACTGTGACCGCCGACAGGCAACAAATCGTAGGCTGGCAGGACGGCACGACGGCGGCCAGGATCCTTTGGAAGGACACGGCGGGCCGAGTCGGCGGTCGGTGGGCGGACGACGAGCGGCTCGCCATCGCCATCCTGTATGCGTTCACCCCCCCGACCCGGACTGTGCTGCTGAGCGCCGAACTGGTGCCGGCCGTGACGGAAGAGGACCTCGAGGCGGCGATCGCGCCCGGCAACCGGGACGTGGTGCAGGTCCAGGCGGAGGTTAAGACGCACCGCTGCACGTGCGCTGACGAAGTGCTGTACACGGTCAAGATGGAATCATCGAGCAGTACGAGCGTCTACGGTCCCATGCCATGGACGGACGCCCAATATAACGCCAACTACCTCCGAGAGGAGAACCCTGGCGCCGAGGTCACCATGGAACCGTCCCGGAACCCCGACTACCGGCCGGACTGCCTGGGATACACCCTCGAAGACGAACCCTTTGTCAAGTACCTCCGTGCGGGTAGGAACCCCTGGCATGGCGAGGTGTACTGTCAGCACTGCGCCATAGGGATCTGGGGGGAGTAATAACCACCTTTGCGCCGTCCTGGGGACCAGCATCGTGTCCGGGGCAGGCCAGAACGACGGCCTCGGGCCGTCATTTGGCGGTGTTCCGTGCTGTGCTGCCGGTTCACGGTCAGCTACCACTCCCACCAGGTATGGCAGGCGCTAGAGCCGTGCCCCCGGCCGCAGCCTGCCGCCGCGGGTAGCTTCGCGGCAACAGCCACAGCCAAGGCCAGTCGAGTCTGGTCAGCCCCAGAACACGATCGTCAAGCTACCGCGGACGGCCCCAGCCCAGGTGCTGGCCACGCCAGCGCTGCCGGGTTACAGTAGCCGCCTTCGCCTGGATCAGCAACAACCCTCCGCTGGTGGCCGACGGCCACAACCCACGCGGCGTGGTCCCTCATGTCAGGAGAATCCGTAACCTCTGCAATTAATAGTCTTTAGTCTGGCAAGCGGAAGATCGGCGGTCCTCTGAGGATCGCACGCAGGCTGTGTAGGTGATGCTCATGTCGGTCAAGCGGCATATGACGATTGCTACCGACTGCTGCCAGTTCTGCGGCCGTCCGTGGGCGCGTGGATCAGTCTCTAAGTCCAAGGAGCATGTGCTCGGCGAGTGGATTAGAAAGCTTGAGGAGAATCATCCTTCCGAGCAGAGGTCCTTTAGCACCGGTTACGTGCTCAATGAGGCGGCCACCGAACTTATACAGGTCCGGCCGGAGATTGTGAACAGGAAAACTGCACTTCTTACTCTTAAGACGCGTGAGGTCTGCAAGAATTGCAATGAGGGCTGGATGAGCGATCTAGAGGAGGATGTTAAACCTACCATCCTCCAGCTCGCAAAGTCAGCTGAGGCTGGAATCGCTATTGTGCTGAGTCGGAAGAGTCGGGAGCGCTTCGCTGTCTGGGCGCAGAAGACGGCACTGACATATGAGCTGACTAGCAATGGCCCAGGGGTGGGCAACGCCGCCATGGGCCAAATGCTGCGCGAGGGTGCCCCACTGCGCGGATCGCTAGTCTGGGTAGCCCGGCATCCGCGAGATTATGACATCAGTCTGGGTCTTGCGCAGATTGATGTGAGCGCCACACCTGTCGCTCGTCCCGGGCCACCCGATCGCCGAGTTTTGATGGTGGCAATTACCTACCACTACATGAGCATTTTGGTTTTCATTGCGGACTCCAAGGGACAGGCGTGGCCTCAACTGTCGCCTACGCAATGGGTATTGGCATGGCCAGCCTTTGGGATCGGCATGGTTGAGTTTCCTCCTATGTCTGCGGTAACAGGAAGTGAGCTGACGGAGATATTCACTCACCCTGGCCGTTGGATACCGCCGGTGCAGGTATCAGCCATCCGCGACTCAGACCTAGACCCGGAGATTCGGTATAGGAACTGAGCAACGCGCCTGCTCCCGCGGTGTAAATCGAACTCGGCCAGCGATAGAGCGCCATGCATAGAGAACTTATGGAGGGTTATAGTCGACCGCCACTGAACGGTCGGCTAAGTTACTGCCATGACCGATAGCGACCAGGCGGTGGCGCAACTCTCTGGTGTGCCCGCGGAGGGCGTTGGAGATTCGCCGCGCACAGCGGAAAGCGAGCCAATCTCGACCGCAAACAGTAGGGTAGTTTTTCTCTCGTGGGGCGGCCAATCGAGCAAGAGCATCGCTTCAACATTGCAACCCATTCTGCAAAACCACTTTCCGGACGCTTATGTATTCTTCTCCCCGGAAAGCATCGAGGTCGGCGAAGACCCACTGGAAAGGATGTTCGATCAAGGACTGGACCAGGCTAGCGTTCTAATAGCAGTTCTTACGAAGGATTCGGCAGCCAGGCCCTGGGTTGTATGGGAGACAGCCACAGTATGGGCAAGGAAAGGATTGGTGGTCCCTATCTTCGTAGACCTGGGTCCAGGGGAAGTCCCTGGGCCACTGGCGGTCAAGGTTCAGGGGGTCCGCATCTCTGAAAGGCAAGGAATGGACCGGGCGTTTAACCGGATCGCCAGGGAATTGAAGATGACGGAGAATCATTCGCTCAATGACGCAGAGTGGCGGCAGCTTTCGGAATCAATCGAGATAACAGCCAGTTCTCTTTCTGCCGATAATAAGATTCCAGCAAGTTTTAGTCGACGGCTTGTTTCGCTCGGCGATGGCCTGCACACAGGAACACTGGTGGCAATTGAAATCGAGGCGCAGAAGCAACTCGCCAATGCTCGGGTGCAGATGCGCTCGATCGAGGGCCCGTCATACGCTTCTACAATACCAGCTCCTGCGCGGCTCTATTGGCATCCGGGAGCGCTGGAGTCAACAACTATCGCACAGGGCGCATTTGGCCTAATCAATATAACCCGAATCGGACCGACGCCTCCCGGCGCGATCATAGAATCGCCTGATTTCGAGCTTCCCTGGTCTCTTCCGGATGGACCATATCGAATTAGACTTCAAATAACTGCAAACGGATATATGGCGCTGAATATGTCGGCTTCATTCAATATACGATCGGCAGGTAGCGCTTTCACTCAAAGTTTCGAGTGGATGGAACTTGTCGAAGTTTGATTCACGCCCTGAATCTCTGTCCCTGTCGATACGGTTTTATCTAGGATCGCCGAGGAAGTTTGCCCCGCCCTGGCCGAATTCTTAGGCGGCCGGTTTGGAAATCATTCGAAACGATGTATTTAAAATCTCTCTTCTGCTGGCCGTCTGAGTAGTTTATTCTTATCACAAATCGTCTTGCGCCATTGAACTTTACCGGCGGCAAAACTGGATCGCCATTTACGTCGGGTTGGTACGGATGGTAGTTAGGGATGTCATCATTTCTTTGGGCGAAGAGGAATAGGTCTGCGGTTTGCCCGGAGTCGAGGTCTATAGTCACCTTACGCTTGCCGCCGTCATCAGGATCTCTCCAGTACAGTACCGTTAGAGCCTCACCATTATCGTCACATAGCCAGGAAGTACAGCCCTTTGCAGGCTCTCTCATTACCGGCCAGCCGAACCAGTGCTGACGGTTGATGCGGAGACCAAAAAGCTGTGTCTGTCCGATTGTCATCCCTAGTCGGCCAGGAATATTCCTAACGCATATGTTATCTATTTGGAATCCTGTTGGACTCCCGCTACCACCGCCTCCGCCGCCGACCACCTTCAGTTTAGGACGTTTGAGATAAACAGTACTCGCCACTCCAAGTATGTAAAAAAGGATGCCAGTTATGATGGGCACGCCCCATAGCTGGAAGTTGGATGTACCGCCCTGCCCTTGACTGGGTGAGGCTGCCGACATGATCAGGTGCACCAGTAAGTTTTACAAGATCTGCAGGCCGAGTGCAGCGAAAAGTGCCGATAAGCGGGGATGCGCTCCGGCTCGCCTCAATCGCTGGCATGCTCCTTAGAATCGCTCTCCGCGCCGTTTGGGGCATGTTTCAGCCCTACGCCCATCACAGCGGGCGGCATCAAAGTGCGTCCATCGCTACTGGCCAAAGACGCAACCGGGGCACCCCCAAGCGAGGGGTGCCCCGGTAGGTGCTGGGTATGTCGGCCCCTAACCGCTGCTCGGCCAGGAACCGGCGCCATGCGTCAGCGCTGAACGCGAGCGTTGCACCGTCACGGTCTTTGGTGTCGCGGACCAGGACGACGCGGGCAGTGTCCGCCACTTCGACGCAATCACCTTGTCCGTTGCTGTAGCTGGCCTTACGCCAGTTCCCCTGTTCCCTTTCCATTGCTAAGCGCCTCCGCTGCTTGCTTGATCAGTTCTCTTGACGCCGGTTCATCAAGAGCGTGTTGCCAGATGCCCGTGAACGCATCGCTGTAGCGCTGTAGCTCGCTCGGCTTGTCGAGGTACAAGGCACCCGTGTAGAGGTCCGAGTACACGGTGGGCGGTTCGCTCTCTTCCCTGTTGCCGTTTAGCGGGAACCGCAGGATGTTGAACGAGCCGGACAGGATTCCGGGGTGGAACCCCGCCACGAACGGGACGACACGGAGCGACACATTAGGCAGCTCTGAGGCTTCCGCTAGCCGTTGAAGCTGCGCTGTCATGATCTCACCCCCGCCTACCGGACGCCTCAATACCGACTCGTTGAGCGCGGCTTGAAGCTGTGGCGGGTCGATGGGGCGGCGCACGATCGCCTGCCGCGCCATCCGCAAGCCGACGCGCCGGTCGATCTCGGGCCGGTCAACGCCGGGGTTGTCGGCGGTGATCAGGGTCCGTGCGTAGTCCTCAGTCTGGAACAGCCCAGGGACTAGCTCTTGCCCGTACAGGAACAGCCGCGATGCTGCTGCCTCAAGCCCGACGTACAGGTCGAACCATTCGGGTACGGCATCCCCGTACGCCTGCCACCATCCGCGCGCCTTGGTTTCCTTGGCGAGCCCCATCAACGCCTCAGTGATGTCGGGTGCAGCGCCATAGATGCGGCACATGGCCTCAACGTCAAGGCTGCGGAGACTGGTCTGTCCGGTCTCTATCCGCCACATCTTCGCCTCTGACCACTCAAGGCCGCGCGCTGCATCCTTGACGGTCAGCCCAGCCGCGTTCCGCAGGTCGCGCAGATAGCGGCCTAGCTGGCGACGCGGCACCGTGGAACCGGTCAGCATGTCCGGCATGGGGGCCTCACCTACCTCGGTTTGAGGGTATCTGGCATCCCGATATGAAAGCATTCTGCTGCACTCTTTGAAATGCAACTGTCTATACGAAGTTTTTACTCGTGAGATTCTAAATGAAAGCTTGCATATCGAGTCTTACCGCTGTGATGCTTGCCTTACACCGTGCGACGGCCACGAGCATCCCCCGTCGCACGGTGCTCAGAGACGCCGCACTGAGACGAGGCACCCGACCCATGCTGCTGTGGTTGTGGGACGCATCCAACCCCGGTCAATACCGGGGGGTCACCGACAGCGAGACCAGCGCGCGCCGCGCTGCAGAAGCGTGCATCACGCGCGGTATGGCGGCCACCGCGCGGGTGGAGTCCGCGCGGTTCGCCATGAATACCGGACTGCACGCGAGCTATCAGCGAACCGGCAACGCATGGGCTGCCCGCGCCAGCGGTCAGCGGGTCCGCTGGGTTCCGGTGACAGCAGAGCGCGCGTCATGACACGCGACGAGGCCGCGCTGAATGGGGCCGTACTGAAGCGTAAGCGGGCCGCCTGGATTCCCGAGAACCAGCTTGCGGTCGTCGGCGCGAACGTCCGCGCGCTGCGGCTGGGCATGGGCTGGTCCCAGCGGAAGCTTGCCGTCGCGATGGGCCTGGGTCCGCACAACTTCTCAGCGATATCCCGGATCGAGAAAGCGGACCCGGACGGGCGACGGCGCAACATCACCACCTGGGAACTGGAACGGCTGGCCGACATTTTCGAGGTTGCCGTGTGGCAGCTCAAAACAAGGTGCGTGGTGTGCGACGGCAACCCGCCGACCGGATTCGGCTGCCTGACGTGCGGTGCCCGTACCGACGCAGGCCAAAGCTGATGTGCTCTACACGCCGGGAGTTACTTGGCGTCCCCGGAGTCCCTAGCATAGCTCTTGACGCCGCTCCGCACGATGCCGGCTATGCGAGAGCCAGCTTCGATTGGGTCTTCATGCTCCCACACGACCACTAGCGCTTAGCCACGGAACGGAGGGTTTGGGGTGTCGGCGTGGCAACGCCCCGCGCCGACAAGCGCGGGGCGTTGCTAGCGCTAGCTCAGAGGTTGACGGTAACTTCAATGGTGAACTGGCGGGCGGCCTTGATCCGTACGAACTCACCTATTGCCGCTATACGCGTGCTTTTCTTACGTGATCATGTGGAGCGTGGCGCTGAGCTGCCGCCGGAGTGGCGACGGTATCGGCGTCGAGAGTAGTTTCGTAGAGTGGTTCCGCTATGGAACACGCGTTTGACAAACGAACAGGTTTCCGGCAGTGTTGACCCCAACGCGAGAGGTCTAGAAAGAGGGGTCGAATCATGGGTCAGAAGACTGTCCGGTTCAGCGATCTGAGCGGCCAGCTCATCATGCGGGAGGACGCGCTGGCGCGGATCGTGATCCATGAGCACCCTGACCTCGGCGACGGGCCGGTGGAGATCGAGGCACTCGCGGACGAGGCGCTGGGCCTGGAGAAGGACACGCTGCGGGTGGCGGTGCTCGACCTGTACCTGCCCGGCGAGGACCTGCCGCGGCGCGTCACGATGGACGCCGACGCGTTCGGGGCGATGGTGACCGAGAAGCCGGTGGGCGAGATGCTGGCCGCCGCGCGGCCGGTCAAGCGCGCCGGGCGGCCGCGGCTGGCGCGGGCCGCGGGGTAACCCGGCGTAGCCGGGCGCCCATGCTCGGCGTGCGTGCTGGGCGTTTGTACTGCGCGTCCATGCTGGCGTCCGTAGCGGGCGGCAAACCGGTGTCCTACAGTTTGTCCTATGGCGGATCTCCAACCAGGCGACCGCGGCCTCGCCCCGGCGGCCGACCCTAACGTCCCGGACGCCCCCAGCGTCCCCAGCGCCCCGGGTACGCTGCGCGCGTCGCACGCCGATCGTGACCTGGTGGTCGAGCAGCTCCGGGTGGCCGCGGGCGACGGCCGGCTGTCCCCCGAGGAGCTGGACGAACGGCTGGAACTGGCGCTGACCGCCCGGACGTACGCCGAGCTGGCTGCGCTCGTCGCCGACCTGCCCGCCGCCGGGACGGCCGCGCTGCCGATGGCCGTGTCGCCGACGTCCCTGTCGCCCGTGGTGGCCCCCTCCGCCCCGAAGGACCTGATCCGGCTGCACTGCTCGAGCGGTCAGGCGGAGCGCCGCGGGCGCTGGGTCGTCCCGAACCGGATGGACCTGAAGGTCTCCAGCGGCCACATCACGCTGGACTTCACCGAGGCCGTAATCATGCGACGGACGCTGCACATCGACGCCGACGTCCGCAGCGGGCACATCACCCTGATCACCAAGCCGGGCATCGTGGTGGACGCCGACGACGTGACCGTGCGCAGCGGCCACGTCAAGGTGCGCGCGCTGTGGGGCACGGACGTGCCCGAGCTGCTGCGGATCGACGTCGCGGGCAAGTGCGGCAGCGGGCATATCAGCGCGCGGCCGCCGCGCCGGTCGTTCTGGCAGTGGCTGCGCCGCGCCCCGCGTCCCTACGCGATCGCGGCGTGACGGCGCCCTGAGCCGCACGGCTGAGTCAGCCGAGCTGGCTGACGCGGCGGATGATGTCGTGGCGCCGGCCAGGTCGCCAGGTCAGGGACGTCCCGTGCAGGCGGGGGCGAAGAACACCAGGACTGTCATGTCCTCGGTGACGTCGTGGAACCGCCCGGCGTCAACGATCTCCATGGAGTGATCCCCATCCGGGCTCGCGAGCGCTCGCCCGGACCGTCAGGCGCGCGCGGGGTCGCTGGCCGCGGCCGGCTCGCCAGGGCCGGCGTCGCCGGCGGCGGCTTGCGCCGCGACGGCGGGGCCGGCGGGGGCGGAGGCGAGCGGGACGGCGGTCAGCGCGGTGAAGCCGAAGATGACCAGGAGCAGCAGGCCGGACAGCACGTAGGCGTTCCCCGCCAGGAGCTGGAGGGTGCGCCAGTGGTACTCAAGGAACCAGGGCTGGTCGCCCAGCGCGATGTACCTGGTGACCGGGGTGTTCGGCGCGGACCAGATGAGCCCGTGCGTGAAGTTGCCGGGACCGGTGGTGAGGACGCTCCACAGCTTGCCCGGCCAGGGGGCGAACACCAGGAACATGCCGCCCGCCAGGGCGGCGCAGCCTGCGGCGCGGCCCCGCCTGCCCGCCCGCCAGGCGCGCACGGCGTAGTGCGCGGCCGCCATCATGCCCGGCACCACCCACACCCAGTGGTGGTCCCAGCTGATGGGTGAGTCGAGCAGCCCGACGAGCGCCGTGGTCAGGATCCCGAGCATCGGGTGCCCGGCGCGGTACAGCCTGGCCGCGCACAGCAGGCCGCCCACGGTCACGATCACCACGGCGATCGCCCACGGCACGGTCCCGGCGTCGATGCTGCCCGCGAGCCTGGTCGTGATGGCCCGCAGCGACTGGTTGCCGCCCCATCCCACGAACCCGGTCCGGCCGTCCTGGATGAACAGGCCGTTGAACCACCAGTCCCGCGAGTCGCCGGGCAGGATCACGAAGCCGAGCAGCACGGTGCCGAGGAAGGCGCCCAGCGCCACCGCGGCCTGCCGGAACTTCCTGGTCAGCAGCAGATACGGGATGAAGATCAGCGGAACGAGCTTGACCCCGGCGGCGAACCCGGTCGCGATCCCCATCCACCAGCGGCTGTCCTCCTGCCGCAGGTCCCAGATGATCAGCGCCATCAGGATCAGGTTGATCTGCCCGAGGTACATGGTCCTGAACACCGGTTCGGTGAGCAGTCCTGCGGCCGCGCCGAGCATGGCGCCGCCGGCCAGGACCCTGCGGTCCCGGTAGCCCAGCGTCCTCATCGTGCACCACGTCGCCACGAGCAGCGCGGCAAGGTTCACCAGCTGCGAGAGCCGCGGCAGGATCGACCACGGCACGTAGGACACGGCGGCGAAGAAGAGCGCGGCGAACGGCGTGTAGGTGAACTTCAGCGACTGGTCGTTGAGCGGCCAGTCGTAGAGCGGGTTGGCCAGCTTGCCGTCGTAGGGCGGGCTGATGTGCCGGACGATGAGGCCGCCGTCCCGGTAGACGCGCAGGTCAACCGGGTACAGCGTGTAACCGAGCGGGTGCCGCTGCGCGTACCACACCCAGAATCCGACCACGGCGGCGAGCGCCACGATCCCGGCGGCCAGGAGGCGCGTTTTGTTTACACTCCCGGCGGGGGTGGCTGCGCCACGACGCTCTAGCACCGAACTCACCGGCAATCCTTACCGGTTCTTAGTGGTTCACGCACCCGCAAACCTTACCGGTTCTTAGTAATGTGCGCGTCAGGCTCGCCGATATTTGCCCTCAGCAAAGTTACCGGTGTTTCACAAGGTGAGAGTGGCGTAGAGGGCCGGGAACCCGGCGAGCGACGCGAGCACCGTGTGCGCTCCGGCCGCGCGGAGGTCACGTTCCGCAAATGATCCCGTGGTCACGCCGACCGCGCGCGCCCCGGCCTGAGCCGCGGCGGCCATGTCCGCCGGGGTATCGCCGACGTAAACCGCCGCGCCCAGGGTGATGAGCACCGCCGCCTTCTCCGGCCCGTGCACGCTGGCGACCAGATCGTCGGGCGCCAGCCCGGCGAGGTCCAGGCTGTACCGCGCCGGGATCTCGTGCTTGGCGGTGATGACGACGGCTCGCGCGCCGGCCGCCTTGACCGCGGCCAGCGCCTCACGGGCGCCGGGCAGTGCGCTGGTCAGCGGCTCGGCGAGCCGCAGGTAGTGCTCACGGTAGACGCGCACCGCGGCGGGGACCTGCTCGGCGGGGAACCAGAAGCCGAGCTCGTCTTCCAGCTTGATGCCCAGCCTGCGGTCCACGGCGGCCGGGTCGATCGGCACGCCGGTCGCGTCGCTGACCGCGGCGAAGGAGGCCAGGATCACGCGCCGCGAGTCGATCAGGGTCATGTCCAGGTCGAACCCGACCGGCGCCGCCTGGTGACCGTGTCCGCCGGCTGTCATGCGGCCGGCAGTTCCCGGTCGCGGGCGGCCAGCAGGCCGGCGAAGAGCAGCACGCCATTCAGCACGAAGAGCACCGCGACCGGCAGATTCCAGGATCCGGTCGCGGAGTGCAGCAGCCCGAGCTCCAGCGGCCCCGTGCTCGCCAGCAGATAGCCGACCGACTGCGCGAGCGCGGACAGCGACGCGGCGGCGGCCGGGTGCGGCGCCCGCGCCATCGTGAAGAAAATCGCGAGGCTGAGCGCCGCGTTCTGGCCGGCGCCGAGGATCAGCACCCAGGCCACGGCGGAGCTGAGCGGCAGGTACACCACCCCGGCGAGGCCCAGCGCCATCGCGGCTACCGTCGGCACCACCAGCATGTGCTGGGCGCGCATCCGCTGCGCGATCACCGGGACGAGAAACGACACGGCGAGGTTGCCCACGCCCATGAGCGCCAGCAGGTTCCCCGCGGTGTCCGCGCTCGCGCCCCGGTCGCGCAGGATCGTCGGCAGCCAGGACAGCGCCGCGTAGTACAGCAGGCTCTGCAGCCCCATGAACAGCGTCACGTGCCAGGCGAGCGGGTACCGGTGCACCGCGACGCGGTCCCGGCCGCCCGCCCGCGCGGGGCGTGCGGCCGGCGCGGCACCGGCGGACGCCCGGTCGCCGGCGGCGGCCGGGGCGGCGGGGCGATCCCGGGCCGCGCGGGCATCTGCCGCGGCGGGGACGTCGCCCGAGACCGCGGGGGTGTCGTCGAAGACGACGGGGATGTCGCCGGGGATGGCAGCGATGTCGTCCGGGATCGCGGGTCCGGCGGGTCGCGCCCCGGTGGCGGACCCGCCGGTCCTGGTGGCGTGCCCCGCCTGCGGCAGCCACAGCAGGACTGCGAGCGCCGCGGGCGCGGCCAGCCAGCCGAGCGTCAGCCCCACCGAGCCACCGGTGCCGTTCCAGAGCGGCACCGCGACGACCGACCCGGTGATCGCGCCGACGGACAGCGCGGTGATGTAGAGGCCGATCAGGAAGCCGGCGCGTTCCGGCCACCGCCGCTTGATCAGGCTGGAGAGCAGCACGTTCATGATGGCGATCGCGGCGGCCGCGAGCACGGTCCCCGGGAACAGCAGCGCGCCGGGCGCCGCGCCGCGCAGCAGCAGGCCGGCGGTCAGCGTCACGATGGCGGCCAGCAGCACGCGTTCCTCGCCGAGCCGCCTGCTCAGCCGCGCGGCGAAGGCGGAGAAGACGGCGAAGCAGATGACCGGGGTCGCCGCGAGCACGGAGATCGTCGCGGTGGACAATCCCAGCCCGTCCTGGAGTTCAGGGAACACCGGCGGCAGGCTGGTGATCGCGCCGCGCAGGTTGAACCCGAGCGCGGCGACGCCGATCACGAGCAGCGCCCGCTCGAGCGCGCGCGTTCCCCCCGCTTTGACTGGCGCCGTCGGCCGCAACTGGGTCACGAACATCTAAACGTACCCGAATACCCGGGGCGTATCGTCGGGCTGTGCCGACCCTAACGCCCGCCCAGCAGCGCACGCTCGCCGTGATCGAGGCTGAGCTGGCCCGGCTTGTCAGGTACGACGACGAATCGGTCGTGCACGAGGCCTGGATCAGGCAGCGGTACGACGGCGGATTCGCGGCCAGCTACGCGCCCGCCAGGGCGGCGGCCGTGCGCACCGCGTGGCACGAGGCGGGGCACGCGGTCGCCGCGCTGGAGGCAGGCGCGCGGTTCAGCTCGGCGAGCATCCGGGCCGGGGCCGCCAGCGCGGGACGGGTGCACGCGATCCGCGGCGGCGGTGAGCTCGGCTTCGTCATCGATGCCGCCGGGCAGGTCGCCGAACGGCTGCGGGACTGGACGCTGCCAGGGACCGACGCCGAGGTGCGCGCGTGGCTGGCGTCCTGGCGCGGTGACGGCGGGGACGCGCGGCGGTTCCGCGCGGGCATCGGCGCGCGGTTCGGCGCCGACGAGGCGGCCGCCTGGCGGTACGCCGCGGCGGCGCTGACACCGCTGCGGCCCCGGATCCGGGACCTGGCCAGGGCGCTGCTGGTGTATCCGCGGCACCTGCCGTACCCGGTGGCCGCCGCGATCGCAGGGTTCGGCGTGCCCAGTTCGGCGGGCCAGTTCAGCAGGCCGACGGACGGTGCGGCGGTACCGCGGGCAGGTAGTCGCTGAGCAGGTTGTGGTGCCACACCATGACTTCGGCCCCGGCCACGGAGTATGTCGCGGCGGGCGGGCCGAACGCGCTGCGCGCCGCCGCTTCCCAGGCGGCGGCGTCGTTCGACGGGCAGCCCTGCATCTGGTTCGCGACGAAGAAGGTGGCGTCGTGCCGCGCGGGGTCGTACCAGGACGCCTGCGAATCCCACGGGCTCAGGACTAGCTGATCGTAGCGGCGGTTGACCGGGACCACCATCGAGCCGCCGCTGTCCACCGACAGCAGGCTCGCCGCGTAGTAGTTGGACAGGCCGTAGCTGAGGTGGTGCTGCGTGAGCCAGGTCGCTAGCTGCTGGCGCTGGGCGATCAAGGGGCTGGGCTTTGCGATCACGGCGTCGCGCCACAAGATGACGCCGTAGAGCGCCAGCGCGACCGTCAGCGCGGGGACCAGGCCGCGGCGGATGACGTCGCCGGTGAGCAGCCGGCCGGCCAGCACCGCGCCGATCGGCAGCACCGGCATCAGGTCGTGAGCTCCGCCGGTCGCGGTGTAACCGCCGAGCACCGTGTAGGCGGTCAGCGAGCACACCATGGCCGCCGTGAGCACCTGGATCATCAGGTCGCTGCCCGGGAACCGGCGCACCGCCCACCAGATCGCCACCGCGGCGAGCGCCACCCCGACCAGGTGCACGGCGGGGATGATCAGCCCGGGGGTCGCCTTGAGCCGCTGGCCGGAGAAGTCCGCGCCGTACAGGTCGAAGAAGCTCTGCACGGTCACGAACGCGTTGCCCGCCCACGCGGAGATGTTCGCGAAGTACTCCTGCAGCGGGAAGGGGGTGAACCCGCCGTGGTCGTGCACCAGCCGCAGCGCCACCTTCGCGACCTCGTTCGCCATGACCGCCGCGACCGCGAGGGAGGCGTCGTACCACTGCCCGCGCAGCGGGCCGCGCCGCCGGTACATCCGGATCACGCAGACGACGAACAGCGGGATCTCGCCTTCGAGGAGCACCATCGTGTCCGACGTCCGCGCCCAGGCGAGCAGCGCGCCGACCGCCACCGGCACCCACCAGCTCGCCGCGGCGCGGTCCAGGATCAGCCACACCAGCAGCAGCGGGATCTGCGTCGCCAGGTGGTCGGGGTTAGCCAGCATCAGCGTGCCGCCCGAGCCAGGCGTCGGCGCCAGCAGGATCCCGCCGGCGATCAGCGCCCGGATCAGCCCCTCCCGCCCGGTCGCCCGGCCCTTGGCCACGAGCGCGGCGAGCAGCACCACGATGGTCAGGTTCAGCGCCTCAACCGAGGAGATGACCCAGGGGTCCAGCCCGCCGCGCAGCCACTCAACCGCCGCGAACTCGGGGACCTCGATGGTGTAGAACGCGACGTCGGGCAGTTCCCAGCCGTGCAGCAGCAGGTTCCCGTGCAGCACGTCCCAGCCCTGCTGCGCGGTCACCGCGCCGTCGGAACCGAACCCGGTCCGGCTCGCCTGCGCGAGGTAGAGGAAGTACAGCGCCACTCCCGCCACCGCGAAGCACGCCGGCGTCACCAGCCGCCGCCAGTCAAATCCGGACCCGATATCCGCGCCAGACTGCGACGGGGTGTTAACGGACGGCAAGAGTCCGGATTGCGACATGGGCGACTCCTGCCGTCCCCCAGCGGCCTGTTACCGGGCAAGCGGGTATTCCCGGTAACAGACCGCTTTCTGGTGAGCTGAAGGCAATTGTAGGGATCGGAGTTTTCGGACCTGGCGAATTAGGGAGTTCTTAAGAATCTGACTACGGGATCACGAGCACCTTGCCGGTGACGCCGCGCTCGACGGCCTCGTGCGCGGCGGCGATCTCGCTGAGCGGGAACCGGCGGACCGGCAGCTCGGTCAGCGCGCCCGCGGCCAGCGCGCCGGAGACGCCGGCGACGGCCGCGTTCAGGGCGCCGGCGGTCATCGTGTACAGCAGCACGAACCGCAGCGTCACGTTGGCGGTCATGCAGGCCCGCACCGGCAGCACCGGGTCGGGACCGTCCGCGGCGTAGCTGACCACGACCGTCGGCGGCCCGGACACCGCCAGGTCGAGCGCCAGGTTCGCGCCAAGCGCCACCTCGACGATCCGGTCCATCACCGGCGCGAACGCCGCCAGCTGCTCCGCCGCGTCCGCGTCCCGGTAGTTCACCACCAGGTCGGCGCCGGCCTTCGCGGCGAGCTCCGCCTTCTCCGGGCCGCTGACCGTGGTCACGACGCGGCCGCCCGCGTGCCTGGCGAGCTCGATCGCGAAGTGCCCGACGGCGCCGGCCCCGCCCGCGACCAGCACTGCCTTCCCGGCCACGGGGCCGTCGGCGAACAGGCAGCGGTCCGCGGTCACCGCGGGGACGCCGAGCGACGCGCCGAGCTCGAAACTCACGCCGTCAGGCAGCGGGACGGCCTGCCGGGCGGGGACCACGGTCCATTCGGCCGCTGTGCCCCAGCGGCGCCCGAACGCCGCGAGCCACACCCAGACCCGCTCACCCGTCCTGGCCGGGTCGACGCCGGGGCCGACCGCCTCGATGACCCCGGCGCCGTCGTGGTGCGGGATCTGGAACTCATCGACCGGCCGCGCGGTCGCGCCGGACCGCGACTTGACGTCGGTCGGGTTCACGCCGGAGGCGTGCACCCGGACGACCACCTCACCGGGCCCGGGATCCGGCCTGGCGACTTCCTCGACCCGCAGCACGTCGCGTGCGGCGCCCGCGCTCCGGTACACGGCGGCCCTCATGAGGACCAGCCTAGGTGGCGGAGGAATCACGGGCCCGTTCGGGATAAGGATCTTTCTTTCCGAACGAGCGCGTTGCTTCGCGCCAGCGGTACCCGAGCAGCGCCGAGCGGGCCGCCAGCCACAGGCCGAGCGCCGTCCAGATGCCGGGCAGGCCCAGCCAGTGGTAACGCAGCGTCAGGGCCGCGACCGGGGCGAAGGCAAGGATCGCGAGCAGCATCGCGCGGCGCATCGCGGCGTAGTCGGCGATGCCGAGGATGAGCCCGTCAAGGACGAACGCGAGGGCGGCCAGCGGCAGGGTCAGCGCCGCGCACAGCAGCCCGATCATGGCCGCGTGCCGCACCGCGGGGTCGGAGGTGAACAGGCTGGGAGCGACCGGCGCCAGCGCCGCGGTGACCACGCCGAGCGCGACGCCGGCCGCCAGCCCGAGCCGCAGCGTGCGGGTGCCGGTCAGCCGGGCGGTGTCTGTGTCGCCCGCGCCGAGGGCCGCGCTGACGAACACCTGGCCGGGCACGGCGAGCGCGTCAAGCGACAGCGAGAGCATGTACCAGATGCGGTTGGCGATCTGCTGGCCAGCGAGCTGCGTCGGGCCGAGCCTGGCCACGACCGCGACCGCCGCCAGCGGCACCGCGCCGAGCGCGATCGTGCGCACCGAGAGCTGGTGCCCGTCGCGCAGCAGGGAGCGGATCTCGGCGCGCCGTGGCCGGCGGGGCGGCGCCTGCGGCCGGCGCCGGGACTCGGCCGTGTACCAGGCCGCCGCGCCGGCCTGCGCGATGACCGTGCCCCACGCCGACCCGAGGAGCCCGGCGTGCGCGCCGAACACCAGGGCGGCCTCCAGCCCGGCGTTCGCGACGTTGGCCGCGACCGCGATCCGCAGCGGCGTCTTGGTGTCGGCGAGGCCGACCAGGTGGCCGTTGCCCGCGTACGACACGTAGAGGAACGGCAGCCCCACCGCGGAGGCCCGCAGGTAGCCGACCGCGCCGGTCAGCACGCCACCGCGGGCGCCGAGCGCCTGCGCGACCCACGGCGCGGCGACCAGCAGGATCACCGCCGTGAGCACGCCGAGCGCCACCGCGAGCAGGTACGCCGCCCCGACCGCGCGGGACGCGGCCCTTGCGGCCTCGCCGTCGCGCGCCGCGACCAGCCGCGCCACCGCGGACGTCGTCGCGGTCGCCAGGAAGATGGTCAGCCAGGAGACGATCGACAGCACGCTCATTGCGATCGCCAGCGCGTCGAGCTGCTGGCGGCCCAGATGGCCGACGATGGCGGTGTCTACCAGGGTGTAGAGCGGCTCGGCCGCGATCGAGCCAAGCGC
>Ga0070698_100003189_pt1 | contig 18086 bp, 9 predicted proteins | sample KBSK1502metaG_FD_65477 | JGI IMG/M metagenome (GOLD analysis project Ga0070698, IMG submission 65477) | Corn, switchgrass and miscanthus rhizosphere microbial communities from Kellogg Biological Station, Michigan, USA - KBS K1-50-2 metaG | ecosystem: Host-associated > Plants > Roots >...
CTCTTCCTCTTCGGGTGCTCGAGAAGATGATGCCTTCGCTTGCGAATAGGCGCTCGCGCTCCTGTTTCAATTAACTCTTGGTGCCGACTGGCAATCAAAGTGATCAGACTTTGATGATGTCTGAATCCGAGTATGCGAGCCGCGGCCGTTACCTTACCGCCAGTTTCCTTGAGTGCCTGCCTAATAAGATGGCCCTCGTACCGATGCTACGCCGACAGTGCGGAAGAAGCTCTCAGCCTCGCACACACCAGCCACTTTGACCTATATCTCTTAGACAATTGGGTTCCTGGTCTCGGCGGGGAAGATCTATGTTAGTGAAATCCGCACCATAGTTCTTGCGATTCCCTCTCACAGTTAGTGCATTTGTCGAAGGCGTCGGCGAGGACTCGTCGGCGGATACGGTTTCTGTTGCGAGGTCCACTGACCTCGGAAAAAGTTTCCCGCAGTTCGGCGCGGGACCGAGTTCCGGCTTGGCTCGCTCTCGACTGGCGCAGTTTATTGCTTGCTCCGCTATCCCTTTGGTTCCCTGATATATGTGTCCCTCATATATGTTGACAGGGCTGCTCCAGTTAGCGTATAAGCCTAGGCAGATTTTCAAAAATCAGCGCCGGGTTTGAGTCCGTGATCTGGTTCGCTCAAAGATCGCGAACTGCAACCGAATCACGTTGACAGCGTGCGCTTTGCCTTCACCCGATAGGGTGCCTCCAAAGCTGCTCGAAATTATCGCTAGCCGCGCTCGGACGCGAGTTGCCAGACTGAAAGGACCAATCCATGTCCGCAAACGAAGCGCGAGGTTTTACCGCCTCGAAGACTGACCAGCCAGCCCCCGGACAAGGGTCCGTCATCAGAAAACCCGGAGGCATACGAGACATTCCAGGTTGCATCAAGTACATCCTTCTTCTCTTTCTACTCATTTTGCTAGCTGGAGAAATCGGTGCCGGTGAGTTTAGAGGATTTCCAGATGTCTATTGGCTCACTTGGCTTATCCTGCTCATCAAGATCCTGCTGATCATTGGGCTGATCATCCTAATCTGGGTGCAGCGGCAACTCATCTGCGAGATTACAGCCCCAAAGGACTGCGCCCATGACGAATTCGACTCTACGGGCCTACCCTTTCTCAAAGTGATGGGGTCTGTAGGCGGCGCGGTCTTCGGCCACTATCTCATAGAAGTTTATGACAACACTTTGACAATGGTACCGGGCGGCGTGGTGAGTTATCCCGGCGGCGGTAGTAGTGGCACATCCACCGTGACTAACAACGAACTCGGGCGCATTGACACCCGGAACTTTGATCCGGGCATGTACACGGTAAAACTCAGGGTCTTCTCAACCTCGGGTGCGGAGAAGAATCCACCATGCCAGAGTGGATTCAACTACCAACGGGCCACCGTGTTCATAAGCGCGGTCGCCGGCATAGATGTTACCGATGCTGGTGCTTACGTGGGAGATCCAGACAACCATAGAATCAAACTGATCAAGACAGCGGCATCAGGAGCAGATGAGCAATCTGAAGGTAGCTCGATCACCGTCTCGGGTGGTGCTTACCTGCATGGCTGCGGCAACAGAACGTTTCAATACCTGCTGCAATACATGCCTGCGCCTCTGTCTGGCCAACCGCCACTTCCATCTGACGCAGGGCCATGGACGGACATAGTACCGCCGCTGTCCTACGACTATTCTTTAGATCCCGTCACCGGCCATCCGTATTGGTGGGACTGCTTCTTCGAGCACAGCCCGAACTTCGTCATGAGTGATTTTCTGACGCGCGTCTGGTCTGTTGCTACGTGTCTCTTTTCGGCGAGACCCCGCACGCGAAAGTCTTACTGGTTCACCGGATCGGCGGTCCTTCCTGACTACCCTGCGGGCCTGAACGGTCGCTTCACTGTCCGTGTCGTCGAGAGGGACGCGCCGGATGGCACCACCAGCCCAGTCCATGAGTTGTTAGACGCGGCAACTGTGTGGATCGATAACCGTCAGATCGTCTCTAAAATCAGGAGGCTAAAAGTGAGTGGCGGCGATCCTCTGGACGTTTGCCAGGAACTGAGCTTATCGCAGTTTCAGCCGACAGGAAATGCTGACATCCTCGGCCAAGCCTGGGATCCGCTTATACTGGATGGCGTACATCCTAAACCGAACGATAACTTCGGCTCATACTCATTGACCTTAAAGAAAAATAGTGGGCCCGGCACACCGCCTCCTCCAGCTGAGTGGCAACCCATCCACGACAGCATATCGCCGGTGCCGCCGGTCCGGCAGGTGGCGGCTCCCCCACCCGCCCCCACCGACATCCTGGCCACTTGGAACATCGTCAGTGCTCTGGATGCTGGCCCACTGCCCTTAGGGTCTCCGCCGGACACTCCGGCACCCTATCCCCAACTCTACAGAGGCCAGCGTTGCGCTTACATCATCCGGCTCGTTACTTCAGATACGACCATCGTGGGTGATGGTGGTGGAGTTCATAGCCTGGAGGATGTTTTCCCATTCTGCATCGTGAACGACCTGAAATAAAAGACGATGCATTGACCAAAACTTAACCTCGAAACCACAAAGGATGAGGCAAGCTGCTACGGTTGCTTCATCCTTTTTGCTCTTTAAGCAAGGGTCTGGTCGGCTGGTTAGGAAAACGCGGACCACTCGGAGCGGCAGATCAAATTGTAGCGTCTGAATAGCTCTTGACAGGTGTAGTTTTTCATCGTCGCACTAGGCGCACGAAGCTGGGATCGCCGATCTTTTGCCAGTTATCATCGCTGCCCTGAGTGCGCTAAATCAGAGGTTCGGCAAACGCTGGATAGATTTACGCATAGACGCACTTAAGTATTACCTCCAGAACACGCTGCCAGCGCCTCTGGTTAAGCTAATCGATACGGTCTCCTTAGTAGCGCTAATTTCCAGGCGTATACCGATGACCAGCTACGCCAAGCAGCAACTCGCTGTACAGAAGGTTCTCCCGCAATAAGCACTCTGCCTACGGTGAGGCGAGCCCTGCCTTGATAAAATATTCTCTCGCCTCTCGGTTAAATCGGTGATATAAGCGGCCGGTAGTGGGGTAAATCTGTGTTGCTGACTTCGATGTGTGGCACAACCTCGATGTTGAGTTGCCGCTTAATCGTCATCAAGTGTTCTGTGCGAAAGTTTTTACTTGCTGGCTTTTGAGCGTTCTTAATCGCTCGCCGGTTCCATCTTCAGCTGTGTAGTCAAATTTATGGAAACGAAATTGACAGGAGGCATTCGATTCCGTTAATAGGCCCAGCAACAGAACGCCGAGTTCGCTCTCTATTGTTAAAGTAAACTCGCAGATTGACACGCGGCACCGACTTTGGTATCTAACAGCCCGTCTTATACGGTTGGGCGTCCCGATCCTCAAAAGATCCCTGTACCCGAACCAGACCACGCATCTCGATTAGGACAAGGAGATTTGCAAGCCGAAGTTTCAGCAAACGCCGAAAAAGCGGCCTCGAATCAAAACGCAAGTGTCGCCTCATTGGAAAGCTCGCCCTTTCTGGAATCTCACGCGCGAACGGGCCTCGTGAAAGAGCGCGAACTCCATCTCATGCCATAGCGTTGTAGTTGTGGATGAGTGGAGGCGATGCCCAAACCTATCTGTAATCCCAAGCGCATTGCTGGGTTTCGCTGCGCGCTACCGATCCGACGCGGCTATTTCGTTCAATCACTTGAGCGCCGCGTCGATGTCAGCGGCTGGAGCGACGATCGCGCCGCTGGCGAAGTAGTGATACCCGCTTTCGGGCCCGATAGCCCACTTCTCAAGGTCGGTCTGCTCGATTAAGTCGACATCTGTGGCCTCTGTCTCCCAATGTACCTCCACGACCTTGCCGTAGATGAAGAAGGCCATGTGATGAGCTCCATGGGCAGATAGCACGCCAAATGGTAACTTTTTGAGCTTATCGAGCTGTGTAGTGTCCTTCTTGGTCTTGCTGGCTTCGCCATATCCAGACTTAGGCGCCTCTGGAGCGTAATCGGTGACCGAATAATCAATCGATATAGTGGGCTTCTTTTTCTCCGGCCTGTAGATACGCTTCCCCTTTGCAATAATGGAGGCGTAGCCGGCTTCGTCGCTCCTGGCACCGCTAAGTTCATCTTTGGGTATTTCGTACCTGGGATCGGGGGCCCAAAAGACGCCCTTCCAGCCAAGCTCAGACTGGAGAGCAGCCTGAATGTCTTCACCCTCTATATCCGTTAGTTTCTTGCTGTGAGACAGGATGTTCTTATTTATTTTCTTCTCCAACTTGGCCCAGTCGGCGCCGCGGCCCTGTTGCTTGAACACGTTTTCGAGGACGATCGTGACGACGTTGGTGCAGCCCAAGTCTTTTGCACCGGCGGGTTTGACTGGGCAATGGCTACCAACGAAGGGGCCGGTTCCAGTTGTAAGTATTCCGAGACGTTGTTTCACGTCCTGGAGTTTCGTGAACGCGATGGCCACCTCATTAAAGGACTTACCCGAACCTACTTTGGTAATAGCCTCAAGCGCGGTTTTTTCGGCCTCGAGTGCTGCGATGTCAGGAGGCTTTCCGGTAGGCGTCGATGTCCAGACATAGAAGCTGCGATCGGCGTAGGCGACGGGCTGACCTGCTCCGTCGTATCCGATACATCTCAAAATGTGTCTACCCTGCGTCAGAGCGTTGATTAGATTATCAAAGAGCGAGAAGTCCACCTTACGCGTGCTTGGAATTGGGTTACTGGCGGAAGGAGTAAGTTCGCCGTCTGCAGGATCATATAAGGTTGAAGAGTAGCCTTTGATTGCAGGATCCCTGAAGCTGATGGAAGCTCTTGTAGCCATTCCCTGGAACCTATGAAGCTCTGTATCAAGCAAGACATCAGGGATGGCCGCGAGGTCTACCTTGCTACGGTCGAATGGCACATTCTTGTCGCCTCTCACCGGCGCCGCTGGAGTGCGCTGAAGTGTGCCAAACCTGACGAACTGCGGCACAGAGAGGCGCTGTCTGGAACCATGATCCAGTTTTTCTGTGCCTGTACTCACATTTGCAACTTTGTCCGACTCTTTCTCAGAGGCAATGTGCGATAGACCGCGGCCTGCATTAGTTTTGTCAACACCATTCCCATCCAACGCTGATTGCTGCACCACATGTGTCAGCTCGTGGGCAAGGAGCGTCCGGCCCTCGTGCGTTTGGGGCGCGTACTGTCCCGCGCCGAACACAATATTTTCTCCAGAGGTGAAAGCCCGCGCCGCAATGGTCCGCGCCGCCCGCGAGGCCTGTTCATTTGTGTGCACCCGCACGTTGCTGAAATCGCGGCCGAAGCGTGGTTCGAAGTAGGTTCGTGACGATGTCGGCAACGCCTGACCGGCGCCTTGAGAAGTGTTGAGATACGACTCAACTTCACTGCTCACTTCGGGCTCAGCCGAAGTGTCCGCCAGTTTGGCTTGAACGATTTTCTCCTCTTCATCAGGGAGCGGTTGTGGCTTGAGTTTGTCTTCGCACTTCGTGCATTTTCGCTGGATGCTCAGTGGGGAAGATTGAACGGTCAAGCCCGGCTGCGGCTCGGGCATTCTCATCACTTCGCCGGCAACGCGGTCTGCTTCGCGTTCGGATGCATCGCCGGGATTGCTGACAGTGAGTTTGGGTTGGATATGACCCGCGCTGAAAAGTCGGCTCGTTGCGGAGTTGCCGATAGTCCTTTGCAGATGATAGCCATTGGGGCGGACTCGCGTTGAGTGGGCTGGCCTCGCAATCGAGCGGCTGATTCGATTTGCGCTTCGTTGTTGAGTAGCGACCTTGAATCCCATGAGCACTGTCCTTTATACCTGGTGAGTGGGAACCACTTCACGCAATTCTACACGCGATTGGCTTAGAGTCTGTCCCGTGGAACCTGCTTTTCACATCCACCCTAACTCTGGCCTTCGGGTCGGGAGACTCACTCATACATCACCAGTAAACCTCCCTTAAAGAGTCGCATTGTCTTCGGCTTCTCAGGACTCACTTACAACCGTCAAAGTCAACCAGCTCGAAGAACGGGTCGAGCTTATCCGATTCCTGTCTCGCCGCTTTCTCACGCGCCGCCGACTCGTCGTCGTAAATCCTCTGCGCTTCGGCGTCGAGGGCGCTCTTCGCCTCGTCTTGCCCGCAGCCGCGCCCCTCGATCGGATGTCGCGTGGTGCCGTTGTAGGTCTCGAAGCCACGCTTGTGCTTCTGTTCGTGCGGGCCCAACACATTCTTGAAGAAGGCGGTGACCCGGTCCTGCTTGCACTTCGAGAGGCCGCTCGGCATCGGCGGCATCTTGATAGTCACCTTGACCTTGTACGTCACCTCCAGTGTCCCCGTCGCCTTCATGCACGACTGGCTCGCAGCGCAGTCACACCCGGTAGCCCGAGAGGTCTTAAGGTTGGAGATCTTCTTCTTTCCTCCATCGAAGACGGCGTCGGCCTGGCCGTGCAGGTTTGGCCCGCCGCCGTAACCAACGGCCGAAGTTGGCCTCCTCAACGGTGCGCGTGCCCTGGTAGCAGCCAGACCGTCATGCAACACCACTGGTTTGGCGGCAACGGTCTCGCCTTTCTGTTCGTCATGTGGCTGTTCGGACTCGCGTTGCCCGAGCGCTCTAATCTGGGTCGCCGGCGGTTTTGCTTGAACTCGTGTTGGCTTTTCATCAGTCACCTCCGGCTCTGTCATTCGCATCACGGTATCGGCGACGCGGTCGGCTTTGCGTTCCGATGCGTCTTGAGGACTGGTGACATTAAGTTTGGCTTGAATATGATTAGCCAAAAGGAAACGACTTGTTGCGGAGTTGCCGATAGTCCTTTGCAAATGATAGCCATTGGGGCGGACTCGCGTTGAGTGGGCTGGCCTCGCAATCGAGCGGCTGATTCGATTTGCGCTTCGTCGTTGAGTAGCGATCTTGAATCCCATGATCACCTCACCCTCGCACCGCTTGATTCGTCAACCTCTTGATCATGAAGGTGCCCGGAGCGAAGGAGCACTACCTGTCCGCATCGAAGCGAGACGCACTTAGCAGAGAGCGCACCACTTCACTCGTTAATCGATTTCGCACTGCTAGATTATTCCGACGTCCAAAGAGGACATCGATTGCTTTATGCGCGAATGGAGCTATGTTCATCCCATACATTGCAGTGTTTGCGAGTGAACCGGTCGCCTCTCGGCCCGTGCTTGCGGCTGCGATTTGGCCTTGTAGCCTCCCGGCTACCAGGCGATTCTCACAGAGTCTGTCCCGTATTATCCTTAACTTAGGACCAGCTTCGTTTGTGCGCTTAAAGTCTATGCTCCGGCCAGGGTGCAGAGCGATCTTTATATCCGCCACTCCGTGGCAATTCAACTTCGTAGTCGCATGCGGCTACCGCCGGAATCCCTTCCGACCATAAGTATTCCAATATTTTCGACACCATCGTAACTCGATCTTGAGCCTGCCGCACGGAGCTGAAATAGAGCTCCAGGACGATATAGAAATGGAGAAAACCGTCAGGAAATTCCTGGCGACGGGATTCGTCAAACTCGTCGTTCTTCAAGACATCAATCTCAAAGTCGAGACCAAGCACCGTGTTTTTCTCGACCTGTGCCTGGAGTAATTGTCCAATTCTCTCAACGAGTTCGCTGCGGCCAATAGCCGCATCGACGTATATCTTGCAGTCGAGAGTTGTGATTTCACTCATATGAGATCCAAACACTTCATTGTAGAGGAATCCACGGACCCTGATCGAATGGGCCACCGATTCGGACAACAGAGATATCAACCTCCATGCCTATTTCACCCGCGACGGATTGTCGTAAGCCTCGAAGCCCGGCCTCCCCCGCCTGTATTTTCCCAGTCTCTATTGCGTTCAGCATCGTCCTTTCTTTAGCGCTACCCGGATTCGGCGTCCCAAACCGTTCCTTCACGAGTACGTCGAACTTTTCTTTTGGAACCCTGATGGCTATATCGACATCTGAAGTCGGCTTAGCTGTGCCGGCCGCCCGACTTCCATGGATTCTTATATCATCACCCAAGTGCCCCGCTCCTTGACGAACCTTCGAGGATAATTTGGCGAATTGAGCTTTGCTTAGTCCTTGTGGCTCGGTAAGTTTGGGTGGGCCCTTGATGGCGCCGACCAGTTTGAGCGCAAGAGCAGTACCCACAGCGAGCGCGGCAAGCGCAAAGGCAATCTGGTCCGCCTCCATGGCCATCTTGGCATCGTCGACCTGCCCCTTGGTAACAAGCTCAGTTCCTGGTTTTGGGCTGGACTTCGCGGCCAGGGCCAACTTTTCGTATTGCTCAGTGCTTAGGTAGAGCTTAACACCTGTTACGGCCAGCCCTGCGAGCATTACGTAAATTGACGCGCCACCAGTAAATGGCGCAAGCAAGAACAACGCCGCCGCAGCGGTTTGCAACCCAAGCGATTTTAAGGCTTCTGAAAATTGGTGTTCTTTCACCATATCCGTGGCTACCGATTCCGGTAAGCGGAGTTTCCAATCAATCCCGGACGGAGCTTTCAGGCCGCCAATAAGCTGGTCGTGAATCGGCGTGAGATCGAGCGGATTGAGTTTTCCGTTATTAAGCTTGATTTGAGTTTCCTCGATATCATGGACCAGTTTCCGCAAAGCGACACCAAGTTGCTGTCGCGCCTGGGCGGGACTAGCGACACCCGCGAAGGCGGTGGTGGTGGCGCTCTGACCTTCCCGCGATATCGCGTAGACAGAGGGGTATAGAGTCAGAAATCCCTCGATTGATTCAGTAGCCTTGTCGTACTTCTCTTTTACTTCGTCGTATGGAGTTACAGGTCCGCTGGGACAATACAACAGCAAGTTACCTGGGGATGACTTCATCATCGGTGGTTTATGAGGATCAAATCGAACCTGACTACACGTTGTAATCTCCCCGCCCGTGAGGCTCACTTGGCTTGTGACTTCATACCCCACAGGAATCTTACGTGCCTCCTCCTGGGCTCTCTGCAACTTCGCCACTGCCGCAGCCGCCGCTTGCATCCTTTTTATCGCATCGGTTTGATTGGGCGTCGCAGCAGGCAATGGAGCGTTCTCTTCAGGCGGAATACCAAGAGCCTTCATTTCGTCCAAGACAAGTTGGCGGTTCTCGAATAGGTAACCACTTACAACTGTTTTGATGTCTGATTCGAATTTTTCTCTTAGCTTCTCGACAGCCGGCAAATCATCAAGGTTGGCGCCGCGTTCGATGCACTTCTGCCAGAGCTTGAACCCCACGTCGGTGGACGCCACTGCCACAACGCTCTCACCGAAGCTCTTCCAAATGTCTTCAAGGGCATATTCGTCGTAAGGACCGACCCATGTCTGATTCAACAGGATATTAACAAGCTGAAATTTCTCGGCTTGACTAGCCGCTACGAAGTTTTTTATCAGCTTCACGTCAGCAGGATCGCCGGATTCGAGGGCTTTCTTGATCAGATCTCTGTTGGTTATGTCCCCTGCTGTCGGGATGGAGGCCGAGGGTCCCGGCGTCGGTGTAGACACAGAGGCTGGAGCATTGCTGGAAGTCATGCCGCCATTGGGCTCACGCTGAATGACGGTCGTCTTCGCGGTCACCGGCGCAAATTTGGCGGCCCGGCCTTTTGCTACTCCTTGTTGCACCACGTGTGTCAGCTCGTGCGCTAATAATCGTTGCCCTTCTGCCGATCCAGGGACATATTGACCTGCAGCAAAAGCGATGTCCCGCCCAACAGTAAAGGCTTTTGCGTTTATCGAGTTGGCTGTTTGCTCTGCTCGGAAGTCCGTATGCAGTCGGACCTCGCTAAAGTCCGCGCCAAACCGTGGTTCGAAGAACGCTCGAGTCGTTTCCGGCAAGGGACTCCCACCGCTCTTCAGGTCTTGGACATTTGCTGCCTCCAGGGTGGTGACCACGGGCCCCGGAGCCAGAGTCCGTAGCTGAACGTGCTGTTCTTCAACGTCATGATCGCCAGGCAATCGCCAGACGTCGAATTGTGGATGGACGTTTTCTTCTTGGCAATGTTCACACTTGCGGTTGACGGTCGATTCGGAACTGTTCGGTGAGGATTCCACTTTTGCCTGGACGAAATCCTCTTCCTCTTCAGGGACGGGAGCATGGCCGAGGTCGGTTTTACGCTGCAGCTCGTCTTCGCAGTCGGTACACATCCGCTGGATCTTCGGTGAGCTTTCGATTGCTGAGGCCGACCTCGGTTCAGGCATGCGCATAACTCGATCAGCAACGCGGTCGGCTTCCCGTTCGGATTCGTCGTCGGGCTGGCTAAGTGTTAACTTCGGCTGGATGAGCACTGACTTGAGAAGTCGCCCAGTTAAGGAATTTCCAATCTGCCGTTGAAGGACATGCGCCGGCATTTGCTTCGGCATTATCGGCCGAGCCGGCGCCGGCGAGCTGGCGTGCTGCAAATTGCCGCGCCGTTCTGGAGTCTGACGACCAGGGATTAACGCAGCCATTCCACTCGCTCACATGAGCTTCGACATTGGCGTTTTTAAGGGCACGGATCACCGACGGCGCAACCGGCGCCTTGCGTCAGTGTTACCCCGTTCGGGGCGGGGCGCATCAGGATCAAGTTGTGCAAGAGCGGGCCGCAGCCTCCAGCAGTTAGCGTCTGGTCGAGCTTGACGCAGGTCGCTGCCGGAATCCCGCTCGGAATTGGTGGTCCCAAAGAAAGGTTGTCTGAGACTTGGCCGGCTGCGTTCGTTGCGCCATCACCAAATCTCGGCGCCAAAGAGTTGATCAAGCGGCACGACGTGACGGTTTCGTCAACACAGATGTTCGCTCCCATCGGATTTCCGAACTGGTCCCGGACAGTATAGGTAACCAGGTCCTGGACGAACGTCGGAGTTGTGGTGCGCAGCTGCGCTGCCGTCATCGCACTCGGCTCACGGACGGTCAGAGCGTGCGTCACGGTACATGTTCCGTCAGTCACTTGTACCGTCACGTCGCCCTGAGCCGTGCTCGGCGCGTCGCCTTTTATGATAACGCTCGCCGTATCCGTGCGGCCGACAATGGATGCCTTCGTCCCACCCCGCGTGATGCTCCATCTCAATGTCGCCGCAGCCCCCGCTCCACCCACTGACAACGTGATGTTAGGAGCCGGGAATACACCGCACGATGGCGCATCACTCGGGACGTATGCCGCGCAGTAATGATCTACGTCGTCCGGTCCACTGATCGCCAGACCGCAACGCGGTCCAGGTGGCGGGGTTCCGCCGCCGGTTACAACCACACGCCGATTAGCCGACAGGCTAGTCGGGGAGAACTGGTCTGTTTCCCCGTTTGCGAGTACTTCCACATGGCTATTCTCAATGCCTGGAGTAGCGTCAGACGGGGCCTCCAGCTCCAGCGCGACTGTCTGCGCACGCCGACATGAGAGCCGCCAATTATTCGCTGCGGCCCCGTCGCAACTTGCGAATCCATCGATGCGGATGTTGGCAACCCGGCCACCGGCATGCCACGCTGCTGCAATGGCTGAAAGCGTGCCCCGATCGGCGGCGCTGAGCGCTGAAGAGTCGAGGCCGAACGAGATGTTCGTCCCTGTTCCAGTCGACGTGGTTGCAGTTTGGCAACCCAATCCGGCGGGAGGAGGCGTGGTCTCGCAGACGCGTTGAATCTCTGGCGTGGCGACGTCAAGCTGCGCTTGTATATTAGGTGATCGTCCAGCGGCCGACGCACGCTCCACGGAAGCAGAGGACGCTCCCTGTTGGATCGTATGCGTAAGCTCGTGAGCCAGGAGGTGGCGGCCGAACGCGGTGTCGGGTCGGTACTCACCTGAGCGAAAGACGAGGTGTCTTGAATGAGCGAAGGCGCGGGCATTGACGGACCTCGCCAACTGATTCGCTTGCGCATCGGTGTGAATTCTGACTCTACTAAAGTCGTATCCCATCCGCCCCTCGAAGAGTGATCGAGTTGAAGTTGGCAGGGGTTGTCCCTTTCCGTTGAGCGCTTCCAAAGCGCTTGGGTCTGGCGGAGTTATTGGTTCCGTGCCGGAATTCAAAGACTTAGTCTGCATTATCAGAGCTCGTCCGCCTTCGGCCGGTTCGGATTCCTTGTCTTCCTCGCAGTCCTGACACAAACCGCCTGCTCGGCCTCGTGCGCCCATTGGCGCCGATTGCCGTTGAAGCCTTTCTTCGCACTCGAGGCAGACCCGCTGGATCGATGGCGAGGTATGTTGAAACGCCAAGCCTGATTGCGGTTCAGGCATGCGCATCACTTGATCGGCGACGCGGTCGGCTTCGCGTTCGAATGCGTCGTCGGGATGGCTGACGGTGAGCTTTGGCTGAATTGTCCGCGATTGCAGGAGGCGGCTGATCGCGCGGTTGCCAACTGCTCGCTGCAGACGGAGGATTGGCTGAGCCGCACTACTAGTCACGCGCGACCCAGGATGGGACGCGGACCGTTTTGGGTTCGCACGCTGACGCTGTGCGGTTTGCTGAGTCGCGACGGAAACACCCATTTTGTGTTTACCTCACGGCTTCTTGGGAAGGCCCACGTTCTTCAAAGGCTTTTTCACTCTTAGACGCTGTTGCTTGACAGGGTCTTTCGATTCCATGATTTCGTGCCCCTGGGCTTCAACCGCTACGACTGCCACGGCCAGATTTGCGACTGAGCGATCTGGCATTTTTGGATATACCGCGCTCATTTCAGCCGACAGGCGTTTTGGTTGAATCCTGGAAAAGAGCCAGCTCAGCAGACGGGGCGTAATGATAGTGCGCCGGCACTCGTACTCGATCTTTACGGTTTTCTCTGAGCAGTTGATGGTCAGCTTGGCAAGTCCCACAGCGCTTTCGCAGCACGCGCACGGCGAGCAAGGCAGAGGGAAGTGAATAAAGTCGTGCTGCCCGGGCTCTGTCCGTGGCGCGCCAGCAGCCTGTTGCCTTTGCTGTGTCGATTGCTCTTGTCCTATATCGCTTCCTCTATAGCTTAGCTTGGTCAGAAGTGACATCAGGCCCTTGTGGTCATCAGGAATCGGCTCGGCACACGGGCACTTGTCCCACAGCTCAACGCAGAAGCCTTCCCGAACCTTTGAAGCGTTACAATTTGATTTTTCACCGGCAGAGCTACAGTCACCTTCAGGGGTCAGGACCGGCTCCGGATCGGATTCGATCTCTTTGTAACTCAGCACGACGTATTTGACGATCGGCTCCGTCGTTTGTGCCGGCATACAGTCTGGCCCGTACCGCTTCTCGCACTCTTTGGTGAGATCTACCGTGATGCACTTGCACACTTCGATCAGGTTGCCGCAACAGTCCAGCGCGACGCCTGGCTCGATCTTAAAACACAGACCAGTCTCACCTTGCTTGGGGCCAACCAGTTCGAGGCCGCAAACGACGCCCCAGCCCCAGAGATGGCGATTGACGCGCTTGAGCGCTTCGCGGTGATACTCCTGCTCGGCACGAAGATGATCATCCGTCAACAGCATGCCGTGGTAAAACCGCGTTCGGGTGGCGGAATCGTAGTAGCACAGTTTGCTTTCGCACTCAGTTTTAGTCTTATTGATCATGAGCTTGCCTCTTCTGTTTTTAGTCTCCGCGGTTCAGCAGATTTAGAATCACGGACCCACGGTGAAGTAAGTAATGAATTCTCCTCCCTCAACACCGTTGCCGGTGGGGAAGTCGCCGATCAATTCCGCGTCCAGGGCGCGCCCCTGCTTGTCGAGGACCATGCTGCCGTGCAGCACGAGTTCGACCTCCGCTGCTTTCCTAAGCTTCTTGCACGACGTTCGCAGCTCATGCTCGAGGCAATCAGAGTCTAAGTAATACACGGCGGTGTCGTCTTCATACTCGATCCGCTCCACCGGAATCAGGTACTGCACCGGACAGGTACCGTCACCGATCGAGATAAACAAGGACAGACGGAAGCTTCGCGGGTTCCTAACTGTATGTTGATTCATCGGCTGATCGAAGGTGACTCTCAAGTATTCTTTACTAAGCAGGTACAGAAAGTCATCAACGTCGTAGTGAGTGCCCGGCTTCCAGTTGATCTCTGTGATGTGCGCCAGTCCTCCGTGGAAACAGCGTACGAGACCGGCCAGCGCAGGATTCGTGTACACGATCCGGCGATATTTCCAGTAGTCATCGTCCAGGGTGATTTCTGACCCTCTCCCTGGATAGGTCTTAATCGTTCCGGTTGCCAGCAGGACACACTCGCAGTCCTTGCATTTGGGACAGCGATGCGATCGCTGAACCAGGGCCTGGTGAATCGATATCTCGCGCCCGAGACCTTCGTAGGGGCAACACTCTTCGTCGTGGTCTTCAGGGCAAGCGTCATCGAATGGGCGAATGGACAGCCTGTAGTCGTCGCGGATGCGGTTATATTCCCGGCCGCGCTCTTCATGACACGATGAACGAAGCTCGACGGGTTCAGTCTTGCACTCGCAATATTCCAGACACAGCGCCCAACGAACCGCCTCAGATGGTTGGTCAGATTTGATACCTAACGCTTCCGCGACTTTGTCGGCGTGAAGCGCGTGCGGATCGCACAACAGCAACTCATGGCCGCAACAGTCCAGGGCCAGTCCACGCCCGACCACAAGACATCCATTCTCGAGACTAACTTCGAGGCCGCAGACGATTCCCCAACCGATAACCGTGCGATTAATCAACCAGCGTTTCTCGTTGAAGTAGTACTGTTCCGCGGCCAAATCGCGAGCGTTGAGCATCTTGCCGTGGTAATAGTTGTTGCGTTCGAAGTATCGAACCTTACAGACTTCGCATTGACAGGATTTGTTTGACTCGTGTTCGTGCATTATCGTTCTCCGTAAGAAAAGTCATCGCTGTTCGATTTACAGGCCTCGCCAGCCAGCGTTGCGTCAATGCCCACTTCAGGTCCGTATCGGAATCCTTTCAAAATAGAGCGGCTAAGGTTTGAATGTCCGAGATACAAAGGCTGAAGATCTTCAACTCTTGTGCTGACTCCGAGGACCATGCCAGACCCAAGGCCCGTGCCCGAAACAAGACGGATGTCGTAGCCAACATGAGCCGGGGAGTTTTCACGAATGATTCGGTGCAAACCACGCTCATACCGTTGAAACTCTTGCGGCGAAAGGTCGAGCAGCAGCGTGAAATGGTTGGCGGCAGCGCGAAATGGGTTTACTGGAGCTTGCGCAGCGCGGCGAATTTGGGTCGTCCCAAGAATCGAAGAAATTCCAAGAATGGTGCGCTGATGGCGAGGCAGGTCAGCCATCGGGCGACGAAAGATGCGTGTGTTAAGACCGAGATTAGAACCTTCACCCAGGATGAACGGTCGTTCAGTTTCGAAAGACTCCTGGATGATCGGCCGCCGCCCCTCAGTCACAATTTCAATGAATTCAGCCAGGCCACCGGGACTACCTTTCTTTTGATAGAGCGACGCCGCCTCGCTGATAAGTCGGCGTTTCACGTCGGCCGGCCACTCTTCTTCGATACCGAGATCCAGCCATTGCGCGAGCCAGTCGAGAAATTCTTTCGGCGTGAGTTTCGGATCGAATAGTTCCGGGATTTTTTCAATCGTCGCCTCGAGGCCGCTGAAGATCGTTTCAAAGATGGAAAGAAAGCGTTCGAGAAATTCTTTGCTGGCGGGATCCTCCTGATAAACAGCAGGGAGGTAGCGCAGGTACGACAGACGCGGATAGTAAACCCGCATTTCGTGGATGGCTACATTCGCACTTGGTGAGAGCGCTGAGAGACGAACCCTGAGCCACAGATAACGCCCGGTCGCCGTGCGGAACAGCATGCTATGCGACGAGCGTTCGCGGAAATTATTTTGTGGACCCGCGTCTTCGGTCGCCTCGACAGGCGAAAACGCCCCTAGTTCTTCCGGTTCCTTCCAGTCGAGTAGCTCATCAAGCGCCTTCGCTCTTTCAGAAGTAGGCAAAGGTTGCTCGATGATGCCTGTAACCTGGCCTGGAAGGTTCGAATCGTCAGAGGTCGCATAGCTAACTTCGAACGCACCGCCGGCGCTAACATCTGCCACGATGTCGAGCCGGTGCCAGCAGTCGTTTCCTTCACCACCGCTGTCCAGCGCGGCGGTATAAAACACTCCCTCGTTGCCGGCGAGACCCGCCTTGCCTCCGAAGCGGGCGATTCCCTCCGGGGCGCCGACGTAAAGATTACCGCTTGAGTCGAATGTCATTCCCTGAATTGACGACAGCGGACTCATGTCACCGCAGCTTCCGATGTACCCACCATCGGGCGAGAATTCATGCATCAGTTTTGAACCGTCGGCTACGAAAAGATTTCCGCCCGGGTGTATCGCCAGTAGCCGTGGCCGAAAGTCGACAGCGACATCGCCGAATTTTCCAATCTCGTCAGGGAAGGAGCTTTCGTTCTTGAAGCGGAGGAAACCGCAGGCGTAAGCATCCACCACGTAGACGCAGTTGCCTTTTGGGTCGGCTCCGATTGCAAGCGGACGCGAAAGATGTACGCCTCGTGGACTGCCAAGACTGCGGCCGTAAATGTCGTAGGCGGCGATGCCATTGCGATCAATGACGAACAGACGGCCAGCACCCCAGGCAATATCAATCGGGTCGGACAACGGGATTTCAGTGATGATCTGAAACGTATCGGTTCGTAGCGCGATCAGGCGCGAACCAGTCAGGTCGAGTATCCACAGTCGTCGCGCGACGTAGATCATCCGGCCGAATAAATGCGGTTTTCCTTCGGAGCATTCGGCGAGCGGAATTACCGGTTCCACCAGCTTGCTGATCGGGTCGTAACGGTAGAACCAGCAGTTGGAACGGTGGACCCAAAAGATGCGGCCACAGTCATCCACTGCAAGGCTGCTGAGGCAGCGCGCCTCGTCGGAACTGACGATCCAATCCGTGAAGGCAGGTCTTGAGAAGAGCCCAAATCCACCACCGTTGAGGACGTCCAGCCGATAGCTCAAACCGTGAGCCCAATGCGAAGGAGTGCGGAAAATTTGTCGATGGAATTCGACCGGCTTCATCCGTTCCTCCCGAATTCAATAGTGAGATCGTGTGCACCGGCATAGACGAGTCCGATGCGAGGCACGGGAATCGCTCCTGTCTTGTCGGGAACGACCGCGTCTTTGCTGCCAGCTTTCTTCGCGCTCAGTGCAAGGTTCGAGGCGAAGTCAACGCCCGGAACACCGTCCAGGATTGCGTAGACTTCAGAAGGAAACACTGAGCGGCCGAACGGCCAGCGAGTTGGGCAAGGCGATTGAGTAGCTCCCTGTGCGACCGAGTTCCGTTTAGACGGAAGACTTTGGTCGGCGGGTTGAAGTTCACCGTTGAGAAAACGACCTAAAGCCTGGTTCGCTCGTTCGACCACGGCTACCGGCGAAGCGCCTTTCAACAACCGCAGCCGTGCGGACACGCTTACTTCGATGTAGACAGGACCGATGACGCGAAGGTTGTCGCACAGTAACCGCCGGCGTTGCAGATGCCGGTCGACTCTTCGTAGAAAAAGGCCTGACGGTGCGTTGGGTATTCCTTTTTTCCCCGGTCGCACTTTCGGGACGGCAACCACCGTGATGCTGTCAGGCACAGGACAGTCGGTGATTGCATTAGCCCGTGCGACATAAACATTCGGAGTGCCCAGAGCCAAACGTTCGAAATCGGTTAACGTCACCGCGCGTTGCGGACGATTCAAAAAGGCTCGGGCACGGAGTTCCATCTGCGCGAGCGGTTCGAGGTCGGTTCCACCCGTCGCCGGTTCGGGATTCGTCAGCGTTACGCCCGGTATACCGGCGTTCCTGAGCCTCCAACGAATGTCTCTCGCGACATTACTTGATTTACCTCGGGAGGCCTGATACCAGATCGCTCGAATCTCTTGCCCGGGCATCGGGATCCGGCCGTTGAGTCCGTTGCCAAACTCAACCTGAGCGCTATCGATATCGAAGACGAAATGCTTGCTGCCGGGATCCGAGTCATCAAAGGATTCCACCAGGGCCCACGGGTCGTCAGCAACTGCGACGACTACCGGCGTGCGGCCAGGCAGCGATTCAGGTTCTGGAGCGAGTACCGGTTTCTTTGCCAACTCAAATGACTGATCCGGCCGGCCGTTGCCCTGGCCGAGCAGCTCACCTTGTATGGTTTCTCTCTGTTCGCAGGGAAGGACGTTCAGGCTAATGCTTCGAAGTCTTGGCTCGATATCGTAGTAGCCCTCAACAATTCGCGAACGAATCCAGAATAGACCTTGGTCTCCGGCCAC
>Ga0070698_100003190_pt1 | contig 18084 bp, 13 predicted proteins | sample KBSK1502metaG_FD_65477 | JGI IMG/M metagenome (GOLD analysis project Ga0070698, IMG submission 65477) | Corn, switchgrass and miscanthus rhizosphere microbial communities from Kellogg Biological Station, Michigan, USA - KBS K1-50-2 metaG | ecosystem: Host-associated > Plants > Roots >...
CTCTGGCGGATGCCGGCGACGCCGGGTGCGCCGTTGCGCGAGATCCGCTACGAGGAGACCACCTGGAAGGCGCGGCCGGACTGGTCCCCCGACGGGACCCGCGTCGTCTACAGCTCCTACCTCGGCCGCCAGTGGAATCAGCTGTGGCTCATGACCAGCGAGGGGGGCGACGTGTTTCCACTCACCTACGGAGAGTTCGATGCCACGGCGCCGCGCTGGTCGCGCGACAGCCGGCGGATCGCGTACATCTCGAACGAAGGTGGCAACACCTCGCTCTGGGTGATCGACGTGCCGGGGGGACGGCGGCAGCGGATCCTCGCCACCCGGCGTCGCTACCACGGGCCGGTCGGACGGCTGCGCGTGGAGGTCGTCGATCGTGCCGGGCGTCCACTCCCCGCCCGCATCTCGGTCACGCGGCCCGACGGGCGCGCGTACGCACCCGACGATGCCTGGCGCCACGCCGATGAAGCGTTCGATCGCGGCGAGGGCGGCTTCGAGTACGGCTATTTTCACGCCCCCGCCTCCGCCGAGCTGACGGTGCCGGCGGGTGGGGTGCACGTCACCGTGTGGCACGGGCCCGAATTTCGCGTCGGCCGTGCCGACGCGACCGTGCGGGCCGGGGGGACGGCCGTACGGCGGATCGTCCTGGATCGACTCGCGGATCTCCCGGCGCTGGGCTGGTGGAGCGGGGATCTCCACGTGCACATGAACTACGGCGGGGCGTACCGCAACACGCCGGAGCATCTCGCGTTCCAGGGCCGCGCCGAAGACCTGCACGTCATCGAGAACCTGGTAGTGAACAAGGAGCAGCGGATCCCCGACATCGCCTACTTCCGCACTGATCCGGACCCCGTGTCGAGTAGGAGCTTTCTGCTGCTCCACGGCCAAGAGTTTCACACGAGCTACTGGGGCCACACCGCGCTGCTCGGACTGACGGATCACTATCTCCTCCCCGAGTACGCAGGCTATCCCAATACCGCCGCCGCCAGCCTCTATCCGGCGAACGGCGATGTCGCGGACCTGGCGCACGCGCAGGGAGCGCTGTTCGGGTACGTACACCCCTTCGACGCGACGCCCGACCCGGGCGACACGACCGCGCCGCTCACCCATGAGCTGCCGGTGGACGTGGCGCTCGGCAAGGTCGACTACATCGAGGTGATGGGGTACTCCGATCATCTCATGACGTCGGAGATCTGGTACCGCCTGCTGAACTGCGGCTTCCGGCTCCCCGCGGGCGCCGGCACCGATGCCTTCCCCAACTTCGCCTCGCTGCGCGGGCCTCCCGGGCTGGTGCGGGTGTTCGTGCAGGCGGGCCGGGGGGGGCTCGATCGCCGCGGCTTTCTCGCCGGGCTCAAGGCGGGTCGCACGTTCGTGAGCAACGCGCCGCTGCTCGAGTTCACGCTCGAGGGCCGGCAGATCGGCGACGAGATCCGGCTGCCGCGCGGCGGGACGCTCACGGCGCGCGTGCGTCTGCGGTCGAGCGTCCCCGTCGACCACCTGGAGATCATCGGCAACGGACGAGTCGCGGCGGCGATTCCCCTCACCGGCGATCGCACGCAGGCGAGCGTCGCGGTGCCCATCCCAGTCGCAGGCAGCGGATGGTACGTCCTGCGCGTTTACGCTGACCGAGCCGAGCTGCCCGTGCTCGATCGCTATCCGTTCGGCTCGACGAGTCCGGTGTACGTGACGGTGGGGAACGAGCCCGTGCGATCGCCCGAGGACGCGGAGTTCTTCGTGCGCTGGATCGACCGGTTGGACGAAGCGGCACAGGCGCATCAGGGGTGGAACACGGCGGCGGAGCGGGAGCATGTGCTGCGGCTCTTGGCGGAGGCGCGGCGGGTCATGGTCGCTCGATCTGGATCTCGCGGCGCGCCGTGAGCGTCCTGCCACCGGGGGGCGTGACGTCCAGCGCGATCAGATAACGTCCTGGCGCCAGTCCCGCGAGATCGACGGCGAGTGCGCGTGGGGCCACCGAGGAATCTCGTGTCACGTCCTGCCACTCGAGCCGGACGTCGTGGCGCCGCGCCGCGAGCCCGAGCATACGCCGCAAAAATCCCCTGCCCTGCCGCGCCAACGTCAGCGAAACCGCGATGGGCCCGCCTGCAGGATCGACCCCATACACCTCCCAAAACACGCCCAGCGTGCGGTCGGCCGGGACGCGGGTCGATCCGTATGCGTACGGCAGGACGGCGTCGAGCGTCGCGGGCAGTGAATCCGGCGGGTGGAACAGCAACAGGTCGGAGATCGCCGGATGCAGGAACGTCCGGCGCGGGGGCGTTACGCCGTAGCGCGCCCGTGCCACGTGGCGCTCGCGTGGCGCGACGGCTTCGAGGGAGAGCAGGTACGGCTGGCAGGGAGCGGCGGCGACCACGGCCCGCGGAGCGGCTGCCAGGCCGGAATCCCGGGCCGTGACGATGGCGTGCTCGTCCGCGGCGAGCGCGAGTGCGACACGGACGGCCCGCCGCGCGAAGAGCGTGTCGCCCGAGAGATCGGGAGCGGCGACCACGAGGCAGGAGTCTCCACGTCGGAATACGGCTTCCTGGTGCTCCAGATACGTAAACGTCGCGGCGTACGGGGGCGCGTAGCGTTCCCGCGCCTGGGGCGTATCGAGGCTCCATTCGTCGGGCTTCGCGCCCGTGGGATCGTCCAGCGCGCGGGCCCCGGGCGTGAAATGGAACGCAGGAGAGGGGTCGTGTCCCGTGATGCGCGGCTCCGACCCGATCAGCGGGGACGTGGAGGGATCACGCGTCCACCACGTCGGCCACCCATAGCGCAGCAGCACGTCGCGAAAGTCGTCTGCCCAGTAGCCGAACGGCGTACGGCGGCCTTCCTGGATCCGAGCCATCACCACGCGCGCGAAGTGCTCCGTGCGGCGGTCGTTGCCGGCGAGCGAGTAGAGGGGCTGCGCGAGCCACCACCACCGGGCCTCGAACGCCGCCCGTCCGTCGCAGTCGAGCCGGCGATAGTGCTCCGCCACCTCGCCTTCGAGCAATGGGGATAGGTCACCCCAGCGGCATCGATCGTCCGGGGGCATGTCGGCGAGCGCCGCGGCGAACGTGCTGTCGGCGGCGGCGAAGTCGCCCGTGACATGCCGCACCAGGCCCGCCAACGCCTCACACCACCACGCCGCGGCGTGGCACTGCTCGGCGACTCGAGCCGCCGGGCCGGGTTGGCTGTCTTCCAGCAGGTAGCGCACCCGCTGACCCAGGATCCATTCGTCGCCGGGGAGAGCGGCGACGGCGTCCTCGAGCACGGTGAGGAGCCGGGCCCGCGCCTGGCGAATTCGTTTGGGCTCAGGGGGTGCGCTGTCATTGTCTCCCCCGTCCTCGTACCAGTAGCAGATCCGCCCGATGCGCTGGCCGCAGAAGTCTCTCCAGCCCCCGGGGCTTTCCGGGAGACTGGCGCGCCGGGTGGCCTCGAACGTGGCCTGGGCCCGGCGGGCAGACTTGAGGACCGCGCCCGAGTCAGGCGTGGCCTGCGAGTGGCCGGCGGCGAGCATCTGGAGGAGTGCGAGGAAGCCCATGATCGTCCTCGCGGCCAAGATACAGCTACCGCCGCCCCGCGCGCGAGCTTGACGGCGGAGCGCCCAGGGCTAACATCGCCGCGATGGAGATCCCGCGCGAGTACAACGCTGCCTCCTGGTTCGTCGACCGCCACGTCGCCGAAGGCCGGGCCGCACGGCTCGCGGTGATCCACGAGGGGGGCCGCCTCACGTACGGAGACGTGGCCGCGGGAGCGAACCGGCTCGGCAACGCGCTGCGGCGCCTGGGCGTGCAGCGGGAGCAGCGGGTGATCCTGCTGCTCCATGACTCACCACAGTTCGTCTGGAGTTTCTGGGGCGCGCTCAAGATCGGCGCCGTACCCGTTCCCACCAATACGCTGCTCAAGCCACGCGACTACGAGTACATCATGAGAGACAGCCGGGCGGAAGTGGCGATCGTGAGCGAGCCGCTGACCCCGGCGCTCGCGGAAGCGCGCCTGCGGGTGCCGGCGCTGCAGCACGTCGTAGTCGCCGGCCGGGCTTCTGCCGGCGAGCTGTCGTACGAGGAGCTCGTCGGTGCAGAGAGCCCTGAGCTCGCTCCCGCCGAGACGACCAAGGACGACGTCGCCTTCTGGCTGTACACCTCCGGCACGACCGGGACGCCCAAGGCCGCCGTACACCTGCACCACGACATGCTGGTGTGCTGCGAGGCATTCGGCCGGCACGTGCTCGAGATCGGGCCCGACGACCGGACCTTCTCCGTCGCAAAGTTGTTTTTCGCCTACGGCCTCGGCAACGCCTTGTACTTCCCGTTTCACGTCGGGGCCGCGACGGTACTGTTTTCGGGCCGTCCCGAGCCGGCCAAGGTGTTCGACGTGATCGCCCGGGAGCGTCCCACGCTGTTCTACGCTGTGCCGACGGCGTACGCCGCGATGCTGCAGGTGCCGGACGCCGCCCGGACCTACGACCTCAAGTCGGTGCGCCTGTGCATCTCCGCCGGAGAGCCCCTGCCGAAGGCGATTTACGAGCGCTGGCGCGAGCGGTTCGGCATCGAGATTCTCGACGGTATCGGCTCGACCGAGCTGTGTCACCAGTTCATCGCGAACCGCCCGGGCCGGGTGCGTCCCGGCTCGAGCGGGACGCTCGTGCCCGGCTACGACGCGAGGATCGTGGACGACCAGGACCGGGACCTGCCCGCGGGCGAGATCGGCAACCTGCTCGTGAGCGGCGACAGTGCCTGCGCGGGCTACTGGAACCAGCACGAGCGCACCAAGCAAACGATCCAGGGCGAATGGGTCCGGACTGGCGATAAGTACACGCGGGACGCGGACGGCTACTTCTGGTATGCCGGGCGGGGCGACGACATGATCAAGGCGGGGGGGATGTGGGTTTCACCCGCCGAGGTCGAGGGAGCGCTCGCCGAGCACCCGGCGGTCGTGGAAGCCGGGGTGGTCGGCGCCGCGGGCGACGACGAGCTCGTCAAGCCGGTGGCGTTCGTGGTGCTCGTCCGGGGCCACGCTCCGAGCCCAGCGCTCGAGGCGGAGCTGCAGGTGTTCGTCAAACAACGGCTCGCCCACTACAAGTACCCACGGTGGATCCGGTTCGTCGAGGAGCTGCCGAAGACGGCGACGGGGAAGATCCAGAGATTCAAGCTACGGGAAATAGCGGGGCAGCCACCAGAACCCGAGAAGCAGCCACCAGAACAGGAGAAGTAGCCACCAGAACACGAGAAGTAGATTGGGAATCAGCTTCCGGTCGCCCCACCCTCACGGGTGGGGCGATGGTCGGGCCTCCTGGGTCTGGATGTATCGAATGGTCTTGTGCTCACATCGTCTGCACACTGAGAAAGCCGCATATCCCTGCTGCCACGCGAACAGTTTCAAATCGGGGAAAGTGTCGTGGACCCAGCGCGACGAGTTCGCCTTGAGCGCGTCCACGAGATATGCAGCCGAGAGGCGCGACCCAAGCGACACGTACAGATGCACGTGATCGGACGGTCCGCCAGCGCAGAGCAGGATCGCCCCCTTGCGTCGCGCGATGCTCGCGAAACAGCGATACAACCGGTCCTGCCACGCGCGGTCGATCCAGAGTTGACGGCGAAAGGTGCTCCAGACAAGATGGACCCGCACCCAAACGAACGTGTGGCGCATGATGCACGTTGATGGTCCTGGGGCTGTGGGGCAGCATCCTTCCCTTCCGGCGCGGTGCATGCGATTGCGCGACGGCCATAGCCCCGCCCGTCAGGGCGGGGCTCATGGAGAATGACGGTCGTATGTCGCCCCGCCCGTCAGGGCGGGGCTAATGGAACATCAGCAGCGACACATCGTACAGCGCGTGCGTCCACGCCGTGATCCCGAACCCCCGCGCCAAGTACAGGGCGGAGAAAAACAGCCCAGCCACCATCCGGAACACGAACGAGTAGACCTGGAGCCGGTCGCCGTAGGGGCCGATGTAGTGAAACGCCGAAAAGATCGCGGCGCCGAGCAGGGTGGCGGCGACGCCCGCCGTGATGGGGCGCCAGCCCAGCAGGGCGCGCGCCGCCGCGGCAAGCGCACCCACGAGCAGCACGCGGAACAGCAGCTCCTCGTAGATCCCCGCGCCCAAGGACAACATCAGCCGGGTCCAGCGGTCGAGGTCGCTACCCGCCGGGCGGGCCAGAATCTGCAACCCGCCGAGCACCCCGCTCGTGACCCCGCCCACGAGGAACCCGAACAAGAGCGCCAGCAGCAGCGCTTCGGCCAGCATGCCGCAGAAGACGCTCACGCGGAGGCGCGAGCCCCGCCGGAGATCGCGCGCCACCAGCCATACCCCGACGCCGATCAAGCAGACCATGAAGACGAGCGGGCCCCAGGAGCCCGCCACCGCCACGAACAAGCTCTGCAGGATGACGTCGGCGCCGTTTCGGACCGAGCGCGTGCCGTGCGCCAGCAGCACGGCCAGCACCTGGTAGAACAGCAGCAGGGGCAGCGCGAACGACAGGCTGTAGCGGGGCGCGCGGCTCACTTGCCAGTAGGAGCTCGGTGCGGAGAACGGCGTGGTCATAGGGTCAACAAATCTAAGTCGACTCGTGGCGCAGGTCGCTCGGCTCGGGCGCGGCTTGCGGCGCTCTCGGACGGCCGGTTATCCTAGCCCACCCTTACGGACCGGTCGCATGAAAGTTCAGGCGCTGCTCCTCACGCTCAGTGCCGCTGCGCTCACCTCAGCGCCGGCGCAGCGTCACGAGCGTGCCCGCGACGTCGGGATCCCGCTCGAGGGAACGCCCGGTCCGCTCGACGCCATCACCGATGTCGCCGGCGTCGAGGTCGGCCACCGGACGCTGATCGCGGGCGGGGGCAAGCTCTTGGTGGGCAAGGGTCCCGTCCGCACCGGCGTCACCGCGATCTTCCCGCGCGGCAGGGCCTCGGACGACCCCGTGTTCGCCGGCTGGTTCGCCATGAACGGCAACGGGGAAATGACCGGCACGACCTGGGTCGACGAATCGGGGTTCCTGTGGGGACCAGTGATGATCACCAACACCCATTCCGTCGGAGTGGTGCGCGACGCGGTGATCCAGTGGGTCGTGCGGCAGGGCCGGATGCAGCACGACGAGTGGTCGCTGCCAGTGGTGGCCGAGACGTGGGACGGGGGCTTGAACGACATCAACGGCTTCCACGTCACAAAGGAAGATGCGTGGGCGGCCATGGACAGTGCGCGCGGGGGCCCGGTCGCCGAGGGGAGTGTCGGCGGAGGGACCGGGATGGTGTGCAACCGCTTCAAGGGCGGCATCGGGACGGCGTCGCGGCGCGTGGCCGGGGACGGCTACACGGTCGGTGTGCTGGTGCAGTGCAACTACGGCGCCCGTGCTCCGCTGCGGATCGCCGGCGTGCCGGTGGGCCGCGAGATCCCGGACCTGTTGCCGTGCCGGGCGCCGTGCGGAGGGGGCGGGGGGCGCTCGGCGCGCGACGCGCGGCTCGGCGACGATGTGGGCTCGATCATCATCGTCGTGGCGACCGATGCCCCGCTCCTCCCGCACCAGCTCAAGCGGATCGCCAAGCGCGCAGCCCTCGGCGTGGGTCGCATGGGCGGGCTGGCGGCGCACTCGTCGGGCGACATCTTCATCGCTTTCTCGACCGCGAACCCCCACGCCTCCCGAGACTCCGGACTCGCGCAGATCGCAATGGCGCCCGACGAGCGCATCACGCCGCTGTTCGAGGCGACGGTGCAGGCCACCGAAGAGGCGATCGTCAACGCGATGCTCGCCGCCGAGACGATGACGGGCGCCGACGACCTCACGGTGTACGCGCTGCCGCACGACCGGTTGCGCGAGGTGCTGCGTCGCTACAACCGGTTGAACCCGTGACGGCGGCGCGGTCCATCGTCCGACCGGCCGATCTCCGCGTCCGTCCCCTGGCGCGCGCCGAGACGATTCCCTCGGCGTGGTATACCGACCCGCGCTTCCACGAGCTCGACCGCGACGCGGTGTTCGCCACCACGTGGCAATACGTGGCCGACGCGCGGCAGCTGGCACGCCCCGGCGATCATGTCGTGGCGGACGTGGCGGAGCAGCCGATCATCGTCGTGCGGGGCGCGGACGGCGCCCTGCGGGCTTTCTACAACGTCTGCCGCCACCGCGGCGGCCCGCTCGCCATGAAAGACGGCAACGCCGACATGCTCATCTGCAAGTACCACGGCTGGACGTATCGGCTGGACGGGATGCTGCGCGGCGTGCCGCATTTCAATCGGGTGGAGCTGTTCGACAAGCGGAACTACGGCCTCACGCCCGTGCACGTCGCCGAGTGGGAAGGGCTGGTGTTCGCGTGCCTGGCCGAGCGGCCGAAGCCGCTCGAGGGCTGCGTGAAGGACATCCGCGAGCGCATCGCGCCGACGCGCCTCGGAACGCTCCGGTTCGCGCGCCGCGTCGAGTACGACGTGCGTGCCAACTGGAAGGTGTACGTCGACAACTTCCTCGAAGGCTACCACGTCCCGTACGTCCACCCCGAGCTGTACACGCTGTACGACTTCGACGCGTACGTCACCGAGGTGCACGACTGGTACTCGGTCCAGCTCGGGCCGCTCACCGACGACCGCAACGTGTACACGACGGGCGGCGGCGAAGCCTTGTACTACCAGATCTTCCCCAACCTGATGCTGAACGTGGTACCGGGACGGCTGCAGTCCAACGTCGTGATCCCGGTCGCGCCCGATCGCTGCAAGGTGATCTTTCGCTATTACTACGACGATGTGACGTCGCCCGCGGCACAGCAGCGCATCGAGGCGGACATCGCCTTCTCGGACAAGGTGCAGCAGGAAGACGGCGAGATCTGCGAGCGCGTGCAGCGCGGGCTCGGGTCCCGGGCGTATGACAAAGGCCGCTTCTCGGTGCGCTTCGAGGAAGGTGTGCACCACTTCCAGACACTCCTGAAACGCGCCTACGGGACGTGGCTGAAGCGCCGGTAACGGATCTCAAGCGCCAGCTCGGACTGCTCGACTCGACGATGATCAACGTCGGGACGATCGTCGCGTCGGCCATTTTCATCGTTCCGAGCGTCATCGCCGCCACGCTGCAGGCCTCGGTGCCGTCGATCCTCGTGTGGGTCGCGGGCGGCGTCGTGTCGCTGCTCGGTGCCCTGGCCATCGCCGAGCTCGGGGCGGCCATGCCCCGGGCGGGCGGGATCTATGTGTACCTGAGCGAGGCGTACGGACCGGTCTGGGGGTTCCTGTACGGCTGGTCGAGCGGCGTGGTGATCAACCCCGCCTCGATCGCCGCGATTGCGTTGGGATTCGCGACTTACCTCGGATTCTTTCTGCACCTGGGAGATGCGGGGGTCAAAGCGGCGGCGGTGGTCTCGATCATCGCGCTGACCGTCGTCAACTCGCTGGGCGTCCGCCTGGGCGCGATCACTCAGAACGTGCTCACGCTCACCAAGATCGGGCTCGTGGCGGCGCTCATCGTGGTCGGATTCGTGCTGCCAGGTGGGAACGTCGCGAACCTGGCGCCGCTCTGGTCCGACGCGCCGTTGGGGCAGCAGGTCGCGTCGTTCGGGGTCGCGCTGGTGGCGGTGCTGTGGGCGTACGACGGATGGATCGAGAGCACGTACGTCGGGGGTGAGGTCACGGACCCCGGTCGCAACCTGCCGCGCTCCATGATCCTGTCCACGTTCATCGCGATCGTCTTGTATTGCCTCGTGACCGCGTCGTTCGCGTACGTGCTGTCACCGGCGAAGATGGCGGCTTCATCCCTCGTGGCGTCGGACGCTGCGCAGATCACGCTCGGCAGCGCCGGCGCCGGATTCGTGGCCGTCGCGATCATGGTCGCCACGCTGGGATCGAATAACGGCATCGTGCTCACGGCCGCCCGCGTGCCGTACGCGATGGCGCGAGACGGTTTGCTCCCACGATGGCTGGCGGGGGTCCACCCGCGTTTCCTCACGCCGGTGCCGTCGCTCGCAGTACAGTGCGTGATCTCGATCGCGCTCACGTGGATCTCCACCGAGCCATCGTGGAGGAACGTCTATAACCGGCTGTTCACCTACGTCGTCCTGGCGGAGTTCGTGTTCTACGCGATGTCGTGCGGGGCGGTGATCCGGCTGCGGCGCAAGGCTCCTGACCTAGTGCGGCCGTACCGGACCTGGGGATATCCGGTCACACCGATCGTCTTTATCCTGTTCTCGCTCTGGCTCGTGTTCAACACCGCGAAGCAACAGCCGGGGGACACGGCGATGAGTGCGCTGTTGATCCTCGTCGGACTGCCGCTCTACTGGTGGCAGCGCATCGTGGCCCGCCGGGCCGAAGCTGCTTCCTAGCCTCCTACTCTTCGTCCGACGCCGGCTTTTCGAGCCGCTGTAGCGCCTCTTGTACGCGCTGCTTCGCGTCGCGGTGTAGCAGCGCGGCCAGGGCCGCCTTGAGACGGGGGATGGCCAGCTGTCGCGGGAGCGTGAATTGGAAGGCCTCCACAGTCCAGCGGCGCACCTGGGGCCGCTCGTCGTCCAGGTGCGTGGCGAGGAGGTCGAGCGCATGCGCGCTGCCGCGGGCCGCGAGCGCCGCGAGCACGTGGGCGGGGAAGCGGTCCGAGCCGAGCAGCGTCTCGAGCTGCGGGATCGCGCCGGTGTCGCCTGTCTGCGCGATGACGCGATACGCCGCTTCCTGGATCACGTTTTGGTACGAGGCTACGGGGAGCCCCCACGAGACGACGCTGTCGCGAGCGCTCGAATCGGCGGCGACGAGGGCGGTGAGCGCCGCGGCCCGCACCTCGTAGCTCGGGTCGGTCCGCCACGTCGTGCGCGCCAGCTCGGCCGCGCGCGCGCCGCCGAGTCGCCCGAGCGTAGTGATGGCCATGCGGCGCACCTGCGCAGCGGTATCGCGGAGCGCCGCAGCGAGCGGTGCCGCGGCGCCCGCCGCCGGGAATCGCGCGAGCGCCTCTACCGCCTGGGCGCGGGTCAGGAAGTAGTCGGCGACGGTGGCGGCGCGCGCGAGCGCAGCCAGGGCCGTGGCGTCGGCGGGCCGCTTGGCGAGCTCTGCGATCACCCATTCGCGGTTCCACAAGGCGGCGTCGCGCTCGAGCTGGGTCGCGAGCCAGGAGGTGGGCTGGTCGAACGTGAGCTCCTTCAGGACCGTGTTGCCGTCGTCGAACACCACCATCGTGGGCGGACCGGCGAGCGCCGAAAACGAGACGGTCTGCTCGCGCGACGTGAGCTGCACACGGCGGACCACGTCCCCGCCGGGGGTGCCGACCCGGATGCTCAACGGCATGTGGAACACCGCCGCCGTCCGGTAGCGCGGCGCGGTGCTGTCGGCCGTGGGGGGGGCGCTGTCGCGCTGCGTCTGCTTCACGCTCAGCGCGAGCGTTCGCGCCGCCGTGTCGTATGCCGCGGTGACGGTAAAGGCCGGATGCCCCGCGCCATAAATCCACTCGCTCCAGAACGCGTCGAGGTTTTCACCCGTCGCGTCCAGCACGGCCTGGCGCAGATCGTCGCTGGTGGCGTTGCCGAGCGCGTGACGCGTGAGATAGAGATGCAGCGCAACCCAGAACCGCTCGGGGCCCAGGTACTCGCGCAGCATACGGAGCACGAGCGCGCCCTTGGGATAGATGTTGTTCGATCCGGGGGCGGCGAGCGGCATGCGGCGCCGGGCGTCGATCTGGAGGTACTGGCGGTACTCGTCGAGGTAGTAATCCTCTTCCGCGTGGCGGCCGAGCTTCGCGCTCCAGTATTGGCCCGGCATGAACTCGGCGAACCCTTCGTTGAGCCACATGTTCGCCCAGTTCTCGGTGGTGACATAGTCGCCGAACCACTGGTGGGCGAGCTCGTGCGGAATCAGGATCCACTGATACCAGGGCCGGTCGAGGTAGGCCCGCTCGTCGGGGAGCCAGTCGACGAGCGTCGTCGCGCTGACGTTCTCCATTCCGCCGAAAAAGTCCGCCACCGTGGTCTGTGCGTATTTGGCCCAGGGATACGAGAGGCCGGTGAGTCGAGAGTACACGTCGATCATGTCCGGCGTCACGGCGAACAGCCGGCGGGCGCGATCGGAGTCGGCGTGATAGACGTAGTAGTCCACCGGAATGGCGTGCCAGTGGTCCGCCACCTTGACGAGCGGCGCGACGATCAGGGACACGAGATAGGTGGAGCTCGGCAGGTCCTGGCGCCAGGTGACGCTGTGCGTGGCGCCGGGCAGCTTGCGGTCGGCCACGAGCGTGCCGTTCGACACCACCGTGTACTGCTGCGGCACGGTGGCGACGAGCTCCCACGTCATCTTGTCGTTGGGGAAGTCGTAGGTCGGGAACCAGAAGTGATTGTTGTGGTCCTCTCCCTGACTCCAGATCTGCTGGGGTCGATGCGACTGCCCCTCGGGTTGGATGAACGTCAGGCCACGTCCGTTCTCGAGCGACGCGTGGTAGTCGATCGAGAAGCGCAGCGTGTCGTGAAAGGCGACCGGGCGCGCGGGGTACACCACGAGGGTGTCCCCGTGGCGATCGCTCCGGAGCGTCGCTCCGCGGCCGTCCGCGATCCGGGCCACGACGAGGCGCGCGCCGGCGTCGAGGATCACCGAGTCGAGGCCGGGCCGCAGAGCGACCAGGGTCGTCGTCACCCGGCCGTCGAACGATGTGGAATCCCAGTCGAAGTTCCGGACCTCGATGCGCTGGTGCACGAGATGGTAGTCGTGCGACCGCGTGTAGGCGTCGTTGGCGATCAGCTCGGCATTGGACTGGGCGAGCGCGGGCCCGGCGAGGCCGCAGAGGATGGTGCAAACGAGTGAGGGGCGCATCCGCCTAATGTAGCCTGGACGCGGGGCCCTTTCCGATGCAGAATTCTCCGGCCGCCACTATGCCCTTCACAGGAGATTCGAGGATGAGATCCACGCTCGGCACCACCCTACTTGCGCTCTGTACCCTCCCGCTCGCCGTCGTCGCTGGCGCGCGGGCCCAAAACCCGGTCACCAACGGCGTCCGCTCCATTGCGGAGCGCCAGACGAAGAACATCGTGGACGCCGCGGAGGAGATGCCGGCGGACAAGTACGGCTACAAGCCCACGCCCGCCCAGATGAGCTTTGGGGACGTGGTCGCCCACTTGATCCGGGAAGGGAACAACTATCTCTGCAGCGCGTCCTCCGGCATGAAGCAGCCCGAGACGGACAAGTTCGCCGGAACGGACTCCAAGGAAAAGCTCGTGGCCGGCCTCAAGGCCTCGTTCAAGTTCTGCGAGACCGTGCTGGCCGGGATCCAGGACCCGCAGCTGGGCGACAGCATCGACTTCTTCGGCGGCAAGAAGCAGACGAAGGGTTTGGCCGCGTTGATCACGGTCGCCGACTGGGCGGACCACTACAGCCAGATGGCGATCTACCTGCGGTTGAACGGGCTGCTGCCGCCGACGGCGAAGAAGGCCGACTAGCGGTCGCGGAGGATCTCCCGCGCCGCATTGTATCCGCACGCCCCCATGACGCCGCCGCCCGGGTGCGTCGCCGAGCCGCAGAGGTACAGCCCTTTGATGGGGGCGCGGTAGTCGGCGTACCCGGGCAGCGGCCGCAGGAAGAACAGCTGCGGCAGCGTCATGGCGCCCTGAAAGATGTTCCCTCCCGTCAGCCCGAAGCGACGCTCCAGGTCGAGCGGCGACAACACCTGCCGCTCGATCACGGAGCGTTTGAAGTTGGGCGCGTACTCGTTGAGGATGTCGAAGCAGCGGTCGGCGAACCGGTCCTTGGCCTCGTCCCAGCCGCCGTTCCTGAGCTGGTACGGCGCGTACTGCACGAAGAAGGACATGACGTGTTTGCCCGCGGGCGCCACCGTCGTGTCCACGACCGACGGGATGGTGCACTCGAGGATCGGGTCGGTGGAGGGGCGGCCGTACTTGGCGTCGTCATACGCCCGCTCCATATAGTCGAGCGTGGGCGCCAGATGAATCGTGCCGCGCAGGTGTCCGTTGGGGGGGAGCCCGCTGGCCTTCACGGCCGTGAAATCGGGCAACTCGGACAGAGCGACGTTGATCTTGAGCGAGGCGCTGGCGTAGTCGATGCCGCGCACCGCCGCGACGAACTCGTCCGGCAACTCCCGCTCCTCGAGCAGCTGCAGGAAGGTCACGTGGGCGTCGGCGTTGGAGGCGACTTTCTTGGCCTGGAACTCGGTGCCGTCGGCGAGGGCCACCCCCTTCACCCGGCCACGGCGGGTCAGAATCTTCGCCACCGGGCTGTTGAGGCGGATCTCCGCTCCGTGGGCGCGCGCCGCGGACGCGAGCGCCTGGGTGATCCCGCCCATCCCGCCCCGGACATAGCCCCACATCCCCCGTACGCCGTTGCACTCGCCCATCACGTGGTGGAACAGGACGTACGCGGTGCCCGGCATGGAGGGTGACGCCATCGCGCCGATGATGGCGTCGGTGGCGAGCGCGATCTTGAGCTCCTCCGACTCGAACCAGCGGTCCAAAATCGGTCGCGCGGCGCCCGTCAGGATCTCGAGCGCGCCCGGACCGTCCCGGCCCAGCTTGAGGAAGCGCCAGCCGAGCCGGGCGAGGTGCGCGAGGTTCTTGGGACCGAAGGACCACGGATTGGGGGGCGTCTGGAGCAGCGTGGGCTCGATGAAGTCGGCCACGCGCTCGAGCATCGCCTCGTAGCGCGGCAAGGCCTCGGCGTCGCGCGTCGAGAACTTGGCGACCTGCTGGCGGGTCAGCTCCTTGTCGGGGCCCATCAGGAGGAAGCGGCCATCGGGGAACGGCGTAAACGACGAGGGGCTGCGCGGCAGGAGCTCGAATCCGTGGCGCGCGAGCTCCAGGTCGCGGATGATCTCGGGACGGAGCAGGCTGTTCACGTATGCGGCCGTAGACACCTTGAAGCCGGGCCACAGCTCCTCGGTCACGCACGCACCGCCCACCACGTCACGCCGCTCGAGCACCAGCACCCGCCTGCCGGCACGCGCAAGGTAGGCTGCCGTGACGAGACCGTTGTGGCCCGCCCCGACGATAATGATGTCGTACGAACCGGACATGGCGATCCCGTCGATCCCTTTAAGGCTCCAGCGTGCTGCACTATGTTACAGGCGGGTCCGTCGCACCATGAAGCGAACGGTTGTGCCGCTGCTGGCGGTTGCCTGGTGTGTCGTCTCACCCTTCACGACGGCGGGGTGCGCGCGTCCGCGACCCGTTGCGACCACACCCGCTGCCGACTCGACCGCTGCCCGCGCCCCCGTGACGCTGCGCGTCACCAACAGCAACTGGTCGGACGTGAGAATCTACCTCACCCGCGGCGCCACGTGGGTGCGGTTGGGCCTCGTCACCACGAACAACACGGTCGAGTTCACCGTGCCGGCGGAGTTCGTCGCCTCCCCCGGAGGCGTGACGCTGGTGGCGGATCCCGTCGCGGGGCGGCGGCCGTGGACCACGACGCTCCCCGCCGTCATGCCCGGCGACGAATTCGAGCTGGTCGTCGAGAGCTTTCTACAGTACTCGCACCTGGTCGTGCGATAGCTGTTCAGGGCCGGCGCTGCAGCCGCTCGAGCAGGGCGCCCAGCCCCGGCGGCACCTGCACGCCAAAAATGTCTCTGGTAGGGGCGGTGACCACGATCGAGCGCGGCCCGGGCGCCCCTTCACTGCCGGTCGGCCCCGCGCTGCCGGCTCGTCCCTGGGCGCCGTCGGCCGCGTCGGGACAGCGCCGATTGTTCTGGTCGGTCTGTCCGTTGCCGCCTTTGCCGGCGCGACCGCCGGTCCCGCCTGCCCCTCCCGATCCACCGGCGCCGCCCGGGCTGTGTCCATCCACCAGTCCGGCGAGGAGCGGCTGGTCGATGGGCACCACGATGCTGATGCGGCCGCCCCGTCCCCCGGAGCCGCCCGGCCCGCCGTTGCCGCCGTTGCCCCCCGGGGCCCCCGGCTGCGCGGGGCATCCCGCCGCGCCCGCCGCGCCGTCGGTCCCGTTGGCGCCCGCGATGCCTGTACCGCCCCGACCGCCCCGCGACTCGACGATCAGCCAGTCCGCGGGGGCGACGCTCGTCGCGTCACCCAGGATGTAGAAGGGCGGCGCGACGCCCACCTGGAACCCAGCTACGTACAGCTTGTCGTAGAACGGGGAGCGCACCGCCGCGAGCCGCACGTTCACGTCCGGCCCGTTGCTCCCCGCCTCACCCGCGCCGCCCGGCTCGCCCGAGAACGTGAACGTATGAGGCATGCAGCCGTAGTACGGCGGAACCACGACGGTGCTCGTGACGCGGGAGTTGGCCCGCAGGGTCGCCGTGAGCCGGAACCCGGTCGATACGGTCGCCAGCGGATCGCGCTCCGTCACCCAGTCGCCGTCTTCCTGGGAGACCGCGTCGGGACTCTCGCGATCGAGAAACACGACGTGCAGGCGCGGCGGATGCTTCTTGTCGTACGAGCGCGCGAACGGTACCCGCTCGCCGCTCGCCAGCACGGCCTCGTAGCTCGCCGCGATCACGCTCCCCGGGCAGGCGCGGCCGTAGCTCGTGACGATGCGGATGTCCTTGATCTGCGCGACCAACCCAGGGTCGGGGGCGAAATCGGGTGGCGGAGCGTGGGAGCATCCGGACAACGTCAGGCCAAGAATCGTCACGGAGAGACGTCGCAGAGAGGCGTCGCGGAGAAACGTCGGGAACAGTCCCATGGAGATCCCTTTGGGGTCGGCCGGGAAGCAACATGTGAAACCGTGTCCCAATAGGCAACTTCGCCGCACTCTTGCGCCTTGAGCCGTGCGACTTGAGGCTTTACCCATGGACGCACCCGGCTACGGCCTGATCGAGACGATGCGCGTCCGGGACGGACGCATCGCGTTTCTGCAGCGCCACCTGGCCCGCCTCGAGCGCTCCCTCGATGAGCTCGGCCTGCCAAGACCCGTGCAGAATCTCGCCGCTCTAGTAACGCCGTTTGCGGCAACTGGTAACGCCGTACTCCGTTTAGAGGTGCGCGATGGGCGCGCCAGCGTGACCGTGCGCGCGCCGCCGCCGCTCCAGGCTCCGGCCGTGATCACCGCGTCCGAGCCACACCGGCCCTACCGCCACAAGACCACCGAGCGCGACTGTTTCGTGGACGCCGCGAACGAGGCGGACCGGGCGGAGGCGGACGACGCCCTGCTGCTCACGCACGACGGGTTCGTGGCGGAGGGTACGGTGTGGAGCGTGTTCTGGTGGGACGGCGACATGCTGCGCACGCCGACGCTCGACCTGAGCATCCTGCCAGGCATCGGCCGCGCGCGCGTGCTCGAGCTGGTGGCGCGCGTAGACCAGGGCCGCTACACAAGGCAGCTGCTCGCCGGAAAGAGCCTGTTCCTCACGAACGCGGTACGGGGCGTCGTGCCGTTCATGTCGCTCGACGGCGTGCCGGCCTCGTCTGATCCCCGCACGGCGGAGCTCGCCGGTCGGTTCTGGCCCGCTGGCTGAACGTTGCGGCGTGGGCCGAACGCTTCCCGAAGCTGGTACGCACCACTCTGAGGCGAGTGCGCCGCGCCCGTGCTGCACCGCCCGACGCGCGACGGCCCCGGTAGTGAGTCCATTCAATTGTGCGGCAATCAGATACGACATGCGCGGCAGCGACTGGGAGGGTGCGACGCTTCTGGCCCGGGAAGTGCGATGCGCACTAGCGGATGGTCACCATAGCACCAGCAGCCCGACAGCGGGCGGCGTCGTTCAGCGACGTCGTCGAAGTGGTTGTGGCCCGCCCGGACGTGGGGTCCGACGCGGTGTGTGCCTCGGCGACGCTGCTCTCGGACCGAGAGCTGGAACGAGCGCGTCGCTTCGCGTTCGATTCCGACCGGGGCCGATACGTCGTCGCGCGGGCGCTGTTGCGCCAGCTGCTCGCGGCGCGACTCGGCGCCCGCCCCGAATCCGTCGAACTGGCCGCCGGGGCGCGCGGCAAGCCCGCCCTGACCGGGCGGTGCGCGGCCTCCGACCTGCGTTTCAACGTGTCGCACTGTGAGGATGTCGCCGTGTACGCCTTCGCCTCCGGACGGGAAGTCGGCGTCGACGTGGAGGCGGTCCGTGCGCTCCCCGACGCCGACGACGTTGCCGCCCTCTGGTTTTCCCGCCACGAGCACGCCACGTACCGCGCGCTCGAGCCGCGAGACCGGCCGCTGGGATTCTTCCAGTGCTGGACACGAAAGGAGGCCTTCATCAAGGCGCTGGGCGACGGCCTGTACCATCC
>Ga0070698_100003191_pt1 | contig 18080 bp, 17 predicted proteins | sample KBSK1502metaG_FD_65477 | JGI IMG/M metagenome (GOLD analysis project Ga0070698, IMG submission 65477) | Corn, switchgrass and miscanthus rhizosphere microbial communities from Kellogg Biological Station, Michigan, USA - KBS K1-50-2 metaG | ecosystem: Host-associated > Plants > Roots >...
GCGGCTGCGCGATTTGCTCCGGCCGGAGGTTGAAATGCTTGAGAATCTGCTCGATCGAGATCTGTCGAATTGGAAGAATGCGACCACTCAGGCATCGACGGCCGCGAGTTGCAAAATCACTCAGGCAGATTGAACTCCTGATTGCCGGCGGATGCTGCTGAAGGGATGGCCAGCGGGCTGACCACTTTGCGTCACGGCTCTGGCGGTGGCTGCGTAGAAGTTCCGCTTTTGCCCTGGTTCGCTAATAGAGCGCGATCCCTGCGTTCAATTAGCTTTTGGCGCTCCGCGTCAGGCAGTACAACCTGCACGCCAACTTGCGTAGGCTTGTCAGCAAATTGCGGGTTATACTTGCCTGCCAGCCATTGCCCGGACTGCATCCTAAGCCTGGCGCGCCCACTAGCCTCGTGTGTCGGAAGTTCGCACTCAGGTCGAGGGTTCGAATCCCTCCCTCACCGCCAGCTTCAAAATCTCCCGCGAATCGGGGATTCAATTTAGATCTCGCGCTATCATGACCGGAGATTTGAACACCGTTCGACCGGTGGGTGCGGAGCGCAAGGGTTAATAGCGAAGCTCTAAAGCTGGAGCCAACGCGCAGCGTTGGATAATCCCTTACTCACCGATCCCATGGGATGGACCGAACAAGTGCCGAAGATTCACAATGAAAGTCACAATGATTCGAACCGCGTGCGCCGCGTTGCCAAGTAAAAATCCGACAACCCCCCATTGAACATGAAGCTTCTCTTCTTCGCGGGATCCTTGATTTTTGCGACCTGTGCATTCGCGCGCATCGGCGAAACTCTCGATGAATGTAAATCGCGCTACGGTTCGTCGAGCGGGCAGATTGCGTCAGATCAGTTCTCGTTCCGGAGGGGGCATATCAATATCGTCGTTCACTTGCGAAACGGCCGGTCCGTCCAGGAAGATTACGCGCCCGACAGACAGCGATTTCGCCGAAGGATCACCTAAAAAACAGGGACGCGGTTTTACCCGCGTCCCTGAACTACTTTACGATTTTAAATCGACTTTTCTTACGGAACGACTGCGTGGTAGGCGAAGTGATACTGCGTGCCTGAACCGGTCAAAGTGATCCAGCCTTGGACCACCGTGCCCGACGGAAGGCGAGGGTTGACCGAAACGGTCAAGGTTGCTGAACCGCCAGCTGGCACCGTTACCGACGCAGGGAAACTAATCCGGCTGTCGCCTGAAGTCGTAGTCCCAGCATCGAAAGGAACCAGAATCGGATTCGTGCTCGGCGTGAATTTCAACGCCGCAAGCGAGAACGTCTGGTCCGCGTCGGTGGTGTTCGACAAGGTCAACGTGAATGACGCTGGGACATTATTGGACGAGCTGATCTTGCCGAAGCTCGCCGAGTCTGGGTCGAAGAAAATCGTCGCGTCTGCGGCGTTGCTCAGATTCTCACGGCCGGCGCCTTGTGCGGTTGGGCCGACGTCCATTGTCCCCGTCTTCGCATTCTGGATCACTCGATCGGAAGTGTTAGCAAGCGCAGATTTCACCTGATTCGGCGACCAATCAGGATGAAGCTGGAGAAGCACGGCGGAAGATCCGGCCAGGTGCGGCGTGGCCATCGACGTCCCGCTGAAGAAAGCCCACGAGCCTTCGCCGCCACACGTGATCGCCTTGCCAACGCACGTGATCGAACTCAAGACGTTGACGCCAACCGAAGTTGCATCGGGCTTGATCAGCGTGTCTGGGCTCGTTGGACCCTGGCTGCTGAAGCCGGCAAGGATGTCGGCATTCTTGCTAACGATGTTCTGAAGAACGTCAGTCGCGTCAGCGGTCGTCGCTGCGGAGGTCCGCAACGCGCCCCCTTCTTTCAGCCCAATCATGACTGCAGGGATGTTATCGTCGAAGCCAGCCGTGCGGGCCATCGCGATCGGATCACCGGCGACATTGTTGACCATGAGCACCGCAACCGCGCCGGCGCTTTTCGCGTTCGCGACCTTTTGGCTGAAGGTGCATGAACCACGATTGATAATCGCGAGTTTGCCGGCGGCCGCACTCGGGACACTGGCACACCCATTGGAAGCCGTGTCGAATAAGCTGTATGAATTTGTCGGGAGCGCGTCGAATTGGCCGACTGCAGCACCGATTGTGGTCCCGCCGCCAGATGGATAAGTGAACGGCTGACCGATGAAGTGCTGGTTCGTGCTCGCTCCGGCAGTGATTACCTTCGCCGCGCGTCCAGGCGACTCAACGGTTTGCCCACCCGGCCCGCTGTTACCGGCCGCCACCGCGACTACGACACCGGCATCGACCGCGTTGTTAAGGCCGATCGAAAGCACATCGTTACCGGACGCCGTGCCAGGACCGCTCTTTCCAGGCGACCCGCCGAGCGACAAATTTAGCACATCCATCCCGTCAGCGATGGCGGCATCGACGGCGTTGAGAATATCTTCGCTGCGGGCGCTGGCCACGTTTCCGGGGAAGACGTTGTAGTTGCCGAGGAACGCGCCCGGCGCGACGCCGGACAAATCGCTGATGCTCACACCTTTCACCGTCGCGGTCTTACCCGTTACACCAGCGGCGATTCCAGCCGTATGGGAGCCGTGGTCCTGGACGCCTTGGGCGTCGAGGCCCGCGACGGCCGCTTTATTGAAGAATACTTTTGCGACGATAACCTTCGGCGAGACGTACTTGCAGTTTTGGTCTGGCTTGTTGGTCGTGCTGTCCGCCGCATCGCACTTCGGAAATCCGGCGGGATAGCTGAAACCGGTTGGATCGAAGAAGGGATGATTGTTGTCGATGCCCGTATCGATGTCGCCAATCTTTATGCCGGCTCCTGCGTTGGACCGGCCGCCGGCGGCGGCCCAGGCATTTGATGCATTTATGATTTTGTGGCTTTCGCTTAGGTCGGGGTGGTAGAGCCCATTGTACTGGGCCTGCTGGACCATTGGCACGCCTGCGATCAGGTCGAGCGATGTCCCATTAAGCTGAATAGCCACTGCGTTGAGCGAAATATCGTACTGACTCGTTATCTTGGCTTTCGGGGCGTACGTTTGCAGCCACTGTTTAAAATTGTTTCGTTCCGCCGAGAGCTGAGCCCGGTAGGACTTTACCGCATTGCTATTGAAATCGATTTTCTTGCCGTGAGGCGGTTTCGTTGACGAAGCTGTGCTTAACGGATCGCCTTTGAGGATAACGATCGCACTGCTGGTGTCGACGGAGGGTCCGTGATTGAAGTTATCGGTGCTACCACTAGGGGCGCTCCCACCTCCTCCATTTCCGGCGTTTAGTGCGAGGGAACACATCGCCGCGGAAGCAAGGACAAGGACAGCCCCAGTTGCAATGCGGAGAGAAGGGGAGAGACGACTTTGACTAAACCAGCGTAGAGTTTTCATAGATTTTCGAATAGAGATTGACCCTTGAGCAAGAACCGGAAATGTCAAGAATTTCACGCCTTCGGTAAAAAAACGAAACGCCTCCAATTGCAAAAAGAGAGATCACACCGTGCCGGTTGGGTTGGTTAGTTCCGGGTCGACCTAAAGAGGAAACACGACTTTGATTTGTGGTGGATCGCGTTGTCCCTAACGCGATGTTATTGCCATGATCACCGAAGGACAGAACGAAGCGCTAAACGCGCGGCAAGCCTTTGCCCGGTACTGGGACAAGTATCGAACGGTAATCGAACGACTGTTCGCGCCTTTAACCTCCGGAAGCAGGCCGTCGCGGCCTAACGAACATCAGCTTCAAACAATGTTCTGGCGACGATTTACCGTTCGCAGACCGGACATTCGACGTCGCCGTAGGCAGGTTGTCAGCAATGTTCTTCGTTGGCGAAGACTAAGCGGAAGAGAAACTCGGATTACTACCGATATGGAACCGCCGGATTCGTTCCGGTGTTTAACTGGTCCTGGTGCGCGTTCCAAAGATTCCGCTCTGATTCGTCCATCTGCGCAGCTTCCTGCTGTTCCTGCTGGATCGCCGCGAGACGTTTTTGCTCCTGGTTTCCCATCCCCGTCGTTTGAGTCGTCTCACAAGCAACCAGTATTGCAGCGCCGGCGATCAAGCTAACAAGTTGAAGCAGTTTCATATCTGAATATACAACGACTTGGACGCAGCCGTCTTCGCAAATTTCCACCCTTATGGCTGACCTGCAGGAAACATCAATCTACGAACTAAAAGCCGCTCTCAGGGGCCGAGTGGTCCAGGCGGGCGATCCCGATTACGAAGACGCACGCAAGGTTTACAATGCGATGATCGACAAAAAACCTCGTCTGATCGTGCGTTGCGCGGATGTCGCGGACGTAATTTCGTCAATTAATTTTGCGCGGCAAAATCGTTTACTTCTTTCAATTCGAGGCGGCGGCCATAATGCCGGCGGATTGGGAATTTGCGACGATGGCCTCGTCATCGATCTCGCGCCGATCAAATACACGCGGATCGATCCCAAAGCCGGGACGGTGACAGTTGGCGGCGGTTGCACCTGGGGCGACGTCGATCACGCGACGCACGCCTTCGGGTGCGCAGTTCCCAGTGGAATCATTTCCACGACCGGGGTCGGCGGATTGACCCTGGGCGGCGGACTTGGGCATCTCACCCGAAAGTGTGGCCTAACGATTGATAATCTGCTCTCCGCCGACGTCGTCCTCGCTGACGGAAGATTTGTCAAAGCGAACGCCGATGAAAACGCGGATTTATTCTGGGCGCTGCGCGGCGGCGGCGGAAACTTCGGCGTGGTCACTGCTTTCACGTTCAAACTTCACAAGATCGACATGATCTACGGCGGACCGATGCTTTACGAACTGAGCGAAGCCAGCGATGTGATGAAATGGTATCGCGAATCGATTCCGGCCGCACCGGATGATTTGAACGGCTTCTTTGCTTTTCTTACCGTCCCGCCCGGGCCGCCTTTCCCCGAAAATCTTCACCTTAAAAAAATGTGCGGCATTGTCTGGGCCTGCACCGCGCCTGAATCGAAAGCCAAGGAAATGTTCAAGCCGATTCGCGCCTTCAAGAAACCTGCGCTGGATTTTGTTGGCCCGCTGCCGCAGCCGGCCTTGCAAAGCATGTTCGACGGAATCTATCCGCAGGGCTTGCAATGGTACTGGCGGGCCGACTTCGTAAACGAATTAAGCGATGCAGCCATTGCCAAGCACGTTCGTTTTGGCGAAGCGCTGCCATCAATGCATTCCACTATGCATCTTTATCCGATCAACGGCGCGGCCGCGCGCGTTGGCAAAAACGAAACCGCCTGGAACTATCGCGACGCGAATTGGGCGCAGGTGATGGTCGGCGTTGATCCCGATCCGGCGAACAAGCAGAAAATAACGAAGTGGACAAAAGATTACTTCGATGCGCTTCATCCTTATTCAGCCGGCGGCGCTTATGTGAACTTCATGATGGATGAAGGCGAAGAACGCGTGAAGGCAACTTATGGCGGCAATTACCAACGGCTCGCCGAGATCAAAGCCAAGTACGATCCAACCAATCTCTTTCGCGTGAATCAGAACATCAAACCGAGTGGCGCAAAGCGCGCCGCCTGATTTTCATGACCGCGGACGAATTGAAAGCTGTGCAGGCGCCGATCAAAGATCGGTACCGGCAGGAACCGAAGTCAGCGATGGTCACGCTTCGGGCGGAAGGAAAAATCGGCGATGGCGTCACCTGCAACGTCGCGACGGGAAAAGCGCTGGTCGAAGCTGGGCTTCATCCCGCGACTGGCGGGAATGGATTGAGCGCATGCTCGGGCGACATGTTGCTTGAATCATTGGTCGCGTGTGCGGGCGTGACTCTGCGCGCGGTCGCGACCGCGCTGGAGATTCCATTGCGCGACGCAACGATTCGCGCGGAAGGCGATCTCGATTTTCGCGGAACTCTCGCCGTGTCCAAAGAAGTTCCAGTTGGTTTTCAAAGCATTCGACTGCGGTTCGAGCTCGACACTGACGCGACCGAAGAACAAACCGCGACGTTGCTAAAACTCACCGAGCGCTATTGCGTCGTCTATCAAACGCTGGCGCGCCCTCCGAAGATCGACATCTCGCATCACGTCTCGAAGTAGATTTCCGATGTCCCCCTGCTAGTTTACAAGTCGTATGCCTTCCTACATGGACATCCACGAACTCCAGGGCGGTGTTACCGCTGAAGAAGTCATGAAGGCGCACGCGCGCGATGTCGCGGTTCAAGACAAGTACGGCGTCAGTTACCACAAGTATTGGGTGAATGAGAAGGAGGGAAAGATTTTCTGCCTTTGCCACGCACCGAGCGCTGAAGCCGCAAGTCAGGTCCATCTTGAGGCGCACGGCAACGTCGCCGAAAGAATCATTCAAGTCGAGCCTGAGGTCGCCGATCTGTTCATGGGCGGAAGCGAGGTTAACGGCGCCGGCGCTGTTGTCCTTCCTGGCGGCGCAGCCAATGATCGCGATCCCGGAATCCGCACGATCCTGTTCACTGATATTGTTGGATCGACATCGATGACGCGTAAACTCGGGGATGAGGGGGCAATGGAGTTGATTCATTTGCACGACAAAATCGTGCGCGACGCTTTAAGCGAATTGGGCGGACGCGAGGTGAAACATCTCGGCGACGGGATCATGGCGTCGTTCGTTTCTGCGGCCAACGCAATTAAATGCGCAACTCGTGTGCAACGCGATGTTACAAAACATGGCCGGGAAAAACAGGATCGTTCATTTAAAGTTCGAGCAGGTATCGCTGCCGGAGAACCGGTGGAACATCACAACGACCTGTTTGGCTGCACGGTCCAACTCGCGGCGCGCCTCTGTTCTCATGCCGGCCCGGATCAAATTCTAGTCTCCAACGTCGTCGCCGAACTCTGCGAAGGAAAATTGCTTCCCTTCGAAGATCTTGGGGAACTTGACCTTAAAGGTTTCGATCAGCCTGTACGCGCGCACGCGGTCACTTGGGCGCACGACGCATAGCGCATCGAGTCGTAGTTTCACTTTGCACGAGCCACGCAAAACCACTATACGGCTCCTTAAAACTTAGGCTGCAGTGAACCGGTCAGTTCTCATCATTGCTCTTACTTTGTCTTTCTCGATGATCGCATCGCGCGCGCCCGCGCCGATCATCGAGCCATCGGAAACACCGGCGCCCACCGCAGCTCCGCCCGAGCCGACCCCGCATCCCGCGGAAACGAAGCCGACACCCATTGAAATTCCTGAGCAAAAGAAATCCGCCGGGCCGGCGAAGCCAAGAATCCGACCGACTCCCACTGTCGCAACGGGAACGAACACGAACAATCAGCTTTTGCCCACGCCCGCGAATCAGGCAAAAGGCGATTGGGAGCGTTATGTGATCTCCAAGCCCAACGTTGTTTATCCACGGAAGTTCGTCCGAACCGGAATGCAGGGGAACGGCCTATTTCAGTTGGGCATTGACCCAAAAAACGGAACCGTTACGGAAGTGAAAGTTCTAAAACACACCGGATACAGGGAACTAGATGCGACATATGTGATAAATTTTTTCCAGTGGAAATTTCAGCCCGGGACAATCACCAGCGCAACAATTCCGGCCCGTCTCCACATTACTGGCCACGCCCACATTTACCATTAGGAAGGCTCGAGCACATCCAAACCGGGAAACGGAAATTTTCGACGGCTACAGCTAAACTTGGTTCGTCAGCCAGCTACCATGCAGACATCGCAGATCAAAAACTTTATCGACGGTAAATTTGTCGATCCCAAGAGCGGCAAATATCTCGACAACATTGAGCCCGCGACCGGCAAACCATATTCGCAAGTTCCCGACAGCGGCCCGGAAGATGTCGATCTTGCGGTAGCCGCGGCGGAGAAAGCTTTTCCTGGCTGGTCAAAAACACCGGGCCAGGAAAGATCGCAGATCCTTCTGAGGATCGCCGATCTGATCGAGCGCGACTTGGAAAAGTTTGCGCGCGCGGAATCGATCGATACCGGTAAGCCGCTGACACTTGCGCGTTCTTTGGACATTCCGCGCGCAGTCGCCAACTTTCGCTTCTTCGCCACGGCGATTCTTCACACCGAGAGCGAAGCGCACGTGACCGACGGCGTCGCGTTCAACTACACGCTGCGTCAGCCGCGCGGCATCGCCGGATTAATTTCGCCCTGGAATCTTCCGCTCTATTTATTGAGCTGGAAAATCGCGCCCGCCATCGCTGTCGGGAACACCGCGATCGCAAAACCGAGCGAGCTCACGCCGATGACCGCGTATTTGCTTTGCGAAGTTTGCGTCGAAGCCGGGTTGCCGAACGGCGTGCTCAACGTCGTGCACGGCACCGGACCAAATGTCGGCGCTGCGATCACCGCGCATCCAAAGATCAACACGATCTCGTTTACCGGCGGCACCGTGACTGGAAAGAAAGTCGCCGAAGCGTGCGCACCCATGTTCAAGAAAGTTTCGCTCGAGCTCGGCGGTAAAAATCCAAACATCATTTTTGCCGATGCCGATCTCGACACTGCCATTGCCGGCAGCGTCCGCTCCTCGTTTGCGAACCAGGGCCAGGTCTGTTTGTGCGGTTCGCGCATATTCGTCGAGCGCTCGGCTTACAAAGATTTCGTCGATCGTTTCATCGACAAGGCATCGCAATTGAAAATTGGCGATCCGCTCGACGAGAAAACCGAGCAAGGCGCGATCGTGAACGAGGCGCAGCTCGATAAAGTGAAGTTCTATGTCGATCTCGCGCAAAAAGAAGGCGGCAAGATCGCGCTCGGCGGTAAATCGCCGGACTCGATCAACGATCGCTGCCGCGACGGCTACTTCTTTCCGCCAACGATCATCACAGGCTTGCCGGTTTCATGTCGCACCAATCGCGAAGAAATTTTTGGTCCGGTCGTGACCATTACACCGTTCGATAACGAAGAAGAAGTAATCGGTTACGCCAACGACACCGACTACGGCCTGGCCTCGAGTGTTTGGACCCAAAACTTAAATCGCGCCCATCGCGTTGCCGAACGAATTCACACCGGCACAGTTTGGGTGAACTGCTGGCTGGTGCGCGACCTGCGCGTCCCCTTCGGCGGCATGAAAGCCAGCGGTGTCGGCCGCGAAGGCGGCGAAGAAGCTTTACGCTTTTTCACAGAGCCGAAAAACATTTGCATCGCAAAGTAGACATTGTCCCGACGTGGCGCGCATTGATCCCAAGTTCGCTTCGCGAGTAGACGGCCAACTATGGTTAGCTCACGATTACGGCAAGGTCTACGCGACCGAAAACACCAAAAATGGCACCGAGCGGCTCCCTATCGCGGCATCCTATGATGGTTCGCAGATTCTACGGACGTTGTCGCGAAGCCTTAAGGAGCCATTCCTCCTTCTGTACGTTTTGGTGATTTTTCGCGGAGGCGGCAAGGAAGGACGCTACCAAAGCGGGAAACTTTCACACGAGGAACTTGATGCGCTGTTTGGTAGTTACAGTGAATTCTGGGACAGCGACGGCCGCCATTCGATATGGCTGCGCTCAGAAGCAGACGACGCCACTCTTGTTTACGATCGCCACAATCTAATTTATGCGTACGGCCCCCTTCAACGGTTCGAATTAATTCTTGAAGCACTTGGATATACCGAAACGCCGAAAGTGTCCCTGTCGTTTCGACATCAGCATTGCTATTACCCTGAGTTCGATGCTTTCGAACGAGAACTCACGACAAAGCTTGCAGATCGAAGATCAGAGCTTCATCCGGGAGACGAAAATCCGTGTTGATCTGTCTAATCCGCGGTTAATGATTCTTCATCATGTGCCGAGCCATTAAAACACTTCATAATTTCAGTCCACCGGCGACGAACGATGAGATTCACGTGTCGTCGCTTCAATTCGTTCGGAAGTTGTCCGGATTCACGAAACCTTCGCACGCAAACGAAGCCGCGTTCAATCGAGCAGTCGATGAAGTATCACACGTCGCCCAGCATTTACTCGAAGCTTTGGTAACGAATGCGCCGCCGCGTAATCGCGAGACAGAAGCGCTGAAAGCACGAGCGCGATCGGCGAAACGCTTTGGCGCCGCGCTGGCGACTTCATCTCCTTCTTAAAATCCGTTTTCACCTGCGGAACTTGTCACGCCGTAGCTCCGTCACATTGAGTTAACATAAACGGACTTGGCGAAGGCGGATCCGCGGTTAGAAGTTTCTTGATTTGATCAGGAGCAAGAGCACGAGCACGATTAAGAGAAACAATTTGTGAGCGGAATACGAGTATTGGTGGGCACACGGAAAGGCGCGTTCGTCCTGACGGCGGATGCGAAACGCAAAGATTGGAAAGTGGACGGGCCGCATTTTGCCGGCTGGGAAATTTATCATATGAAAGGGTCGCCGGTTGATCCGGACCGGATTTACGCGTCACAGACGAGCGCGTGGTTCGGGCAGATCATTCAGCGTAGCAGTGACGGCGGCAAAACCTGGGAGACGCCGGGCAGCAGTCCCGAGGATCTAAAAGGTCCGGACGGAATGCCCAAGGGCGAGAGCAACATGTTCGTTTACGACGGCATCCCCGGGACGCACATGTGGTACGATGGCACGCAGCATCCGTGGGAGTTTAAGCGCGTCTGGCATCTCGAGCCCGCGCTCAATGATGTCGATCATGTTTACGCGGGCGTTGAAGACGCCGCGTTGTTTGAATCGAAAGACGGCGGCAAATCCTGGAACGAACTATCCGGCCTGCGCCAACACGACACCGGCCCGAAATGGCAGCCGGGCGCGGGCGGAATGTGTCTCCACACGATTCTGATCGACCCGAAAAATCCGAAACGAATCTTCATCGCGATCTCGGCTGCGGGCGCGTTCCGGACCGATGACGGCGGGAAATCATGGAAGCCGATCAATCGCGGGTTGCATTCGGAATACATTCCCGATCCGCACGCGGAGGTTGGCCACTGCGTCCATCGGATCGCGATGCACCCGTCGAAGCCGGACACGCTTTTCATGCAAAAACATTGGGACGTGATGCGGAGCGATGACGGCGGCGATTCATGGCGCGAAGTGAGCGGCAATTTGCCAAGCGATTTCGGTTTCCCGATCGACGTCCACGCGCACGAGCCGGAAACCATTTACGTGGTGCCGATCAAGAGCGATTCCCTGCATTATCCGCCCGATGGCAAATTGCGCGTTTATCGCAGCCGAAAGGGCGGCAACGAATGGGAAGAACTCACGAAAGGTCTGCCGCAAAAGGATTGCTACGTGAACGTGCTCCGCGACGCGATGTCGGTCGATTCGCTCGATCCATGCGGCATTTATTTCGGAACGACCGGCGGCCAAGTTTACGGATCAAGTGACGCTGGTGATTCGTGGAATGCGATCGTGCGCGATCTACCAGCGGTTCTGTCGGTCGAAGTGCAAACATTATAGTAAGCGGAATGAAACCAAGAATACAGCTCCTCCTGACATTGATCGTTTCCTTTTCGACGTTGCGACTCCTAGCCGAACAAGCTAACAGCTCCGCTGAAGCCGAGTTACGCGTCTCGATGGCTGAACGCCACAAAGCCAGTCTGAAAGGCGACACGGAAAAAATCGCCGCCTCAATGACGAACGATTATCTGCAAACGGACATCTTCGGGTTCGTGCAGAATAAAGATACCTGGCTAAAGCAATACTTCATTCCATTGGCCGAACTGATTAAGGCGGGAAAATTCCGTTGGGAAATGTATGACGAGAAGGACGTTCAAATTCAAATCCATAGCGATAGCGCTGTCGTTATTGGCACGCTCGAGGTGAAAGGCTCCGGTGCACGTTGGGAGATTCAGCAACACACTTGGGCAGCTGATCCGAACGCGTCGTTCAGCGGGAGATTGCATTTCACGCGCATCTATGTTCGACAAAATGGAAAATGGATGATCGCGGCGCTGCATAATTCGATGTCACCGCCGGCTCCGCCGAAGCAATCATGATCCGGGTCGTTCTTCCGCATCACCTACGCACGCTCGCGAAAGTCGGCGATGAAGTGCAGGTCGATCTTAACGGCGCCGTGACAGCGCATGCGGTTATCGGAGCACTGGAGGACAAATACCCCATGTTGCGCGGCACAATTCGCGAACACGGAACGTTAAAACGCCGACCGCTCGTGCGCTTCTTCGCCTGCGGCGAAGACATCTCGCACGATTCGCTGGATGCTCCCCTGCCCGACGCGATCGTGAAAGGCAACGAGCCATTCTTCATCATGGGCGCCATTGCTGGTGGATAAGTTGTAGAGGTGCTTGCGCCGAGCACCTGTCTTGGATTCGGCGTTTGACACCCCGCCACGGCGGGGCCGCTACAACCATGGGTTTTATCGCCGTCCTGCCAAAAATCCGTGTCATCCGCGTAATCCGCGGTCAAAAAGCTGCCGACCAAGTCCTTTTCATCGAGCCGGCCGAAGTGGTAATATCTTTGCATCATGCAAAGCTTGATCGTCAGACTGCTTACCGTCGTATTTCTCGTCACTGAGTTGAGCGGACGGCTGCACGCAACTTCAGCTTCTGAGGCGAAGGCCGAATCAGTCACGCTAGAGGCAAAACCTGAACCCATCATGATCAATCCCAGCCAAACTGCCGTAATCGTGGTCGACATGGAGAACGATTTTGTTGCCAAGGGCGGGATGTTCGACCGGGCCGGAGCTGATATTTCCGGCGCGCAAAAGGCAATCGCGCCGACGGCAAAAGTGCTTTCAGCGGCGCGCGAGGTGGGGTTGAAAATCATTTATCTCAAGATGGGTTATCGCCCGGATTTGTCCGATCTAGGCGCAACCGATTCTGTAAATCGCACGCGCCATTTGAAATTTGGCGTGGGTCAGAAAATTCAGGCGCCGGATGGACGCGAAAGTCGGCTATTGATCAGAGATACCTGGGACACGGACATCGTTGCTGAATTGAAGCCGCAACCCAGCGACATCGTAATTTACAAAACGCGATTCAGCGGGTTCTACCAAACCGATTTGGATTCAACACTGAAGAAATTGGGAATCAAATACCTGATCGTCACCGGCGTAACCACAAGCATCTGCGTGGAGTCGACGGTGAGAGACGCGATGTTCAGGGATTATCTCTGTGTTTTGCTCAAAGACTGCATGAGCGAGCCCATCGGCCACGATTTGCCGCGAACGAACCACGAGGCCTCGCTCTTAAACGCCGAAGTATTGCTTGGCTGGGTTTCCGATTCCGCACACTTCATCAAAGCTCTTGCAGCGACGACGACGCAAGCCAGTCGATGAGCAAAACGTTCGAAAGCTCGCGCGCGCCCGAGCCTGTCGGCGCGTTTCCGCATGCAAAGCGTGTTGGCAATTTACTTTTTCTATCGGGGATCGGCCCGCGCACACGTGGTAGCAAAGAAATTCCCGGAGTGACGCTAGATTCCACGGGCAACATCGGGAATTACGACATCGAAACACAATGTCGCTCAGTTTTCGAAAACGTCCGGCTCGTGCTCGAAGATGCCGGTGCGAATTGGAACGACATTGTCGATGTAACGGTCTTCCTCACCAGCATGAAGAAAGATTTCCCAATCTACAACAAACTCTACGCCGAATATTTCGCGGGCGCCGGCAAGCCGAACCCGACCCGGACGACGGTTGAAGTCACCGCGCTGCCCACGCCGATCGCGATTGAGCTGAAGGTCATCGCCGCGATCAAGAACGGGTAGGGCGGGCGTCCCGTCGGCGCTCTCAGCCTCTGCCGATAGTCCTTTTTGGCAGATTTCTAGCTATATCAGCCTTGCCCCGCTTCTCCCGGGCGTCGCTTTCCCATGATAGAAGTAAAACCCCTTCAAATCGAGCGGTTAGCCGAGGTCGACGGCATTGTTCCCGCCCGATCCTCACGGACCGGCATTCGTAATTCGTCACAGCAAACAACCTTTCTTCATTGGCTGCTGATTCTGGCGGTGGCGCTCATCGCCACGCACGTAATGTGGGCTCCCGCGTTGCTCTGGGGTCATTCCGCCTGGTTCGACCTAACTCGGATGGTAGAATTCGATGCTGCGATACGAGCCGCCGATTATTGGCCGATGTGGTCGCCCGATCTATATCACGGCCTCGGGTCGCCGCTGTTCCAATTTTACGCTCCGCTGGTCTATTTCGTCACCGAAATTCCCGTGCTGGCAGGAATGGACATCCCCTCCGCGTTAAAGGTCACCCAAGTGCTAACCCTGATCGCATCTGGCCTCGCGATGTATTTTTTCGCTGCAAAACACGTGTCGCGGTGGGCGGCATGCTTTGGTGCAGTGCTCTATATGATCGCGCCTTACCGGTTTGTCGATCTCTTCATGCGGCACGCACTCGCAGAGCACGCCGCGTTTGTGTGGTTGCCGCTGATCGCGTGGGGAACGGAGCAATTCTCAGCCCGGAATTCCCGCGCCGGTCTGATCATCGGAATTTTATCCACTGCGGGACTTATCCTCACGCACAACCTGATGGCTTTGATGGGTCTCCCCGTGTGCGTCTTCGTCGGTTGGATTTTGAGTCGACACACCAACCTCTGCGCGGCATTGCGCGCCGGAATTCCGGCGGTAATCGGAGTTGGCGTTGCCGCTTTGTTTTGGTGGCCGGCACTGACCGGGCGCCCGCTCATCCAAGCCGAGCAAAGCCTAACGACTGGCCACTTCGATTACCATCAGCATTTTGTCGCGGCACGGAACTTCCTCGACCCCACATGGGAACTTGGCACCGATGAGGCTGCGATCGGCCAGACATCAACGCAGATCGGGCTGGCGCATCTTCTCGCCGCTATCGGCGCATTGGCATTGGTATTTTCGAGATGGCGCACGCGCTGGAACATCGCAGCGGTTGTCGTAACGGTCGGCGCCGTTGCCATGTGTCACTCCGTATTGCGGCCGATCTGGGATCTGGTGCCATTCGCGAAGTACCTGCAGTTTCCATGGCGCTTTCTGAGTTTGGTTGTGTTTGGAAGCGCACTATGCGGGGCCACGCTTCTCCATCGCCTCAAATTAACTTGGCCACGCTTGGAAATGCCAGTGTTCTTCGGCGCGGTCCTGGCAGTAATGACAGCGTATCTGCCTTGTTACACAACCGCGCGTTTTCTGGCCGCGAATGGCCTAACGAATTCACTCGCGCGCGTAACACCACAGCAGGCCGAGGCGACTCAAGCGCGCGGTGCGTTGGTTCGGATAGATCGCGTCGTCACGCCTTCCACCATTCGTTCGGTAGGAGAGCGTGCGAGTAGCGGTGACGATTTCCTGCCGACGCAGGTGCGACAAAAACCTGTCGCGCCTGCGCCTCAGCCTCTCGTCGTCAGAGGTGGAGATCTCAAAGGGTACCACCGGCCGACGCTGAACGCCTACCATGCAAAGATTTCGATGCGCGAAACCGGCAAGATTGAATTGAATCAGTTTTGGTTCCCGGGTTGGAGCGCTTCACTCGATGATCGCCCCATCGAGATCGCGCCATCAGGACAGATGGCGATCGTTTCCTGTGACGTGCCTGCGGGCGATCACGTGATCGATTTCAAATACAGCGGCCTGCCCCAACGTCGGACCGGAATAACTATTTCGTCCTTGTCCATCATCGCCGCCGCAGCGTTGATTTTTCTCGGAAGATCGCGCCGCCAATTCGGGGAAGAGGTTGCTCTTTGAACTGCTGGAGCGATCGCACCAAGGCGCTGGTTCTCTTCGGGCTCACGCTGCTGGTCTACGGTTTCGGGATCAATCGCGACTTCATTTTCGACGACCTCGTCTATATCTCGCAAAATCCGTTACTAGGTCGGCCGGATGCACTTCGCCTTTTCTGGTTTACTGCCGACGCATTCAATTACTATCCACTTTTCTGGTCGCTCTTACACTTGCAATGGCTTGCTTGGAGCGACCATCCGCTCGGTTACCACGCGGTCACGCTGCTGGTGCACGGCGTAAACGTGATCTTGCTTTGGAGAATCCTGCGCGCGTGTCGAGTAGGTGGCGCTGGATGGATCGCAGCGCTCTTCGCCGTTCATCCAGTCAATGCTCAGACCATCGCGTGGGCGGCCGAGCAAAAAAACACATGGTCGTTTTTGTTTATGGCGCTGGCATTTATCGCCTTCATCAAACACGCTGAAAAAGACGATTGGCGCTGTTACGGAATTTCATTTGTCTGTTTTCTCGCGGCGCTCGCGTGCAAAACATCGACTGTCTGCCTGCCGATTTTTCTCGCGATCTATTATGGCTGTCGGCGGGAGACCGGGGCGCGCCGTATACTGCTTCGTCTATTTCCATTCTTCATCGCCGGCATCGCCGCAGGGATCACAACGATGTGGTTCGAACAACATCGGGTTGGCGCGAAATCGCTCATCGGCACGTTAAATTTATGGCAGCGAATGGAAGCAGCCGGCGCTGCATTCTGGTTTTATTTGGAAAAAGCCATCGTGCCGATTCATCTCACGCCGATGTATCGGGGCTGGGCCGATACGACAGTTGCGACGCACACCGTAATTCCCGGCTTGTTGCTTGTTCTGCTCCTTGCCGCTTGCGCGCTCAGCTGGCGACGCATCAGCGCGCCCGTCGCATTGGGAATTACTTACTACGCGCTCATGTTGCTGCCGTTGCTGGGGGTCTTCGACACAAATTATTTCATATACTCACAAATCGCCGACCACTGGCAGTACCACGCGCTACCGGGCCTGCTCGTCGCACTTGTCAGCGCCGCCCGATCATTGAGGGAATCCCTTTATTCGCTCGTTATTCTAAACTAGCCGGAATGCTGGTTGTCGCGATCACTGCACTCCTCGCTTCCGCGCACTTCGCTCATTTCGAAAACGCGCGCACGCTTTGGACTTACGTCATCACGCAAAACCCGGATGCCTGGGTGGCTTGGTATAATCTCGGCAACGATCATTTCGATAATCATGAATATTCGGAAGCGATCGCCGCTTATCACGAATCGATTCGCTTGAGGCCGGGCTATTACCAGTCGCATTTCAACCTGGCTAACACACTCGCTGCTGCAAACCGTTTCGACGAAGCCGATCGCGCATATCTCGAAGCGGAGAAGACATCTCCCGCCGATTCCGATGCTTTCGTAAACCGCGCCGTCCTGCATCTGCGTATGGGTCGCAACGATGAGGCGGTGCAGGAACTTCGGCACGCGCTTGAGTTGCAGCCGCACAAGGCATCGGCGGAGGCCAACCTGGCCAGGATCGAGCGCAACTTGTCAGTGTCGCCACGATAAATTAGATCGTCATAGCAGGCGGTCTCGTAATTGAAGTTAGAGCCGGTATTGAGTTAGACGTTTCGAACATGCCATTTCGTATTATCGCCGCCGATCACACCGGCATCACGGTTTCGAATCTCGAGCGCTCGCTCGAATTCTGGCAAAACGTTCTTGGTTTTGAATTTTCGCATCGCGCGCATCAAACCCCCGAAATGGCCAGCGAGATCACCGGCGTTGCCGGCGCTGAGATCAAACTCGCGGTTGTGAAAGCGCCCGGCGGACAAAAAATTGAACTGCTTGAATACCTCGCGCCAGCGGATCGTAAGAAACATGTCGATCTTCGACCGTGCGATGTCGGATCGGTCCACGTCGCGTTTACGGTCGATAATCTCGATGCCGTTTTGGAAAAGATCGTGGCGTCTGGTTGGAAAGCCGCGGGAAAACCGCAAACACTCACTACCGGTCCGAACGCCGGAAAGCGCGTTGTTTATGTGCGCGACGCTGACGGCACAACCATCGAATTTATGCAGTCGCCCACGAGCAAAGATTGAACTTATCGCAATGGCGAACGCGCTGTCGGCGAGAGTTTCAATATTTCTGGAGCCCCTTTCAGGCGACCGGTCAATTCTTCTGCGATCTTATTGCCCCAAACGGTAGAACTAGCGAGAGCAGCAGCGTGCTGCTCGTAGGCCACTCGATCCGGAAAGCGTGCGAACCAAACAAACACATTCACGTTTTCCCGCACTGGCAGCGCAGGAAAAGTGTTCGGATGATTTTCGGTAACGAAATAGGCTAGGATCGCAGCGTTGGCTTCCACCAGCTCTGGCTTGAGGGTGCGCTCGAAGAAACCAACAAAGTCGGCTCCCACCGACGGATCAAGATGGTAAATGGTAGCGGTGACAACAGCGTTTGAAATCTCCCTGGATCCCGGCGGTGGTCGCTTGGTATTTTCGAGGGAGAATCCGGACGACGGCCGCGCCGGACGAAGTAACAAAACATTGTCGGAATCGATCATGGTGGTGTTGGCCGCTTCGCG
>Ga0070698_100003192_pt1 | contig 18076 bp, 16 predicted proteins | sample KBSK1502metaG_FD_65477 | JGI IMG/M metagenome (GOLD analysis project Ga0070698, IMG submission 65477) | Corn, switchgrass and miscanthus rhizosphere microbial communities from Kellogg Biological Station, Michigan, USA - KBS K1-50-2 metaG | ecosystem: Host-associated > Plants > Roots >...
ACCGACGCCACGCTGACCTTCGCGGTACTGATCTGCCGACATTGCGAGCACGTCCGCGTCATCTCGAGGGTGTCGGCCGTGGTCGAGCGATACACGAACGAGATGACGGGAACCGGAATCATGCGCGTGTGGTATCACCAAACCGTGCCGTGCAGACCAGTCGATGTTAGGTCTACTTCTTGAGTCGCTGCTCCGGACCGGGCGGCGTGTAGATCTGCAGCGCGCGTATGGCGGTCGTCGCGGTGAACGCGTGCTTCGTGTTCTTTGGGATCTGGAACACCGACGTCGGCGTCAGCGCGCTCTGGCTGCCGGCAATCGTTATCGTGCCAGTGCCCTCGAGCACGTAGAGGATCTCGGTCTCGTTCGTGTGCACGTGCTCGGCGAGCTTGGCGCCCGCGTAGAGCACGAGCATCGATGCAGAGAGCGGTGTCGCTGCCGTGATTTTTGGATCGAGATAGATCGTCGCGTCTCCGTACTTCTTGGCTACCAGCGCTTCGGGATAGCCCTCGCCCCCTTGCGTCGACGAGGGCACGGAAGACGGCAACGCGGAGGTTTCGCGTCCACCCGGCACGACGACGACGATGGCGCGCAGCTCCGTCTTCGTTGCGGTGACCGCGCGAATCGCGCCCTTCGGCACGTAGACCAACGTACCGGCAGGTCGGAAGAGCTCGACGCTCCACGACGACCAGAGCCCCTTCACCTCGCCCTCCGTCAGGAAGTACCAGAGCTCGGCGCGCTCGGCGAGGCGAGCACCGGTGGTCGCCTTCGGTGCCATGCGGACCTCGAACATGGAGGCGGCACCGTTGCCGGTGTTGGCCTCATCGAGCAGCACCGACACCGCGATGCCATTCTGCTCGCTCCGACCGGTCTGCGGCTCGTCGATCGGCCCAGCGAGGGGCGCAGCGACGGGCGCGGCGACGGGCGGCGGCGCAGCCGGCTTCGGACTCGGCGCGCCGCACGCGACAAGCGCGAGGAGCAGTCTGAACATGTTCCCGATGATGGAACAAAGTGCCACGGAAAGTCGCTATACGATGACCATGTCGAAATTCGCCCCCTTGCTGTTCTGCGTGTGCCTGGCGAGCACGGCCATCGCCGATCCGACACCCGAGATCAAAGGCACGTACGGCTTCAACGTCATCAAGCCGAAGACGAAGTGCCAATCGGTAACAGGCTCGCTGCTCAAGACGCTGCGAAAGTACTCGTGTACGGCTGGTGAAGCCGGCAGCAGCGCATCCGGCAAAGCGATCGTCGCAGAGTGCAGTGCAAAGCGTGGCTCGACGAAGTACCTGTTGCTCGCGTCGAAGGCGGATTGCGAAGAAGAGCGACAGACCCAACTTGCGAACGGCGACTGAGGCGCGGGCTATTCGCTGATCACGTGCTCGAACAGCGTCGCTAGCTCGCCGTGGCCGGTCGGGTTGGGATGCACACACGTGTCGTCGAGCCAGCGCGGTGTGTTTGGTCCGCGGTAGCACGGCGATAACGGGTCGTCGTTGTGAAACCCGTGCCCGCAGAAGTTCTCGAGCATGAACACGACGTCGGTGCCGGTCTCGACCGCGAGCGCGACGTACTGCTCGTTCAGCCAGATCACGATGTCGCGCAGAACCTGTGGATCGGGCCACGGCTGATACGCTTGGGCGCCGACTGCGCACGAGTTCGTGTCGCCCGTTGCGTCCGTGTACTCGTGAACCGTGTTGAACACGACAAAGATGCCGTTGGGGAATCGGCCGGGCTCGCGCATCCACGCGAGCGTCTCGCGCAGCAGGTTCACGCTGTCGTGCGCCATCGCCCAGGTCTCCGTCGTTGTTGCACCGTCGCCGCCCGCCTGCGCGATCTTCGCGATGTCGTTGCCGCCGATCGTCATGATCACGAGGGTCCGCTTCTGGCGCTCGACGTCGGGCAGGCAGTCGAGTACCTGCGTGTTGTCGCGCATCAAGTCATCCGCACGTGCGCCCCACTTCGCGCATGACGCGAAGTCGCCCGACTCTCGGATGACAGATTGGCCCGTCGACCAATCGACCGCCTTCCACAGGCTGCTCGGCGCCTGCAGCCCGAACTGCTGGGTGAGCTTATCGGCGAGCCGCGACCGATAGAAATCGTTGCTCGGCGTCGGCGGCGAGCCCGTCGTCACCGAGTCGCCGAGGAACACGACACGCTCCACGCCGCTGATCTGTTGATGATTCGTGCCGGCGCACTGTGAGTTGATCGTTGGCGAGAACTGGTCGTAGTCGAGCTCGGAGGTCGTGTAATTCGGGAACAACCTCTTGTAGCAGTCAACCATCGTCAGGTTCGCGGCTGCGTCGGGCGACGCGTCGACGCCCGAACCCATCGCGGCATCGGGTGCGACGTTATCTTTCGGCGAGCAGGCCGCGAGCACGATGCAGAGCCACGCAACCATGTCGATGACTCGCATGTGCCGAGTCGTATCAACTTCGCGAGCTCGAGCTTGTTACGCGCGCGTTACGTTGAGATCTCAGTGTGTGCGCAACCACGTCCTGGCGAGGTCGGCGTCCTGCTTATTGCCGGCCTTGAGCCAATCGGCGACCGCCGCCGCCGCCTCGGCGCGTGCGCGTTTGCGCGTGGCGCGATTGGCATAGAGCGCGACCGCTAGGTAGTAGTGTGCCTCCGCGATCTGGTTGGGCGCGATGTGGGCAGCCGTCCCGAGCTCGACGGCGCGCTCGAGTTGTGCCGCAGCTTCGGCCTCGCGCTTGAGGCCGATCAACGCTTGCCCTTCGCCGATCAGCGCTAACGCGATCATCGGATGAGTCTTGCTGATCTTCGTCTCGAATAGCGTGCGCGCTTTCTCGAAGCTTGCGAGCGCGCCGCTCATATCATCGAGCTTCAGCTGGAGGAAGCCGTAGTTGCCGAGCCCGATGCCCATGTTCGCGTCATCCGAGCCATACACGGTAGCGATCGCCGCGAGCGTACGTTTCATGGCCTCGCGCGCGTCGGAGAGTTTGCCCATGGACATATAGGTTGTCGCGATCTCGCCATAGTTATCGACGACGAGGCGATCGTTGGAACCGTACGCCTTCTCGACCGACTGGACCGCGCGATGAAACAACGCGAGCGCATCGTCGTAACGCTTCTCGTCGCGTGCGAGCACACCGAGCTTGGCCAGGGTGCCTGCGAGACGCGGGTCGTCAGCACCGTAGGCATTTTCGAGCAATGCAAGTGCTCGTTCGAGGGCGGTGCGCGCACCTGCGGTATCACCCAGCGACGTACGAACGACTCCGAGGTTCTGGAGCACAGCGACGATTTCGACGCTCTCGTCGCCAAACGCGTTGCGATAGATGTCGAACGCCTTTTCGTATAAACGCTTGGCGGTCATATGGTCGCCGTTCATCTCGTAGAACCCGGCAAGGTTGTTGTACGAGCTACCGACGAGCGGGTGCTGCGGTCCCAGCGCGGCGAGGCGGATCGCAAGCGCGCGCTCTCGTAGCCGTTTCACATCACCGAACTTCCTTTTCTCGGTTTCGGCGTTCGCGACGTTGTCGATCGCCGTCGCGACATCGGGATGATCGGGACCGGCGATACGTTGCTGAGCGGCGAGCTCGACCTCGGCCCAGCGGCGTTGCTCGTCGAAGCGATGGGTCTCGCGAGCCAACAAGGCGAAGCCGCGTACGGTCGCAAGCGTGGCGGGCGCATCCGCACCGAGCTGACCGACGACGATATAGCGTCCGAGCACCGTGCCGCGTTTCAAGGTGTCGGCACGCCGCAGTCCCGCCTTTTCGTCGACGGTTGGCGGTGCCGTCAGAGGCGCGGTGACATCATCAGCGTCGCCCCCCATTCGGCGATCGTATCATCCGAACTAGATCCCGAGGCCGGGATTGCCTTCGAGCACTTGGTACGTGAGCTGGGGCCTCTCGCCTGGACGCCATAGCTTCGCGGTGTACGCGACGCGATAGCGCAGCGGCCCGCCGTCGGGGCGCTCGCTCCGCGCGATCGGCCGTGGGGTGCACACGAGCTCGGTCCGCATTTCATCGCCGCTGAGCCGAACCTTCGCATAGCCATGTGCGCCCATATCGACGAACGCGAGGTGCGGTGCGAGCGCGGGGTTCGAGAGCGCACGCGCACGCTCGAGATCGAACGTCTTGGCATATTCGAGGCACGACCGGACGCCGTGCCTCAGCAGAATGTTGAACGTCCAGTCGGGCTTCGCGCCGTTCGGCCGATCGGCGAGGTACAACGGCCGTAACGGCAAATCCTTGGCAAGCCGGTGCTCGTAGCCCTCCATCGCGCCTGGGCTCGCGAGCGATGCGCCGACGAAGCTCACCCCTACCGGCTCGAAGTTGCCGGGTGGAAGTTGCGCAGATGCGTAGCCGGCCCAGAAGCTGTGACGATCGCCCGAGACGATCGCAAAGCCGGTGATCTTTGCATCGCGGACCCAATCGTAGATTTCGCTTCGCTCGGTCCACGCGCTGCCGTGATCGATGGCGCCGAGATACGCGAAGCTACCGGCCGGCCACGTCGTCTTCGTCAAGCCGGGCGGCAGATTCTCCGGATCGGCGCGCCACTCGAGCGTGCCGAGTGAGTTGCCCCAGATCTTCCACGTCGCGGTCGCGCGCTTCAGCTGGTCCTTGAGCCAGGCCTTCTGCTCCGCTCCAAGCAGCGTTTGCGGCGGCGCGTTCTTCTGCGGATTCGCAACGTGCTTGTCTTTGAACCGGAGCTCCGCTGGCGGATTGCCGGCGTTGAAGGCGCGCCCACCGTCGAGCACGTGCATGACGTCCTCGGGGAACATGCCGTTGAAGTCCCCCCAATCGCCCAAATCGCCGAGCGAGGCGTCGTTGTAGGGGTCGGCGCTGCGAAAGCTGTACTGGTCGGTGATGATCAGATCGAGGTGCTTGCCGTAGCGCAGCGTCCGATACGCTTTGAGGCTGTTGATCGCGACGAGGTTGTTCGGCTCGACGCCGAGGCCGTTGTCGTCGAACTTCTCGATCTTGACGTTCTTGATCGCGGGCGCACCGAACTGCTCGAGCGATCCGCTCGGCGGAACGACGCGCGACGGAAGAAATTCGAACCATGCCTGATTGGCGGCGAGCTTGATGCTCTGGCCCGGCTGCTCGAACGCGCCGGCCTTCACGTTGCTCTGCCAGCCCTGCCAGGAGAATTCGTGATTGTCCCAGATCGCGACGAACGGCCAGCGCGCGCGCGCGTCCTGCAGGTCGGGGTCGTGGAGATAGCCCTTGTAGACGGCGCGATATCCCTCGAGCGTGAGCGGAATGTGGAAGTTGCCGACCTTGTGTCCGTCGGGGATGCGCGCGACCTCGTAGATGGCGCGGTCGAAGCGGGTCAACACCTCTTCGGGGTACATGACGACCTCATAGATGAAGTCGCCGAGATGCAGGACGAACCCGAGCTGATCGTTTGGCGCCGCGCGCTCGTCCTCGAAGATCATCCGGCGATAGCCGTTGAGCTTGCCTTCATTGATCGTCTGGCAGCTGACGAACGCGAAGTTGACCGCTCGCGGATCGTCGGGCGCCGGCGCGGTGATCGTTCGCCCAACGCGGCTGCCGTGTCCGTCCGCGTCGGTGAACCGGTACCAGTAGACGTGCGCAGGCTCGAGGCCCGCGACGAGGACGCGTGTCGTCCAGTCCGACGCTCGTGACACAGGCGCAGGTGCATGCGCGATCACGCGCTGGAAGGCCTCATCTTCGGCCACCTCGACGGTGAGCACATGTTTGTCGCCTTCATCGAACGGGCGGCGGGTCCACAGCACCACGCTGTGCGGGTCCGGGTCGCCCGAGGCGACTCCTTCGGGATAGAGCTCGCGTCGCCCGCGCCAATTCGTGCGCGATCGGCAGGCCGTTCCGCCCCACGCAAGCGACGCTCCGATCGTCGCTGCAAGCTGGATAAAATCGCGGCGGCTGAGTGTCACGTTCTAGAATGCCGCCGCGCTCGGGAGTGTTCGCGATGAACGTCGTATGACTTCCGGCACATGCGGCGCTCCGCGCGGGCGGGTTACTCGGGGGCATGAGAAATGTGCGTGCCGGAATATTGATTCTCGAGCTCGCCGTCGGCTGTAGCAGCCAAAACGGCGGCGGGTATCCGACGACAACGCAGTGGACCGGTGGCTCGGCGACGGTCGAGATCGACGATCTCGCCTTGTCGATGTGGAGCACCCAGGTGATCGGACCGAGCGAGCGGATCGGCGACGGCTGGGGACAGCTGACGATCGAGCTCGCCGGTGCGGACTCAACCACGGGGAGCCAGCTTTCGTGCATGTACCTGTGGTCGACCGTGCTCGCCGCCACCGCGCCGCTGGCACTTGCCGACGCGTGCCTCGACGGCGCCGTATCCGTCGACGCATGGGCGGAACCGGCCGCGGGGGACTGCACGCGCGTCATGGTCGATGTCACGGTAGGCACGATCAGCGTCAGCGCGAACCTCGACGAGAACGACGATGGCGACATCACGCTGCAGCTCGACATCCCAAGGACGGCGGTCATCACCAGCGACCGTTGCGGCAGGATGCACACGCTGCATGTCTCGGCGACCGCCCTGACGGCCGTCACGACGTACGTGTACTCGCCCCCCTGGACTGCCGGTGAAGTACCGGTCCCGTGGAACTAATGCGTACGCTCGTTGCAATCGCGATCGTCGCTGGACTCGCGGGCCGCGCGGCGGCCTCGCCGATCTGCGTCGTGCTCGACGAGTCGCGCGACATGTTGGACGATGACGAGCGGCACGCAGCCGAGATCAGCTTCATCGAGGCGCTCGCGCGTCACGGCGTGGAGCTCGCGGGTGCCGAGTGCCCGGCCGCCGTCCGCATCAGCCACGTCCGGCTCGGCCGTACGCTGACTCTCTACGTTGACGGTCCGAGCGGTCACACATCACGACGCGTGTCGCGGCTCGACGATCTGCCACTCATCTATGACCAACTCGCGCAGACGATCGCCGCGGGCGAATCGCTCGACGACAGCGAGCGCCACATCGACCGCGCAAACGTCACGAGCGAGCAGGCTTTACCGCAGCGACGCGCGATCACCGAAGGCATCGTCTTCGTCCGCCTCGGGTACGGCGCGACATTCGGGCGCGAAGGAGGCGGCGGCACCGCGTTTGGCATCGGCGGCCGACTCGAGCTCGATCACGCCGCGATCGAGCTCACGGTTTTAGATGGCGTGGTCCCGAGTGGACACGCTCGCTCCGCCGGCGACTTCGTGCGTCTTGCCGGGCTCTGGTATGGATCACCGCGAGCGAATTCGTCCGCGTTCGGCGGCATCGGTGTCGGCTACGGATGGAGCAGCGGCGCAAACGGTTTCGACGCGACGATCACCGCCGGCTACGAGATGCTGCGTGCCACGACCGTGCGCGCTCTCCTGCAACTCGATGTCACGTTACCGACGTACAGCGGCAACGAGTGGTCGCCGTCGGTCGCGCTTTCGTTCGGCCTCGGGCTCGGTACGCGGCGCTGATGGTTACGGGCTGACCCTCTTCCACTTCGCGCCCTGCGCGCTCTCACCCTTGCCCGTTACCGAGACGGTGCGCGTGATTCCCGAAACCCTGTACGTGGTGCCGTACTGCTTCGCGGTGACCGACTTCGGCGACGTCTGGGTGAACTTGTAGCTCCCCTCCTTCGCGCCGATGCCTGCGTTCGCGAGCGCTGGGGTCTTGTGGCCGGCGAGCTCGCCGCCATTTACTTTCGCCATCTGCTTGGCTTCGCCCTGGCTGATGATGCCGTGATCGTGCATCTGCGCCTTCGTCATCTTCGTGACCGGTGCGTTCTTGTCGAGCGGTGCGCGTACGACGTCGACCTTTTGGCCCTGGCCCGGCACGGCATGTTCGACGAAGAGAATGCGCGACTGCTTGTAGTTCTTGCCGCCTTCACTGAGGCGGTTGTTCGACGTGGTCAAGCCGACTACGCGCGTCGTCGAAGAATTCTTCGCTCCGGTGACCCGCAACGCTTCGGAACGGCGGAAGTTGCCATTGCCGACCGCCGGCTTATCGGCGAACGCGTTGGAGGCGAGTAGAAGACCGAGACCGACGGCGACCGAACGAACGATGAACTTCATGACGCTCCTTGAGTGAGTGAGAGGTGATTAGTCGCCGCGCCGATGTGCATGCTCAATGCCACCGCTGCTGCTCGCATCTTACGTAGTTGTGCTCGCACTACTGACAGATCAACTCGCCATGGCTGATGCAGCCGCGAGTGCGATTCAACGCGCGCGTTGTCGTCACGCTTGTCACACGAATGTCGAATTTCGGGACGCGACATAGACGGCAACGACTGCAGCCAGTGGCTAGCGATGTCACCACGATGCGCGTGAACCATGCCATCGTCGCGGCATGTCGCTTGACGTCGCCAGTGTCGAGATCGTTCGCGGCGAACGAGCCGCTGCGGCGATCGATCTGCTGATCGAGATCCCGCATGGCGCCACGCGCACCGACGACTTCACGCGCCTCGCAGCGCAACTGACGAGTCGGCTGCCCGACGGATTGATCGATTTCTTCTACGCGAACACGGATGCCGGCGCGCCCGAGCTCGGCCTCGCCATCGCCAAGCGGTTCGTCGCCGACGAGCCGGCACGCTCCGTCGCGGTCGTCCGATGCCAGATCCCGCGCACGCTGATCGACTGCAACCGCAACATCGATGCAGCACCCGAGGACTTCAAGGCGGGCAAAGTCACGCCCGGTCTAATGCCGTGGATCACGACAGACGACGATCGCGCGCTGCTGCGAAGTCTCTACGATCGGTATTGTGCGGTCGTCGCCGATGCGGAGCGACAGCTCGCGCCCGACGGTGCCCTGCTGCTGTTGCATACCTACGCGCCGCGCAGCGTCGACGTCGAGGTCGGGCTCGACATCGTCGAGCGCATCCGCGCCGCGTATCGGCCTGAGGTCGAGACGACATGGCCGTTGCGGCCGCAGCTCGATGTGATCGGCAAGGCCCTCGACGGCACCAGCCACGCGCCGGCGCCGATCGTCGATGCGCTGCGCCACGAGGTGAAAACGATCGATCTCGCCGTCGCCGACAGTGCGACGTATCCACTGCATCCCAGCACGCTTGCGTGGTCCCGCGTGATGGCGCATCCGGGCCGCACGCTGTGCCTGGAAGTCCGGCGCGACCTGCTCGCGGACCCGTTCGAGCCGTTCGCCCAGATGCGAATTGCGCCGGCCAACGTCGATCGCCTCGCCGCACCGGTCGCGCGCGCTCTTCGTCGTTGGTGGTAGCAGCGCTGGTGTTACTCTCGGCAGCGTCGTGAAGCTGTTGTTCGTCGCCTCGGAGCTCGCGCCGTTTGCGAAGACCGGTGGCCTCGCCGACGTGATGGCGGCGCTGCCGCGGTATCTGCACCGCGCCGGCCACGACGTTCGTGTGGTGATCCCGTTTTACGACACCATCGAGACGTCGGCGGAGCGAATCGGTGAGCACGACGTGCCGCTCGGCACGCACCGCTATCGCATCGAAATGTTCCAGACCGGCGACGCGCCGGCGATCTACCTCGCGAAGTGCCCGGCGCTCTTCGCGCGCGGCCGGCTCTACACCGAGGACGCGGACGAGCACCGCAGATTCCTCGCGCTGTCGTTCGCGGCCCTCTTGACGGCGCGCGCACAGAGCTTCGTACCCGACGTCATTCACGCGCATGACTGGCAGGCGGCGCTGTTGCCGATGATGGTCAAGTCGATCTTCGCAAAGGACTTCGCGACCACGCGCACGCTGCTCACGATCCACAATCTACACTACCAGGGCAGCTTCCCTGCATCGATCATCGGCGACACGCACATGGCGATGCACCAGCAGCTGTTCCACCAGGAGCTGTTGCGTGCCGGCCGCATCAACTTCCTGTTGCAGGGCATCCTGTTCGCCGACGGCGTGAGCACGGTCAGCCCGACGTACGCAAAGGAGATCCAGACCGCCGAGCACGGCGCCGGTCTCGAGGGGTTTCTGCGCGCGCGTAGCAGCACGGTCATCGGCATCTTGAATGGCGTCGACTACAACGAGTGGTCGCCCGAAACCGATCGCTTCATCCCGCACCGCTACGGTCGCGATGACCTCGCCGGCAAAGAGCGGGACAAACAAGCGCTCGTCACGGCACTGGGCCTGCCGTATGTGGCGGGCGTGCCCGTGATCGGCATCGTGTCGCGGCTCGTCGGTCAGAAGGGCTTCAACCTGCTCGATCCGGCGATGTTCGATCTGATCCGCCGGTACGGATTCCAGCTCGTCGCGCTCGGTAGCGGCGAGCCAGCGCTCGAGGATCTGTTCGCGCGCCTGCAGCGCGCGTTTCCGAGGCAGGTCTGTTTTTACCGCGGCTTCAAGAACGACCTCGCGCATTTGATCGAGGCGGGCGCGGATATGTTCCTGATGCCGTCACGCTACGAGCCCTGCGGTCTAAACCAGATGTACAGCCTGCGCTACGGCACCGTTCCGATCGTCCACAAGACCGGCGGCCTCGCCGACACCGTCAAGCCAGATACCGGCTTTCTCTTCGAGAATCACGACGAGCAGGGCCTACGCTGGGCGGTGCAGGCCGCGCTGTCGGCGTATCGCGACACCGCGCAGTGGCAGCGACTGCGCGCCAACGGCATGGCCGAGGACTATTCCTGGGATGCTCAAGGCAAGCTATACGAGCTGGTCTACCAGCGACTGACTCGAAGGTAACTGCGATGCACATCGTCTTCATCGAGCCGCGTTTTCCCGCAAACCAGAAGCTGTTCGTCAAAGCGCTCGCCGAGGTCGGCGCGACGGTCACCGCAATCGGCGAGGGTTCCAAGGATTCGCTCGATCACGAGCTCAAGCATTGGCTCACCCACTACGAGGAAGTTCGCAACGTCACCGACGACGCCGCCGTGCTAAGCGCGGTCAAGTCGATCCAGCGCTTCAAGCAGATCGATCGGCTCGAGGCGGTCGTCGAGGCGCACATCATGACGTGCGCGCGCGTGCGCGAGGCCGCGGGAATCCCCGGCACGTCGACGCGCACCGCGTGGCTTTGTCGCGACAAGCCGGCGATGAAAGAAGTGCTGCGCGAAGGAGGCGTGCCGTGCGCTCAGTCGACGGCGGCGTCGTCCGTCGCGGAGATCCGCGAGTTCATCGAGAAGGTCGGCTTCCCGGTGATCCTCAAGCCGCGTGACGGCGCCGGTGCGTCGGGCGCGACGCGCGTCGATAGCGTCGCCGAGCTCGAGCCAGCGCTGCGCAACCTCGGCAGCTCGCTCGCCGTCGAGGAATACATCGAAGGTCACGAAGGCTTCTTCGATACGCTCGCGCTGCGCGGCGAGGTCGTCCACGAGTTCGCGACGCACTATTACCCGAACGTGCTCGAGGCCATGCGCACGCGCTGGATCTCGCCGCAGTTCGTGGTCACCAATCGCATCGATAGCGCGCCCGGCTACGACGAGGTCAAGGCGATGGCGCGCAAGGTGATCACGCTGCTTGGCATCGAGACGAGCGCGACCCACATGGAGTGGTTCGCGGGACCGAAGGGCCTCAAGTTCTCCGAGATCGGGTGCCGGCCTCCGGGCGTGCGTGCGTGGGACCTCTACAACGTCGCCAACGACATGGACCTCTATCGCGAGTGGGCGATGTTCATCGCCGCCGGCAGGCCGAGCCAGCGGGCGTCGCGCCGGCTCGCGACCGGCATCATCGCGCTGCGGCCCGATCGCGACGGCCGGATCTCCGGCTACGAGGGCCTCGCACAGATCCGCGAAGCGTTCGGCGAAAGCTTGATCGACTGGCACCTCCCCGCCGAAGGCACGCCCACGCAACCCGTCGAGGCTGGCTACATGGCGAACGCGTGGATCCGCATGAAGCACGAGAACTACGATCATCTGCGGCACATGCTCGACGTCGTCGGGCGCACCGCGAAGGTTCGAGCGAATTGAGTACCGTCGTCCTGCTCGGCCCGCAGGGTGAGACGCCCGATATCGGTCCCGCGCTCGCGGAGCACGGCATTGCCGGCAAGGTCGCGCTGATCACCGCGGGTCTTCAGGATCGAGAGTCCGATGACGCCGCGCTGGTCGCGGCACTCGGCGGTGTGTCGGCGGTCAACCTCAAGCTCCACGCGCGCGCGGCCGACGTGTTCGACAAGGATCCCGAGCTCGCCGCCGCGTATCAGGCGCGCCAACTTCGGTTTCGCAACATCCAGAGCTTTTATCGCGTTCGTCTCGAGAAGGCCGACGAGGCGGCGCGCATGATCAGCGTGCGTTACGTCGAGCCCGAGCTGCTCGAACAGGAAGACCGCGTCTCCGTCGATCAGCTGCGCCAGCTCGATGTCGATCATCTCGATCGCTGCATCGCGATCCGGCAAGCGTACGAGGCGCGCTGGAACCGCGATCGCCCGGCGATCGCTGGCCATCGCGCCGAGCTCGCGAGTGAGCTCGAGACGTGCAACGCGATCGTGATCGCCGGTGGCCACGTCGCGTCGCTGTTCAATCGCATCAGGCTGTTCGATGTCCTCGGGCTCGCAGCCGGCAAGCCCGTGTTTGCGTGGTCGGCTGGCGCGATGGTCCTCGCCGATCGCATCGTGCTGTTTCACGATTACCCGCCGTACGGATCGGACATCGCGCAAGTGCTCGACGCCGGCTTCGGACTGGCACCGCGCGTGGTCGTGCTGCCGGATCCGAAGCGGCGCATTCGCATGGATGACAAGGCCGGCATCGCACGCTTCGCCCGCCGGATGCTGCCGGCGTCGTGCGTGGCGATGGACCACGGCGCGCGCCTCGTGTTCGAAGACGGCATGTGCACGCGGGCCGTTGCGGTGCGGCTCGGCATCGACGGTTCGATCGCGCAATCGGGGGCCGCGTGATCGGACGCGCGATTGCAGAGCTTGCGGCCGGGCCGAAGACGCCCGAGGCGATCGACGCGTTCTTCGCCACGCACAAGTTCCCGATCGTCGACGGCAACGCGATCACGGTCGTGTGGCGCGGCGGCGCCGAAGCGGTGCATCTCAAACACTGGGTATTCGGTCTTCCGTCGTCACAGCAGCTCGCGCGCGTCGATGGCACCGACGTCTGGCACTTGACGCTGCAATTGCCGTTCGGCTCGCGCGTCGAGTACAAGCTCGAGGTCGTTCGCAACGGCCACGGTGAGTGGATGCAAGATCCACTCAACCCGAACATCGCGCACGATCCGTTCGGTGGGAATTCCGTCGTGCACGGCACCGGCTACGTGGCGCCGAGTTGGATCCAGCATGATCCGACCGTCGCGAGCGGCAAGCTCGATGAAGTCACGTTCGACTCGCCGACGTTTGGCCGTCGCGGCTTCGGCGTGTACGTGCCCGCGCGGTTTTTGCAAAGCCGACGCTACCCGCTGCTCATCGTCCATGACGGTCACGATTACATGCGCTATGCGTCGCTCGGCACGATCCTCGACAATCTGATCGCTCGGCTCGAGATCTCAGACGTGATCGTCGTGTTGACGAGCTCGCCGGATCGCCTGCGCGAGTACGCCGACGACGAGCGACACGCGAAGTTTTTGACCGAGGAGCTTGTCCCATTCGTCGAGCGCGTGTTCCCGATCGACGCGAGACCGCAGACGCGCTGCCTCATGGGCGCGAGCTTCGGCGCGGTCGCTGCGCTGTCGACCGCGAGTCGCTATCCAGGGTTCTACGGCCGGCTGCTACTGCAGTCGGGCTCGTTCGCATTCACCGATATCGGCGATCGCAATCACCGCGGCCCGCTCTTCGATCCGGTGGTCGCGTTCATGAACCGGTTCCGCGCCGACCCGGCCCCCGTCTCGGAGCGAGTGTTCGTTAGCGTCGGGATGTACGAGTCGCTAATTTACGAAAACCGCTCGATCGTCCCGCTGTTGCAGTCGACCGGGATGGATGTTCGGTATGTCGAGGCCCGCGACGGCCACAACTGGGAAAACTGGCGGGACCGGCTCCGCGAGGGGCTCTCGTGGCTGATGCCCGGTCCGTTTCTTCACGTCTACGAGTAGGCTCGGAGGCACGTATGGCAACCGTTACTCGCAGGATCGGTCTGTCGCTCGGCGCGGATATTTGCTGGCCCGCCTGTTACGAGCAGATCATGGACAAGCTCGCGCTCGCGATTCCGTGGCAAGGCGACACCGTGTCGATCGCCGTCGACCGCGTCACGATCGAGCCGTTCGATCTGAGGCAGCCGTGCAAGTACGACGTCGTCCTCGATCGCTTGACGCACTGGTATCACACCAGTCGCGAGTGGATCAAAAAGGCGATCCTGATGGATGGGTTGTACGTCCTCAACAACCCGTGGGCCGTGCAAGCGATGGAGAAGCACACGTCGTACTGCGCGATGATGCATCTCGGGATGCCCATTCCCGATACGTGGCTCGTGCCGCCAAAGTCGTACGAGCAGACGCCCGACCTGAAGCCAACGCTCAAGAGCTACGCGAAGCTGTTCGACCTCGGCGCGATCGGCAAGCAGATCGGCTATCCGCTGTTCATCAAGCCGTATGACGGCGGCGGGTGGCGTGCCGTGAGTCGTTGCACCGACGAGGCATCGCTGAAGGCGCGCTACGAGGAGAGCGGCAAGGGCATCATGCACCTGCAGGCGGCCGTGCAGCCATTCGATAGCTTCGTGCGCTGCATTGGCTACGGACCGCAGACGCATCTCATCAAGTACCTGCCCGACGCGCCGCTGCACGATCGGTACTCGCAGGAAGAAGGTTTCATCACCGACGACGAAGCGCAGCTGCTGCGCGACACCACGCTGACGATCAACGCGTTCTTCGGCTGGGACTTCAACTCGTGCGAGTCTCTGCGTAAGGACGGCACGTGGTATCCGATCGACTTCGCGAACCCGTGCCCGGACTCGCAGGTGACGTCGCTGCACCGGCACTTCCCGTGGCTCGTCAAGGCGAACATCCGGTGGTCGGTATACTGCGCGGTGACGAAGAAGAAGTTTCGTCGCACGCTCGACTGGGAACCGTTCTATGCGATCGCGGCCGAGCGCGAGATGCCGTACCGCGAAAAGCTGCGCCGCTACGCCGCCGTGGCGGCCGAGCGCTTCGAAACGGCGAAGTTCGAGGAGTTCTGTGCGAAGCATCTGGCGCACCTCGACGAGGTGGCATGGGAGTTCTTCGGCACCGAGAACGCGAAGACGGCGTTTCGACAAAAGGTCGCGGCGCTGTTTCCAGCGCACGAGGTGGAGCAATTCACCGAGCTGTTCTGGCGGCGCGTGCAAGCGTGGCGTGCCGACCAACGGCCGGAGGCGACAACCTGATGGGCGAGCGCGGAGACAAGATCATCGCGCGCTGGCACAGCGAGCGCGTGCAGCGTGAAGTCACGCTCGTGCGCTGGGGTTCGGTAGGCCAACCGATCGTGCTGTTCCCGACCGCGGGCGGCGACGCGGAGGAGATCGAGCGCTTCCAGATGATCGACGCGCTCGCGCCGTTACTCGACGCAGGCAAGATCAAGATCTATTCGTGCGACTCGGTCGCCGGCCGGGCGCTGCTCGCGCGCGAGGGCTCGCCGCGCCACCAGATGTGGCTGCAGAACCAGTTCCAGCAGTACGTGCGCCACGAGGTCGCGCCGGCGATCCGCACCGACTGCAAGACACCCGACATCGAGATCTGGGCGGCGGGTGCATCGATCGGCGCGTTTCACGCGGCGGCTGTCGTGTGCCGGTTCCCCGATGTCTTCACCAAGGCGCTGGCGATGTCAGGGACGTACGACCTGCGCCGCTTTTACAACGCGCACCCCGACGAGTTCTCCGATGACTTCTGGGTGTCCTCGCCGCTGCACTTCGTGCCGACGCTCGGCGGCAAGCACCTCGACGTCCTGCGTACCCGCTACATCCTCATCCCGTCCGGAGAAGGCAAAGCCGAGGACATCGGCGAGTCGTGGAACCTCGCGAACGTGCTCGGGCGGCAGGGCATCCCGAATCGCGTCGACTCGTGGGGTCCAGATTGGGCCCACGACTGGGTAACATGGCGCAAGATGCTGCCGCAGATTCTCGACGAGTGGACGCGAGGGAAGGCATGACGACGCGAGAACACAAGGATGTCGACGGCAAGCTCGAGGGTGAGCGGCAGCGCCAGTTCACGAGCGCGATCCTCGCCGACGTACGCGCGCTCGAGCGCATGGTCGCGGAGAACCGCTTCGAGGCGGGCGTGCGGCGGATCGGCGCGGAGCAGGAGATGTTCTTGATCGACAGCCAGTGGCGGCCGACGCGCGGCGTGCTGAAGCTGCTCGAGGCGCTCGCGGACAGCCACTACACGACCGAGCTCGGTCAGTTTCAGCTCGAGGCGAACTGCGATGCGCAGGTGCTGTCGGGTGACGGCCTCTCGAAGATGCACGCGCAGCTCGATGATCTCGTCGACCGCGCGCGCAAGGCGGCGCAGGAGCTCGGCATGGGCGTCGTCCTGATGGGCATCTTGCCGACGATGCGCAAGAGCGACCTCGGGCTCGACAACATGGTGCCGAGCGCACGCTACAAGGAGATTAATAAGGTCATCACCGCGATGCGCGGTGGCAAGTTCCAGTTCTCGATCAAAGGTCTCGACGAGCTGATCATCGATCACGACAGCGTGATGCTCGAGGCCTGCAACGCGAGCTTTCAGGTCCACCTCCAAGTCACCGCGGCCGAGTTCCCGCGTTACTACAACATCGCGCAGCTGCTCGCCGGCCCGATCATGTCAGTGTCGGCAAACTCGCCGCTCGTGTTCGGCAAGCGGCTGTGGGCCGAGACTCGGATCGCACTGTTCCGCCAAGCCGTCGATACGCGGCAGACGCACCACCTGCGCGCCGCGGAGGCGCGCGTCAGCTTCGGCACGCGCTGGGTCAAGCAGTCGGTCGCCGAGGTCTTCAAGGAGGACATCGCGCGGTTCCGCGCTCTGGTTGGGACCGACCTCGACGAGGATCCGAACGCGATGCTCGATCGTGGCGAGGCACCTCAGCTCAAGGCGCTGCGCCTGCACAACGGAACGATCTATCGCTGGAATCGCGCGTGTTATGGGCTGACCAACGGCAAGCCGCACCTGCGCATCGAGAACCGTGTGATCCCCGCGGGACCAAGCACGCTCGACGAGATGGCAAACGCCGCATTCTGGTGCGGCATGATGGTCGAGCTCGGCGCGCGCGAAGAGGACATCACGAAGCGCATCGATTTCGATCAGGCCGGCTCGAACTTCTACACGGCCGCGCGCGAAGGCATTGGCTCGCACTTCACGTGGCTCGATCACGAGGACATCAGCGCGCGCGAGCTCGTGCTCGATCGCCTGTTGCCGTTGGCGCAAGCCGGTCTGCGCCGCCAGAACGTCGCCGACGAGGACATCAAGAAGTATCTGACCGTGATCGACGATCGGGTGCGCACGGGCCGCACCGGCGCGCGGTGGGTGCTGTCGTCGTGGAACTCGCTGCGCGATCGCTCGACACCCGCCGAACGCGCGAACGCGCTGGTTGCCGCCACGATCACGCGCCAGCAGACCGGGCGCCCGGTCGCAGAGTGGGAACGCGCCCGTCTCGACGAGGCGAAGTCGAGCCCCGGCAACTACGCGCGCGTAGAGAACTACATGACGACCGACCTCTACACCGTGCAGGCCGACGACGCGATCGAGATGGTCGCCAATCTCATGATCTGGGAGCGCATCCGCCACGTGCCCGTCGAGGATGCGGAGCACCGTCTGGTCGGCCTCGTCACGCATCGCGCGGTCCTGCGCTTCACGATGAGCGGCGGCTCGACGCACCGAACGCCGGTGTCGGAGATCATGAAGAAGGAGCTCACCACGGTGACGCCGGAGACACCGACGCTCGAGGCGCTGCGCATGATGCGCCGGCTGCGCGTCGGCTGTCTGCCGGTCGTGCAGGACGATCGCCTGGTCGGCATCGTCACCGAGGAAGACTTCATGGAGATCGCGTCGAAGATGCTCGAGCATCAGCTCGGCGCGGAGGACATCTGGAAGGACCAGCCGCCGGTGACCAAGCCGATCGAGCGCGTGAGCGATCCGTTCGTAGAAGCGACGGGGCCTGTCGCCAAGGTCGACCCGACCTGACCGGCGTCACTCGGCGTACATCGTGATCTCGGTGGCCACGATGTTCGCGAGCTCGACGGCCTTCGACCAGTCGGGGTGGCGCAGCAGGATGAAGCCGTCGCTGACGAGCGTCTGCTTCCAGTTGCGGCGGTGCTGCCCGGGCGGCAGCAGCCGCTGCTCGACGACGTGCTCGCC
>Ga0070698_100003193_pt1 | contig 18073 bp, 20 predicted proteins | sample KBSK1502metaG_FD_65477 | JGI IMG/M metagenome (GOLD analysis project Ga0070698, IMG submission 65477) | Corn, switchgrass and miscanthus rhizosphere microbial communities from Kellogg Biological Station, Michigan, USA - KBS K1-50-2 metaG | ecosystem: Host-associated > Plants > Roots >...
CGGCCCGCACGGCATGTCGCCGCTCTTTCAGCACTACCTCGCCGGACTGATCGCGCTGGCCCGCGACTTCTCGCTCTTCTACGCGCCCTTCGTCAACTCCTACAAGCGCTACCAGGCGACATCGTTCGCGCCCACGTCGATCGTTTGGAGCTGGGATAACCGGACCTGCGGGTTCCGGATCATCGGCCACGGCTCGGGGCTCCGGGTCGAGTGCCGCATCCCGGGTGCCGATGCCAACCCCTATCTGGCGTTCGCCGCCACCATCGCCGCCGGACTGTACGGCATCGAGAACGAGCTCGAGCTGCCGCCTGAGTTCCACGGCGATGCCTACACGGCCAAGGACCTGCCGCGCGTGCCGGGCAACCTGACCGAAGCGATCAATGCACTGGAGAAAAGCCCGGTGGCCCGCGAGGCTTTCGGCGACGAGGTGGTCGAGCACTACCTGCACTCGGCGCGGCTCGAGCGCAAGACGTTCGACAGTGCTGTCACCGACTGGGAGCTGCGAAGGAACTTCGAACGCATCTGACCGCACTCCTCCGCTAGGCTAGATCGCGATGGCGAAGCAGACGGCGGTGGCGTCGCCGCCGGTCAACGTCTACGAGGCGAACGACCAGCTGACGGTGGCGATCCCGATGCCGGGCGCACACCACGACACGGTCGCGGTCAGCCTCGACGGACAGCGGCTGACGGTCGACGCCGAAGCGCGCTACCCGCAGGAACAGCAGCACTACGTGCAGCACGAGTGGTCGGTCGGAACCTCACATCGCGAGGTCGTCCTGCCGAAGCCGGTGCGCTCCAGCGGGGCGAAGGCGATGCTGACCCACGGCATCCTGACGGTCTCGCTGCCGATCGGCGAGGAGGAGGCCGCATCACGGACGCGGATCGCGGTCACCGAGCCGCTGACCCACCAGGGCCAGGCGCACTGACCGGGCGCGCCGCAGCGGCGCGATGGACCGTGCTCGCGCTGCTGCACCCGATTCCCTCACTGCTGACGACGCTGGCGGCCGTCGGCTTTGCCCTGATCTTCGGCATCGGGCTGGGCGATGCCCGGTTGTGGTGGATCGGCGCCATCATGCTGCTGGTCCAGTTCTCGATCAGTGCGCTGAACGAATGGGCGGATGCCGACCTCGACCGCCTGGCCGGCCGTCGAAGACCGATACCGCTGGGGCTGGTGTCGCCCAGCACGGCCCTGACTGTCGCTGCGCTCTGCGCGGTGGGGGCGTTCCTGCTGAGCACGCTGGCTCAATTCGGCACGGTGCCCTTGTTGCTCGTCGGGATCGGACTCGCCTGCGGCTGGGCCTACGATCTCCGCCTCAAGGGCACGCCGCTGAGCTTTCTGCCGTTCGCGATTGCCTTTCCCTTGATGCCCTTCTGGATCGGCTTGCTCGCCGGTCGTCCCCCGAGTGCGCTCGGCATCCTGTTCCTTGGAGGGAGTCCGCTGGCAACCGCCATCCACCTCGCCGACGCCATCCCCGACCGTGATCGCGACCGGGCGGCAGGGCTGCGGACGCTGGCGGTGGCCCTCGGCCAGCTCGGAGCTGACCTGGTCGCCGTCGGCTTGCTGCTGGTCGGGAGCCTGGTCTCGATCGTCCTGACCCTTCACGGCGGCCAGACGGCGGTGACCGCGCTGTCGCTCGCCACAGTGGGGGCCGCCGCTATCGTGCGTGGTCTCAGCTTCCGGGCCAATCCCTCCGCGCTGGTTGGTAAGTGGATCGTGATTGGCGCGGCGGTGGTTGCGGCGGTACCGCTGGTAGTGTCGGCCAGTGGGCGGTAACACCGGGCACATCGACGAGACCGCCGTTGGCAACCATTACGGCGAATGGTTCAGTCGTGGTCTGCGGGGGATCGGCATGCGGTACGTCTTTTCCAGGCGCGGACTCTGGGTGATCAACACCCCGTACCGGCGCATCCTGGGTGCGGCCAACATCACGTCACAAGACCGGGTGCTGGACCTGGGCTGCGGGATCGGCAACATCCTGATCGCCCTCGCGGAGCGGATGGACTTTAGCAATCCGCCCGTCGGTGTCGACGTCTCACCCGACCTGATCCGCATCGGCGAGCAAGAAATCGGAAAGGCAGGCCTGCGCGATCGCATCCGGCTGCAGCTGGCGCCCGCGACTCGCCTGCCCTTCGAAGCCGGGTCATTCGATGTCGTGCTCACCTCGCATGTGTTGAAGCACCTCGATGATGAGGCGCTGCTCACGTGTTTCCGCGAGGTCGCGCGCGTGCTCCGGCCCGGCGGTCGATTCCTTCTCTGGGAGTTCGAAAAGAGCCCGCGATCGGCTCTGCTGTTCTGGTCTGCCCGACTCACTGGCCTGCCACCAGCCTTTCAATTGCGCACCGGGGTCGAATTTTCAGCTGCGCTCCGAGTCGCAGGATTCGAGCGCGTGGTTCGGTTCAACACCGGTATCTTTCTCGTGCCACCGGTGCCGCGCGTGGCGTTGCTGGCGACTCGGTAGGCACCTTTCTACTATTAGATCGATGGCCACCACGATGACTGCCACCATGCGTGCGGTCGCGGTGACCCCCAAACAACCCGGCAGTGCCCGGCAGGTCGAGCTTCCGATCCCGACCGTCGCCCCGGGTACGGCGGTGATGCGGGTGTTGGAGGTGGGCATCGACGGCACCGACACGGAGATCAATCAAGGACTCTACGGCGAGCCCCCGCCCGGTTTCAGTTTCCTCGTCATCGGCCACGAGGCGCTCAGCGTGGTCGAGGCGGTGGGGGAGGGGGTGTCGGGCTTCGCGCCGGGTGACCTGGTGGTCTCGACCGTGCGTCGCCCTGACAACTGTCCCAACTGCCAGGCCGGCGAGAGCGACATGTGCCTCCTCGGCGATTACACGGAACGCGGGATCAAAGGGGCGCACGGCTACATGGGTGAGTATTACGGCGAGACCCCGGCCTTCATGGTCAAGATCCCGACGGCGCTTCGACCCTTTGCCGTGTTGCTCGAGCCGTTGAGCATCGTGGAGAAAGCGACCTACCAGGCATGGAAGATCCAGGAACGCATGCTGTGGCAGCCGGCGAGGGCCGTCGTGCTGGGCGCCGGGCCCATCGGCATCCTGTGCACCGTCCTGCTTCGCCTGCGCGGCCTCGAGGTGCACGTCTACGCCAAGTCAGCGCCGGAAAGCCCGCAGGGCCGCATTCTCACCGACCTGGGCGCGACCTACCAGAGTGTCGACGAGCACCCGGTGAGGAGCATCAAAGACGAACTCGGGCAGATCGATTTCATTCTCGAAGGCACCGGCAACAGCTCGGTCGCCTTTGAAGCGATGGCGCAGCTTGGGACCAATGGGATCCTGTGTCTCACCGGCGTATCAGCCGGCAATCGCAGTATCGAGATCCCCGCCGACGTTATCAACCTGCAGATGGTTCTCGGCAACCGGGTGACCTTCGGGTCGGTCAACGCGAACCGCCGGTACTTCGAAATGGGGTTGCAGCATTTCCAGCAGGCGGAGCAGCGATGGCCCGGGGTGTTCGAGCGCTTGATCACGCGGCGAGTGCCATTCAGCGACTTCCTCTCAGCGCTGGATCGGCGGCCGGAAGACATCAAGACCCTGCTGACGATCGCCGCCGCCTAGGTCCAGACCGTGGGGCTCCAGCTCGATCCGCAGACCTGCCGCCATTTCGAGTCCGCCACGCAGCGCGAGTGGTTGGTGACCAATGGGCTCGGTGGCTACGCGTCGGGGACCGTGGCCGGCGTCAACACCCGGCGCTATCACGGCCTGCTGGTGGCCGCCTTGAATCCGCCGGTCCAGCGGATGGTACTGGTGGCCGCCCTCGAAGAATGGGTGCGGCCTGACAACGGCGAGATGCAGGCCCTCTCGGCCCAGGAGTACTGGGATGGCACGGTCTTTCCCCAGGGCTTTCGAGAGCTCGAGGGCGTACAGCTCGACGGCGTGCTTCCGGTGTTCCGCTGGACGATCGCTGGCCGCACCATCGAGAAACGGATCTGGATGGAGCAGGGCGTCTCGCGAACGATCGTCACCTACCGATTGGTTAGCGGTGCCCCGCTCACCCTGCAGCTACGCCCACTCTTTGCCCACCGCGATTACCACCAGCAGCGCCACGGCCAGGGTGCCTTCGACACCAGCGAGACCACCGGGGGTTGGATCATCGATTCGGCCGGCGTCCGCAGCTACTTCGAGGTGCGATTCTCGGCGACCGTCCATAGCCAGCCCGATTGGTACTGGCGGGTCCTGCATCGGGTCGAACGCGAGCGCGGGCTCGATGACGAGGAAGACCTCTTCACGCCAGGCGTAGTCGAGGTTCCACTCGCCATCGGTGCCGACGTCGCCGCCGTCGCCGCCACCGAGCCGACACCGGCGAGCTGGGACGCCGGGCGCTCCTTGAGAGACGCGCAGCAGCGTCAGGACGCACTCAAGGGTCCAGGAGCGGAGCATCCGCTCGCGGGACAGCTGGCGCTCGCCGCGGAGCAATTCCGTGTCGTCCGGCGGATGGCCAGCGACGGCTCGTCCGACCCGCAGCGGACCGTGGTCGCAGGCTACCACTGGTTTACCGACTGGGGTCGTGACACCATGATCAGCCTGCCCGGGCTGGCGATGCGGCCGGGCACGCTGTGGGAGGCGCGGGCGGTGCTCGACACTTATATCCGGTACCTGGACCAGGGCCTGCTTCCCAACTGCTTTCCGGACGGCGGCCAGGCTCCCGAATACAACACGATCGATGCCACGCTCTGGCTTTTCCAGGCGCTCGCCGCGTACCTCCGCGTCAGCCGCGATTGGCGATTCATCGCGGACCGGCTGGCAGCGCTGGAAGGCATCATCGACTGGCACGTTCGCGGCACGCGCCACAAGATCCGGATGGATCCCGCGGACGGGCTGCTCGCTGGTGGGGAGGAGGGGGTTGCGCTCACCTGGATGGACGCCAGGGTGCAGGACTGGGTGGTCACGCCGCGTCGCGGCAAGCCGATCGAGATCAACGCACTCTGGTACAACGCCTTGCGGCTGATGGCCGACTGGTGCGAGCGGGCGCTGCGGCCGGCCGGTCCCTATCGTGAGATGGCCGCGCACGCCCACACATCGGCGCAGGAGCGATTCTGGTTCGCGGATGGAGGCTACTGCTACGACGTCGTCGACGCGCCCGAGGGTGACGACCCCACCCTTCGGCCGAACCAGGTCATCGCGCTGGGGCTGGTGTATCCACTGATCGAGGGCGAGCCCGCCCGCCGGGCGTTCGAGGTCGTCACGGCGAAACTCCTGACGCCTTATGGCCTGCGCACGCTCAGCCCGGATGACCCCCGCTACCTGTCTTCATACCGGGGCGACCAACGCGCCCGCGACGCCGCCTATCACATGGGCCTGGTCTGGCCGTGGCTGCTGGGACCTTATCTCGATGCGCACAGGCGCCTCGATGGCGACGATACGGCGGTCCGTCGCCTGCTCGAACCCTTTACCGCGCACTTGCTCGACGCCGGACTGGGAACCATCAGCGAGATCTTCGAGCCGGAGCCGCCCTACCGGCCGGTGGGCTGTATCGCCCAGGCCTGGAGCGTCAGCGAAGTCCTGCGACATGTGCTCGCTCTATCCTGAGATCGCGTGAAGCTCGTCGACGTCAGCATCCCGATCCACACCGCCATGACGGTCTACCGCGGCAATCCGCCGGTTCGGATTCGCCCCGCCATGACCCTGCGAAAGGACCACGTCAACCTCAGCGAGCTCTGCCTTGGATCGCATACGGGCACCCACGTCGACGCCCCGAGTCACTTCATCAAGGGCGCGAAGGGGATCGACCGGGTGGACCTTAATCGCTTCATCGGCCCAGCCTGGGTCGCCGACCTGCAACGTGTCAAGGGTGGCATCAACGCGGACGACCTGGGCCGCGCTCGCATTCCGCGCGGAACGCGGCGGGTCTTGCTGCGCACCAGCAACTCGCGCTGGTGGCATCCCGCGCGTCCGTTTCGGACCGACTTCGTCTACTTAGCGCCCGACGGCGCCGACTGGATGCTGGATCGCGGTGTGCAACTGGTCGGCATCGATTACCTCTCGATCGAGGGCTACGGCGTCGAAGGCGCGCCCACGCACCATCGACTGCTCGGCGCGGGCATTCCGATTCTGGAAGGTCTCGACCTCTACAAAATCCGTCCCGGTCGCTGGCAGATTGCGGCGCTACCGCTGCGCATCCAAGATGGTGACGCAGGCCTCACCCGAGCCGTCCTCTGGAGACGCTGAGGCGGCCGTTCGACTCGGAAAACGGAAGCGGCCCGGGCGATCCGGGCCGCTTTGCGCACCAAGTGGAGCCAGCTACCTAGTCGCTAGACCCCGCGCTGGGGTTTTCATCGCGGTCGGTCTCCGCCGTCGCCGGCTGATCGCTCTGGGCCGCCTCGGTCTCGGTTTCGGCTCCCTCGACCTCCGTTTCCTTCTCGGTGCACGCCGCCTTGACAGCGGATTGGGCGGCACGCAGGGCCGAGTGCTCGGCGTTGTCCTCGGTCATGTCAGCCGCATTCTCGGCCTGGTCTTCAGCCTTGTCGGCGCGGCTTTCGGCCTCGTCTTCGCCTTTATTGGTCGCATGCTCCGCCTGATCTTCGGGGGTGTCCGCCGCCGCGGCGGCCTGTCGCTCCGCGGTATCTTCCGCCCGATCATCCTGGCGTAGCTTCGCCAGCGCGGCCCTAGCCGTATCACACGCCGTGGCGGTCGGTGTCGATTGCACCGCCTCGCTGCGGACCTGTGTGGAGGCACTGGCCGCGGCGGTGCTTCCCTGGTCACTCACGGTCTCGCCGCGAGCCTGTCCTTCCAGCGTGGTCGTTCGCGCCAGCGTGCTGACCACCTTGCCGTGCGAATTTGCGGCGTAGACCGACGACCCGCCGGCCACGAGCACGGCCGCCAGTCCGGCAACAATCCATCGTGAGCGCATGAATGTCCTCCTCTTACGAAGCGTTTGTCGCCCCTTTAAACGTTCCAGACGGAGGCGGCTTACGGCCTGGACGCATTCACCACTCCGCAGGGTTCCTTGCTCGCCTACAATCGGCGTCGATGATCTCCGACGCTGACGTCGTCATCGTCGGCGCGGGACAGGCCGGGCTCTCGTTGAGCCACGAGCTCACTTCGGCCGGGGTCGAACACATTGTTCTCGAGCGTGGCCGGATTGGCGAGGCCTGGCGTCGGCGCTGGGACAGCTTCTGCCTCGTCATTCCCAACTGGACCGTGCAGCTTCCCGGCGGTCACTATCGCGGAGACGATCCGGACGGATTCATGCCCAAGGATGACATCGTCCGCCACCTCGTCGGCTACGCCGAAAGTTTTCAGGCGCCCGTACGTGAGGGCGTGACGGTGACCAGCCTGGACCGCGCCGACAACGGTACATTTCTGCTTCGGACGTCGGCAGGAGACCTTCGGGCGCGTGCGGTCGTTCTCGCCTCTGGTGGCTACCAAAAACCACACCGTCCTGCGGCCGCTTCTCAGCTCACCGCTTCCATGCCTGCCATCGATGCCGAGGATTACGTCAACCCAGGCGCACTGCCTCCAGGAAAGGTGCTCATCGTGGGCAGCGGTCAGACCGGTTGCCAGCTCGCCGAGGAGATTTTCGAGTCGGGCCGAGAGGTCTCCCTCGCGTGCGGGCGTGCCCCATGGGTCCTGCGGCGAATCGAGGGTCGCGACACCATCTCATGGCTCAATGACACGCCGTTCTTCGACGTGACGCTGTCCGATTTTCCGAGTCCAGGCGCTCGATTGCTGTCGAACCCACAGATGAGCGGTCGCCGCGGCGGTCATGACTTGAATTTCCGGACGTTGCAGGCGCAGGGCGTCCAGCTCCTAGGGCGCTTTGTGGGCGTCGCCGATGGGCGTGCGCATTTTGCCGGCGATCTCGCCGAGTCGGTCGCGTTTGGTGATGCGCGTTACGCCGAGGTCTGCGAGCGCATCCGCAAGTCGTGTGCCGCGCGGTCCGTTCCGGCCCCCCAGATGGCGCCGCCGCCGGTATTCAAGGCCGACCCGCCCGATTCTCTGCGGCTCGACGACTTCGGCACCGTGATCTTTACCTCGGGGTTCCGACCCGACTATGCAAGCTGGGTGCGGTTTCCTGAAGCATTCGATGACGCGGGATTCCCGATCCAGCAGGACGGCTCCAGCACAATCGTTCCCGGACTGCATTTCATGGGCGTCCATTTTCAGCGCAAACGGAAGTCGGCCACGCTCCTTGGGGTAGGGGAGGACGCGACCGTACTGGCGCAGACGATTGCGGAACGCGAGTAGATTGAGCACGGCTCAGACCCTCTAGGTCGCGCAATCTCAGCTCGACGGCCAATATCAAGCCGGCGCGCCGATCGCGAACTCCAGCGCCTCATCGAAGCTCATGCGGCGCCCCGCCTCCCATGCCGCTTGCGCAACCTCGTGATTGAGCGCTTCTCGGGCACGCTCGACTTCAGGCGTCACCGACCCGACCCACGCCGCGGGCGGCCTGTTTCCGCTGGCCTCGTGCATGGCGGAGCCGGCGCCGGCGAGCTGCAGCGCGCGCTCCGGCTGGCCTTCGAGCGCCGTCAACCACGCAAGAACGTCGAGCGACCACGCCGCTCGGCGATCTCCAAGGGCCCGACCGATCTCCAGACTCTCGACGATGCTAGGCCGCGCGGTCTCCACATCCGACTGGAGTAGCGCAACCGCAGCCAGGAATGTCAGGGGCATCGACGCCTCATCGCTTCTTCCGAGCGTCCGGCGCAGCTGAACGCTCTCTTCGAGAAGCGAGCGCGCTCCTGCGAGATCTCCTTTTCGGCTGGCCAGGAGACCCAGCTGGTGAAGGATGGATGCCTCGCTCGCATGATCGCCTAATTCACGCGCCAGGACCAGTCCCTCCTCGAGGGCCGCCTGCGAGGCAGCGAACTCATCCGCCGCAGCGGCCAGCAGTCCCGCTCTCTCGAGCGCGAGCAGCACTGTTGGCCAGTCACCCGCCGTTCGCGCTTCGGCCAGCGCTTCGCTGAGGAGCCGTCGAGCTGCATCGAAATCGCCCTGGACGTACGCGAAGGCTCCCGCGAGATGGAGCGCGGCCGGACGCGGGCCAAAGTCTCTGGGCATCTGAGCAAGCAGCGCGTCTGCAAACTGCCGCGGCTCGGAAGCGTGGCCACGCAACTGCCAGAACATGTTGAGCGCGCTAGCCAGCCGCACGCCAAGTTCGGGATCGGCCGTGAGGCTCCACGCGAGGGTCGCGCGAATGTCGTCATGTACGGCTTCGAGACGATCGAGCCATTCGGCCAAGTGGCCGGGCTCCCGAGCCTCGGCGACGTCGACAAGATACCTTCCAAGGCGAGACTCGAGCGCGTCCAGTTCCCCGGCCTCCGCGAGCCGTTGGCGGCCGTAGCTCCGAATCGTTTCAAGGCAGCGATAGCGGCCGCCATCCAGCGTGACCATCGATTTGTCGACCAGCCGCGCGAGCAGGTCGAGTACAGCGCGCGACCCGAGCCGGTCGTCACTGCACACGGCCTCGACCGCGTCGAGCGAAAATCGGCCGGCAAAAATCGAGACGCGCCCGAACAACACCTTTTCGGGATCCGCGAGCAGTTCGTAGCTCCAGTCCAGGGTTGCCCTGAGTGTCTGCTGCCGGCTGGCGGCGGTACGGCTGCCGGAGGTCAGGAGCGAAAAACGATCCTCGAGTCGGTTGAGAATCTCGTTGACCGGCATCATGGCAGCCCGCGCCGCGGCCAGTTCGATCGCCAGCGGGATCTGATCGAGCCGCTCGCAGATGGCAATCACCACCTGCAGGTTTTCGTCGGTCAGCTGGAATCCCGGCGACCGGGACCGGGCTCGGTCGGCAAAGAGCCGCACACCCTCGTCACGCGCGAGGGGAGGAACCCGCCAGCTCTGCTCGCCAGGCAGCTTCAGTGGCTCTCGGCTCGTTGCCAGCACTCGCAACCCCTCGCATTCCTTCAGCAACCCGCCGGTCAGCTCGGCGGCGCTGTCGATGACGTGCTCGCAGTTGTCGAGGACGAGCAAAGAGTGCTGGTCGCGGAGGTGGTCGGCGAGGGTGTCCGCCAGTCGGCGGCCAGCCTGTTCCTGCAGTCCGAGCGCCCCGGCGATCACCTGGGGCACAACTAGAGGATCGGTGATCGGGTCCAGCTCGATGAGCCAGACGCCGTCGACGTGCTCGCCGATGACGTCCGATGCGAGCTGGAGGGCCAATCTGGTTTTTCCGGCACCCCCGGGTCCGATGAGCGTGAGCACCCGCGCCTGCCGGTGAAGGTCGCTGAGTTCGCGCAGTTCAGTCTCTCGCCCGATGAAGGCGGTCAGCTGAATGGGCAGGTTGCTCAGCCGCCGGGTCATTGAGCGAATTGGCGGAAACTCCTTTGGATGATCGACGTCGACGAGCTGGAAGACATGCTCTGGCCGGGTCAGATCTTTCAGGCGATGGAGTCCGAGGTCGCGGACCTCCACCTTGGGAGGCAACTCATCGACCAGTAGTTGCTCTGTAGCGCTGCTGAGCAGGGTCTGGCCTCCGTGGCAGGTTGCCAGCAGCCGCGCACAGCGATTGAGAACCTGACCGTAATATTGTCCCTGCCGCAGCTCAGCCTCGCCGGTATGCAAGGCCACCCGAACCTCGAGCTTCACCGCTGCCGGCCAGCGCTCGCGGGCGAAGCCGCGCTGCAACGCGATGGCGCAGGTGCCGGCATCGGTCGCGCTGCGGAAGACGGCGAGGATACTGTCGCCGGCGCGTCCGCTTGGCACCTCGATGCCGCGATGGCGCTCGAGGCAGCTGGCGACGATGTGGTCGTGCCGCGCCATCGCGTCGCGCATTGCCGCCGGCGCCGATTCCCAAACCCGCGTGGAGCCCACCAGATCGGTGAGCAAGAACGTGAGGGTGCCTTCAGGGAGGGCAGCCATCGGGATGACAGTACTCCACCGAGAGTGATAGATTCTAGGCGTGCCACTCGTATATCGGGATCCGAACGCCACCCGCGTCGCCCAGGCCCTGCGGCGTCTGGCCGATCTGATCGAGAGCCTGAAAGGGGCCAAGCCAGCCGCCGGTTACGAGCCCTCCCTTCATTCGGAGTTGAAGCAGATCGCGGTCCGCTTGGAGCGAATCGGCAACACCCTCGAGGCCGGCAAGAAGGCGGGCAGGACTACGTCAGCGCAGTTACGTAGCGTGGCTCGCAACTTCGAGGGGATTGCGGAAGCCCTTGAAAAGGGAGCCGGCGGGGCTGGTGGCGGCCGCTCGTAACTAGAGGACGGTCTCGTCGATCGTGATCTGGTCCACGATTTCCTGCCGCAGCGCGGCCTCATCGCGCTCGCGCACGCTCTTCAGGTTGCGGAAGGGACGGTCGAGGCCCATCCGCCCGTGAAGCACCCAGGCGCCGCCCTGGGCGAACGCCATAAGGTTGACCTCATACTGGCGCTGCCCCTTGCTCTTCCAGGCGAGCGTCCAGCGGGGCGGACGGCCCTTGTAAGTCACCCGGCCGCGGCCGCCCAGCTTCTCGCGGTTGAGCCCGGCGAGCTGCTCCTGGACCATGGCATCGAGCGCGGTCAGAAGCTGGAATAGGCGTTCGCGGTAGTTGTCGACGCGCCCCTGGAGGTTGAAATCAGCCTCGGTAACCGGCATCTCCGAACATGATACTTTCTCCCCAGATTATCCACAGATTGGGGATAAAACTTGACCTTGACACAACATGTTGTGGAGTCGCACAATAGGGCGGCCCCGGATGGAAACCGCGATCGATGTCCAGCTGCTGACGCACACCCCCGATCCGGTCCGGGTGATGTACGTCGCGTTTCGGACCTGCTACTCGCGCTTCACCCCCCAGGAGATCTGGGCCGATATCGAATCGGGGAAGATCACCCAGGAGAAGATGAAAACGTTCATCTTCGACAAGTTGAAGAGCGGTCACTCCTCGCCGCGTACCCAGATCTACTTCACTTTCGCCGTGAGCGGTCTCTCTCGCGCCGCCAGCCATCAGCTGGTGCGCCATAACAACGGCATCACGTTTGACCAGCAGTCGCAGCGCTATTACGCCTTCAAGGAAGCTGACTTTCCGTTCGTCGTGCCGGAAACATGGGAGCAAGCCGGCTTGCGCGATGAGTACCTGGCGTTCATGCACCGCGTGGGCGAGCTCTATGACCAGGCGCTCAAGGCGGGCGTCCCTGCGGAGGATGCCCGCTTCCTCCTTCCCAACGCCGCCTCGACCAATCTGACCTTCACCGTGAACTTCGAAGAGTTCCTCCATATCGCGGATCTCCGCCTCTGCTGGCGGGCCCAGTGGGAGATCCGGCACATGTGGGCCAAGGCGCGCAACGCACTGAAGGCCGAGTTCCCGGAACTGGCCAAGCCGGTGCAACCCAAGTGTGGCGACCAGCGGCTCGGCTACTGCGATGAGCCGATGGCGGAATACCTCAAGTGTCCGCTCGGTGCGCGCCGGATCCGGCTTCATAAAGACGAGATCGTGGCCGCTGCCAAGGCCGGCCAGACACTGGAGTCGAGCCCGCTGACCGAAGAGGACCTCTCGCTGCTGACGCCCAAACCCGAGTTCGAGAAGGTCCTGGCCTCGACAAATTAGCAAATAAGCTTGACAATCTAATAAGGCCGGCGTTCCGCGATCGTCTGACGGGTTAGGATTTCTCGGTGCGACTTGCATCGGCGACGACCACGCTGGCCCGTCACAGGATTCCAGAACGATCGCGATGATCGCCTATTGCTCCAACTGCGGATCGAAGACTGAGCCGCGGCTGGTGGCAAATCAGCACCTGCGGGCTTGTCCCAGCTGCGACCGGATCTTCTTCCGCAATCCCAAAGTCGTCGTCATCGCCTTGATCGAAGACGGCGGGCGCGTCCTCCTGGGGAGGCGTGACATCGAGCCGGGGCGGGGGCTGTGGGGCTTGCCCGGTGGCTACGTCGACTGGAACGAGCATCCGGAAGCCGCGCTGGTTCGCGAGTGCAGCGAGGAAATGCAGGTCGAGGTCGAACCGCTCGAACTGCTGCCCGTGCAGCACATCACGGTGGACGACGAGGGCATCGTCTTCCTCCCATACCGCGCGCGTTTGGTCGCGGGTGAGCCCGCGGCGGGTGACGAGGTGCAGGAGGTCGGATGGTTCAAACCGAATGCCTTGCCGCCCGTCGCCTTCCCCAGCCATCGCCTGGTACTGCAGCGCTGGGTCAAGGACGTCGCGACGCGCGGCGTCGCCTGAGGCTGCTGCCATCGCGCGCAAGAGCATCGTCACCAAGACCGGGGATGGGGGAGAGACTGGCCTGCTCTACGGCGGCCGCGTCTCGAAGACCGACCCGCGAACCGAGGCCTATGGCGCGGTCGATGAAGCGATCTCAGCTCTGGGAGTGGCCCGGGCGCTGATCCAAGACCGCGCCCGGCACGCCATCATTTTGCGAGTGCAGAGCGAGCTCTTCACGGTCGGCGCCGAGCTGGCCACGGACGCGGCCGAGTACGACAAGCTGCAGCAGCATTTCCTGGTGGTGCTGCCGGACGCGACCAGCCGCTTGGAGGCCGAGATCGACGACCTCGAGCGCCGGGTCCCGCTGCCCGATGCGTTCGTCATCCCCGGTGGCACGCCGTCGGCCGCGGCCCTCGATGTGGCGCGCGCCGTTGTGCGTCGCGCCGAGCGCCGGATCGTTGGCCTGCAGCAAACTGGTCAACTGCATAACCCGGAGGTGGTTCGCTACGTCAACCGGCTTTCGGACCTGCTCTTCATGCTGGCGCGGGCGGAAGAGGGCAGCGCGGTCAAACCGCTGACCGGACGGCGAGTGACCCGCACGCCTGCAACGCGAGCCCGCACTCGTCCCGCACCCAAGCGTCGGCCTCGCGGCTGAGTGCTTTCGTAAGCGCCGCACGCGCGGCCGTACCGCCGAGCCGTCCCAGCGCCCACGCCGCGTGCCCGCGAACGAGCGGCTCCGGGTCGTCGAGCGCACCGGTCAGCGCCGGGACGGATCCGCGATCGGCGACGTTGCCGAGGGCGATGCACACATTGCGCAGCAGCCCCGCTCGTCGCGTTCGCCAGAGTGCACTCTCGCGAAAGCGGGCGCGGAACGCCGCGTCGTCGAGCGTCAACAATTCCTCGAGCCGGGGCCGAGCCTCGATGGGCGGCCCAAAGGCGGCCAGCGCATCAGGGTCGGGTGCAGCCGGCCGAGCATTGACCGGACAGATTTCCTGACAGAGGTCGCAACCGAAGATCCAGTCGGCGATCATCGGCCGGATGTCCAGTGGGATTACGCCGCGGTGTTCGATGGTCCAGAAGGAAATGCAGCGGCGATTGTCGAGAACGCCGGGCGCGACGAGCGCCCCGGTGGGACAGACGCGCATGCAGGCGTCGCAACCGCCGCAGTTCTTCTTTAGCGGCGCATCGGTTTCGAGCGGCGCCGAGGTGACGATCTCGGCCAGCAGGACGTTGGAGCCGATACCCGGCACGAGCAGGTTGGTGTTCTTGCCCAGCCAGCCGATGCCGGCCCGCGCCGCTGCTGCGCGGTCGAGCATCCAGCCGTGGTCGACGTACGTCTTCGCCGTGTAGCCTCGCTCGCGCAGCATCGCAAGCAAGGGTTGCATTCGCTCGAGCAGGACCTCGTGGTAGTCGCGACCCAGTGCATAGGCTGCGATGCGGCCGCGGGGGCCAGCGCCCCCACCCTGCCCTCCCCCGGAGGGGGAGGGTGGAGATGCACCAGCACGCTCCCCTCCCCCCGTGGGGGGCGGAGAGTGAGCAGACGGATATGGGAAGGCGAGGGCGATCACGGTGCGGGCATCGGGGGTTGCGCGCTGCGGGTTGGCGCTGGCATGGACCCGCGCCTCGTTCCACCAGGTGAGGCCATCCATCAGACCCTCGGTGGTTCGCTGGGCGGCCGCCGCGTCGGCTTCCTCGAAAGGGTCCGCGCTGGTGATCCCCACCGCGCAGAATCCCAAGGCTTTGGCACGCCGCTTCAAGGCGTTGGTTATCGACACGGAACTAGCCTCCGACTCGCGGCCATTTCGTTACCCATTCTACTGTGCAAGTACTTGACAAGTGAACTCGCCGAAGACTAAAGTGAGGTCGTGGCAAGTATCGAGGTAACCGATGCCGCGATCCTGCTGGGAGGGACTATCGGAAGCCTCCGAGTGTGGTGCGAGCGGCAAGTTCACGTGTCAGACAGTGCAGTCAATTCATTTCTGCAGACGCTTAGTTATGCGAGTGCCAGCCGTTTGGTAGAGGCGGCCGATCCACTAGTACATCGCTTCGCGGAGGTGCTTGGTAAGGCTGCCCCCGGTCAAGCCAGCGTCGCCAACGAGGTCCTTCATTTTGAACTGAGTTCAATATATGCGTCAGGGTGGGTTGGCGCGACAAATTCACCCGGGATCGACGTAGCCGTCGGCCTGGCGGCTCGCTTGCGGGACTGGGCAAGCGATCTCAAGGTCGGCGGGCACATAGTGACCGATCTGAACATTAGACAGCTCGATCCTCCGGAGTCTTCGCGGCCATTGGCGATCGACACAAATGCGATCAGCCAACTCGTACTGGCAGCTGTTGACCAACATCTTTCCGAGATGCGAAACGCAGGCTACCTGATGAAAGTGGAGAGAATTGCCACCGGGTTTGGCTTGCGGCCTGGCGAACTCCATCGGTTGCTGGGAGTGAGCTCGGAAGGTGTTCGCATTTGGCAAAAAGGCGGACGAATTGCAGAGGACCGCTGGCCCGTCATCGATCGCCTTTATTCGACACTTCAACACCTGACCCGGTATATCAAGCCGGCCGCCCTGCCTGCGGTCATCCGGCGAGCTAACCCGTCGCTCAACAACCAGAGTGCTCTCGATTGGCTTGTGAGCGGTAGAGACGCAGAGCTACTCCGCTTTTACGATGACCTATTTGCTTATGGGAGGACCAAGTAATTGGCTGACGGCGTCCTGTTCACCGCCTACTCAGGTGCGCTTTTCCGAGTTATCCCCAATGGCGCGACCGACCCTCTTGCGACGAGCTTTGCCTTGGCCGCCGGAGGCAGATGGAATCCGCCGAACTCATTCGAAGCTCTCTACACCTTCACAAACCAGTCCCTGGCTCGTAACTACGCGCAGTCCCAACTAGCGGCGGGCGTTGTGATGCTGGAAGAGGCTGAACCTGAAGCGCTCCCTGATTTGCTTGTATTGCACGGGGAGTATCCTCGGCTAGTCGATGTCGCTTCGGACGAAGGGCTTCGGGCCGTCAATCTTCCGACCACTTACCCAATCGGCTTTACCGGGACATGGGCTGCCACTCAGCCCATCGGGCTCGCGCTCTACACCGGCGGTAACGCAGGCCTGGTTACGCGGAGCGCATCGGCCTCGTCTTGGGCGGGCCCCGTTACCAATTGGGGGGAGGTCTGCATTTTTGTTGGTAGAGCGCCTTTTCCGACGGTAGTTGAACGCTTGTCCTTCAAGGAGTGGCTAGTTGGGAGCTAACCCAAGCATGGAAGCTCCGCTTATTTCAGGCGAGCCCGTTGCTCGCCGACCAGCGAGAGCCCTGATGGGCTGGCTGAATGAGCCGGAGGCGCTTAGCGCCATGCTGGGAAGGGCCGCAACACCTGCGGACGACGTTGCCTCATTGCGGAGCCTCCATCGGGCATATCAGCAGGCTGTTCAAAAACTTGAACCCTATGAAGCTGAGGACCCGAGGGTCGACCTTTCTACTCCAGAGCTTGCATCAGTGGCTAGTCGCCCGGATATCCAGTCGGTGCTGTCTGGACTCACGTGGAAACCTGCAATGGTCGATTTGAGGAAAGTTCTGAGTTTTCAAAAGTTGATCTCTATTGAAGGGCTCGACGAGCGGCTTTCCGGAGTTTCTGACCCGGTCTCCCTGCTTGATTTGTGCCTCCCTATGCAACAGTCGGTGCCACCGCTCGGTGCCTTTTCAGACCCTGACGGTAAGGGATTCACCGTCAGTTCAGTAAATCCGAATCTGCGGATAGCGGCTGGCCAGATAAGCGACGCACTCGTAAACCCTTCGCCTGAGCTACCCCCGGTCAAAATGCAGGCGATCACCATCCTCGTATTTATGGGTATGAGCTTCCTTCAAGTCGTGCGCTATCGGGATAGAAGCTTTATCCGAGACGGCTACCATCGGACAGCTGGACTGCTCAAGCGACAGATCTTCGTGGCCCCATGTATTTTCATAGAGGCTCAGAATTTTGAGCAGATCTCGGCGCCCGCGGGGTCTTTTACGTACGAAACCCTCTTCGGTGACCGCCCTCCGATGCTGAGCGACTTTTGGGACGATGCCGTTTCGCGGGACATAGAGCAGGTCGCCGTACGAAAAGTCGTGCGGGTTCGGGGGGAGGAGTTTGTCGTGCCGCGCTGACCGACCACGCAGGATGTCGGATGATTCGCAGGCCCTGAGGGGTGCCGACGGCGCTGAACACGAGGGCTTTGGCCCGAGCCTTGAGCGCTGCCGTGAACTGCATTTGCCCCTAGCTTAGGGCCGGTCTCGGGAGTAGCATTACGGGTAATGCAGGGCAGTGCAGTATGGCGGGAGCTTCAACTCCTACTCAGCCTGAACCTGCCGGACACTGCCTACTACCTCTGGGAGGGCACCGCGACCTGCTGCCACTGCGACGAGCAACGGCTCGTGATCGGGGCGCCCACCGAGCAGTCAGCCCGTCAGCTCGTCCAGGCGTACCTGCCGGTCGTCCGACGCACGCTCCAGGCCATCCCGGATGCGCCCAAGCGCGTTTCCGTAGTGGTCACCACCGGGCCGCTGGCGCACGCCTGATTGCCCGGTCCGGGCGTCGCCCGTCGCGAGTGGCGCGGGACGTGCCAGACGAGCGTTAGAGACGTCTGAGCGGCGCCGCCTGAAGGCGGTGATCTCGGGCGATGTCCAGGGGGTTGGCTTCCGCTATTTCGCCCAATCGCACGCCCGCCGTTTGGGCCTTGAGGGCTATGTCCGCAACCGCTACGATGGCGCCGTGGAAGTGGAGGCGGAGGGCAACGCCAACGCGCTCGAAGGGTTCCTCGACCTGCTGCGAAGAGGCCCCCGCGCGGCACGCGTCCAGGATGTCGCGGTCGATTGGTTGCCCGTTCGCGGCGACCTCGGTCCGTTCGGCGTGAGAGGATGAGCGAGATGAAATTCGCACGCCGGATGAGCGAGATCGGCACCGAAACCGCCTTCGAGGTGCTGGCCAAGGCGCGCAAGCTCG
>Ga0070698_100003194_pt1 | contig 18066 bp, 12 predicted proteins | sample KBSK1502metaG_FD_65477 | JGI IMG/M metagenome (GOLD analysis project Ga0070698, IMG submission 65477) | Corn, switchgrass and miscanthus rhizosphere microbial communities from Kellogg Biological Station, Michigan, USA - KBS K1-50-2 metaG | ecosystem: Host-associated > Plants > Roots >...
GTTGCTCCATGGCTAGCAACTATACGTGGACGTGCACCCTCACTCGTCCCGGCGGATATCAAGCGCTGGCCATCTGGAACACCTCCGGTACGAAGTCATACATCGCACCCGGTGAATATAAACAATACCGTACCATCTATGGTCAGGTCTATACGCTGCCGGCGAGCCATTCCATGAACATAGGAATCATGCCGGTTCTGCTGGAAAACTGAGTACCCAAAAAAGAGCGACAGTCCGAAGTTTCTTCCCTCAAAGGGTAGGAATTTCGGATTTGTCGCTTTTTTGCCGGATAGTGACCTATGGCGCTACATCTACCAACGATTCTTCGGCAACCGCCGTAGCCGGTTTGCCGAGCTGGGACGCGATCCAGTCGTAAGTGGGAATCAGACCCTTTTCCAGCTTTATCGTTGGCTCCCAGCCCAGCACCCGCAGCAACTCCGTGTTGTCGCTATTGCGGCCCCTGACACCTTGAGGTCCGGTGAGGTTGTGACGCTTTGTCAGCTTCTTGCCGGCGATCTTGGCAATCAAGTCGACCAGTCCGTTAATGGTAATCAGTTCATCGGTTCCGAGATTCAGCGGTTGCCCATACTCGGAGGCCATCAGCCGAATAAGCCCCTCGACGCAGTCGTCCACGTACATGAACGAGCGAGTTTGTTCGCCATCGCCCCATACCTCAATTTCGCCCCCGTTCTCCGCCCAAGCAACCTTACGGCTGATTGCCGCCGGCGCCTTCTCCTTCCCGCCATCATAGGTGCCCAGGGGTCCGTAGACATTGTGGAATCGGACCACGCGGGTCCGCATTCGATAATCATGCTGGTAGTACTTGCAGAGTTCTTCAGAGAACAGTTTTTCCCAACCATATCCTGGCTCCGGATCGGCGGGGTAGGCATCTTGTTCTCGCAGTGGGGTCACGTCCGGCGTGTTTTGCTTGCACTGTGCGTACACACAAGCAGACGAGGAGAACAGGAATTTCCCAATCCCTTGTTGCCGGCTCGCTTCCAGCATGTGTGCATTGATAAGGATATTGTTGCGCGCGATATCGGCGTGGAAGGCCGTGATATACCCGATGCCGCCCATATCCGCAGCCAAGTTGTAGACCTCGTCACCCCCCCCCAGGGTGGCCAGCAAACAATTGTCCCATCGGCGCAGATCTAGAATCTCGAACTCGTCCGCAGCGCTGGACTCATACTCAGGATACTTCAGATCGACCCCGCGTACCCAGTTCCCATCCGCTTTCAAACTGCGCACCAAGTGATGGCCAATGAAACCACCCGCACCCGTCACCACGATTCGCTTTTGCATTCCCATTTCGTGTTCTCCTTAATACCTTTCAAAGATTAGGTTCCTGCATTGCAATTCCCCGATGTAACCGGGTCGATCACTTCGGTAACTAGTTTCCATCGCAAAATGTGCAGATTATGCACTTCGTCCCCGGGGCAGCGGGTCTTCTCAGCCCACCGTTACCCACGCGAAAGAACCTCACGGTCACCCTGACCTTTGGTTACCTGTTGGACTCGCTGCCGGCAACCCATAATTTAATTCGTGTTCTCCGAGCATTCACGTTTGCTGTACGAGAAGACGGAGGGTGTCAGCGGACTATGAGGATCAATTGGCACAAAACCTCTCATGGGCAATCTAGCAGGTCTCGGCGGCTGTCCTGGTTCTTTGGCAATCTGGCTCCAATTCTGACGCTCGCAATCGCGCTTACTGCATGCGGTGGAGTAACCAAAAGCTCCCCCTCAGCTCCAGGCACTCCTTCAGATCCAGGCATATCGTTGGATCCAGGCACAACGTCAACTCCAGGCACGCCAGCCCCTCCTCCCGGACCCGACCTCTCGGCTGCTTTCTTTGGCATGCATATGCATACCGGCGTCCTGGGTCAGCAGCCCTGGCCGACGGATTCCTTTGGTGGACTGCGGTTGTGGAATACAGGCACTGCCTGGTCGGAGATTAACACTCGCGACCGAACCTATAACTGGAGCGTGTTCGACGAGTGGCTGACAGCCGCCGATGCGCATGGTGTTTCAAATCTGCTTTATACGTTTGGCAGAACACCCACCTGGGCCTCTTCGAACCCGGGCGATACGACCTGTGCTTACACCAATGGCAATGGATCTGGCCAATGCTGGCCGCCAAACGATTTGAATTCCGATGGCACTGGAAGCAATCAGCATTGGAAAGACTTTGTTACAGCTCTGGTCGCGCACAATGCAAGTAAGTCGGGCTCACGCGTTAAATACTGGGAAATCTGGAACGAGTTCGATCAGCCCATTACTTGGAAAGGAAGCAATGCGCAACTGGCCCGGTTGGCTCAGGATGCAAGAACGATCATCCTCGCAGCAGATCCTGCTGCCCTTGTTCTGACGCCATCGAGTTCCACTGGCCTGACCGCAACCGCCTCTCAGATGAAAGCGTATCTGGCCACACCCGGCGCCAGCAACGCAGCCGATGCCATTGCTATACATCCGTATGTTCAGCAAAGCGGCATCCTTCCAATCCCGGAGGACGTTGTAACGTTAATTGGAAACGTGAAAAACATTCTATCCGGTCCGGATGCCGCTAAGCCGCTCTGGAGCACGGAAGGAAGCTGGGGGGTCACGAAGCAGACAGGTTTTACTGATCCCGATCAGCAAGCTGCCTTTACCGCCCGATATCTTGTTCTGCAACAATCAGCAGGTATTACAAGCCTTTACTGGTATGAGTGGAATAACACGATTGACGGGACGTTATGGTACCCAACGGGAACGCACAACTGTACAACGTCCGCCGGTTGCATCACCCGAGCCGGAGTTGCTTACCAGCAGATCTATGTATGGACCGTCGGCGCAATGTTGGCCAGCCCTTGCTCCGCCACCGGCACCATCTGGAAATGTCAATTAACTCGCGCGAATGGATACTTGGGGGAGGTGGTCTGGGACACTTCGCAGACGTGCCAGGATGGCCTTTGTACTACGTCCCAATTCGCACTCGACTCCCAATTCGTGCATAGTCGAGACCTGACAGGTGTGGTTACGAATGTTAGCGGATCGCCAACGGTTGCCATCGGAGCTAAGCCGATATTGCTGGAAAATCAATAATATTCTTTCTTGATTTCTAAGCTTCACCGGCCGACAGCTCATTGTCCCGTCCCGGTGAGACTTACTTCTTGTGGCGAAAAGTACCCAGTATAGCTTACGGTTAGTATCCCCGGAATCGCGCCGGTCACCGTTGGAGCAAATTGTACGCCGATTGTGCATTGTGCCAGACCTGCGATGCTCGCCCCGCACGGATTTGTCCCCACAGTGGTAAGCGCATAATCGCCGCTCACTGAGATGCCTAGACTAAGGGTTGTACTATTATTATTGGTGAGTGTAACGGTTTGTGGAGAACTTACAGTGCCTACAGTTTGTGATCCGAAGGGACTTGGCACTGACAATGATATGGGCAGCACGGTTGTTCCCGCGAGGTTCAAAGTTTGCTGGGCGACGCCAGCATCATCCGTGATGGTAATAGCACCATTGATCGTCCCCAAGTTCGTGGGGTTGAAATTAACGGTGAACTTGCAGTTTGCTCCAGACGCAAGTAAACCGAGGCATGGACTAGCGGGAGTGAGAGAGTAATTTCCGCTCGGCAATACGCTCGCAATGTTTACATTCGTGCCGCTACTATTGGTCACTGTCAGGGTCCTACTACTCGTCGTGCCTACAACCACTTTCGCGAAAAACAAACTAGCCGGCGAAAAGCTGAGGGGAGCAGTGGAACCGTTCGCCCCCGTGCCTGAGAGATCCACCACTTGTGGGCTGAACAAACTGTTGTGACTTATCGCAAGCGAGCCACTGATGTTTCCATTCGTCGTGGGACTGAACGACACGGCGATGGTGCAACTAGTCGATGCGGCCAAAGTGGAACCACAGGGAGAGGCGCCCCCGCCAAGGGCAGCAAAATTCCCACTCGCCAAAAAACCTAGGCTCAAAGAGGTAGATCGATTGTTCGTGACCGTGGCAATCTGCGAAGCACTACTACCGCCTACATTGACCGTGCCGAATGACATGCTGACGGGTGAAAGCGAGACAGGCCTAAGTCCGATGCCAGAGAGAGTCAACAACTGCGGCGAACCAACAGCGGAATCGTTGACCGTCAGGATCCCCGTAAAGGTTCCACCAGTCGAGGGACTAAAACTAACGTTGATCACGCAGCCGATCGATGGTTGCAGTTGCACACCTGCACAGTTGTCGTTTTCCCCGTAGCTGTTGCTGATTGCGATTGTGCCTACGTTCAAGGCGGCGTTGCCGGTGTTTGTAAGCGTGATCGACTTAGCAGAGCTTGTGGTTCCAATGATCTGGTAACCGAAGCTGAGATTAGTCCGCGATACGGTAGCGATCGGGCCAATCCCAGTCCCGGTGAGATTCGCAGTTTGCGGGCTGTTTGGGGCGTCGTCAGTCACTATCAGCGAACCGTTCCGCGTACCCGCGTTGGTGGGCGTAAACGTTACAGCAATCGTGCAAGAGCTGTTCGCCGCTACGCTTGTGCCACAGTTGTTAGTTTGCGCGAAATCGCCGGCGGTAGTGATATTGGATATATTTAGCGTGAATATTTGATTGTTGCTCAGCGTCACGTTTTGTGGGGCACTCGTCGTACCTATCTGCTGACTTGCAAACGGTACAGTTGCCGATAGCGTTGCAGGTTGAGTCACACCGCATCCGGGAAATTTGAAGCTTGCAATTCTGGTCTGCCAGTTGTTGGTGGCAAGAATGTATTGGTTGGTGTACCAGAACGTACAGTCGTCCACCGGATCGATTGTCATATCGCTATAGTCGCCCCATCGGCTCGATCCCGTTTGTGAAGCCGAGCCTTGCAGGATCGTAGCCTCAGCTTCCATGGTCCCCAAGGGATCAGACGCTAGGCGCGCGGTGTAACTTATTGACGGATTCAGGTTGCTGCCGGAAATACTATAGCCCAGAGCGATGTCCCCCATCTGGTCCATCGCGATACTGCCGTTCCACCGGTAGTTAGAATCAGGAGCAAATGTCCCTTCCTGCCAAATGTAGGGCGAACCGCCGGGATTGCGGATTTCGTACCAACGGACTCCGGAGTTCGTAGTGCCTACGGAGTGCGTGGCCACTATCGTTTCCGGCCCGCTGGGAAAGTTTCGATATGCCAGCCTATACATGAGGCGGTCGTGCAGCGAATCGAGACGCTGCGCCGTACCCTTCTGTGGAATACAGAGTCCCAAGCCTGCCCCACCCGCGCAAGCTTCAACAAACGGCGTCACGGGAACGTTGGTGGGCCCAGTAAAGGTTGTATTGGCGGGAGTTTTAAAATCCACGTGAAACTGCCATACATTGAGGGAGTTAGTACCCAAGTTCATGTAGTAGTTGGGGGCGCCTGTCGGCGGTGGGTTGGAGCCATCCCAGTCGGAAGGTAGCAGGTAAGTAAATGCCGAGCGGGGCTGGAAACACAAGGAGGTGGCGGCAGAGCCGCTAAGCATGGCATTTCGATCAAGGGCGCATACCAACGGGTTGACAAGAACATAATTACTATTCTGATTCAGAAGATTCCACGACAAGTAATAGGCGTCGGGCCACACGCCTAGCTTCGGGTAGTCGGGATAGAGGCTTGTCAGCGCAAAGGCGTAACGGTTATAACTACCCGTAGCGTCGGATGTGGTGGATACCGCGACACACTGGTAATACGGTCCTCCCGGCGGGGTGGCATGCTTTGTCATCACCCAACGGCTAGCTGCCTTGTCATACTGCGCGATCGGGTCACCATCGTTCCTGGTTTCGCAGGGACCGCCAAATCCCGACCACAAGGTATTGCCGGCAGCTGGCCCGAAAACCATCGACCCGGTACTCCTGTCGAATACGGCAAATTGCGAATTAACCCATTCCACGTACTGCGTTGCTCCCACCGAGCCATTGCTATCCGACACGGGCCAACCTGAGAGGTCTCCGATACCGTCAAAATTGAGGCCTGGGTTGGTTGAAACCCGTGCGGTGGCAGCTCTCGGCAGAGCAGAATTCATCGCAACCGGCCCTACCAGGACACCGGGCTCCACCGTGTTAGTCAGCACCTGCATTGCGGCTGTACCTTGCGCCGTGCGCTTAGTTGTGCTCTGTTTTGTTGCGGCATTCCGTTTGAGATGACCTCGTTCCTTCGAGGCCTTACCCGTGGAGGCCGCAGCATTTTCATCACCTTCGATTTCGGGTACAAGAATTCCGCCACCGAATTCCGTCAGCAACTCCCGTAGTGGGGGCGAAGTATCGTGTTTCGTAGCCGGATGGATTTCTACCTTGTTACCAGAATAACCTTCTACCGAGGTTCTGTTTTCTGCAGCGCTGGAAGGCGTAATGAAGCCCCCGAAAAGGATAAGGCTAATTGCGAAATAAATCGCGATTTTGGTCTGCAAAGGAGACCTCAGTTCGATGAATTGATTGGCAACATTTGTTCGGGGAAGATGCATTCAAGCGACTGACTTGATTATTCCCCCGTCTGTCCAATGTTTCAAGACAACTGAGAGTAGGGGATCTGCGTGGAGCTTTTACTGTCCCGCACCACTTAGATTCACCGTCTGGGGGCTAGAAATAGCATCGTCGCTCACCGTCAGCGTGCCAGTCCTGGTACCGGTTGCTGTCGGCGTAAAAGTAACAGTGATGGTGCAACTGACACCCGAACCCACTGGGCTCACACAGTTGTTGGTCTGTGCGAAGTCACCGCTGGTAGCGATGCTCGATATGTTCAACGGCACGCTTTGGTTGTTCTTCAGCGTGACCGTCTGCGGTGCACTGGTTGTGCCCACCGCTTGGTTGCCGAAGGATAAGCTGCCCGCCGACAGGCCTACCGCCACAACCCCGGCGCCAGCAAGGCTCGCACTCTGTGGACTGGTCATGGCGTCGTCAGTAATGGTCAGGCTTCCGGCTCTGTTCCCCAGCACAGTGGGCGTGAACGTTACATTGATCGTGCAACTGGTACCTGCAGCTAGTGGGCTTACACAATTGTTGGTCTGCGCAAAGTCACCGCTGGCGGTGATGCTGGACAAGTTCAGCGGGACACTCTGGTTGTTCTTCAGGGTCACCTTAGCCGCGCTGGTCGTCCCGATTACCTGCTGGCCGAAACCGAAGGCGCTGCCGGAAAGGGCCACAGGCACCAGGCCGGTCCCGTTGAGGCTTACCGATTGGGGGCTGCTGACTGCATCGTCGGTCACCGTTATAGCTCCGCTCCTGAGGCCGATTGCAGACGGAGTAAAGGTAACAGTAATCGTGCAAGCGGCGCCCGCAGCCAACGGACTGGCGCAACTGTTGGTCTGTGCGAAGTCACCACTGGCGACGATGCTGGACAAATTCAGCGCCACATTCTGGTTGTTCTTCAAGGTCACCGTCTTTGCCGCGCTGGTTTGACTGATTACTTGGTTGCCGAAAGACAAGCTGGTAGCCGACAAAGCTACTGCCACGATCCCGGAACCGTTCAAATTCGCGCTCTGAGGACTGGTGTTGGCATCGTCAGTCACGGTTACGGCTCCGATTCTGGCACCAAGTGCAGTGGGTTTAAACGTCATACTGATGGTGCAACTCGCATTGGAAGCAAGCGGGCTCAAGCAATTGTTTGTCTGCGCAAAGTCGCCGCTGGCTGCGATACTGGAAATATTCAGCGGCACGCTCTGGTTGTTTTTCAGAATTACCGTTTTTGCCGCGCTGGTAGTGCTGACTACCTGTGCGCCAAACCCGAAGCTGCTGCCCGAGAGCGCTACTGGTAACAGTCCGGTACCCGTTAAGCTTGCGGTCTGAGGACTATTCGCGGCGTCATCCGTAACCGTCAGCGTCCCTGTCCTGCTGCCAACTGCTGTCGGCGCAAAGGTAACATTGATCAAACACGTTGCATTCGGGCTCAAAGGACTGACACAATTGTTGCTCTGGGCGAAATCTCCGCTGACCGTAATGCTGGATATTTTCATCGGCGCGGGCTGATTGTTGGCCAGGGTGGTTGTTTGCGTCCCGCTGCTTGTACCCAGCACTTGAGTGTTGAAGTTCAAGCCCGTCTGTAAAAGTCCAACACTGCCGCTGATGCTTACCATGGCGGCCACCGAAGGAACTCCACTGCTGTTAACTAGGAACAGCATGTAGTAGCCGGGCGGCGCTAAGTTCGGGTTAGAGGGAGCGGTTACGGTCAGTCGTCCCGGAGCTTGCGAGAAACTCAATCGGTTGAACCGTTGGTTCTGATCAAACCCGTGCGTCGTAGCGCCCAATGCGAGCCAGGTAACTTGGGTAATATTGGCTGCATCGGGAGTTGAAATGTAGAACGCCTGCCCGTAGTGAACACTGGAAGGAGCCGAGGTAATCGTCGGCTGCGGCCCGTTAAAAAGATATGGTGGGGAGAAAATCTCCGCGCTAGCTCCAGCCGTATCCCCTCCTGCAGAGAGCACTCGACCGTCGGGTAACAGAAGGGCTGTGGAATGATACCCCCGATAGACGGTGTTGCTAGCAAGAGTTGTGAATTGTCCGGTACTTGGGTTCCATAGTTCAGCAGCGTAGACGGGGTTGGAGGAGTTATCGAAAGTACCGCCGCTGCTTCCACCGGTGATGAGAACAGTTCCATCGGGTAACGCCGTGGCGTTATGCTGCCGCCGTACGTTCGCCATGGAACCAGTGTAACTCCACAGCGGAGAAGCAGCAGTTAGATCAATTACCTCTGCCGTATTCGTCGGAGGATCGCCTCCGCCCACCAGCAGTATCTTTCCACTGTCGTAAATCACGGAGACTCCGTAGTCGCGTGTGCCATAGTTGCTGTTGGCCACCCAGCTCCAGGCGCCGCTGCCGGATGTGTTCAGATAGCGACTCACTTTGGGGGGCCCAGTAGTGAAAACCATTCCATTAGGAGCCAGATGAGCATGCTCGTAGGCAGATAAGGCCAGCTCGGCGCTACTTAAGTTGCGCCAAGTCTGCGAGGCCACCTGCCACACCTGCGGCATTGTATTGTCCCCGTTGGTCTGATCGATCGTACCCGACATCACCACCACGTCCCCAGTCCCAAGAGTTACATTGTTGGGGTACCACCGTGCGGCATTCATGTCGGGAAGAGCGCTCCAAGCGTCGGCAAGCGGATCGTACACGCTGGCGTGCGCATACCCGACACCAAGCACGACATTCCCGCCCGTGACCAACACACTGCCGTTGGGGAGCAAGGAATGTCCGGCACAGAAGATTTGATAACTGGGTTGTGCTGCCGCAGCGAAGTTTCCGGTCGCCGGATCCCAAAGTTGCGGATGAAGCGACTCTGCGAAATGGGACCACATCATGACTTTGCCAGTCGGGAGTAACACCATATGCACTGCTTCGTATGGCGTGGTCATGACAGACGACCATTGGCCGACTACGCTGCTTTGCGCATAAGCGAGGGGCGAACAGCAAGCAAAGGTGATTATAGCCAGACCATGGGCGACACTAAGACCAAGGCGAGCGAATGTAATCATGAGCGGATGTAGTCGTTTCCCTGTTGTTCTGTCTTCTAAGTGCGACAAATAACCATAAGGGGGCTCAACGAATCGATGGTGTAAGGAGAAATACATGCGTTGGACCTGAATGCTTACCGGTATCGAACTCTACTTTTCGATCGTGTTCCAGATCATGGTGAACATCGCCAAATGCAGTGATCTGTCCGCGATCGTTGATTCCAAATGCGCCCGACAGGATTACGCCGGAGCCCGAAGGGACCAAGGTATTGAGATCTTGCATTCCCTGCTCACGAGTCCACAGAAAAGCTCGAGTGCCAAGGGCGCTTCCGGAAGCGCCAACCACCTGCCCGGCGTTATTGAGGGCATCCGCTTCACTATAGTCGCCTCCCGGAAGGTTACCCAGATCTAACATGCCGTCGCTGGGGACGTACAAGAACGCACGCGTTCGACCGACTCCGGTGGACGCACCGATGACCTGACCCGCATCATTGATCGCGAGCGCACGGCTGCTGTTGTCCCCGGGCAGAGTGCCCAGACTTTGCATACCGGTCTTGGCTGTCCACAGGAAGGCAAACGTGCCCAACGTACCGCTGCATCTACCCACGACTTGACCGGAACTATTGATCGCGATTGCCTCACTCTGACGAATCCCCGGCAAACCGCCCAAGCTTTTCATCCCAGTCCCAGAATCCCATAAGAACGCTCGAGTTCCATTGCGACCACTTGAAGAGCCGACAACTTGACCTGCATTATTGATGCCGAAAGCTTTGCTGCTAACATCTCCTGGAAGTGTGCCTAGGTCCTTCATTCCGCGCCCCCGAGTCCACAAAAAAGCTCGCAATGAGTCGCGGGTGTTGGAATAGCCCACCACCTGTCCCAGCGCATTTATGCCAAACGCTTTACTGTCTTCACCGCCAGGCAGAGTGCCCAAGCTTTGTATTGCTTGCCCTGGGAGCCAAACGAAAGCCTCCCCGATGGCATGATTGAATCCGGAGTGACCCACCGTTTCACCTGTTGGCCCCAAAGCTCTCCCAATACTGCTCCCGCCCTGAAGCGCACCAATCTCTTGAATCGTGTACTTCAGGCTTTGGGCTGTGCAGGGAGCAACCATGCCAAATACAACACTAGCTGTCACAACTCCCAGAATGCTGATGAAGCAGCGGCTCGTTCTCATTTTTTGTTTTGAAGCTCCTAGATAATGTACTATCTAGACCTGCTGAACTAGGGGATTAGAGTGCTTAGGCGTTAACTTATACACCGCTGGGCTAGCTCTAGTCAAAGCGTTTGATTCTAGTGCTCTCCAGGAGTACATTCCACACAAACAGAGATCCACAGATCAAATATCGGCGCCACAGGCGTCGCGGCTCAGCCAAAAGCCGAAACAGCCATTCCAAACCATTCTCACGCATCCACTGCGGAGCCTGTTTCAGTCTCCCCGTGTTGAGGTCAAAAGCGGCACCTACACCCAGCATTACCGGAACGTCAAGCTTATCCCTATATTCATACATCCATCGTTCCTGCTTCGGAGTGCTCAGACCAACCCAGAGAATATCTGGAGCGGCTTCCTGGATGCGCGCGATGACTTCGGCCTTGTCCTGGTCGGTTAGCGAACGAAAGGGCGGGGAGTACGTTCCCGCGATATGAATACCCCAGCGTTTCTGCAAAACCTCTGCCAAATGTTCCGGCACGCCCGGAGCGCCACCATAAAAGAAATGCCGGTAAAGAGCTCCAGTCTCGCGGCAAAAAGTGGCCATTAACTCAGGTCCATAAACCCGACGTTGCAAGTTGTATCCGCGTGCGCGCCCCACCCAGACAAGTGGCATGCCATCAGGAACCACCAAGTCCGCGGCATCAAGGACCGCACGAAACTCTTCATCACGATTGGACTCCATGACCCCATGCATACCGGTTACGGCGACGTAACGCGTGGCCTCTCTGGTCTGAATCTGACGCTCGATCCATGCAATTGCGTCGGGTATCTGAATCGCGTTGACGCGGGTACCCAATACTCGAAAGCTGGGAAGCGGCACCTCTGAAACTGAAGTGGCTAAGCTATGCATGAGCAGCGATTGCCTCCTGATATATGTCGATCAGCATTTCATAGTTGCAGCGCGCAGTATATTTCGCTTCGTACGCGGCACGTGCCTGTCGGCCCATGATCTCCATTTCTTCCGGATGGTTCCAAGCCCACGCCACTTTGGCCGCCAGATCTTGAGGATCGCCTGCTCGGAAGTGAAGCCCAGTCCAGCCATCGGTCACGATTTCCTGCATGGAACCGAGGCTTGGACAGAGTACCGGCACTGAACAAGCAAACGCTTCAGCAATAGTCATGGGGAAGCCTTCGTACCATTCACTGGGGAAGACCAGGAACCGCGCCCCCTTGATCGTGGCAATCGTTTCCTCTCGTGGCAGGCGACCTTTGTAGGTGACGGCTGGCAACAATCCCTGGGATGTTTGAGCTTCGATCTCCGACCGATCAGGTCCATCCCCGACAATGATGAGCGGAATTGATGCGCATGCCGATTTCCACGCAGCCAACAAAGTCCCTGTTCCCTTCCAGCTAACCAGCCGGCCCACAAAAATGGCGTATTCCCGCGCGCGGCACGGATCTCCAGGGTCGGGATCCACAAAGTTGGGTTTCACACGAACCTTTTCCGCTGGCAGCCCCGATTCTACGAACTTGCGGCGTGCAAACTCACTCAATGCGATATACCGATCAATCCTCTGGGTCCACGTGCTCTTGTTACGATGTACTTGCAACATCGCCACAACAGCCGCAGTTCCGACGCGCGAGCCCTGGTAACAACCGTGCATAACCCCTCGACAGAGACTGTGTTGCACGCACTCTTCGCAAACATGGCCATCACGGTAAAAGGTTGACGCAGGACAAAGGAGACGGTAATTGTGCAACGTTTGCACTATTGGAACATTGGCTTCCTGACAGGCGTAGTACACAGCGGGCGACATGACCGGAAACACATTGTGCACATGAACAATATCTGGTCGGGTACTGTCCAATAACGTCCTAAACTCTTTGTGCCAGCCGCGCGACCACACACAGTCAATCGCCATTTCAATTTTCTGGCAAACGTTCTTGGGAGCTTGAGTCTGTTCGGTGACTAGGCGAACTTCACACCCATTCTGAGTGAGAAGCTTTCCCTCCGATTCAAATACTTCGTCTTCCCCGCCCCGGTTTAGATAGCGATTGTAGACAGATACGATACGCAACGATTGCATTATGATGGGTCTCGAACGAACAAGGCATCAGCCTGCAAGACAGTTCCCTCTTGTGGGGAGAGCAACTGCTCCATATTTCCGGCGTAAAAGAAGCCTGATTCCCGGAGCATGTCGTAAATCTCGTGAAACTGAGCTTCTCCCTCATACAGCGGCCGGAAGGATACTTCAACAAGGACGTAGTCTACGCACTTGAGTACTTCAGTCGCCCCCTTCAAGACTCGGTCCTCGTAGCCTTGAACGTCGATCTTCAAAAAGACCTTACCCGGCAGATCTCGGTCCCCTATGCAGTGGTCCAATGTTTCCACCTGAACCGTGATGCGGTCATTCTTGGCGCTCCACGGAAACGCCGTTTGATGTAAGGCACTCATGGGTAGTGCCGAAGATGCCTTCGCAAAACTGCTGCGCCAGAAATCAATGGTCCCGCTGCGCTCACCAATGGCCACTTGAAAGCAATCTAAAGTTCCGTTTCCGCCGAGCCGCTTTCTTAGCTTCTTGTGGCACTCTTCAAGAGGTTCAAACGCATATATGTGCGCGTCCGGAACAACCGCATGCATCGCGGAGGAGAACTCTCCGGAATGGGCGCCAACGTCAATAACTGTCTTGATTCCGGCCTTCTTAATCCAGGCATGATTCAGCTTGATGAGCTCCGCAATGTGTACGCCCCGGAAAAGTAGAGCAGCGTAGCGCGGAAAATCTTGCGGCTGCTCAAGTCCAGCCAGAAGATATCGCCAGCCCTTGCCCATGAGATCGCGGACCCGAGAAAGCTGCATCTAAACAAGTCTCCTTCCATCCATTCGCAGCACGTCGGCTGTGCCGAGCGCTGGTTCGAGCCGTGCGCGGTAAGTCGCATTCGCAAGAAGCTCCGCGACGATCACCAGAGCCAGCAATAACATAAATGCCGCTTCACAGCGACCTCCGAAGCTGGCATTAAACATCCCATTAATAAGTAGATTGGTATAGATCGCAAGGCATCCAATGGCAACACGATAACTCTTAGGGTCGGTAGATGAGTAATGGCGGATGGCGCGAATGAGGTGTTTCACAATCGTGGCATGCATCAGCACAATGCAAATAAAACCGATGATGCCGCCGTTGTACAAAGCCTCCAGGAAGCCGTTGTGCATGTGGCCTGCATCCCAGGAAACACTCTGGGTCTTAATCGCCACAAAGCGAGACGACATGTATCCGTGCCCCCAGATCGGGCTATGCAAGATGGCGGGCACCGCATATGCCCACAAATCCAAGCGGCCGCTCGCCGTTTCTACCTGCCCTGACTCCCGGTAAAACTCGAGATATTGTCCAACCGGCGTCGTCAAGAAGATGACCACACCCAAGATTGACATAGCCGCCAGGAGCCGAACCACCGCTCCAAACTTCTTTTGCAGAGCGAAGAAAAGGATGGCTGACACAATTCCGCCCGCCAGGCCGGTCTTCCCCCCGGAAAACAACATTACAGAAAGTCCCACGCCCGCCAGTAAGACCGACACCTTACTGCGCACCAGCGAATAAGACATCAGAGCCAGCAAGAAAAGAGTCCCCGCTGCTAAGGACAACCCGGTCGGAGATGCAATCTGGCTAAGCCGGCCCTCTGAAAATGCCTCTGCCGGATTCAGCAGTGCTCTCAGAAGCGGTAGGATGACCAGAAACGCATACGCCCACAGAGTGACTTGCAAAAATCGGGAAATCTCTTGGGTCCCGGACAAATGGTCCCTGCATGCCTGTATCACAAACACCGCCAGAAGTAGCTTGAACGCCCACGCAATCGCAAATCCTGGCTGCGGCGTGTAAGCACACGAGAGCAGGCATACTATCGCAAAGGACAAGAGAAACCTGTTGGACCCTGACCAGATCGTTCGAAGGCATCGACGGTTTCCCAGAGTGTAGATAAACAGAAAGGCAAAAACAATCAGCCAGACGATAGCTTCCGAATAAGCGGAAAACATAAACTCATTGTTAAGTGCTTTCTCGCTGGTACTGAAGCGCGAAAAGACCTCCTCGGAAACCAGAAGGATCCACCACAGGAGCAGCGGAATCCTCCAGCGATGGGTTGCTCCGAAAGTCAGTGATCCATAGAGCAACACGACAATCCCCAGGATTACGCCAAGAAGCGCGCAAAGATCCCATGACACTGCGATAGTCGGGTACGAGTACAGCAAAATGCCGGTGGTGGCGGACAGTATGGCCATCCCCAGGGCAGGTGCAACCCATGATGGCAATTCGTTCTTGATTTCAAATTCCATAAATGAAATAGCGAGAGCCTGATCTTAGAAGCTCGGGTCCCTTGCTCATCTAACGAGTGCTCGTTAGTTGACTGCCCGCGTTACTCTCCTGACCCAACTTGTAACCTGCACGCAAGAGAGCATCGCCGGCGAACTGTTCAATGAGTTCCAGTTGCGTCCGAGTCAAGCTCCCCATCCAGCCGCCAACTGAACCAGAGCGCACGAAGCGGTTGTCTCCCTCAGGCATCTGCGGCGACATGTCTTCCTTTTTCTTCATTTTATCAAGGGAATTATTTGCAACACCTTCTCGGATCGCTCGGGAATCCACACTCACCCCGATGAACTGAAGTAGGTGGGCTAGTGTCTCTTCGGGATTGCGCCGGAGTTCCTCGTACCGAACTACTAACAACTCAACATCGGCGCGGGAATCGGCATCCAGCCAGCTATTCACGTGGCGTTGCCAAGATCCATACCCATTAACCTTCCCACTCAGAAACGCTCGCAGGAAGGGATCAAAGCCTTTATCAAATCTGCCCAATCCCTTTTCGTATGCATGCTCCGACAAAGCTACATCCCGAGCGTCACGCACAAGGTATACCGCTTTCTTGTATTGCCGACGGTACGCTTCATGCGTCTTGATCAATCGACCTGCCTCCGGTAGAAGCGGGACAGCGTCACGATGATCACCAACGCTGGGCAGCAATTGATTTACCTTCTTGAAATCCGAGGAATAACCAGTCAGGAGTTCGAGAAGCATAAACCGTAACCACGTGCTGCCTGAACGCGGGTAGGAAGCAACAAAAGCGTCGTGCAGCGTCAACCCCCTGTGTCTTTTCCACATGAGAGGCACTCGAAGGTGTGATGTGGAAATCTTATGCCGGATCTGCGGGATCAAAGGTTTCAAGGTGTTTGGTTCTCCTTAATTTGCGACGTAAGTCTCAGCCGGCTCATGGGGCGAAGTGGCTGGCTCGTCGACGACCTCCGCAGGTACGGAGGGAGAGCTCAATTTCGAGCGCAGCAGATACACTACAAGTACCAGCGAGACTGCATTGGAAGAGACGAGGCCCCATGCCACCACCCCCCAAAGCCCCAGGAAATAGGTTGCCGGGACGCCGACGAGTAAGGTCACGACGCTGGAAGCACTAAGGGCAAAAAAGACGAGTCGCGGGTGCTCCATCGCGCGCAAAATAATTCCCGGTCCGTATCCCGCGGTCCAAAGTATGGAGCCTAGCGCAACCCATGGCAGAAGATAAGCAACAGAATCGTATTTCCCGGAGTACATCAATCGAAATAATGGTGCCTTTAGGGGAATGATCACAGCCCAATATGCAACCGTGCCGGCAATTGATAACAGCGTAATCCGTCTAGCCAGTTGGGCAGCCTTTTGTTTTCCGTATTGCTCCTGAATGCGGGCCGCGTAGGGAAGAAAAAGCAGGGACAAGCCACCAAGGATCTGCTCTATAGGAGCAACAAGGTTCATTACAGCCCGCAGCTCTCCGGCATGAGCCATTCCCGCGAACCGGCTCAACAGCGGATAGTAACTGTATGCCGGTATCCAGCCGGCGATAGAACACCCCAGTGCCCAGCGCCCATAATTCCAGTGCCGCCGCCAGACCTCCATAAGCCCCGGGGCAGGAGGCCCTTCTCCGACCATCGATCGGAATCGCAGGAACAGCGCGCCACTCGTAATCAATGCTCCTGCCGCCATCAGCAAAAAAGCAGTGAACGGCGAAAGGGCACCAAAGCGATAGACCAGGTACACTCCGCCCAGCACCAGGCCGCAGTAAAGCGACGCGCCTTTCACGGCCTCCCCTGGCGACATCTCGAGATAGACGCTCCTGCGTGCCAGCCAGAACAATAGAACGCAGGGAGCGGCCACAGCTACTCCGGTGAGAGCTCGCGCCAACGTGTCCGTGCCGGTTGCATGCGCGATGAAAGCAGATGTCCCCAAGCCCGTCGCGATGATGCACCCGACTAACAGATGCATACGGAGCAGTTTGCCGAGATAACTGTGCCGGCAATTGCGGTAGGAGGAACCCCCGAACACCGTCATTGGTTCCAGCAGGAGGCATTGATATAGCAAGGCCAACAAGAGGAACACCGCAAACGCAAGCGCATATGCCCCATACTGTCCCGGCGTAAGCCAACGAGCCAGCAGAATTCCGATCAGAAAGTTGGAACCGGAAATCAGTCCTTGATCGAGAATTGCAAGTCCGCCCGTAACCGCGCTGCCAATAAGCTTACGAACCTGTGACCGACGGTCGTGGCTGTCACTTCGCTCACCGGGTGTTACCGGTAAGGACTGAGCTCTTGCACGATCTCCAGCTACGTTTTTTGGGGGGAAGGATTTTTGGAACAAGGGGCCGCTCCGGATGACACGGGAATTGACGAAAAGACGCGCTTTCACAAAACAAGTCGGCACGATAGTTGAAGGGCGGCAGAAATCCTTAACCTGGTTGCGTCGGTGCACGTCGATCAGGCTGTGACTCTTGCACGTTCCGCATGCACTTCTGCGGTTTCCGCAACAGAGGCTGCCAGTTGCTGGGCAAGCTCGCTGACTAGAGGCTCATTCATCATCCCAGTATGGCTACCAGATATTTCATAAACCTGGAAGCCTCCCAAAACCACCTTTTTCCAGGCCGCTACTGGGTCTTCTATGCCTCTCAGAGATTTGTCTTTCGCGCGAAACATAACGACGCGCCCGTCGTAAGGCTTTGCCACGTAATGCTGGGCGGCCTCGTGGTTCGCCTTGCGCACTTTCTTCAGCGCGCGCGGCAAGAAAATGTCACGCACGAGACTGCGTAGTTCGCCGGATTTGTGGGCCAGATAATTGATTTTTTGAGTCGTGGGCAACGACAAAAGCTTGATCAACAGTGACAGCTTTGACTGGTACTTCGCAGCGAAGGTATCAAAGAGAGCGATCAGTGCAACTTCTTGATTTTGAGCGCGCAACTGTCGCGCCATTTCAAAGGCTACCGCCCCCCCGAAAGACAGTCCCCCAAGATAATACGGCCCCTCCGGCTGCACTCTGCGGATTTCCTCGATATAGTGCGCTGCCATCTCCTCCACCCGTCGATGGCACGGCCGCTTGCCGTCCAGTCCTTGCGCCTGCAGCCCGTACACCGGCTGATCCGGCCCCAACTGTCGCGCCAGATCGCGGAAGCCCAGCACTCCACCTCCAAT